>ENA-ORTH01001603-ORTH01001603.1-human-gut-metagenome-genome-assembly--contig:-NODE-1603-length-22027-cov-23.851948_pt1 | contig 22027 bp, 15 predicted proteins | sample MGYA00241914_ERZ509192 | MGnify/ENA primary metagenome ERZ509192 (study PRJEB26280, sample SAMEA2338826) | human gut metagenome | biome: human gut; feature: human-associated habitat; material: faeces... | reverse complement strand
GTGCTGGCCAAGGATCTTCCGGTGATTCCGCTGTGGAACGACAACGTCGCCGCCGCGTCCGCGACGAACGTGAAGAACGTGTCGTTCGACTACACCAACCTGCCTACCTACAACACCATCACCAAGTGACGGCTTCGTTGTGACGTTTCGCTGCCAATCGGCAACGAAAAACGAGTGGGGGTTCGAATCCTTAATGGATTCGAACCCCCACTCGGCGTTTTGCAGCCGTTTCGTTTATTTGCTTACGGCGTCAAACCTATGGCGTCAGCTCTGCACGTAGCTGCCCTTCGGGGACTTCCAACCGCAGTTCATCATCTCGCTGTTGAACACCATCGCACCGTCGCCATGGGCGGGGACGACGATCATGCCACCGTCGCCGTGGTGACGGGCCACACCGTCCAGCGCGGCCTTCGCAGCCTCGACCGGATCTTCCTTGGCATACAGCACACGGTCGGAAACCTGGTGTGCGGCGACTTCCTTGACGAACGCCTCACCGATGCCGGTGCAGGAGATCGCAACGGAATCGTTGTTGGCGTAGGTGCCGCAACCCGGCAGTGGCGAATCGCCAACACGGCCCGGCATCTGGTTGGTGATGCCGCCAGTGGAGGTGCCGGCTGCGATATTGCCGGACGCGTCACGTGCGACGGCGCCGATGGTGCCATGCTTCTCCCATTCGTCGCCATTGGACTGCGCCTCACGCAGGGATTCCTGACGGGCCGGGGTGATGAAGTACTCGCTGTCGCACAGTTCGATGCCCCACTCCTTGAGCAGGTTATCGCCCGGCTTGGCGAACATGACGTGCTTGGTCTTCTCCTTGATGGCGCGCGCCACATTGATCGGGTTCTTGGACGTGGTCAGACCGCATGCGGAGCCGACTTCGCCGTCAACGCCGGTCATCAGGCAGGAATCCATGGACACGATGCCTTCGCTCGTCAACGCGGCACCACGGCCAGCATTGAATTCGGGAGCATCCTCCATGACACGAATGGCCGCGCAGACGGCATCTTCGGCCGGAGCGCCCTGTTCCAGCAGCGCATAGCCGGCTTCAAGGGCCCTGTTCAGATCCTGCTCCACCTGGGCGCGACGTTCCGGCGTGTCCTTCTTGCCGCGATTGCCAGCGCCTGCGTGGATCACCAGAAGGATTCCATCCGGATCAGCCTGGGCAACCCGGACCGTCGACTGCGGCAATGCTGCTTCGTTTGTTGACATCTTCTCTCCTTCAGATATCTCGCTTATGTTTGACATTCGCAGATATCTTACGCCGGTTGCGGCAACGAAGCGCCCGACATGCGCAAAAGCGATGCCGTCGCGCCGTTACGCAATCAAAAACATATCGAAGCGCGACTGCGTCCTTTCTTACGTTTCATACTTTTGCAAATCGCAATCTCGTATTTCATGGTGCTCCTCCGTTGGTAGTGCCAGTATGTGTCAAGCGCATCGTTCCCCGGACAAAATCACGTTCTTAAGCAAAGCCACGCTTGTAAATCGGAAACACAAGTCGTTGTGGCCCCTACGGATTCATGTATATCGAAATGGCTGAAATTATTATCCATCGCAAAAACTCTCGTAAGCAACACCTATCGAGATAAATGTAGCTTATTTTAACGTTAGCTACACTTATGCGGATAAGTGTAGCTAACGCACATGCGATGCGACTGATAGATTGGCAAATACAATCATCCCCGCATGCGCGGGGAACACTTGAAACGCTGGCGCAGCTTGTTTTCGAGCGCGGGATCATCCCCGCATGCGCGAGGGACACCTGCCGAGTGGCTGGTAGTCCTGCATGTCGTGGGGATCATCTCCGCATGTGCGGGGAACACGGTGCCGTGGTGGTAGAATTGGATTGCTCGAAGATCCCACGCGACCAGCTTTCAAGACTGGAACATCAGTCGGGGGTTATCTTCGGGTTTTCTATTTCAGTTGGATCTGATGCAGTCCCGATATGTCGAGCACCCATAGCTCGCGGATATGCGTTTCGTACCGTTGGGGATCATCCCCACATGTGCGGGGAACACGCGAACGTCTGCGTTTTCATGACATATCTGCAACAAAATCTATTAGCTTATCCTGAACACTTATCCATGCTTCAGAATCCAATCCAACATTGGTTTTCCTGTTTTTCTCTTCGTCAATTTTGCTTTTGTCTGGCGGGGTGCCATGATGCCCTCCAACCACGCAGGCATACTGACGTGCAGCTTTTCTCCCCCAACCTCGGACTCGCAGGAGATATCCCTCAAGAATAATCTCTCCTGCGATGGGATGTGTGGTGATATGAACTGATTTTTGTTCCGCATTTCCCCTAACTCGATGGGAGATGATGGAACCATGGCAAAAGGAACGAGATACACGCCGGAGTTCAAGGCGAAGGCCGTCAGGCTGTTGACCGAGTCGCGCGGCTCGTATTCGTCGGAGACCAAGGCGATCGAACAGGTCGCCAAGGATCTGGGGGTCGCGCCGGAGACGCTGCGCCGTTGGCGCAACAAGACGGACGCCACGGTCGCGGCGGAGACCAAGCTGATATGGCCCGATTCCACGTACGCACGCCATGTTTCTTAGTCTATGCACATTTGCCCCTTCGATGGATCATTTCCGCGCACGAGGGGAACACCATGACGACTTCGAGCTCCCTGTGTTATCGCAAGAACTATCCCCACATACGCAGGGAAATGTTGCCACGAATTCTGCTTATTCCAATGCCACACGTTTATCGATATGCCGCTTGAAGCTGTTTCACATGTTGTTTGCGGATTCTCCTATCGGTGATGTTGAGCACTTAGAGTTTCTGCGTGATGCTTTCAGGGTCAGAGCTATTGCAAACAGTTTTTCTTGGAGCCAACCTTCTCAAATAAGTATTACTTAATTTTCCATTAGTTACATGTATCGTGATTAATGTAGCTAAGTGACGAAGGCAAATACAAATAACGACGTGCACTTATTGCATAGGAGACCACAACCCCGGCAAGGCTATTGGGAAAATAAGTGAAAGGACCGAGGCTGCAGCTTTACGCTTCTCTAAATGGCTATTTAGAAGAACTTCTGCTTGCATATTTTAAAGCGCTTACTCCTTCAGATAATTGGTCAGAGGGGCGTGCTGATTCCTTTTTTGAGATAGGGATTGGAAAAACGCCCCCGCGAAAAGAGGCCGAGTGGTTTGCAAATAACAGAAACGGTAATTACGTTTGGCTCTCAATTAAAGATATGGGAACACCTGGCGCCTATTCACTCGATAGTTCTGAATATCTGACTCATGCAGCAGTTAAGCAGAAGAATATCCGTCAAGTTCCCGAAGGGTCGATCCTTTTGAGCTTCAAACTGACCGTCGGTAGAGTTAAAATCGCAGCTTGCGATATGACAACAAATGAAGCAATTGCTTGCTTTAACAGTAGTGACAAAAAACAGCTGGCCTATATCTATCCATATTTGCTCACATATGATTACAATAAACTTGGTAGCACTTCTTCAATTGCAACAGCGGTAAATTCGAAAACCATTAAAGCCATGCCAATTGTAATGCCGAATAGCAATGAACTTAGTTTGTTCTATACGGCGACAAAACCTCTTTATGAGCAGATGCTAAATATTGCCAAAGAAAACATTGCGCTTGCTTCTCTTCGTGATGCTCTTCTCCCCAAACTCATGTCAGGAGAAATTGACGTATCAAAGATTGATCTCACGCAGCTAAATAGCCATTTAGCCGAACATTCCACCATTTCAGGCAAACTGTTTCCATCGCCAACCATGGAGGGAACAGCTATGGAGAATGCCATCCAACTCATTCTTGCCCAAATGCAGTCAGTTCTGAACTCGCCTCAGCTGAAACGCCTGAAAACCGTTCTTACAGAGATATTGCCCGGCGGCAAAACAATCAAAGACGATTCGGAATTGTTGCCGCTTTTTCTCACTGCGAAAGAGGTCGAAGGCTGCTCGCCTAAAACCATCGAATATTACAGAAGCACACTCGACCATATGACCGAAACCCTCGCCAAACCGTACACGCAGATCGAAAGCGACGACTTGCGCAAGTATCTCAACGATTACGAAGCAACCCGCGGCAGCAGCAAAGTTACCATAGACAACATCCGCCGCATCATGTCGAGCTTCTTCTCATGGCTCGAAGATGAAGACTACATAGTGAAAAGTCCGGTTCGCCGCATACACCGTGTCAAGACCGTGCAGGTCGCCAAAGAGGTTCTGACCGATGAGGATCTTGAGACCCTGCGAAATGTCTGTGATACGAAGCGGGACCTTGCAGTGATCGACCTGCTGGTTTCAACGGGCATGCGTATTGGCGAACTCGTCAAGCTCAACATAGAGGATGTGAACCTTGCTGAACGTGAGTGCCTAGTTATGGGCAAGGGCAACAAGCAGCGACCCGTTTACTTTGATGCGAGAACGAAGCTGCATCTAGAGGAGTATCTGCACACAAGAGCTGATCATGCTCCGGCGTTGTTCGTCGCCCTTGACTCAAGCGCACGCCGTGTGACCATCGGCAATCTTGAGCAACGGTTACGCAAACTTGGCAAATCTGCCGGTGTGTGTCACGTCCATCCGCATAAGTTCCGCCGCACGTTGGCAACCCATGCCATCGATAAGGGAATGCCCATAGAACAGGTGCAAAAGTTGCTGGGCCATGCCAAAATAGACACGACCATGCACTACGCGATGGTTAACCAAAACAACGTGAAAGCTTCGCATAGGAAGTATTTGGAATGAGCTGGATTGAAGCGTCTCTTGGAGATTTAATCTCATACATCGGCAAAGGAATCGCGCCGAAATACACAGAAGATGCATCTTCGCCGAATTCAGTGCTTGTACTTGGTCAGAAATGCGTAAGAAATCAAAAGATCGACTATTCTCAAGGCCGATACCATGACAAAGAGCTAAAGGTGATAAAACCTGCGAAAATTGCTGCTAAGGGAGACATCCTTATCAATGCTACTGGAGTTGGGAGCGCCGGTCGTATTGCTCAGATAATCCATAATCCGCAAAGAGAGTGCGTTACCGATGGCCATGTCATAACATTACGCGCATCGAGTCGTATTAACCCTTATTACTTAGGCTATTTTATCAAGTCAAAGCAGACAGTAATTGAACAGCTGGCAGAGGGCTCGACAGGACAAACTGAAATGAATCGTTCCCGTTTGCAAAATGAGATCCTCGTCACTTTTCCTGAAAGCGACGAAGATCAGAGACGTATTGCAGAATTCGGTCTTGTTATTGACAAAAAAATTGCGCAGAACGCTAAGCTAAATGGCTATTTAGAAGAACTTCTGCTTGCATATTTTAAAGCGCTTACTCCTTCAGATAATTGGTCAGAGGGGCGTGCTGATTCCTTTTTTGAGATAGGGATTGGAAAAACGCCCCCGCGAAAAGAGGCCGAGTGGTTTGCAAATAACAGAAACGGTAATTACGTTTGGCTCTCAATTAAAGATATGGGAACACCTGGCGCCTATTCACTCGATAGTTCTGAATATCTGACTCATGCAGCAGTTAAGCAGAAGAATATCCGTCAAGTTCCCGAAGGGTCGATCCTTTTGAGCTTCAAACTGACCGTCGGTAGAGTTAAAATCGCAGCTTGCGATATGACAACAAATGAAGCAATTGCTTGCTTTAACAGTAGTGACAAAAAACAGCTGGCCTATATCTATCCATATTTGCTCACATATGATTACAATAAACTTGGTAGCACTTCTTCAATTGCAACAGCGGTAAATTCGAAAACCATTAAAGCCATGCCAATTGTAATGCCGAATAGCAATGAACTTAGTTTGTTCTATACGGCGACAAAACCTCTTTATGAGCAGATGCTAAATATTGCCAAAGAAAACATTGCGCTTGCTTCTCTTCGTGATGCTCTTCTCCCCAAACTCATGTCAGGAGAAATTGACGTATCAAAGATTGATCTCACGCAGCTAAATAGCCATTTAGCTCAATATTGAGTTCTATTTCATCATCTATGGCAGAAAGACAGTTTGCGATACGTTGTTGCAGCGCCAGATTCGGCAATTTAATTTCCATCGCTTTGATTGTTTTTGCATTTAAGTTTTGCTGAGCACCACCATTGGCAAGATTTAACACTCTTGAATACTGATTTTGGAACCAGTAATAGATGTAGCGATAATCTGCCACTTCTTTGTCAACCTCAAGGTTGCAACATGCCTGATTTGTTGTTAAAGGAATTTTTGTAATCGCAACTTTACCAGCAGTTGCCCCATACATCGCAACAACAACAGAGTTTGCGCGAACCCACTTTGCAGAAGACTGTCTTAACCCCGCCTCGGTTATGAATTGCTTGGTCTTACGAATTCTATTGAATGATATCTCCTTTGTATTAAGCCAAGGGATATTACCATTTTCATAGTATTCAGAATTGCTTTTTTGAGGTGTCCCTCCCGAACAAACGCTACTGCATATATCGTCTATCGTTACTTCACATCCCATACCCAATTGCCTCCAGATTCTTCTTGATTTGTTCTTGCAAACGGTTGGATTCCTCGAAGCACTTGGAAATCTCACCAGTTAGCCGCCTCATTTTCTCTTCGAATGGTTCACCGTCATCTTCCGGTTCGGCAATGCCGACATAGCGGCCTGGCGTAAGAATATAATCCTGCTTGGCGATATCCTCAGTCGCGGCAATGGCAGAAAAGCCTTTTTCCTCTTCCAATGTCCCATCACGGAATGCATCAAAAGCTCCCGATACCTTGGCGATATCTTCGTCGGTGAACTCGCGCAATTTACGAGAAACCATGGTTCCCATGTCCCTCGCATCAATAAACAAGGTCTTACCCAGCTGGGCCTTCTTGTTTGTAATTATCCACAGACTCACAGGAATACCCGTGCTATAGAAAAGCTTGTCCGGCATGGCAACAATGCCTTCAACCAGATCCTTTTCGACAATCTTGGCACGGATGTCGCCCTCGCCACTCGTTTGACTGGATAAAGCGCCATTGGCAAGCACTAGACCAATACGCCCTCCAGACGGCTGCAGATGATGAATCATATGTTGCATCCATGCAAAGTTGGCGTTGCCTTCTGGCGGAGTGCCGTAATCCCATCTCGGGTCTTCTTTGAGCTTATCCCCTCCCCAATCCTTCAGATTGAATGGCGGATTGGCAAGAATGAAATCGAATCTCTCGTTCTTATGCAGATCATTAAAGAACGTATCCGCATTATGATCGCCAAGATCGGCGTCAATACCACGGATGGCAAGATTCATCGTCGCCATTTTCCATGTAGTCGGGTTGCTTTCCTGCCCGTATACGGACAGATCAGAAATCTTGCCCTGATGACGTTCCACAAACTTGGCCGACTGCACGAACATGCCTCCAGACCCGCAGCAAGGATCATAGACCCGCCCATGGTAAGGCTCAATAATCTCAACCAAAGTTTTCACAATGCAAGCCGGCGTATAGAACTCTCCAGCATTCTTGCCTTCAGCTTCCGCAAACTTGGCCAAGCAGTATTCATAGGTGCGTCCAAGAATATCTCTGCTGTCACCCTTATCCGCCATCTTTACGTTGGTGAACAGATCCACAACCTCGCCCAAGCGACGCTTGTCGAGCTCCTGACGGGCAAAGTTCTTGGGGAGAATATTCTTCAGCTTATCGTTCTCCGATTCAATCGAACGCATAGCCTCATCGATTACCTTGCCAACCTCTGGAGTGTGCGCAGCGGCAGCAATCACATTCCAACGTGCATTTTCAGGCACAAAGAAAATATTCTCCGCCAGGTACTCGTCGCGATCCTCTTCAAAGCCTTCGCCTTCATCCACAAGCTCCTGATGCTTCTGATCGAACTTGTCGGAGATGTACTTCAGGAAGATCAGGCCGAGAACCACATTCTTGTATTCCGAAGCATCAATGTTGCCCCGTAGCTTGTCCGCGGCTTTCCAAATCTGCTCTTCAAAGCCGATTTCCGCCGTATTATCGTTTTTCTTCTTCGCCATTTCCTGTTCCTACTCTTCGATCTTGGTATCAGCCCAAAGCTCGCACTGCTTCATCACAGTATCCATGGCATCATCGACGCCTTCAGGCGGATACTTGTATTTTCGCAGCAAACGTTTGATCGCACGCCGCATTCCAGCACGGGCACTTTCCTTCTTCTGCCAGTCAATCGTGGCACTTCTTTGCATGGTTTCAGTCAACTCACGCGCTATAGCAACCAACTGGTCGTTGTTATAGAAATCCTTGACCGCTTGAGGTTTGGTAATGGCATCATAGAATGCCATTTCCTCATCATTCAGTCCAAGCTTCTGGGCATCATCACGGTCTTTCATAATGTCACGAGCCATTTGAAGAAGCTCTTCAATGACCTGCGCATTGGTCAGCATGCCATTGAGATAGGAGTTCAATGTGCTTTGCAGCATCTCGCTGAATTTCTGTGCTTTGACCACGCTGGTCCGCTGATAGGCACGAACTTTCTCCTTGATGAGTCGTTTCAGACTCTCGACGGCGATGTTCTTTTCCTTCATGCCAGCGATTTCCTGAAGAAACGCTTCATCGAACAAGGAAATCTCAACACTGTTCTTGTCGAAAAGGTTGATCACGCCATCAGCGTGAACGGTTTGCTCAAGGATGTCGCTTACACGCTTGTTGAATTCGGCGTAGGTCATGCCTCCACCACCGTTACCTTTACGCCCGGTAAGGCGAAGTACCTGAACACGCAAAACCGACAAATAAGCTGCTTCGTGCTGGTCCTCTTCAGAAACCAGGCTCTTGCATAGGCTCAATGCCTGGTTCATCAGTTGGCATTGCTTGAGGAAGTTTTCGGTATCTTCATGACGCTTCGGCTCAAGCAGCCAATCGGTTCCTTCGGCAATGGCATCTGCCAAAGCCTCTCGACTATTCGTAAAAATCAATTTCCTGTAGTCGAAGCCATACATAAGGTCGCGGCATACATCAAGTTTTTCAACAAATTTCGGGTAAGCCGTCGCAGCAATATCCATATTGCTGTAATTATGCTGATCTCGATTCGTATAGTCCTTCATTGCTCGCTTAAGAGCTCCGGCGATGCCTATATAGTCGACTACCAGACCGCCTTCCTTGCCTTTGCAAACACGATTCACTCGGGCAATGGCCTGCATGAGGTTATGACCCTTCATCGGTTTGAAAACGTACATGGTCGACAGACTTGGTACGTCAAAGCCCGTAAGCCACATATCAACGACAATGGCAATCTTCAATGGATCGTCATCATCTTTGAACTTCCGCTCCATCTCCTTCTTATGCGTGCTACCTCCGCACACGTCGAACCATTCCTCGGGATCCTGATTCGACATGGTCATCACCACACCGATTTTTTCTTTCCATTCAGGGCGTAATTCCAAAATCTTGTAGTAGATTTTCATCGCAATCGGGCGACTATACGCAACAATAAGAGCCTTGCCGGCAAGCACATCAGCACGGTTGTTCTCGTAATGGTCAACAATGTCACGGCAGAGCGCATCGATGGTTTCCGGAGTATCAAAAATCGCATCAAGCCCGCCAAGGTCATGCTTGGATTTCTCAATACTTGCTTCATCTGCTTGATCAGCAAATTCCCTATAAGCGGCGTCAATTCGCCCAAGGGCTCCCTCATCCAGATGCAGTGCGACAACTCGACTCTCATAATAAACCGGTTTAGTTGACTCATCTTCAACTGATTGAGTCATGTCGTACACATCGATGTAGTCACCGAAAATCTCACGAGTATTACGGTCATCCGTCGATATGGGGGTACCCGTAAAACCGATATAGGAAGCATTCGGCAAAGCCCTGCGAACCATACGAGCCGCGCCAATACTCACCTTGCCATTCTCATCGATGGTTTCTGTGAGTCCGTATTGGCCTCGGTGGGCCTCATCCACCATGACAATAACGTTGTTCCGGTCGCATAGCGGTTCATCTCCATCAGAGAATTTCTGCATGGTGGTGAAAATAATGCCGTTTGCTTCCCGCCCTTCCAGCAATTCCTTCAGATTCTGCCGACTTTCAGCCTGCACCGCCTGCTGGCGCAGGAACTTCGCACATCTGGTGAACTGACCGAACAACTGGTCATCCAAATCATTGCGATCAGTAATGACCACAATCGTTGGGCTCTCCAAATATTTTTGAATCAAATGTGCGAAGAACACCATCGACAGAGATTTGCCGCTCCCCTGGGTATGCCAGAACACGCCAATTTTGCCATCTCCAGCAACCGCATCCTGAGCGCGGACAACAGCTTTTTTCACGGCAAAATACTGGTGATATGCGCCAAGAATTTTGACTATTTTTTCAGAAGTATCGTTAAAGCACACGAAATTCTGAATAATATCCAACAACCTTGCTTTTGGCAGCATTCCATCAAGCATGGTCTTCCACGAAGCGTTCTTCGTTTCGGAATAGTCCCCATCGACAGACTTCCATGCCACGTAACAATCCTCGTCCGCGGTAATGGTACCAACTCTAGTTTCAGTCATATCGCTCATTACGCAGAACACATTCGGCACAAACAAGCTCGGAATCTGCTTCATGTACTGACGAAGCTGCAAATAAGCGTCAGACGCATCAGTTTCCACACGTGACGGCGACTTAAGTTCGAAAATGACCAATGGCATGCCATTGATGAAGATAATTATATCAGGGCGCTTCTCTGAATATTCGACAAAAGTCCATTGATTGACAACTTGGAACACATTGTTTTCAGGATGGTTGAAATCTAGAAGGCGAACGATTTCATTCCGTTCTTCTTTACCATCAAAATAACGGACTTCCACACCAGACTGAAGATAGTCATTAAAAATTTCATTCCGCTGCTCAAGACTTCCACCCTCAATATTCTTAATTTTGAGAATTGCCTCATCAATTGCCTTCGCAGGCAACCCTTGATTGACATTAGACAATGCTTCCGGGAGAACATCAGGAATAAAAACATCTTGATAATTCTCAGAAGAACGACGAACATCCGGACCGAACAAATGCTCATATCCCATTGAATCCACAAGATGGTCAATGATCGTATGCTCATACCAGTCTTCATCGATAATCATGGAGTGATTCTTGCCAAGAACAGATTCAACTAACGAACTGTCCATCATGCGCTTCTTTGCCATATCTACTCTCATTCACCGATATCCGGAAAACCATCCAAACCGATTGTACGCTACCAAGGGGGGTTCTACTGCCACTTTGCACACCGACGTCGGTACAAACAACTTGAAACAAATCACTTCCGCCCCTCCCAATCTGCATATGTATCATTATCTTTGGTCCTCCACTCACGACGTCCATTAGCAGTCGCACGTCCTTGTACAAAAGCAGCAGCGGCAGAAGGCGAAGAGAAAGGCACATCTCTTGTCAAAGTCGCAATCCCCTTATCATCGATAACGATTGCTCCCTCATTGTTTAATCGTTCATGAAGCTGTTTCCGTAATTCAAACTGCCTGCGAGTACTTTCGACAACATTGTCCTTACGCGTTACTTCTGCAGCAATCGCAGACCCTTTAAGCACAGTAAATTCACCATCAATAATTTGCCCATAAGCAGTACCTCCATGTTTCTTTACCGATACTTGGAATATCGGAGAATCATATTGCAATGCTTCCCCTGCCTTCAATGCATCATCCCATTTTGATGAACGACCACGAAACACTTCTACCCCAAGTACCGGCAGAATCGTCAGAAATTCCTTAATGAAATGATTCATATCCGAAGCATCTGCTTCCGGCAAATCCGCACCCCCTGTAGGCTCATTGCCGTTTTCCAAAGGAATACGTCCAATCTCCTTAGCTCTCTGGATAAGCTGAGCCTCAATGTAGCGAGCATGTGCACTAGTCAGGTTGCCATCTTTTGAAGTGACAAACACTACTTCAGACCAGAACGATTTCTTGGCCGCATGCTGTTTTAAGCGACTTGCAATATTGTCGCTTTCACCAATATAAGCCAATGGACTTCCATCACTTTTGTCACCAAGCAGGATATAAACGCCTGTACGCTGAGCTTCTTCGCGTTGATAGATTCGACCAAGTTCACTGCGGCTGCCTTTAAACACATGGCCAGTCCAGTTCATGATTTCTGCTGTAACTAAACCACTAAAAGTTCCATCAATCAGAAATAACCTGATCTGCTTACCTTCTGCCATAATGACCAGCTTCCTCCCATTTACAGCGATTGTATCGGTCCGAACATCAGAAAACACTCATTGACACAGTGCCATCAGGCAGCGTGAACCCGCTACATGCGGGAACAAAAATATAGTTATTCCGCCGCAACGGACTTGTATACTTACTCGTATACTTCAAGCAAACTATAAGGTGAAACATGTCGGTTACATCGATTCTCGACAATATGATTTCCGTCACCGATCTCAACCGCGGTGGCGCGAGCAAAACACTAAGCCGAGTCGGTAACAACCACCCAGTCATCGTGCTCGACGGCAATCGGCCCAGCGCGGTTATCATTACCCCCGATGACTATTGGCGCCTCACTCAAGCGGAAGAGGATTTCGCACTATACCAAGAAGCCATGGACCGCCTACACAATGGCGACGGAACACAATTGACCGACATAGACGTATTCGGCGAGCATTACCATTCCGTCAACGACGGTTTTGAACCAGAATTTGAATAAGGCTTGCAACAACGCCAGTTTCGACAAGATTTTCAGACAGCATAAGGAGAACACATGCGGTTGGAAATGACGGGAAGCTTTGATGCCGATGGGAGTGCGGCATCATCCAATGACCTGCTGTTCCTTGGATTCCACGGATACAGCAACGATGAATCGGGAATGGTGCGCATCATCAACGCGATCTGTGCAACCGGCAGTCCCGACAACACGCATCACGCCAACGCCAACGGAAACGGCAACGTCAATAGCAATACCAACCGCAATCCCGCTGCCGACCCACCCATCAAGCCCAACTACATCTCATTCCGCGGCACATATACGCGCCCATACATCGGCAGCCACTACTGGTATCCCGACGGATGCTCCGTCAGCGAGCGCCAACATGAGTGCAGCCAGGTCGGCGCCGAAGTGGTGTGCATGCTGCAATCGCCGGTATTCCAGCGTTTCCGCAAGGTGTTGATCGGTTTTTCACAGGGCGGATACCTGTCGTATCGCATGACTACGGAGTATCCGGACGTGTTCGATATGGCGGTGTTGCTCAGCCCGTCATTCAAGGGGGAAACAGCGGACACGATCCCTGCCGGCCGCACACGATTCGCGCTTTGCTACGGCAGTGATGACCGTACGATTCCAATCGCTGACCAGCAGTGTGCCCGTGAGCAACTTGGCTCGACCGGTCGTTGCACGTATTTCGAATATCCCGGCATGGCGCACAACATATGTGATCAGGAAATTGCCGACGTGCGCGCCTGGCTGGGATTGTGAGCCATGGCGAGTACTCACATACCATGCGTAATTGGAATCTCGCCAAAGAACGCTCACTAGAGCTGATAAGTGTAGCTTATTTTTGCGTTAGCTACATGTAATCGGATAAGTGTAGCTTAATTCCGCATTAGCTACATGTATTTGCCTATAGAAAAAGCCGGACAGTGGATTCCTGGATCCGCCCGTATGGGCGAACCCGTTGAATCCGCCGTCCGGCGGCGCGACTGTTTCTCAAGAATGTGTGCTTGACTCACATGGATGGTACTGAGAACCATTCGCTTAACGATCTGCTTCCATGCGCGCCAACCGTGTACAAAACGCGGCTGCGCGGCACGGACACAAATCAAGTCTTGCGTGGCTCGAGCCGCGGTGGGCAACGCCACGGCGGCTCAAAAGCCAAGAGATTACTCTAGCCGCAGCTTGGAATAATCGCAAGCCGACCAAACTTCGGTTCAGGCTTTGGCGACTTCCACGCTGAGCTCGGTGCCTTCCTTCACGTCGAAGGAGGTGGCGAGCGTCTCGGAGGTGATGAGATCCTTGAACTGCTCGACCTTCGCCACGTCGCCGGCTGGTACGGTCAGCGTCAGGGCGATGCGGTCGGAGATTTCCAGATCGGCTGCCTTACGGGCGTCCTGCACGGCGCGGATCGCGTCGCGGGCGTAGCCTTCGGCAACCAGATCGTCGTTCAGCTCGGTGTCGAGGATCACGAAGCCGCCGGTCGACAGGGCCGCGGACACGGAGTTGGCGGCCTCTTCGGCGTTCTGCTCCTCCACGCTGTTGATCAGCTCGTACTCGCCCTCTTCCAGCGTAATGTCGCCGTTCGGGGTCTCGCACACCGGAGCGCCGGAAGCGTCCACATGCCATGCGCCGGACTTGGAGGCCTTGATGGCGAACTGCACGTCCTTGCGCAGGCGCTTGCCTGCAACGCGGGCGTTCACGCGCAGCTCGTGGATGATCTTCAGGCCCTGGGAGCCCGCATCCTCAAGCGTGCACAGCTCCACGTCCTTGACGTTGAGCTCGGACTTCAGAATCTCGTCGTACGCGGCCACGGCGGCGGTATCCTCCACCACCACGGTGAGCTTGCTCAGCGGCTGACGCACGCGGATCTGCTTCGCCTTGCGCATGGACAGGGTGCTGGAGACGACCTCGCGCACCTTCTCCATCGCATCGACCAGAGCCGGATCGTCAACGAGCACGCGGCCAAGTTCGGTGGCTTCGCCGGTCTTCTCGTCGGCCAGGAACGGCCAGTCGGCCAGATGCACGGATTCGCCTCCGGTCAGGCCGCGCCACACGGATTCGGCTTCCATCGGGGCAAGCGGCGCAAGGACGCGCATGAACACCTCAAGCACGGTGTACAAGGTGTTGAACGCGTTCTCGTCTTCCTTCCAGAAGCGGTCGCGGTTGTTGCGGATGTACCAGTTAGTGAGCATGTCGATGAAGTCGGACACGGCGTCGCATGCATCGGAGATCAGGAACTGGTCCAGCGAGGACTGGGTCTTTTCGACCAGGCGGCGGGTGCGGGCCAGCAGGTAACGGTCCATTTCCGGCAGCGATGCAACTTCGTCGGCGCGCAGCTGGCGGGCGTCGTAACCGGCACCGTTCTTCGCCGCGTTCGCGTACAGCGTGAAGAAGTAGTAGGAGCTCCACACCGGCAGCATGACCTGGCGGACGGTGTCGCGGATGCCATCGGCGGTGACGATGAGGTTGCCGCCGCGCAGAATCGGCGAGCTCATCAGGAACCAGCGCATGGCGTCGGAGCCGAAGTCGTTGAACACGCCGTTCACGTCCGGATAGTTGCGCAGATGCTTCGACATCTTCTGTCCGTCGGAGCCGAGCACGATGCCATGGCAGATCACGTTCTTGAACGCCGGCCTGTCGAACAGGGCGGTGGCCATGACGTGCTGCACGTAGAACCAGCCACGGGTCTGGCCGATGTATTCCACGATGTAGTCGCACGGGAAGTGCTGTTCGAAGGTTTCCTTGTTCTCGAACGGGTAATGGTACTGGGCGAAGCTCATGGAGCCGGATTCGAACCAGCAGTCCATCACGTCGCTGATGCGGTGCATGTGGCTCTTGCCGGTCGGATCGTCCGGGTTGACGCGGGTCAGCTCGTCGATGTACGGACGGTGCATGTTGATATTGCCGTCCTTGTCGCGCGGGTAATCGCCGAAATCGGCCTTCAGCTCATCAAGCGAACCATACACGTCCACGCGCGGATACTTCGGATCGTCCGAAACCCACACCGGAATCGGGGAGCCCCAGAAACGGTTGCGGGAGATGGACCAATCGCGTGCGTTCGCCAGCCACTTGCCGAACTGGCCGTCCTTCACGTTGTCCGGAATCCAGTTGATCTGCTGGTTGAGTTCAAGCAGACGATCCTTGATCTTGGTCACGGACACGAACCAGGAGCTCACCGGCTTGTAGATCAGCGGAGTGGCGCAACGCCAGCAGTGCGGATAGGAGTGCACGTAGCTCTTCTCCTGGAAGAGGATGGCGCGCTGCTCCTCAGGAATGCGGGCCAGCGGGCCGTCACCGGCGCGCAGGTTGCGCAGGATCGGCTTGTTGGCGTCGAACACGTACAGGCCTTCGTAATCCGGGCACAGCGACGTGAACTTGCAGCCCGCGTCGAGCACGTCCACGCTCTTGATGCCCTTGGCGTTGAGCGTGTTCATATCGTCCTCGCCGTAGGGGGCCTGATGGACCAGGCCGGTACCTTCAACGGTGTCGACGTAGTCGGCGGTGAAGATCTGGTAGCCTTCCGGCCCCGGCACCTTGCCTTCGACGGCGTTCTCGTCGCCCGCGAAGTACGGGAAGACCGGATAGTAGCGCCAGCCTTCCATTTCGGCGCCCTTGAGCTCGCGCACGATCTCGTAGTTCTCGCCGAGTTCCTTCTCGTAGGAGCCGAGCAGCGGCTTGCCGAGGTAGAACTTCTTGCCGGCGAACTTGCCTTCGGTCGGGCGCACCTCGACATAGTCGATGTCGGCACCGACCACGATGGCGAAGTTGGTCGGCACGGTCCACGGAGTGGTGGTCCAGAAGACGGCGTAGGCGTCCTCCTCGTCGCGCAGCTTCACGGCCACGGACACGGTGGTGTCCTGACGATCCTGGTACACGTCGGCGTCCATGCGCAGCTCGTGCGCGCTCAGCGGAGTCTGGTCCTTCGGGCAGTACGGCAGCACGCGGTAGCCCTGGTATGCCAGTCCCTTGTCGTACAGCTGCTTGAAGGCCCACATCACGGATTCCATGTAGGAAATGTTCAGGGTCTTGTAGCCGTGCTCGAAATCGACCCAACGGGCCTGACGGTGGACGTACGCCTTCCACTCGTTGGTGTACTTGAGCACGGACGCGCGGCAGGCGTCGTTGAACTTGTCGATGCCCATCTCCTTGACCTGATCCACCGAGTCGATGCCCAGTTCCTTCTGCGCCTCGAGTTCGGCAGGCAGACCGTGGGTGTCCCAGCCGAACACGCGGTTGACCTTATGGCCCTTCATGGTCTGGTAGCGCGGGATGACGTCCTTGGCATAGCCGGTCAGCAGGTGGCCATAGTGCGGCAGGCCGTTCGCAAACGGCGGGCCGTCGAAGAACACGAATTCGTTCTGGCTGTGGTCGCCGGACGGACGGCGGTCGATGGACTTCTGGAAAGTGTCGTCCTTATCCCAGTAGTCGAGCACGGACTCCTCCAGCTTGGGGAAGCTGGGGTTCGGCGCGACGTTGGCGCTCTGCTCGCCGGCAGCAGCCTTCGGATACACATGATTGGTGGATTCGCTCACCGTATGCTCCTCGTTTGGCGGTTTCATTACTTACCTTACGAGGACGATGGCTTCCGTGCGATCGCGCACGTCCGGCACCGCGGTACCACCTCGCTTGCCGCACTTCCCTGTTGTTCTCACGCAGGTTGTCCGCCTGCGCAGGTTTCGTACGACCGCTTGACATTCGGCTGTTCGGGCCGACCCCGCCGGTTCTACTAAGCCTCGCCAGAAAGCGTCGGCCGTTCTTCCGGAAACTCCCCGCTGATGACGGATCATCGCTTTTCGTTTCAAATCGTCAGCCTAGCACGCCGTACGAACGTAGAAACGCGAAAAGCCGCACGGTGTCCACCATGCGGCTTTCGTAATCGCAAAACAATCGAAATACAATCGGCAGGCCGACCACGAATCGACCGAAGACGATCGCGCTCGGCGGCGAATCAGCCTTCGTTCAGCTGAGCCTCGAGCTGCCTGACGATACCGTCGTGCATCTTCTCGGTGATCTTCACCTTGAGCAGGAACACGACCGCGCTCAGGATGATGACCGCGAGCGGCACATAGAAGGCGCAGATCTCGAAGATCCGGATGTTCGCGGCGGTCATGTCGGCTGCGGTGGCGTTGCCGATCATGCCGGCGGCGATGGCCACGGCTCCGACGATGCCGTTCGAGCACGCGCCCGCGATCTTGTCGAGCATCGGACGGACGGACAGGGTGACGGCCTCGTTGCGCTTGCCGTTCTTCAGCTGGCCGTACTCGATGGAATCGGTCAGGGAAAGGATGGCCGTCATCTGGATAAAGGTCTGCGGCAGATAGAAGAAGACAAGACCGACGGTGACGACCGGCAGGCTGGTGGGGTTGATGATGAACAGCAGATAGCCGATGACCATAAGCACCATGCCGCCGAGGTACAGGTAGCGGCGCGGAATGCGCTTGTTCAGAATCGGGTACAGCGGAGCCATAACGATGCCCGCGACGACGGAGACGACGCCGACGATGGAATAGGCTGCAGAGTTGTTCAGAATGAACTTGAACAGATACATGAGCACGCCGGTGGTGGCCACGTTGGCGATGGCGTACAGCAGGTAGGACAGGGCCACCCACAACAGCTGGTCGTTCTGTGCGAGAGCCTTGAACGCGGCGAGCGGGCCGCCGTTGTCCTCGGCCTTGGTGCGCAGGGTGCTGGAGCTTTCCTTGGTGCCGAACGCGACGGAGCACACGGTGAGGACGCCGAGAATAGCCACGATGATGGCGAAGCAGGTCCAGCCGCTCTGGCTCTCCTGATGCTTGCCGGTGAAGATGTAGCTGAAGTAAGTGACGATCGGAATGACCACGATGGTCAGGCCGTTGTAGCCGATGGAGCCGCCGAAGGAACCGAGGGCGGTGTAGGTGGAGCGCTCATGGGAGTCGGAGGACAGCGCCGGAATCATGCCCCAATAGGAGATGTCGCGCAGGGAGTAGAACACGTCGAGCACGATGAAGGTGATGACGAACAGCACGATGAACAGCGTGGTGTTGACGTTCACCAAGCCGAACAGGCCGGTGTAGACCAGCACGAGCAGAACGGCGGAAACGGTGCCGCCGATGAGCTGCCACGGCTTGAAGCGCCCCCATTTGGTATTGGTGTTGTCGACGATGTTGCCCAGCAGCGGATCGATGAAGATCTCCGCGATGCGGATGACAACCACAAGGCCAGTGATGACGCCGATGAGCTTGGTGGCGAGCGCCTTGTCGACCCCGGAGAACAGCGAGCTGGTGACGTAGACGATGAAGTAGGTGCTCAGCGCGTTGTAGAAGGCGGATTGGCCGACGTTGCCGAATGAATAGGCCACGCGGGACAGCAGACTGCCTTTCCTGGTTGGCTTCGCAGACTGCTGCGTCTCCTTCGGTGCGGCTGCGACATTGGATTCTGCCATCGTACTTCTCCTTAGAAGTTGTGATTGAAGCTGTAATCGGAAATCATCATTTGATTTCACATGAGTTAAGTATATCCCTTTACCCCTGTTTAGTAAAATTTAACATCTGCGTTGTGCACTGTTGGGCGTGTCGCATTTTGTGCGATTCTGCACATATACATGTCATATTGTGTGCGATTCGCGGTATTTCGCCGACAGTAGACAAACAAAAGGCGATTGATGACGCAGCATCATCAATCGCCTTTCATATTTTTCCACACATACGTACGCTAGGCAGCCCGTTTCGACCGGGCAGATCGCTTCGATCGGGTCTGCAATTTTGGCCGCGATTCACGTTTCGGCTGCGCCGGCACGAAACTATCTCGCACTTCCAGCGTCGTCGACAGGTACGCATGCTGCCGTACTGTGCGCTTGCTGGCAATCGCATCGGCCAAGGTGAGAATCGCAACGCGCGCAAGCTCGTTCTGGTCGATTGAGAACGTGCTCAACGGTGGCGACGTAAGCTGTGCGATCGCCTGGTTGTTGATGCTGATGACGCTGATGTCGCGGGGCACGATCACACCAACCGCGTTGAACGCCTGCAGCACGCCGACCGCGATGATGTCCGCCGAAACAATAACTGCGTCAGGCAGTGCGCCGTTGTGGTCACGGATAAACTGCTCCCCCAGCTTGCGACCATTCTCCACGGTGAACAAGCCGTCAGAATACACCAGTCCACGCAGGTCGAGACCATAACGGCCCATTTCACGCCGAAAATATGTGGCACGCCCCTCTTCGTCCACCTCATAAAAATTCGTCAGCCTCCCCTTGCCGCCGATGAATCCGACACGCTTCATGCCAGCCTTCGCACATGCTTCGACCGCGTCATGCATGGTCTGCTGTAGGTCGGGCTGCACGGAATCAAACAGGCTCGGTGCGGGATTCACATCGATGAACACACCGTATGACATGACCTCATGCAACTTCTCAAGGTCGCTTTCGGCTATGACATTGGCGCCGATAGCCATGAAACCATCGAATTTCCCCTTCTGATTCAACATCTCGTCAAGACTGTGGAAAACAGTGAGCTCCATACGCTGCTGTTTGGCGTTATGTTCCAGCGCCGAACGCAAATCGGCAAAATACGAATCACGCAGCGTTTCGTCGGACTCCTCGTTGTCCAACAAGGCTACTTCGTGCGGAATGACGATACGCTTGGCCTGGGCGCTGTATCCCAAATCCTCGCTGGCGCGGATGATCGCGCGACGCGTCTCCTCACGCACGGACAGCGTCGGATCGCCATTCAACAGACGCGACACCGTGGCCTGCGAGAATCCCGTACGTTTCGCAATCTCCTTGATGGTCGCCATCGCTCCCTCGCCCTCCCATGGATGCCTCATCAGATTTTAGTAAAAGCATTACTAAATCCATCATACTACATTACCGAACGTATTCTTATAGACATGACACAGCCAGAGCAATCACGGAAACCGCGAATCGCGCATCAGTCCACGGAACGGATGAACGAACTGCATGCACAACAAAAATCCTTTGCCCTGCAGAACATGCGGAGCAAAGGACTCGGCAACGCCGGTCTGCCTTTCAAAGCGACCGGTCATAAAGGTGGCATCAGTCGGCAGGGTTCCAAACGCGGCTGACACCGTGGAGAAACGCGGTCACCGTCAGCCCCACGGGCCTGCGGCTGGAAGCGCCCGCCCTTCTGCGTGGCCGACTTGCCATGTGAGCCACCCCTCGATGACGCCACGCTCCGCATCGGTTCTACCGGACGCGTATACATCAGGCCTCTCCCCGGTGATGCTGCGGATGGAACCATACACATATCCACATTTTTCACGGAGACGGTTGCGGGGCTGCCGGCTTTCCATATACCGTCAGCGCATGGAAAGCTTTGGACACAATACATTTTTCACATTAGAGCAGTCACGGGAGGAGGCGGCGAGACGGCATCTTGAATGCAGGCAGGTGTTGTCGCGGATAAGGTCACGCTCCTCGCTTCCACTCTATGTAAGCCACGGCACAGCGCTGGAGCTGCATGGCATGATTGCCACCATGAATTATTTACCCGGATATGGTTCGGAGCTCGTTCACGTTTCAGTGTGCCGGCAACGTGACCTGCGGAAAATCCAGGGGATGAAATTCCATTACGCAAGGCATGGCGTAGACGTGGTGCACGCCGACGAATTGGTGTCAAGCGTCTCCGCGATGCAGGCGGTCTGCCAGATTGCGCCCTATGTCGACGAACGGAGTCTGGTGATCGCCATGGATTGGCTCACTTGCGCCAATCCCGATTTACGCGTCTGCACTCACGATGAGCTCTCCGACTACATCCGGAGTGCGCCGCGATTCATTGGGAGCGCCAAATGCAGAAAGGCCTTGCGCCTGTCCAAACCAGGTACCGATTCCCCGCAGGAAACGGTGCTTCGTTTGGAGAGCGATGCCTACGGGCTGCCTGAGGCACATGTCAATTATGAGATCATTGACCACATACGCGGCTCGGGCACGATGAAGGTGGATATCGCCTACCCGGATGACCGCGTCTGTATAGAATACGACGGAAATTACCACTACACCCACGGCCGCTGGATGTATGACCTCGATAAGCGCAACCGGCTGAGGGATCTTGGATTCACGCCTTTTGTCGCCACCCGCGAGCATTTGGCATCCAAACAGAAGCTGAACGAACTGTTCGGCATGGTCGCCCGAGCGATAGCCAGTCACCGTTACGGCTTGGACTAGTTCCGTAGGTGGTTTTTCGCTTCCGTAGGTGGTTGGTCAGAGTATCGGGGTTGGAGAAAGGCTTTATTCTGGCCGTTTTCATGCCGGGTATTCAGACCCAACCACCTACGGAACACCCAAACCGCCTACGGAACCGCATGAGTAGTCCCCGCAATGGATTTTTCGCCATTGATTCGGGGAATCCATGAAAAGCCACAGCGGGCGCACCCTGCGTAAAAGGTCATGCCCGCCGATTCATGGGAGCCATATGCGCAAGGGCCGTGCGGAAGCCACATAT
>ENA-ORTH01001599-ORTH01001599.1-human-gut-metagenome-genome-assembly--contig:-NODE-1599-length-22037-cov-3.749522_pt1 | contig 22037 bp, 18 predicted proteins | sample MGYA00241914_ERZ509192 | MGnify/ENA primary metagenome ERZ509192 (study PRJEB26280, sample SAMEA2338826) | human gut metagenome | biome: human gut; feature: human-associated habitat; material: faeces... | reverse complement strand
GCAGAATGGCCTTGCAGTATTCGATCCCCAAAATGTTGTTGGGCGTTTGCAGCAAATCCGCAGCACCGGGGCACAATGTTTCGGCGGCTGCGGCACGTGCGGCGGCAAAGGGCAGGCCTCTTTCCAGCTGGCTGCGCAGCGCCGCCGGGAACGCCGCACTGCACAGCGCGGCAGCCGCTGCCTGCAAGGGGGCGGGCTCCGGGGTTTCGGCACCGAACGCAAGGGTATCGCACCCCAGCGCGGCCAGCAGATGTACCCCGGCAGCGGCAAACTGTTCTGCGCTGGCGTTGGCATAGGGCGCAGGCAGCGCCACCACCAGGTCCGCCCCGGCAGCCAGCGCTGCGCGCACCCGCACAGCTTCCGGCAGGATGGGTACCCCACCGCGCTGCACAACGCCGGTGCTTATGCACACCGCGATGGTGCTGGCCCCCCGCTGCCGCAGCATGCGCAGCTGCAATGCGTGGCCGCTGTGGAACGGGTCATACTCTGCAATGATGCCGACAAAATTCATATCGTCTACCCCTGATTCTTCGCAAATTCTGTTCGCTTGTGCCGAAAAGAGCCTTGCAATGTTTTCTGCTTCATTATATAATAAATTTGTCTGATACAAAAGGGCCAATACAAAAACCGGGTCCCTCCCGGCATGGTTCTTAAATTTTGAAGGAGGACAAATCCAATGAAGATCCTTGTTATCAACTGTGGTTCTTCCAGCCTGAAATATCAGCTCATTGATATGCAAGGCGAGAAGGTGCTGTGCAAGGGCCTGTGCGAGCGCATTGGCATGGAAAGCAGCATGATTACCCATGAAGCCAACGGCAATAAAGCCACCACCCCGGCCATCTTCCCCACCCACACCGAAGCATTTGCTGAGGTTGTGAAGAAGATGACCACCGGCGATGGCAAGGTCATTGATGATGTCAGCGAGATCAACGCCATCGGCCACCGCGTGGTCCACGGCGGCGAAAAGTTCCAGGCCAGCTGCCTGATCACCCCCGAAGTGATCGAGACCCTGCGCGAGCTGAGCCCCCTGGCCCCGCTGCACAACCCTGCCGGCATCCTGGGTATCGAGGCCGCCAAAAAGGTCTTTGGCGATATCCCCAATGTTGCCGTGTTTGATACCGCTTTCCATTCCACCATGCCGCCGAAGGCTTTCATGTACGCCATCCCGTATGAATATTACGAGAAGTACGGCGTGCGCCGTTACGGCTTCCACGGCACCAGCCACAAGTACGTCTCCCAGCGCGCTGCCGCTATGCTGGGCAAGCCCATCGAGGAGCTCAAGCTGATCTCCTGCCACCTGGGCAACGGTTCTTCCGTCACTGCCATCGACGGCGGCAAGAGCGTTGACACCTCCATGGGCTTCACTCCCCTGGCCGGTCTGCCCATGGGCACCCGCTGCGGCGACATCGACGCCGGCATCCTGGAGTACCTGATGAACAAGCATGGCTACAACATCGACGAGATGCTCAGCATCCTCAACAAGAAGTCCGGCGTGCTGGGTATCTCCGGCGTGTCCTCCGACTTCCGTGATCTGGAGGCTGCTGCTCCTCAGGGCAACCAGCGTGCTCAGCTAGCTCTGGACTCCTTCGACTACAACGTGAAGAAGCTCATCGGCGCTTATGCCGCTGCTATGGGCGGCGTGGACGCCATCATCTTCACCGCCGGTGTGGGCGAGAACGGCCCCGACACCCGCGCCAACGTGGTCTCCGGCCTGGAGTACATGGGCGTGAAGCTGGACGCGGAGAAAAACAACACCCGCGGCAAGGAAGTGGACGTAGCCACCGACGACTCCAAGGTGCGTGTCCTGGTCATCCCCACCAACGAGGAACTGATGATCGCTATGGATACTGCCGCCATCGTCAAGGCCTGATTTCTAAACTATTTACGAGCGGCGCTGGAAATCTTCCAGCGCCGTTCTTTTTTGCCGATAAAAAATCCCGGTTCCCAAAGGAACCGGGATTTTTGTATGTCTGAATCAGAAGGGGCCGTAGCCGATGGCGTTGGCAATGACGATGAGGATATAAGCCGCGATCATCATGGTACCGATGGACTTGATGGCGAAGCGGAACCACTTGCCGAAGTCCAGGCCGCACAGAGAGCAGGCAACCACAGCGCCCGCAGGCCACAGGGTGTTGGTCAGGCCGTCGCCCAGCTGGTAGGTAAGAACCATAACCTGCTGGTTGATACCCAGCATCTGGCCCAGGGGGCTGAGGATGGGCATCATCATGACTGCCTTGCCGGAACCGGAGACCACGAAGAAATTCAGAGCGGTGACAAAAATGTAGATGATGAGCAGGGTGACCATGGGGCTCTTGCCCTGGAGGGCGTTGCCCATGTAGTACACCAGAGTATCCATGATGTTAGCCTTGTTCAGCAGGACCATCACGGAGTTGGCAAAGCCGATGGCCAGCGCAGGGCCAAGCACGCGGGCAGCGCCGGCGGTGAAGCGGTTACAGGTCTCAGTGGGGCCGACCTGGAACAGGATGGCCAACAGGATCATGAAGATGATGTACAGAGCCGTGATATTGGGGAAGCTCCACTTCAGAGCCACGCAGCCGTAACCCTGAATTACGATCAGCGCCACAAAGCCAACCAGAGCAACAACCCGCTTCCAGGTCATGGGGACCTCCTCGCCGATGGAAGCGGAAGCGTCCTGATTCTTATACTCCTCGTAGCAGTAGCTCTTGGTGGGGTCCTTGCGGGAACGGTTGGCATACCGGACCAGGAAGATCAGACCAATGGTGAAGAAGACCACCAGCACGATAAAGCGATACCACATGCCGGAGAAGATGGGCAGACCCACGATCTGCTGGGAGACGCCGGTGGTGAACATATTGAGCATGCCGCAGGCAAAGCTGCCGCAGGAGCCCAGCAGCACCGCCGCCGCACCGGTCATTCGGTCATATCCTGCCGACATGATCACTGCCGTTGCCAGACCATAGAAGGGGTAGGCGCCTTCGCCGTAGCCCAACACACCAAACACAGTAAACAGCACGTACATAATCACTACCAGGCTGATTTCCTTGCCCTTGGTAGCCCGCACCAGCTTGTGGATACCGGCGGAGAAAGCACCGGTGGACTCCAGGAAGCCCAACACGCCGGAGCAGATGAGCAGAGGTTGCCCATGATGGAGATACCGCCCACAATGCCGTTATAGAAGGACTGGAAGTAGTCGGAGAAGGTCAGATACTGTTTCTCTACCCAATTAAACACATCCGGGTTGACGATCTCACGGCCGGAGTTTTCATCCAGTACACGTTCAAAGTTGCCGCTGGGAACAAAGAACGAGACTATAAAAACAAGGAGCATGATGATGGCCAGGATGACAAAGACGTGGGGCACTGTGAATTTAAATTTTTTCTTTTCCATAGTTCTCTGCGCGGCAGGCACCCGCGCACTCCTTTCGGTTTGATTGTCATTTCAAAGCCTGATTCATTTTCTATGGGGCTGGTGCGGTCTGATTATTTGCTGTGCTTGTTCAGCCACTCGATGGCACAGTTGGCGTGGATGGCGGCTCCCTGATAGAACACGCTCTCATCCAGTACCATTCCGGGGTTGTGGTGGGGATACTGCTCGGGTCCGCCGGCTCCCAGTACCAGGAAAGTACTGGGCACCTGCTCAGCCACGTAGCTGAAGTCCTCGGTCCCGGCCATGGGAGGCATGGCCTGAATGTTCTCCTCCCCCACCATCTCGGCCACCGACTCCAGCAGCTCTTTGGTGGTGGTCTCATCGGTAAAGGTACAGGGACAGTTGAACATGGTAATCTCGTACTCGCCGTGCCACGCTTTGGCATAGGCATCCACGATCTCAGGTAGCCGTTCCAGCACATGCTTGCGGGCCTCCACGTTGTAGGTGCGCAGGCCTACCTGCAGGTCAGCGGTGTCAGGGATAATGTTCACTGCCGTACCCGAGCGCATCACGCCGCCGGACAGGGTCGCGACCGCCTGGGGAGATACCTCCCGGGTCATGAGCATGTTGAGGGCGGTGTAGATCTGGTTGGCAATCATGATGGGGTCCACACACAGGTCGGGCGTGGAGCTGTGTCCGCCCTTGCCCTGGATATGGATGGCAAAGGTATCCAGAGAGGAGCTGGCCACGCCGGAGCAATAGGTCACCTGGCCCACGGGGGTGGTGGAGAAGATATGGATGGCCATGGCAGCGTCCACCTTGGGATTTTCCAGCAGACCGTCGTCGATCATGGTCTTGGAGCCGTATCCCATCTCCTCACCGGGCTGGAACATGAGCTTGACAGTACCTTTCAGCTCGCTCTCATGGTCCTTAAGAAGCTTGGCTGCACCCAGCAGCATGGCCGCGTGAGTGTCGTGGCCGCACATGTGGCTGGCATTGCGCTTGGAACAGAAGGGCAGGTCGTTGATCTCCTCCATGGGCAGGGCGTCAAAGTCAGCCCGCAGCAGGATGCAGGGACTGCCGCTGCCGATGGTAGCTACCACGCCGGTAGATGCCCTCATATCGGGGAAACCCATCTTGATGTACTTCTGCCGTACACTCTCCTCCATCACACCGCAGCGGTGGGACTCGATCCCCATCTCGGCCAGCCGCTTTTCAATGTAAGCTGCCGATTCGGGCAGGTCCATGCCCACCTCAGGAATCTGGTGAAGATAGCGACGGTCAGCCACGATCTGCTCCTGAAGCAGTTTGGCTTCTTCCAGTAATTGCTTCAACTTGCTCTCTCCTTTCTGATTATGGTATCAACTGAAGTTCTCATTACGGTGAGAAATTTGTTTTCGTCATTCTAACAAGGCGTATTGTACAGCTTTAAGCCTCTTTATCGTACACCTTCTCCCCATTGGAGTAGGTCTGGAGCACATAGACCTGGTCGATGCGGTCGTTGTCCACCTCCAGCAGGTCCTCACTGAGCACCGCAAAGTCGGCATGGAAGCCTACCTTCAGCTGGCCCACCTTGGGGATACCCGCCACACGGGCGGCCTCCCGGGTGTACAGGGCGATGGCGGTCTCGATATCCACCTTCTCTCCCTGGCCGCAGTCAAAGCCGTCCCAGGCCTTGCGGGTCACGCCGCCCTTCAAGCAGGGGAAGGGATCGGAGGGTACCGCCCAGGAGGTGGCGGGGGCGTCAGTGGAGAAGCACAGGGGCACGCCCTTCTCCAGCATGGTCTTTACCGGGTAGGAGGCCTCCAGGCGCTCCTGGCTGAGGTTGGCCCGGTAGCTTTCGATCTCGGCGTAGAGGAAAATAGGCTGGGTAGCAACGCCGATGCTCTTCTCCGCACAGCGGCTGATGGCCCGCTGAGAAGGCTCGGTGACGTGCTCGATACGCAGGTGGGGCACATCGCCGTCGGTCCACTTCTCCTCGCCGTACACCCGGTCCACGATCCGGTCGATGGCGTGTCCGCCCATGGCATGCATGGACAGCTGGCAATGGTTCTCCTTACAGAACTGAATGGCGCTCTCCATCAGCTCGTCAGAGCAGACAGGGAAGCCTACCTCGTCCTCAGAGCCCAGGTAGGGCTCATTCATCCAGGCGGTGCGGCCCGAGACACTGCCGTCGCCGATGAGCTTGAGGCCGGCGGTGAAAATCTGCTGGTCGCGGTTCTTCCGCGCTTCTGGGAACCGGAAGCTGTCATCTCCGGCATAGAAGTCCCACATGTAATAGATGCCAACTTTCTGGCGGAATCCTTTTTCCACCGCCTTGGTGTAGATATCATAGTTATCGCTGGGGTCCAGGTTGCCCATGTCGCAGATGGAGGTAACGCCCTGAGACAACAGCAGCTCACCCAAATCCACCACCAGGTCCACCTTCTGCTCGTCGGTGGTTTCAGGAATCAGTGGGGTCACCAGGTTGCGGGCGTTCTCCCGCAGCACGCCGGTGGGCTCTCCGTTCTCATCCCGGTCGATCTGACCGCCCTGAGGATCGGGAGTGTCCTTGGTGATGCCCGCCATCTCCAGCGCCTTGCTGTTGACGCAGCGAATGTGGCCGCAGGTGCGGATGATAGACACGGGAGCATCGCTGCACCCCTCATCCAGATCCCAGCGGGTGGGAGAGCGGCCCTCGGCCAGCTTGCCCTCGTCATAGCCCCAGCCTTCAATCCACTTGTCCGGTCCCTGGCTCTCCCGCACCTTGCGGATCTCTTCCTTAAGTTCCTCAATGGAATGTACCTTGGGGGGCAGGCTGGAGATCTTCTTGCTGAAATCAGCCAGCATCACCGGATGCATGTGTGCATCCACAAAGCCGGGAATCACACGTTTCCCACCCAGATCCACAACGGTCCAATCTCCGGCGGGCAGATCTTCCTGCGCTCCGACCCAGGTGATCACACCATCCTGGACCGTCATAGCCTGGGCATAACGGTTCTCGTCGTCACAGGTATAGATCTTTCCATTGATATAGGCGAAATTCCCATTTGCGTGCATAGCGCACAGCCCCCTTTCTGTTATAATAAACATAACAGCAAAATATGTGCCAAAAAAGCAAGCAAGGACACAGCCGCTGAAAAAAGACGGCAGCGTCCTTGCTTTTCCAAAGTGTAATATCAGATATTCCTCTCTATCAAGGCATAATAGAGCCTTTTTGTCTATTTCAACAATTTTTTATTTCATACAGCCAAAAACCTTTTTCACTCTGTCTATCCATCATGTCCGCTTTTATTCGTGATAAAAATTTTTTGATATTTTATCAAAAAGTTTTTATGAAATCTCGTTTTTTTGATTTACTTCAGTTTCAGCTTTTCCATACGGTACTGCAGCTTCTGGGGCGAGATGGACAGCTTGTCTGCCGCGGCGTTCAGACGGTTAGTCTGCCGCAGCGCCTCCGAGATGATAGCCGCCTCATACTGGGACAGCAGCTGTCCCAGGTCCACCTTGCCCCGGCTCAGCTGTTCCCGGATCTGGCTCAGCGATCCAGGCTCCTCCACCCGGCTGCGCACCGGAACCTCTTCCGGCACCGGCCTGTGATCCTGCTCCATCTTGGCAAGAAGATTTTGTACCGAGTCCAGGGTGATCAAATCGCTGGTCTCGATATTGAATGCCCCTTCAATGGTATTTTTCAGCTCCCGGATGTTCCCGGGCCAGGACCAGCGTAAAAACAGATCCTGCGTCATCTGGCTCAGCCCCCGGATGTGCCGTCCCATCTTCTTATTGAACTGATCTATGTAGTGCTGGGTAAGCAGAAGGATATCTTCCTGCCGCTCCCGCAGGGGAGGCAGCCACAGCCGGACCACGCCCACCCGGTAATAAAAATCAGAGCGCAGCCGCCCTTCCTCAATCAGACGCTCGGGAACCTCATTGGAAGCGCATACGATCCGCACATGGAAGTGAATATCCTCCTTGCCGCCAATCCGCCGCACCTTTTGTTCTTCCAGTACCTTCAGCAGCTTGGCCTGCATGGCGGTATCCATGGAGTTGATCTCATCCAGAAACAGCGTTCCTCCATCGGCCAGCTCAAACAATCCTTTTTTGGATTCCGCACCGGTGAAGCCGCCCCGTTCCGTGCCGAAAAACATACTCTCCAACAGATTGACCGGGATTGCCGCGCAGTTTTGGGCAATAAAAGGTTTGTCTTTCCGGGCGCTGAGAAGGTGCAGAGCCTGGGCAAACAGTTCCTTTCCCGTTCCGGTCTCCCCATAGATCAGGGTAGCAGAATCGTTCTTTGCCACCTCTTTTACCACGCGCTTGAGCTGCTCCATGGCCGCATTCTGAGTCACAATATCATCCAGCGTAGACTGGCCATACTGCACCGGGCGGCTGGTTCCCCGCTCTGAAATATCCAGCAGCTGAGCAATATCCACCGCACCCTGAATTGATCCGTCCTCTCCCATGATGGGATAGGTGGTTGTGGTCATGGTGAGCTTGAAATTTCCCGAGGTGAGCACCTGCTTCTCCCCCACCGTGATGGTCCCGGTACGCAGCGTCCGAATCACCGTGCTGGTCTCCTCGCTCAGGTCCGGATAGACTTCCAACAAATGTTTCCCACGCACCTGCCGTCCGAAATCATCCGGCAGTTTTTCCAGGGCACTGCTGGCCTTGTAATATTCAATAATCCCATCCCGGTTTACCACCATCATGCCTTCCATGGAATCGCCGTTGATTTTCAGCAGCCGGGTGATCTGACGCAGATACTCATTCATGCCCGCTTCCTCCTGAACTTCCACGCTGGTAAAATACGTTCTGGTAACAGTTTACAATAAAACCCACTCTGGTGCAATCATGAAATTCACTACCTGCCGCTTGGCTGGAAATTTTCTTCCATTTTACATCAACAAATTGCTGATTTAATTCATTTTTCTTTATTTATGACTTTTCTTCGTATAATAAATGAACTTTTCGTTAAATTAGCGCTCTTCTATTGACAGTGCTAATTTGTGGTGCTATAACATACTCGTACCAAGGGAAAGGCCCAATGAGGGCCCGAATTGGTGGGCACAAAAGTGCAAGAATGGAGGAATGACTTATGTTGCCCAGCCTGTTTGGTGAAAGTTTGTTTGATCGTTTCTTTGATGATTCTCTGGAAAAGGAGTTCTTCGGAACCCATAATCCCCTGTATGGTAAGCATGCTAAGAACCTGATGAAAACCGATGTAAAGGACGTAAACGACCACTATGAAGTGGCTGTTGACCTGCCCGGTTTCCAGAAGGATGAGGTCAATGTGGAACTGGAGAACGGCTACCTGACCATCAGCGCCGCCAAGGGCCTGGATAAGGACCAGAAGGACGACGAGGGCCACTATATCCGCCAGGAGCGTTACAGCGGTTCCTGCAGCCGCAGCTTCTATGTGGGCGACATCCAGCCTGAGGATATCCACGCCAAGTATGAGGACGGCATTCTGAAGCTGACACTGCCCAAGGCCGATCAAAAGGCAATTGAGCATCAGAACCGCATCGCCATTCAGTAAAACAAAACAGCGCGCCGGTTTTCCGACGCGCCGCAAGCCCCGGACCGAAGATCTGGGGCTTTTTTATTGAATTGTTTCTGCCTGAGATTCTCCCAGGACCTTGATTCCCGCCTGACGCAGCTGCTGGGCTGTCACTCCATCTCCCGGTATCAAACGCCGGGAAAAGGTCCCGTCGTAGATCTCTCCGCTGCCGCAGGAGGGGGAGCGCTCTTTGAGAACCGCCAGCTCACACCCCTGTTCCAGAGCCGTCTTTAAAGCCAGCTTTGCTCCTGCCTGGTATGATTCGGTCACATCCGTGCCCTCCCGGTTCACGACCCGGCCGTCACGCTGCCGTTCGGCGGGAGGACGCGGGGTTGGCAGGCCACCCTGCACCTCCGGGCATACGGGGATCAATTCATGTCCCCGCGTCCGCAGTGCCTCCACCTCCGGATGCTTTTTCCCTTGCCCGTCATATCGGCAGGGACACCCCAACAGACAGGCACTGACTAAAATTTTCATGGCGTCTCCTTACAAAAAAGCCCGCTTTTCAGCGGGCTTTCAAGGCTTAGTGAGTGAGATAATACTTGACCAGGGTCTGGAGGAGCTCATCCCGGTCTATCTTCCGGATCAGTGCCCGGGCATTGTTATGGTTTGTGATGTAGGTGGGGTCCTCGGAGAGAATGTAGCCCACAATCTGGTTTACCGGGTTATATCCCTTTTCCTGCAGCGCCTGATACACCGTAGCCAGGATCGCCTTGATCTCCAGATCGCGCTGGTCGCCCAGACGGAATTTTCGGGTGAAATCCATCTCGTCCATCGAAAACACCTCCTAAACTAAGCATGGAAAAGATGTGCTTAGTTTACTCCAAAAACCCCGTTGTGTAAAGGGCAGCAGGTAAAAATTTAATAATTTTTTAGAAAGTGCCACTCTCCTCCGGCTCTGTCTCCTCTTTTTTCTCCTCCTTCGGCACACGTTTTATGGCAATAAAGCAGCAGATCAGATAGAGCAGCGCTAACACAATGGCGGTCACGATCATCTCCTCATTGGCCTGGCCAAAGGAATGTACATTGGGAGATGTCCAGTTTCCCATCACGATCACCGTCTCTTTGATGGTGCGATAGCCTCTTTCATATACTAAGAGTCTTGGAAATGTTAGATCCACCAAGGCCAGCGCCAAAGCGGGAAGGAGCATCCCCCGCCGTCCTTTTTTCAGTAGCGGCAGCATAGTCAGCAGACTAATCCCCGCCCAAACCGGAAGGTAGAGCTCTTTCTGTGAGACATAGAGCCAACCAGGCAAATCGTCCCGCCAGAACAGGCACCAATACCCCATAAGAACCAGCGGTGCAAGAACAGGGATCGCCTTTGTCCAACGGAAAGAAGCTCGGCTCAGACTCAGGCGCAGGCGAAACAAGTCTTTCCACGAGAAGATCAGAGCTGAATTGTCCACGCCAGGCTCTCTGGCCAGCCATCTGGCCAAAGCCATGGTCACCCAACTCAGCACCGCGGTTAAAATAAGCCAGATCAGCCCCCACATCAGCAGTGCCGCCACCAAACGTCCATTCACATTTCCTTGAAGCAACCTACTGATTTGATCGGTCAGAAACATTCCGCTGGAAGAAAGGCTAAACAAAGCCGCTGACCCGATCAGCAGCTGACCCACCACCGACCAGCTTACAAAAAACACCATCACCCACACCCCCAGTTGAAACCAATGAGTATGGTAGGTGTAGTGAGCCTGGAGATAGATTCCGTAGGCCAGGCAGCCCAGATACAATGCCCAGCACAGGGGAAGCGGCACAAACTGGGCCAGCAGGTAAAACAGCAATCCTCCTCCAATGGCAAAGGCAAAGGACAGCAGGTTCTGCCAGTCGCTCTTCTCCAGGGTCCGCACCGGAGCCTTAGGGTCCAGCAGTTCATCCACTGTCACGCCCAGAACACGTGCCAAAGCCACCAGGGTAGTCACGTCAGGGTAGCTGCCGCTCTCCCACCGGGACACCGTCTTATTGGACACTCCCAATTGATCCGCCAATTCCTGCTGGGTCATCCCTTTGTTTTTCCGGTATTGCCGCAAACGCTGGGCAAATTCCTGTTCGTTCATAGGGTTCCCTCCCCTCTTCTTTTCGCCTTTATCTTACCGGAAATTCACTCTCTTGACTACCTCACAGCCTGGGAATTCTATCTCGCCAGATGGGATTTTCTTCTCCCCCTCCATCTGGTATGGTTAGAAAATCAATATTTGGTCCTTTCTCCAGGTCAGTTGTTCTGATACAATGCACTCAAAATCAAACAAAGGAAGTGCACACCATGAAACGGATCGTCAGCGTACAGGACATCTCCTGCCTGGGTAAGTGCTCTCTGACAGTGGCTCTGCCCATTATCTCCGCCATGGGAGTGGAATGTTCCATCCTCCCCACCGCGGTACTCTCTACCCACACCATGTTTAAAAATTTCACTTGTAAGGATCTCACCGACCAGATCAACCCCATTGCCCACCACTGGCAGCAGGAGGGGTTCCAGTTCGACGCCATCTACACCGGCTACCTGGCCTCCAAAGAGCAGGTGGGCGATGTGTGCGCCTTCTTTGACACCTTCAAAACCCCGGACAACCTGATTCTGGTCGACCCTGCCATGGCGGACAACGGTAAGCTCTACCCCGCCTTTGGTCCCGACTTCCCCGCTGAGATGGCCAAGGTATGCGCCAAGGCGGACGTGATTGTCCCCAATCTCACCGAAGCCAGCCTGCTCACCGGCCTGCCCTACCGCACGGAGTACGACGAAGAATATATCCGCCAGATGCTCCAGGCGCTGGCCAAGCTGGGTCCCCGGTATGTGGCCCTGACGGGTGTCAGCTTTGAGCCTGAAAAGCTGGGCGTTATGTACTACGACCAGCAGACCGGCCAGTACGGCAGCTACTTTAATGAGCGCCTGCCCGTAGCCATCCACGGCACTGGTGATGTGTTTGCCTCCACCTGCGTGGGCGCTCTGATGCGGGGCAAGTCTCTGGGCGACGCTCTGGCTCTGGCTGCCGACTACACTGTGGAGTGCATCCGCGCCACTCTGGCCGATCCCAAACCCAGTTGGTACGGCGTCAACTTTGAGGAGGTCATCCCCTACCTGGTCCGCCGCCTGGGGTAATTCCATTTTATTCTCCTTTACAATTCATCTTTTGGGCAAAGAAAAGAGCGAACTGATGAAATCAAAATCAGTTCGCTCTTTTTTATAAAGAATGAAAAAGTGTTGCCAAACCGTTGCCACAAGGGATATTAAACCTTAGAATCCCCGTCATGACAGACTTTTCGGGCCTCTGAAATTATTCCCACTCGCCGAGTTAAATCCATTTCTAAACTTTTTTGTATAGAGGATTTAATTCGTCGTGGTTTTATTTGATGCAGATTATCCTTATCCTAAGGTCTATTCGGACTTTTGCTATCAAAAATCTATCCGAGCCATCCTATCAGGGGTTTTGCTTGAGATGGATGATTGGGTGGCTTAGGAGTATTATAGCATGGTTTTATCGAATTTTCTATAGAAATTTCATTTTGCCTAATCAGACATTACTCGCTCATATAATCCAGCATTTGCTGATTCAGTGTTTCCTTTACTACTCGCCACTCCGGGAAAAAGGCGTCCATATACTTCTGGAATAGCTCATTGTGATTTCGCTCCAGCAAGTGCACCAATTCATGGGTCACGACATAAGCGAGACACTCTGGAGTTTTCTTTGCAAGCTGGAGGTTAATCCAAATCCTTTTTCGGTCTATATTGCAGGTTCCCCATTTGGTACGCATGTTTTTGACCTTCCACTCAGATGCATGGACACCTACAACCTGTTCACATTTTTGAATCACTTCCGGCAGCTTGCTTTTTAGCTGCTCCCGATACCAATCATTCAAAACACGCTCGCGCTGCTCCGGGGTGCTTTCAGGCCTCACTTGCAAAATCAGATGCCCGCCTGTAAGGGACACCTCATTCCTAACATTTGAGTATTGCACATCCAGACGATAACGACGCCCCCAGACATAGTAGCTCTCTCCGGTCACATACTGTCGCTTCGTTTGTCGTGCCTGTGCTGCGAAGTTTGCACGCTGCTTTTTAATCCAGGAAATTCTGGATACCGCAAACATTCGGATTGCGTCATCCCCAGCAGAGTGCGGTGCAGTAATTTGGACTTTCCCATCGGGCGGCAGAACGCGGATGTACATATTCTTGATGTTCTTTTTTGTAACGGCAATACTCATGTTGCCGATTTGCAGTTCATCCACTAAAATTCACTCTGCTCCTTTACCAATGCAAGCAACTGATCGGCTTCCTGGTCATCTTTTACGACAGCACGAATAGCCCGCCAGATTTTACGCTCTTTGATTTTGCTTCCCCGGAAATTGTCCTGTTTGCTAGACATGACAGCGTCATATATCTGATTGGCCACAACCGTATCCCCGTTGAGATGGTCATAAAAGGCTCGCTTGGCGGCACTCTCCCGGATTTCCGGAGGATATTCTGTGCCGCTTTCTGGTTTATGTACCTTCCTTGCCAGCTCCACAATCTGACGCAAATACTCCTCATAGTTGATCACGTCATTTTTGCGTTTTTCAATCAACTCACGAAGAAGTGCAGACATCTTCTCGTAGTATTTGGGGTTGCTTTGGGTTCTCTCAACAATTTCCTTGCCAATATTGTTTTCGATAGTCTCTGCAACTGCTTCCTGCTCTTTGGGTGTAGAGGAAGGCATATCCTTCAGCGCGGAAATTCCGTTGTCTACCAACAGCTCGACCAATGTTGCTCCTCCAAAGGAAGTCAACACACGACTGGGATCGGCCGACAAATAGGTATCGATTAAATGGCGCATGTCCGGATCATATTTCTTCAAATCCACATAGTCACCGCTGGCCAAACGCACATCATCACGCACCTTGATGTAGTAGGTAACTTCTCTCTCCAACGCCTTAATCTGTTCCACAGTATAGTGGTACTTTTCCTGTAATTCGCCTGATACTTCACCAAAAGCGCGAAGAGCTGTCGCTGACAGATTGTAAAGCTGTTCCCGCTTGGGCATGTTCTCTTCCAATTCATCCAAGTCAAAGGCTTCGGTGTTGGCACCGCAGAAATAATGGTAGTAGTCCACCATATCTTTGGGTGGAGCCACAGGCTCGCACAGTGCACGCAGAGCTTCCAGCGAATCCTCCAGCTGTTCCTTAGCCTTGTCCAAACGGTCTGTCAGCAGGCCGGAGACATCTTCCTTATCGTAGCAGTCAAATGCTTCGGAGGTATAGTCTGCAACCGCATTTTCCAAGGAGCGAAACAGGTCTTTGTAGTCAATAATATACCCAAATTCCTTATCTTCACCATCCAGACGATTGACGCGGCAGATTGCTTGGAACAAGCCATGGTCTCGCATAGACTTATCAATATACAGATAAGTGGCAGGCGGAGCATCAAAGCCTGTCAGCAGCTTGTCCACCACGATCAGTAGTTTCATCTGTTCCGGCTGCTTGATAAACTTTTCCTTGGCCTCTTTTTCAAATGCCTTCGGGTCTTTTCCACCCAGCATTTTCATGTAAATCTCGTATTGCTCCACAGCCTCGGTCTCGCCATCATCACCCACAGTTTCAGTGCGAATATCGCCCACCGACGGTTCATAGGAAGTCACGATGGCACACTTTCCCTTCAGCTCGGTCTCCTGGAACAACTCATAGAATTTGCACGCCTGATAGATACTGCCAGCTACCAGCATGGCATTACCCCGCCCATCGTGCAAGCGCGGTTTTGTCTCCATATCAAAAACAATATCCGCTACAATCTGTCCCAACCGGGCCTTGGAGCTGAACATCTTTTGCAGATTGCCCCAGCGCTGTTTCAGCTTAGCCTTTGCAACACCAGTTAGACCGCGCGTTTTTGCCTCAAACCAGGCGTCGATCCGATCCTGCTGGACAACATTCTGCTCCACTTCACGAGCCTCATAGCGCAAATCCAAAACCACTTTATCCCGCACTGCTTCATCAAACTTATAGCGATGGATGTAAGGGCCAAATACCTCCAGACTGGTCTCCTTATCCTTTTTCATCAATGGAGTACCGGTGAAACCGATAAAGGTGGCATTCGGCAAAATGGTTTCCATCGCTTTGTGGAGCTTGCCGGATTGGGTACGGTGACATTCATCCACAAAGACATAGAAATCGCCTTTGGGAGAAAAGTTTTCCGGCAGCGAGCGTTTCAGCTCCTCAATAAATCCAGTATAATCGGACTCGCCGCTTTTGCCTCTGTTTTTCTTGCCAAACTTGTGAATCAGGGAGCACATCATGACAGGCGAGGTGTCGTTGATCTTCTGAATCAATTCGCTTCCCCGGCGAATACGGACAATGCTCTCATTGACTCCGGCAAACACCTGCTCGATCTGCACATCCAGCTCGTCCCGGTCAGTGATAATCAGGATACGGCTGTCAGAAATATTCTCTTTGATCCACTTGCTGAGCCACACCATGGTCAAGGATTTTCCGGAACCTTGGGTGTGCCAGATGATGCCTCCCTCATGCCGCTTCACAAAATCCCGCGCTGCCATATTGCCGAAGAACTGATTGGGCCGACAAGTCTTTTTCACTCCGCTGTCAAATACGATAAAATTGTGCAGCAGCTCTACAAGTCGCTCTTTCCGGCACAGAGAAATCAGGTTTTTGTCCAGACGCAAGGGATATTTTTCGATTTGAGTGCGTACCGCTACGGAAACCTCATCTTTGGCATTGGGATCTTCTTTCCAGGAAAGATAATACTTTTCTGGTGTACCAGTAGTACCGTAACGCGCCCCCTCCGAATCATTGCCCGCCAGGACAAGCCCAATGGTGGCAAAGAACTGCATGATCATATCTGGGCGCTGGTTAGTCAGGTTCTGGCGAATGCCCTCCGACATGGAAACTGTGCTGCGCTTCAGCTCGATGACCGCAAAAGCGATGCCGTTGATGTACAGCACCAAATCAGGGCGCTTGTGTTTGATAGTGACTTCCTCGGCGATGTAAAAGTCATTTTCAAGGGGATGCTCCCAGTCCACAAACTGGACGGTGGTTTTATGTTGGCCGACAGACTCGCTGACCTTGACCCCATAGCGCAGTTTTTTATAGGTCTGCTCATTCAAATCATAGAAATTCACCGACTGATCTCCAGCGGCATCTTGCAGTTCTTTCAAGGCGCGGCTGATGAGTACCGGCGAATAACCCTTGCGGGTCAGAAATTTCGTCAGCAGTTCAGTTTCAATATTGGAGTTTTTTCGCTCGGTGAAATCGCCCAGATAGGTGAACCCAAGTTCCTGAACAAATAGCTTTATGACACGCTTCTGCGTGGCTTTTTCCCGTTGGCCGACACTCATAGTTCCACCCCCTTTAAGGAATTAATATGGTATGATAGTCTACAATCATAAGAATATTGAACTTGTATCATAGGAGCCAGTTCTCTAATCTCTAACAGAATTCTTGCCAAATCTTCATTCACATTATGTATATTATCTGCAAGATATTCACCCGAATGACAGAGCAAATGATATTGATATAATGTGCGGTTAATCTTTTTGATATTATCGATATCCTCTCTGGTCATAATAGTCTCTTTGCACAACCAAATTTCATTTCTTAAAATCTCATTTGCATGCTCATCTACAGACTCTACAATCTCTATTATTTCATCTGAGGATAATGGAAAAAAGTTTTCATCTTGTCCTGCATGTTTGCATTTCTGATAATATTGTTCTGACCATTCCAAAAATGTGCCTTTCACGCTTCTCTTCTCTGGAGGCATAAAGGCGCTCTTAAAGCAAAACTGCTCCATATAATGCACTACTGCCTCAACAAACGGTATTAAAATCATAGCACGCAAAATTTCGCTTCTTCGTTTGTTTTTTCTCTGCATCTGCCAATCAATCAGCCACGCCACTAATGTAGACGCAAAAGCACCTATAGCAATATCATTCAGCGTCTCGTCAAGGCCAGAGTTTCCTGATGAAAGAGGAATGGCGCGAACAAAAGCCGAAATGAGCATGATAATAATATATATCCAATACTGCTTCCAAAGTTCTTTTATCATTGAGAGCAGAGACTTCAAGTTTATTTTCAAAACATCACCCTCATTCTCATTACACCAGTCGAATCCGTCCGGTGAGCAGCTCCTGCATCATGCCCTGCTTGATCTGTTGGTACTTGGACAATTTCTTTTCCAACTGCTCAATTTCGCTATCCATATCGGAAAGAACCTGAGCAATTGCTTGCTGTTCAGCGAATCTGGGAACAATAATATTGAGTTCAGCCAAATCTTTTTTCGAGATTTCCAAAAAAGTAGAGCCAATGGCTTTTTCCAGCATATTGGGCTTCAAAACATGCACCATATAGTATAGCCACTCATTGCTAATGTTCTGATGAACAACCAATGACTTAAAACCTTGATTAGTGCAAATCGCATTACCTGCAATTCGCACTTCGCCAATCGTAGCTCGGCTGCAAAGTAACAATGTACCTTTTGGCAGGAGTGTTGCTGAACTAGATTTCAATCCGCGTTCTGTGATTTTGCTCTCGGTAGTGTAAATGTACTTTGTTGAGCAGCTGGTAATATCTGTCGGCGTACACCACAAAATCTTTCCATTCCAAAATTCTGCTATTGAAGTTGACGGTGTTCCTCCATTGACAATATTGCAAATATCACCTAACTGCTGTTTTGACCACTCCCCAGAAAACCCTGGCAGGCGTTTTTTGCCGGTGAGCAGTTCCTGCATAGCCCCCTGCTTGATGGCTTTCTTTTTCTCAATCAGCTTTTGCAGGGAGGAAATCAGGCTGTCTACATCAGAAAGGGCTTCAGCAATAGCGACCTGTTCTTCAATTTTGGGAATAGGAACTGCCATTTTAGCAATCATATCTCTGCGAACAGAGTCTACAGAAGACTTTGCAGTGTATTTAGACACTTCCTTCAAAAAGTTTTCTCGAAAATAGTAATAAAAATATTTTCCTTTAATACCCTCAAATTCCGTCAGTATATAGACCCTTTGATGAGCATCAAATTTTCCATTAATATAATGAAAAACTTTTCCTGTACCGACCCCATCGCCTGCGGTTAGAATAGCCTCACAATCATAGTGATATGTGTCAATGTGTTCAATTTTTGAGGAGCGAACAAAAAAAGGATACTTGCCGTTTTCTTGTTTATCTTCAGTGTTTCTACTACCTGTTTGAATCTTCAAATGATGCTCAAGTATATCAACATCCCAATCGTTAGGCAGTAACCCTAATGATGTTTTCTTCATTTCCTTTACCATGCAAACCCCATCCTTTCCAGATGAGATTTGACCTTGGTCTCGTACTGGTCTACTTCATCCTCACATTCCTTCAGGGTATATTCATACCGCTCTACCAGCTGGGTCACACGGGCAGAAAGGTGATGAGACACCGCCTCGTGAATGGCATCAATTCCACTGTAAATAGCGGCAAACCACTTTTCCTCTACCAGCAGATGGCGAATCTCCTCCAGCGTCAGCTGGGGGTATTTTTTCTCCAGTTTGGTGTCCAGGTCTGCTTCGGCCTGCTTAATTGCTTTCTTGTAATTGCTTTCAGCTTCCAGCAGGGACATATACTCTTTCAATGCGGCCAATTCTTCCTTTGCTGCGGGGTCTTTCTTGATTGTCTTGAGCCGGGCGCCGACGGTGGCTTTTTTCAAATCATCCAGCTGAGCAAACAGCCCATCCTCGCCTCCATTTTCTTCGGCCAGTTCTTCCAGCTTGACGGACACCTCATCCAGTTGGCCCCGAAGGGTATCCAGCGCCTTGACATCCTCCTCAAAGAAGTGCACAGCAATCAAAGCCTTGGGGAGCAGCTTACCCTCAAAGCCTTTGATCTTATCAGTCTTGACCTCGATGGTCTGGCCGTTTTCTTTTTTCTTCTTGGTCACATACTCATAGGCAATTTCCTGCCCGGTCTCATAGCCGTCATAGCAGACCGCATACACATCATCCTGCATGGTCTCCGCCCAGTACTCCATCAGCACTTCATAGACATCGTATTTGTCGAGAAGCGCCACCTGAGCAAAATCATCCAGAAGCTGCTCGGAAATTTTGGCAATCAGCTCTTTGGGGTGAATGTCCTGGCTGAGCTCCATCAAATCGTGGGTAACGGTTTCCTTCCATTGGGAATAGGCGTCGTCCACTTGGTCGGCATGGTGGATAAACTCAGGGTGGGAGGTGATCGTGGAAACCACTTCATCTTTGTTCACCGCTGGACGCAGATACCCCGGGCGAAGGGGCTGGAACAGAATCTCCTTCAAAGATGGGTACACCGCCCAATATTCCGCCATGCTGTCCACATCGGTTTCCGGAATGCCGCCGTTCAGGTGAGCATTGATGTCCTGCAAATCTTCCGGCTCGCTGCTATCAATATAGCGCGGGATATTCAGGTTGTACTCGTTGATGACTTTGATCTCCTCGTTCGGGACAAACCGGGCATACTTGGGGTCCGATTCATCCATTGTAAGGAAGGTGGTCACGATCTTGTGAATATCCTGTTCCCGCAGGCGGTTCTTGTTGCCATCCTTTACATAGCCTTTGCTGGCGTCAATCATGAAAATGCCGATACGATCAGCAGCATCCTCTTTGTCCAGCACCAGAATACAGGCAGGAATTCCTGTGCCATAGAACAAGTTAGCAGGCAGGCCAATAATGCCTTTGATATAACCCCGGTCAATGATCTTTTTGCGGATGTTAGCCTCGGCATTGCCACGGAACAGCACACCATGGGGCAGAATGACTGCTGCCTTGCCGGTAGATTTCAAAGATTTCAGGACATGCAGCAGCCAAGCGTAGTCGCCGTTTTTCTCCGGCGGCACGCCCAACACAGTCTCGCTGTATCTCCCATAAGAATCAGGGATCGTAATGCCATCCATCCAGGATTTATCCGAGAAAGGCGGATTGACTACGATGTAGTTGAAGGTTTTCAGTAGTTCAGGGTTGTTCTCATCTTTATACTGGGGTGCAGACAAGGTGCTTTTATTGCCGACAATGACGCCAGCGCCCTTGTTGTGCAGGACCAGGTTCATGCGGGCAAGACCGGCGGTGGAGTTGTCCTTTTCCTGGCCATAGATAGAGATCTCGCAAGGAGCCTCATCCGCTGCACGAATCAGCAGCGAACCGGAGCCACAGGCCGGATCATAGACCGTCATGCTGGGATCGGTGGCTTTATCAATACCGATCACCTTCGCCATGATACGGGAGACTTCACCCGGTGTGTAGAATTGGCCCTTGCTCTTGCCGGAATCCTGAGCAAATTTTCGCATCAAAAACTCGTAGGCGTCGCCCAGAATGTCATCACCGCCAGCGCGGTTGTTGGTGAAGTCCAACTCCGGTTTCTGGAAAATTTCCACGAGACCAGAGAGCTTATCCACCGCTTCTTTGTCGGTGCCCAGTTCATCGCTGTTGAAGTCGGCAATGTCAATAATACCTTTCAAGTCGTTGGCTTCTGCCAGCTTGCCAATGATGATATTGATGCCTTCACCAATGTTTTTCTTGTATTTCAGCGCAGAAATATCGTCAAAACTACCGCCTTCCGGCACTTCAATGTCCCAGTTATCGTTGCTCTTGAAGCGGTCGGACACATACTTTACAAACAGCAGCGTCAGAATATAATCCTTATAACGAGCCGGTTCCACACCGCCCCGCAGTTTATCACACGCAGCCCATATCTGGCTGTAAATTTCGCTCTTTTTGATTGCCATCGGTACCTCTCCGTTCTCTTTTTAAATTCCTGTCAGGTTCCCATTTACTCCTCTGGGGGAACGGGGATGTACACCATTTTCAGGGGGATCATTTTGCGGTATTTGACACTGAGCTGGTCGTAATATTTCAAGACCAGATCCACAAGTTCTGTGCCGTTAATGCCGCGAATAATAGGGGTGTTATCCAGGTATTTCTGCGCATTTTTGGTATAGTTGGATAGTGTCACAAACAGGCCATAATCTCCTTCACGCATAGCACCTTTCAGAGACTGGATGGTAGTCTCTTTAATATCTCCATCCTGGCTTTTGACCTGGACAACAATGCGGGGCGGTAGCTCATCTTTATAGGCGGTAATGTCGATACCGCTGTCTCCACCATGCGGAGACAGGATCGTGCGGTAGCCCATGGCCTGCAAAAGATTTGCGACAAACGGCTCCAGATCATAGCCTTTCAGATTTTTGCTCAGCTCTTTTAAAATAAAATCTCGGGTAGCCTCGATAATTTCATCCGCCGTTTGTGCCACTGTCTCATCGGTATCCGGCTCCATGATATTACCTTTGAAGTCTTTATCTAGCGCCTTCAAATACTCATCCGCGTAGTTCTTCACCAAGAAAAAAGTCAATGCCGATCCTACTTCATGCAGAGCCCCTTGCGAAAAAGCCGTACGAGGCAGATGTTTGAGCCACTTTACTTTCCGACGATTGTGATACTGTGCAGCTGTACTATCATAAAAATAGGCGCTCTCAACGATTCCAATATTGATTTTACGGTCGATCTTAGATGGGAACACGACATAATCGCCTTCTCGCACTTCATGAACAAACCGGTACAGCATTCCAGCACTTGTGGCAATCGAACCTTTTTTAGCGTCCGGATAGGTCGCAATATATTTTTCTTTGTAGGTATCACGAGATGCACTTATGACCGACAAGTCGCCCATCTCTTCCCAGCCAATTGCAATTAGATTCTGATGCAAAAAAAGGGGATCGTCCATCGTATGAATTCCCCAAACTGTTTTGTTTGCTGCTGCCATCACAGCCACACTCCTATCCAATCTTTCGCAGCTTTTCAGCTGCAAAGGTCTTGTGTCCCGAAAGTTACCTTCAAATATCAAACCACTTTGTCAAAATTCATGCTTATTTTTCTTCCGGAACAAACTCCAGAATATCGTCCACGCCACACTCCATCACGCGACAAATCTTCTCGATGCTTTCGATGGAAACATACTCGTTCCGCTTTAAGCGGGTGATAATATTGGCACTAAAACCGGCCTTTTCTTTTAGCTGTGCGTTGCTTATCTTTTTATCAATCATCAGATGGAATAAGCGGTCATAACAAATTGCCATTTTAGTCCCTCCAAGACAAGAAATGCTCGGATTTATTTTATCACATTTTCGTGAAAAATTCAACTTCGTGTCTAATTATCGGACTTTATCAATGTTATGCTAAGAGAGCCTTTCTTTTCT
>ENA-ORTH01001597-ORTH01001597.1-human-gut-metagenome-genome-assembly--contig:-NODE-1597-length-22046-cov-3.962303_pt1 | contig 22046 bp, 28 predicted proteins | sample MGYA00241914_ERZ509192 | MGnify/ENA primary metagenome ERZ509192 (study PRJEB26280, sample SAMEA2338826) | human gut metagenome | biome: human gut; feature: human-associated habitat; material: faeces... | reverse complement strand
CGGCGACAACGCTGGACATCTACACCCACATCACCGGCGATATGCTTAGTGAAGCCGCTGCCAAAATCGACCGGGGCCTGGGCAATGAAGTGGCGGAGGACTCTACTGAGGCAAATCCGCTCACTGACTTTCAGCCGGTCATGCGGCGCATCCGTAAGCCGGGAACTGGCTGCATCACCCAGATCAACGACCACCTCTTTGAGGGGCGCTACTCGCCAACCTGGCCGGACGGCACCAAGCACTCTAAATGCGTCTACGCCCACACCCGGGAGGAGTGTGAGGAGAAGCTGAAAGTGCTCATCCAGCAGTTGAACGCCGAGCGGAAGGCAATCCTGGATCGGCTGCGTGGGATCCCATCGCCTGAGAAACTTACCAAGAAGCAGCGGCAGATCTGGGAATACATGCGGCTCTGTCCCGACGAGGCGAATTATAGCACCATCGCCAAGGGGGCGAAGGTGACCCGGCACACGGTGGCAAAGTGGTATGAAATGATCCGAAAGATGATCATACCTGCGGCATAAAACAGGGAACGTGGTTTGTACCAAAATGTAGTACAGACCACGTTCCTTATCTCAAGAGGCAACTTGTTTAGATTAGGACGTCATTTTTTACGCTTGGAGCATTTAGGACAGCCGTGCCCTTTTGTACGGTTGGCAATGATTGTTTCCCATTCATGTCCACACCGAGAACATTTCCACCACGCCTTTTTCCCACTTCCAGGAAGCAATTTGCTTGGATCCAAGTCTGTATTTTTTTGATAATCCCACTCCTTTAGCAATTCCGGGTGTAAGGTTGCTAAGTCATTCACACCGCTTTTGGGAACACGCCCGCTGCAGCATGGACAGCCAGACCCTTTCTTTCGATTATTGGGGCTGGACTTCCACTCATATCCGCATCGGGGGCATAGCCACCAGGCCGCCTGAAATCGCCCAGATGAAATATCATTTGGAGTCAGTGTTCCATTTTTTGTAGGGTGCCATTCTTTTGCTAAATCAGGCATTGTTTCAGCAAGTGAGCCCACTCGCTTTACAACTTGTTTCGTGAAAGAAACACCTTGCCTGCGCTTGGAACACTCCGCGCAGCCGTATCTCCCTGGCCGGGTCATGCTGTTGATGCTGCATTGCCACTCGTGACCACAGTCCGGACATTTCCAATGTACAATTTGATTGGAACTGACCGTGAACATATTGGGGGATAAAATTCCGTTTTTGGAATAATCCCAACATTTGACGACATCAGGACGGCTGTCTGCCAGGGAGTTTTTGACTTCGCTTAGATAACTGAGGATATCCGTGCGGTCTCGTTCCAAATTGGCCCTGACCACACTGTGAAAACACAGAGGATTTTTTCTTGTCCACATATTGGAGTTGCGGTCAATCGCATCCAGTATTGCATTGATCGTCTCTTCTAACTTGGTATACGTCCGTACCTTCGGAATGTAATAAATCGCATCCGCCACATCTTCCCTATGTGATTCCACATTCTCTTTCACTCTAATAAGAGTGATTTGATTTGCCTTGCAAACGTCGTATTTCTTTTTCTCTCGTTTGAACTGTGCAGCGGAGTTATGCCAGTTGGCTCCATCAAACTCAATTCCCAAACGAATGGAGGGAATATAGATATCCAGTTCCATGGAGCGCTCGAATATTTCTTTATATCTGTTGATCGCATCAGGATAGAGTTTTTTCACATAAAAGAGAATGGCCTGTTCAGGAAAGGACGTCTGACTCTTTGCATTACAAATAGGACATTGGGTATTATCGCTGTTTCTGTCGTGAATTGTAGCCTGATACGCATGTCCCAATGGACAAAGCCACCATACCCGTTTCCCGCTTCCAGCAGTTACATCAAACGGAGTTAAATTACTATTTTCTGTGGGATGCCATTCTTTGGCTAAGAGTGGATTTACAGTAGCAAGATCATTAAATCCCCTTAATACTTTGTGCCCTGAGCAGTACGGGCAAGCAGCTCCACGGCTGGATCGCTTGATAATAAGTTGCTCATAGGCGTGGCCTTTTTCACACAGCCACCATACCTTTTTCCTGCTGCCGGCAGTTATATCGTGGGGCGTCAAATTGCCGTTTTTTTCATAGTTCCATTCTTTAGCCAGGGCGGGGTTCGTCGTGGCCAAATCGTTTACTCCTTTGAGCGCCCGATGACCAGAGCAATATGGACAACCATAGCCTCTTTTTGCACGTTGATTGACAACCATTAGATAGGGGTGTCCCTCTGGGCACAGCCACCAAACTTCTTTGCCAGATCCAGGTGTAACATCCTCCGGTTTTAGATTTCCATTTTCTGTTGGGTGCCACTCTTTCGCTAAAGCAGGATTCAATGTGGCTAAATCATTTTCACCTTTTATCAATCTGACCATAATTGCCTCCCCAATCATAGAGTGGGTGGTTCTTTGGATTCCTTGATATTGCTACTATATCACAAAAAACGGTGATAAAACAGGTCGCACTCAAATTCATGGTATGGACAATTTCCCGTACAAAATTGTCTCAATACTCCATGAGATTGTCAGTCAGCCCCGCTTATGGTATGATAACACCAGAAAACAAGGAGGTGCCGTTATGCCCCTGCAGATCGTACGAAACGATATTACCACCATGAAGGTGGACGCCATCGTCAACGCCGCCAATGAGAGCCTGCTGGGGGGCGGGGGAGTAGACGGCACCATCCACCGGGCCGCCGGGCCGGAGTTGTTGGCCGAGTGCCGCACCCTGGGAGGTTGCAAGACCGGACAGGCCAAGATCACCAAGGGCTACCGCTTGCCGGCAAAGTTTGTCATCCACACCGTCGGCCCCATCTGGCGGGGCGGCAGCCACGGTGAGCGGGAACTGCTGGTATCAGCCTACCACTCCTCTCTGGAACTGGCCCTGGCCAATCAGTGTGAGACGGTGGCGTTCCCCTTGGTCTCCTCCGGGGTATACGGCTATCCCAAAGACCAGGCCCTGAAGGTGGCCGTGGATACCATCGGGGACTTCCTCCTCGCCCACGATATGACGGTTTATCTGGTCATCTTCGACCGAGCGGCCTACACCATCGGCGGTAAGCTCTTTGCCGACATTGCCGCCTACATCGATGACCGCTATGTGGATGTCCATACCGATAGCCGGGAGACCCAACGCCGCCGGATGGCCATGGCTTCTATGCCCATGGAGGAATCGGAGTGTATGCCTGCCCCCTGCGCCACGGCACCCTCCGGTCTGGACGAAGCCCTCAGCAAACTGGATGAAAGTTTTTCCCATATGCTGCTGCGGAAAATTGACGAGACTGGCTTAACCGATGCCCAGTGCTACAAAAAGGCCAACATCGACCGCAAACTGTTCTCTAAGATCCGCTCCGATGTCCACTACAAGCCCTCCAAGCCCACCGCCATGGCCTTTGCCGTGGCTCTGGAGCTGCCACTGGAGGAGGCCCAGGAGATGCTGGAGAAGGCGGGCTTCGCCTTCTCCCACGCCAGCAAGTTCGACATCATTGTGGAGTATTTTATTGCCCACCAGAACTACAACATCTTTGAGATCAACGAAGCCCTGTTCGCCTTTGACCAGAGCCTGCTGGGAGGCTGACCGCATGCAGGACAACTATGTCGGAGACATTGGAGACTACGGAAAGTACGGCCTTTTGCGGAATGTGACTGCCGCCGGACTGCAACTGGCGGTCAACTGGTATCGGGTGGTTCTCCCTCCCTCGAACGAGCAGGATGATGGGGAGTGCATTTCGTGCTCAAAGAAACCAAAGCAGAAGGACGGGAAATACACCTCCTACCTGGAGCATCCGGAAAAATACAGGCACTATGACCCGGAACTGTTCGACTGCCTGGCCGGTATTGTGCACGGGCAAAAGCGCAGGCTCGAAGAGATCGAGACCAGCGGTGTGCTGTCAGCGACATTTTTCTCAGACACTCTGAATCTGCCCCCCGATCGACATGGCATCAGACGGCACTGCTGGCCACTGCCGGGGCGGATGTCGTGTTCCTCGATCCGGACAACGGCCTGGAGACCGCAAGAATGCATGAGCGCAGGTCGGCTAAGGAAAAGCATGTGATTTGGCAGGAGGTCAAGGACTACTATGACCGTGGGCAAAGCGTGATTCTTTATCAACATCGTCCGCAGATAACCAAGAAGACGGCGTGTATCCAGAGCGTTCGGGGCTTTCAGAACTCTTTCCTGCACGCGGATCGCACTCTGCTTCTGGAATATCCCCGCTACACAAACCGCTATTATTTTATATTTGCGCACCATACCCATCTGCCCGCTTTGGAGGGGGTATACCGTACGGTCGCCCAGACCTGGAAGGGGCTGTGTAATCCGGTAGAGTTCAACTGACACGGAGCACTGGGCGGGATTATAAGAGGCCAGACGAATCAGGCGGTGCAGGAGGACACAGACATGAACAAACAGGAAATATACGCCCTCCTGGACGAGAAAAACATCTGGCATGAGGTGACGGAGCATAAAGCCGTTTACAACATGGCGGAGGTGGCGGAGATCCAACTGCCCTACCCGGAGGCCGACGCCAAGAACCTTTTCATCCGGGACGACAAAAAGCGCAATTACTACCTCATCACAGTCAAGGGAGACAAGCGGGTTGACCTGAAAGCCTTCCGGCAGCAGAACAACACCCGACCATTGACCTTTGCCTCGGATCAGGATCTGATGGACATGCTTGGGCTGATCCCCGGCGCGGTGACGCCCCTGGGCCTGCTCAATGACCGGGAACACAAGGTGACCTTCTGGCTGGACAAATCCTTTCTGGAGGGCTCCGGCCTGATTGGTATCCATCCCAACGACAACACTGCTACCGTGTGGCTTAAGACCCAGGATCTGATCCGGCTTCTGGAGGAGAACGGCACCCAGGTCACCCTGTTTGAGGCATAACAATTTGTCGCTTGCCATGCGACCCATCCAAACTGAAATCCCCCTATACTGTGCTTGTAAACCAAACAACACAGCATAGGGGGATTTGTTATGAAGAAAAATTTGACGGAACTGGTATTCATCCTGGACCGCAGCGGCTCCATGCAGGGGCTGGAGGGCGACACCATCGGCGGCTTCAACGCCATGATTAAAAAACAGCAGAAGGAGCCAGGCGAAGCATTCGTCTCCACGGTTCTCTTCGACGACCAGACCGAGGTGCTCCATGACCGGGTGAAGGTGAGCGATGTCCAGCCTATGACGGAAAAAGAGTACTATGTCCGGGGCTGCACCGCCCTGCTGGACGCCATCGGCGGGGCCATCCACCATATCGGCAACATCCATAAGTATGCCCGACCCGAGGATGTACCGGAGCACACTCTTTTCGTTATCACCACCGATGGCATGGAGAATGCCAGCCGCCGCTACTCGGCTCAACGGGTGAAAGAGATGATCCGGCGGCAGAAGGAGAAGTACGGCTGGGAGTTTCTCTTCCTGGGGGCCAACATCGATGCGGTGGAGACGGCGGGCCATCTGGGCATTGCCCCCGACCGGGCAGTAAACTACCACTGCGACAGCGAGGGCACCCGCCTCAACTACCAGGTGCTGAGTCAGGCCGTGTCTGCCGTCCGGTGCAGCGCGCCCTTGGACGGGCACTGGAAGGACGCCATAGAGGAGGACTTCCGCAAGCGGCAGAAGAAGGGACAGCGGTAATCTGCTGTCAAAACAGATGAGGGGCGGAGGCCACACCTCCGTCCCTCATCTATGCGTAGGATAAAATCCATTCTTTACTTCAGTTTGGCGCCGTCTTGGAAGGCGTTGCCCACCTTCTCGCCCAGCACCCGGTATGCGTTGTGGATAGGGTCAAAGGTGATGGGCCGCAGTTTGTCCGGGTCGATCTTCCCGTCCTCGTCCAGCACGGACTCGTCGGCACTCACATTGGCGATTTCGCCCACCAGGCGGCAACTCTCCGGGTCGTAGCTCACCAGGCGGCACTCCACCGCCATGGGCAGCTCGTCGATGAGGGGCGCGTCCACAAATTCCGACTTGGTGGTGTGCCAACCGGCCTTCGCCACCTTGTCCACCGCCTGGTTGCCGGACTCGATGCCCACATAGTCGCAGGCCACCATCTGCTCCGCCGTGGCCATGCTGACGGTGAAGGCTTTGCGGGCCAAAATGTTGGCGGTGGTTTTATGGCCTTCGCTGATGCACATACTCACCTCCTTGTCCTCACTGATGCCGCCCCAGGCCGCATTCATGGCATTCGGGAATCCGTCCTCATCGTATGTAGCCAGGATAAAGACCGGCTGGGGATAGGTCCAGGGCTTGGCTCCAAAGTTCTTGCGCATAGCAATGCCTCCTTGAGATTTTATTTATAGCCTGTCAAACAAAGTACGAAACACTTTTGATGGAACTACTACCGCTCGTTCTGCTTGATTACATCACCATTGCTCATAACAAATGAAAAACCTTCAGGAGGATGGGTTGACCAGAGTCTGGTCATATCAAGATGATGTCTCTCCAATAGATTTCTCGCATTTGTGGCAGCGCAAAAATCACGCTTGAAGTCTCTGCTTGACCGGCTATGTGTCAATTCTGACACCCGCTCCACATCGGTGCACCGGACAAGCTCTTCTTCAAAATTGCGGACTTGAGGTAAAAAGACGACTTCGACTCTTGTGCATTTCTTTCGCAGTTGAATGATATTTTCTTTCAAACAATCGGTTTTGGGTACATCTGTATCAAACACAAGGACAACGGTTGTACCGGCCTGTATCTGAACAAGCTGAGAAGCGCTGATCAGGTTCTGAATGACATTGATAATTTTGACTTTTCCGGGGCGTATAGCGGCGGGGATTTCTTTTAAAGCATTGATTAGTTTTGCCTCACATTCGCCTTCTACGAAATATATCACCCGATTTGTTTTACGCATCAAAGACACCCCTTTTCCAATTCGTTCAACAAGGTGTCATCAGGAATGGAATCAAACATGTCATTTTCAAGCGCACAATGGACAGAGTCAGTATTCCGCTTCAAAATGTCCGAGGCAAATATAACAGAGGTCGTATGGGGAGCTTCACCCCGTTTGCGCAGAAATGCAAAAGAATGCTTTGGCATGTTCAGATCAAGCATGTCGGGATTATGCGTGGTAAAAATCAGCTGCTCATTTTCTTCTAAATGCTCCAACATCAAGCCGAAAATGCGTTTTTCAATATCACTCTGTATATAAGAGAAATGTTCGTCGCAGTAATAAAAGCTGTTCTTTCCTGAAAATAGCAAAGAAATAAAAAAAGATATGTCGATCCCTTCCGCAGTACCGCTGGAGAGGGAATCTCGGTTCAGCAGCTTTCCGTCCTGAATGATAATCTCTTCTGTTCCGCGGCGGATAATAAACGAATTTTTCAGATCTCTGGAAATCGATATGTCGTGCAGCGTGGGGTCCAATGTTCCGATGACTGCACGCAGCACCTTCAGTGCAAGATCTTGATCAATATTAGAAATCTCAGAGGACGGCTTGATATCCGGGCAAGAAAACACATAATGGATCTTTCCGATGGTGTCACGCACTTTATTTAACCTATCGAAATTTACAATTTCCTGTGTTTTCTGGCTCAGGCGCTCCGCACATGTCTCGTAAGAATCCTTTTTACCAATGGAAGTATAGCTATATCCAAGGCGTAGTTTCACATGACTGTTGCTGTCATCAGCCATAATATAGCCGTTTACTCTATGAAGGATATCACCACTGTTAATGAAATCGATTGAGAATGACGCTTCTTGTCCCGCCAAAGCCATTTTCGACAGCTCGGCAACATCCAGCTGCTGGTTGAGAAAACGGAACAGATTCAGCAGCGCCTTACCCAACGTGGTTTTACCCGCCGCATTTGCTCCCATCAAAATAACGGCTTTTTTATATCTGAAGTTAGGGTGTCCGGACAACCACTCGCTGTCGATAATGGAATTCACAATTTTTTTGGGATAGGAAAAGTTCATGTGGAAATCTGTAAATCCATAAATGTTATTTAGTTTCACATCCATCAAAATCATGACAGTACCCCCCTTTTTTGAAAACAAAATTACTTCGCACTTAACGAAGTAATAATACCACCAGTGAACGGTCTTTTCAAGAAATATTCTTGTCATGTTTTGTGGAATTTATCATCAGATCGTATGATGAGATGGCGAAATAACAGGATGAGGGCTATAAACATACCAGGCCTCAGTGTGTCGGAGGCCTGGCAGATAAAAGAAGTTGGTTTTTTGTGAGACTCCAGATTTCTCATATGATGAGGTCAAGAAGCCTATACTTTTTTTCTTGTGAAACACACGCCGATGATTGCCGCAATCAGGATGAAGGGGGCCAGACGGACAAAGGCCCATTCAAAGGCGTGGATGGCCACGCCCATGACGGCGGTCTCCGGGGCGCTGTAATCCCAACCCAGGTAGGGGCTGTTCACCACGACCAGAATGGCCGCAACAGCCAGGATGCCCAAGCATACTGCGATGAGCAGCCAATGGAGGGCCGAGCGCCGCATGGCCTTCCTCCGGGCAAACTGCAAATTGATAATCTCCAACTTTTCCGAGAGGGCCTTGACTTGGTCCGCTTCCGACTCCGTCACTGTTTCGCCCAGCAGTGTGCTGACAGGGGTCTCCAAAGCCTTCGACAGGGCGATGAGCAGATCAGAATCCGGGACGGACAGTCCCTGCTCCCATTTTGAGATGGTCTGCCGCACCACATTCACCTTGACCGCCAGCTCCTGCTGGGAAAGGCCCTTGGATTTCCGAAGTGCTTTGATGTTTTCATTGAGCATATGGGTTCACTCCTTTCGGCCCCATTGTAGGCAAAGCGGCCCGTTGCCGCAAGCAACGCAAAGTAACAAGCCTTATTTTTGCAGTTCTCTCCGCAAATCGTCCAGATACAGCCTCTGCTGCCGCTTTAGATAGCCGGGGACAAAGGGACGCATCCACCAGCGCCTGGCGTTGACGGTTTCGGTGCAATGGATCCGTGTGCCGCCCTCCGCCGTTTCAAAAATCCCCTCCCAGGAGCCGGACATGTTGCCGTTCTCCATGGCAAAGGCCCAGCGCCGGAAGGGCTCGCAGGCCGTAACAGTGAAGTTCGTGGCATAGCCGCTCTTTGTGTGCTCCACAAAGTGGGTTTCGTCCAGAACTTCCACCCGTGCCAAGTCGCTGCGCCAAGTAGTGCAAGAAAGGTCGGTTACCACCTGCCACACCTGCTCCACAGGGCAGGGAAAGTTGACCGTCACCTTGGAAGTCGGCATAAGTTCACCCCTTCTTTGGTTTCTTGTTCAGTTTCAGGCTGATACTCCGGCGATCCGCCGTCTCCTGGAGCAGCCCCACAGCGGCCAGAGCCCGTTCCTTGATCGGTTGGCCTTCCAATTCCTGCCTGTCGTCCAGAACAGCCATTACGGACTGTAAATCTTCCAGGGGCAGGAGATACACCGCCATGTTAAAAAGCGCCTTGTGGCGGCCATCGTTGTAATGGGCCAGAAGTTCATCCAGGATGGCCCTCTTTTCCTCCAACTGGGCCAGGTAGGCCTCCAGCCCAATCTCCCTGGCCTGGGCAATGTCCTGCTGCCGGTTCCGGTGGGGCACAAAAGAGTCCCCGTCGTCGAAACCGTCGTAGCGGGAACAGGGGTACTCCGGGCACTCCCAGCAAAATTGCACGCCGCCGTGCTCAAGGGAGCACTTGGCCAGAGCGCAACTTTGATTGCCTGCTCCACCGCCGTAGCCAGGGCAGTAGCCGCCCAGGTGCATGGAACACAGGGCACAGTTGAGGCCACACAGGGAGAAGTGGGTTTCTGTACGGGTAAATCCTTTCATGCCGTTTCCCCCTTTAGAACCACAACGCCTGATCTTCTCGGAACACCGGGGTTTTCCCCTGGGCGTAGGGGTCGTAGCGATTTTCGTTGCAGCCGAATTCCTGTAAAAAGCAGATCTGTCCCGCCTCATTCCAGCGGATGAGGGAAAGACCGTCAAAACTCTGGATGTTGCCGTCCGTCATGGCGCACCGGAATACCCACTCCACCATGGTCTGATCCTCCTTGTGGAAATACTGCCGGATGTCCCACCGCTCCACAGTGCCCCGGCTGTTCCACTCATCAAACCACAGTTTAATTTTTCTATTGCCGTGGTACTCCGGCCCCCAGCTCTCGATATAGACGGCGCCGGGAGCGAAGAGCTCCTCAATGCCCGTATCCTGCTTACATAGCCACATGGAAAACCACTGCCGGATTTTCCTTCTGGACGGAGAGGGATGCCTGCTGATACCCATACTCACGGAGCAGAAGCAAAAGACCGTTCAGCAGCTGGGTCCCGGTGCCCTGTCCACGATACTCCGGCAGTAACGAGATGGCCAAAGATGGCGTACTGCTGTCGATATGACCGTAGTCCTCCATGATGCGGCACCACGCCGCACCTATCACTTTTTTCTCAACCTCGGCTACCAGGCAATGATCACCAGGCCGTGTGCCGAAATCCGTAACATAGATCTGCAGCTCCGGCAGATCCACTACCGACCGGGGCGGCGGCTCCACGCCCTCCGGGAGATAGATAGCCTGATAGAGAAATTCCCGCAAAAGGCTGTATTCTTCCGGGCGTATTTTACGAATGATTGTGTTCATCTCTTTCCTCACTCTGCCCGTATGATGGGCTGCCGGATGACGGTTTTCCATTTTTCCGGCTTGCACCGCCGCACATCGCTCAAATAGATCTCGTGGTGGAACCGGCCCTGGCTGAAATCCAATTCATAGCCCTGCCCCCTGGCATACTCCTCCATGGCCGCCACGGTGGCGGGCTCGTCATCGTAGGGGCCGATGTGCATGCACTGGACGCACAGGCTTTCCTCCCAGGAGAAGAACTCTACCTTGGAAAAGTCCCGCTGCTTTTTCTCCGCGGCCTCCCGGAGGGCCCAGTCAAAGGCCGCTTTTGTCACAAACTCCGGCAGGCGGATCAGGGAGATCCACCGGAAATCCGCTTTGCGGGTGTAGTCCACGCCCTGAGTATCTTCCTGCCACCAAAGCCCCTCCAGGGGCGGCACCACATAGTCAAAGTAGCCCTCCAGCTTGTGCTTTCCCATCTTACTCATTTTGATGGTGTAGGCCACAGCGTAAAGCAATTCCAGAGCCTGCTTATAGGCGCCGCCCTCCTCATTGGGGTCGCCCTGGCCACGCACCGCCAGAAAGTTCATGGCGGGTACCGTGACGATGCCGGGTTCCTTAGGGGGCAGATAGAACTCCTTGTACTCTTTTTTGTAGTCAAAGGCCACGGCTATTTCCTCCTATTCTTTGGTTGGGCCTGAAGGGCCAGACAGGTGAGGCGGGTGAGTACAGTCATGGTGTTCCGGTCGTCCACATCCTCCACCCAGATGTAATCCTTGGCACCCTCATAGGGCGGAGCCTTGGGCAGATTGGGAAATGCCGCCTCCCCCGCTTGGGTGATTTTGACAAAAAGCTGGTCGCCGCAGATGACGGCGAAGAACACGCCGTCGCAGAAGAGCCCGTACTCGCCGAACATCTTCCGGCTGCGGATGGAGCCCGCCTCCCGCAGTTGCTCGGCCACATAGTCCACAAAATCCTGATGAGAGGCCATATCAATTCCTCCTGTAACGGTCGGACAGTGTTTCAGTCAGTTTTCGCAGCTGTTCCCGCAGTTCCTCCGGCTCCAGCAGCTCCGCCTTGTCCCCGAAGGTGAGCACCCAGCTGCGCACACTGTCGGCATCAGGAAAGCCTCCGGTGAAGCGAAGCCGTCCGTCCGGTTCCACGGTAAAGCGGTCCGCCCCGTACTCCTCCACCAGCCGCCAGCGGCAGGCGGGATCAAAGAGAACGGTGACCTGATATTTGATCGGGAAGATCCGCTCCGGCTCCAGGTCGGGCAGGGGTGCGTATCTTGGTTCAAAGGGTTCACCGGCGGCCAGGTCCGTCATGCGGTTCAATTTGAACATACGGAAACCCTCCCGCATCCGGCACCAGCCCCATACATACCAGGTGGACCAGTGGAACACCAGGTAGTAGGGCTCCACGGTGCGCACCGACTCTCCCTTAGGGGAGAAGTAGGTAAAATGGATGATGCGGTGCTGCTCAATGGCGCTCTGAATGAGTTCGATTTTGGGCGGCAGGCTGGTCTTATACCAGGAGGAGAGGTCGATGAGCATATGGGCGCCGCCGCTCACCAGCCCGCCTGTCCCGGCGGACAGTTTTTCCATCAACTGTGCGTAGCGCCGGATGCCGCTGACGCTGTCCAGACTCCTGAGGCCTGCCAGGATGGCCTGCATCTCCGGGGCGGTAAGCACCGTCCGATCCACCCGGTATCCCTCCATGATGGAAATGCCGCCGCCTGCACCCTGGGCGGTGGAAATGGGGATGCCCGCCCGGCACAGGAACTCGATGTCCCGCTGGATGGTCCGTCGGGACACCTCGAACTGTTCTGCCAGCTCCGGGGCGGTGACCTTCTCCCGCTGGAGCAAAATGGATAGGATTCCGATAAGCCGCTCCATCTTCATGGGATACACCGCCTTTCCTGACTTTGTCTGCATTATAGCACAGGAACACGACAACTGTCTGTCATGTTTATCTTGAGAGAAAAACTTTTGCCGCTGGGATCTGGGATTGTCTTGCCGTGGAGGGCATGGTATCATGGAGGCAGATTTTCCGGGAGGTAGCGGACATGGAAGATCAGTTTCTCAATCTAACAGAAGAAAATCTGGACCGGGAGCATCTGTGCTGCATCATCCGCAGCAAGAAGCCTCACCCCGGCGTGGAGGCCAAGCGGGTCTGGCTCCGGGAGCGGCTCCGGGAGGGACATGTGTTCCGCAAGTTGGACACCAAGGGCGTGGTGTTCATCGAGTATGCTCCGCTGGAGACTGCCTGGGTGCCGGTGGATGGGGATAACTACCTCTATATCTACTGCCTGTGGGTCAGCGGGGAGTTCAAGGGCAAGGGCTATGGCAGGCAGCTGATGGAGTACTGCCTGGCCGATGCCAGGGCTAAGGGAAAGTCCGGCGTGTGTATGCTGGGGGCAGAAAAACAAAAGGCCTGGCTCTCAGACCAGGCCTTCGCAGAGAAGTATGGATTTGAAACGGTGGATATAACCCCGGACGGCTATCGGCTGCTGGCCCTCTCTTTCGACGGGACGAAGCCCCGCTTCGGTGAGAACGCCAAACGGCAGGTGATTGAACCTGAGAAGTTGACCATCTATTACAGTTCCCAGTGTCCCTACATTCATCAGAGTGTGGAGTTGGTGCGCAAAACCTGTGAAGAACTGGAGACACCCTACACCCTCGTTTCGGTGGACACTCTGGAGAAGGCCAAGTCCTTGCCCTGCGTGTTCAACAACTGGGCGGTATTCTATCGGGGAAGGTTCGTGACAGTAAATCTGCTGGACGCAGCCGCGCTGAAGCGGCTTCTGAAAAAATAAGGTGTGCCTATGGGAATCAGAAAAGTGGAGACTGATAAAAAGAGATACCTGGATTTGCTGTTGCTGGCCGACGAGCAGGAGGACATGGTGGACCGCTATCTGGAACGTGGGACCATGTATGTGCTGGAGGATGACGGCGTCAAGGCGGAATGCGTAGTAACCGATGAGGGAGACCGGATTCTGGAACTGAAAAACATCGCTGTTGAGCCTGCCGCTCAGGGCAAGGGCTACGGAAAGGCCCTGATAGATTTCTTAATCGAAACCTATGCAGGACAGTATACGGCGCTGCAGGTGGGCACCGGGGACAGCCCGTCCACCATCCCGTTTTATGAGGCCTGCGGCTTTCGCAGGCACCATCTGGTCAAGAACTTTTTCACCGACCACTACGACCACCCCATCTACGAGTGCGGGGTGCAGTTAGTGGACATGGTGTACCTGCAAAGAGAACTATGAGGAAGCGGAGCGCCCGTGTGAGCGCTCCGCTTTGCATTAAGTATCCCTGAAGTAGACAGAGAGGGCCAGTGTGTTCCACTTTTGGGGTGTCATGATGCGCCTGTCCCTGATTCAGCCGGTGTAGGCATCCTCTGCCGTATTCTTGAAATTCTGCTTTTCCAGCCATTCCCGTTCCTCTTCGGTCTCGGGGATATCAATCCGCTCAATCTTGAAGATCACCGGCCGGGTCCCGTCGTTGCAGCAGGCGATCATCATCCGCTCATCATTGGTCCACTTGTGCATGATGGATCCGCCCTGGAGGGCTGTGTAGACATACCGGCTGATGGCGTCCCACGCTTCCCCGCAGAATTTCCCGTTCATCAGGTGGTAAAAATCGTCCCGTTCAGCGGTACGCTTGAGCAAAAAGGTATCTCCCTTTCGAAAGCAGGGGCAGGGGCCTGACTTGGGGTCCGCAAGATACTTCTCCTGATACTCCGGAAACACTTTGGTCTCCAATACTGTAATTCTGCATTCGTGCTGCATGGTTTCACCCTCCTTGGTATTTCGCTTTTCGTCCAGCAGGACGGGGACTGACTGCCTTTTGTCCCCATTGTATCTGGGAAAGGCTCTGCTGGCAAGGGGAAGCAGATCGAGATGTCAGGCATATCAGTTTTTAACAAGCTATAAACAAAGAATACCGCCCGCCGGCATCCACGGATGTTCAGCGGGCGGTATCGGATCAATCGGACCGCTAGCGGCGGTCCCACTCTTTTTTCAAAATGGCGTACTGCACGGTGTTTTCATATCTGGGTGTGCCGTCGGGATTATTCACGAAGGAGATGAATTCCAGGAACATTCCCTCCCGGCGCATGCCCAGCTTCTCGCACAGGTGCTGACTGGAAAGATTATAGTCCTCAGTATAGGCGTAGATGCGCCTTGCGCCCTTTTGGGAGAAGAGATAGTCAAAGAAGGCCTGGGCCGCCTCGAAGGCGTACCCCTTGCCTTGGTAGGCTTCATTCAGCATCCAGCAGGGGCTGAAGGTGTCCCGCACGGCGTCCTCGCCTGCATGTGGCTCGCCCGCCTCCGGGTAGGCGTCAATCTCTCCGATCACCTTACCGCCCTCCTTCAGGGTGATGGCAAAGTAGTACTCCGTCTCGCCCAGACGCTTTTTCATCTCCTCCTTGGCCTCGTCCAGGGAGCGCAGTTTCATGCTGGCAAAGCAGTTGACTGCGGGCTCTTTCAGATACTCATAGACATCCGCTACATCCGCCTCCAGAAAGGGGCGCAGGATCAGCCGTTTTGTCTCGATCACCATATTTCGGCACCTCAAGAAAAGTGAAAATGGATAGTGAAATTTAATAGAATAGTTTTGTTGCAAAAGTTGAGAAAAATCCGTCAAAATCACAAGATTTTGACGGATTTTGTGATAACCCAACACTATAGATATTTCGAACCCCTCATTAAAATTGTAGGGTGTTGAAGTTCCAAATTACTGTTCCTTATCCTCCGCCGCTTCAAGCTGCAAAATTCTATGATCCTCAGTCAGTATCTTCATCTGGCTGATGGCAATGGCATTGAGCTTTGCCAGCCGCTCTGCCTGGGACATCCCCTCATTGATGAACACCGCATTCAGGTTTTCCAGATTGGACAGACACACAAGTTGTGAGACATTGGCGTAGTCCCTAATATTGCCCTTGAGGTCGGGATTGGCTTCACGCCATTCTTTTGCGGTCATACCAAACAGAGCCATGTTCAGAACATCCGCTTCGTTGGCATAGACCAGCGAAATCTGTCGGGCAGACAGTTCCTTTGGGATGAGATTTTCCTTGATGGCATCGGTATGTATCCGATAATTGATCTTGGCAAGATTGCGCTTGATATCCCAGCCAAGTTGTTTCATCTCCTCGGCCTTGAGACGTTCAAACTCCTTGATCAGATAGATTTTGAACTCGGGACTGATCCACATACCAAACTCAAAGGCAATGTCCTTGTAAGCGTATGTGCCGCCGTATCGGCCAGCCTTTGCCTTGAGTCCAATTGCACCGGTCTTTTCTACCCATTCTTTGACGCTGAGTTTGTAGCTATTCAAGCCAGCCTGACTTTTAATTATGGCGAATTCGCCATAATTAAAATCCGGATTGTGGATCTGCTCCCAAATTCCAAGGAACTCAACAGTGTTTCTATTTCTCAGCCAGTCTGAGATGAAGAAGTCGCCATCCTTAGCCTTGAGCATATCAGTTAGCGAAATGTAGTCCTTATCCTCAATGGTGGTAACGGTGATTTCCGCGCCATTCACAACGATTTTATTATTCATCGTATTTACCTCTGCTCATATGCTATCTCTTTAAGCAACCCACGGCACCCAGCCAGCACATCCTGCCAGGTGGCCTCGAAGTCTCCGGTGTACCACGGGTCGGCTACATCGCCGGGATGGTCCGTATGCTCCATCAGGAGGGAAATCTTGTCGGAAAAATCGCCGCCGCAGATGCGGTACATATTCCGTAGGTTGGCCTGATCCATGCCGATGAGCAGGTCGTACTCCTCGTAGTCCTGATTGGTGAGCTGCCGAGCTGCATGACCCTCGCAGGAGATCCCATGCTCTGCCAGCTTCCGCCGTGCAGGAGGATAGACAGGGTTCCCAATCTCCTCCCGGCTGGTCGCCGCGGATTCGATATGGAATTGGGATTCCAAGCCGGCCTTCTGCACCAAGTCCTTCATTACGAACTCGGCCATCGGGCTGCGGCAGATATTCCCATGACATATAAAAAGTATCTTTTTCATGCTGATCAAACTCCAAAACTTTATCATTGCCTGCATTATACCAGTATTTTTCAGTTTGGTCGAGAGAGATTTGCAGATGAACCTCAGAAGACAGGAGTTCCAGCAGTTCTGCTTTGGTGGGATCGCACCGGAGGGCCTCATCGATATACCACGCTCTTGCTTCAGCGGGCAGTTCTGCTTCCATGATGACCACATTCTGAGTCCAATTCAGCCGCAGGACTTTGGCCAGCAGTTCGGGCATATCACTGTACAAACGATAGAAGTCCCGCATCCGGCGCACATTGCGTGGAGAGAAACCAGTCATGTCGGGGTACTGTTTACTCAGGTAACTTGCAGCCGCCACCGCCGCACCTTTTTCGGTACGGAGGCAAATAGCCTTGCCGATCTCGCAGTACAGTTCCATCTGCGGCAGTTTCATGCTGACTGCCAGATCCAATGCAGCGTGCATGGTGCTATAGTCGATTTCTTTGCGAATGTTCATGACTTCTCCTTTCCGGTGCGAAACACCTTGTTACTGGTCAAAGCAGAGAAAAACACGGCAAACTGCCATGCTTTTCTCTGCTTTGACGCATTATATGATTTGTACAATCTGTTCCCATAGGAGGACATACCGTTCGTCGATGATCTTGTTGTCGTGATAGTGGCCAAACAGCCAGTAGTGAAACTTTGCTTTCCGTCTGACTTCTTCCAGAAAGGCAGTGAGCCGGTCTAAGTCGTAGTCTGGATTCAGCTTTTTCACAATGCTGCTGGGGGCGCAATGGGTAATGATATAATCTGCTGCCCAGCCGATCCGTTCCATTGTATTCAGAGCTTCGGTATATTCTTTATCCGAGGGAAGTTCCTCTTTCCACCATGAATGATGGTTGACTCGGAAGCGACAACGCGACCTCCTCATAAACCAATATTGTTCCTCGAAGTCATCTGTGTATGGATTTAATATACCGTCTGAGATATCATGTGAGGAGGCACCGCCCATGGTGAAGAAGGTGTATCCCTCGATCTCAAACACCTGCCCTCGAAGCAGATGGATCACATGGGGCCGGATGAACTGTACCTTGCCTCCATGCCATTCCTCTACTGGCAGTTTTTTCAGGAGGTCGAAGTTTTCGTGGTTGCCGGATACGAACAGTACTGTAAATGGCAGACTCTCCAGCCAGTCCAGTGTTTGACGCTCTTTTTTGCTTCCGTCCCATACTCCGCCGAAGTCGCCGCAGATGATGACATGGTCACTCTTTGTCATATTTTTCTGTTCGGGAAAGTTCTTGGAATGGAGGCGAAAGAAGTTGCCGTGGGTATCTCCGGTTGCAAAGACCATGTTGCTCACTCCAATCTTTGATTAATTTCCGCACCGCCTTTTAAGGTCACGATGATCTCGTTTTTGGACAGCACCTTGACCGTTTCGACCATCTGTCGGATAACGCTTTCGTCCCATTCGGTGATGCTGAAAGCATCCCTGTCCAGCAACTCAGCGGCATCCTTGATCCTTTGATTGATTTCGGCGTTGTGCTTACTCTCCGCCAGGATCGCGGCGCGTTTTTCTTTCAGGAAGGTCTGCTCGTCCAGAATCTCCTTGAACTGGCCACTGTAGGCGGCGGGATCGTTGGCAGCCTGCTTCAGAAGTTTTTGGAACTGCGCTTCCAGCTCAGCCAGTCTGCGGTCGATATCGCCCACACTCAAGCCTCCTCCGGGGAAGGGGATGACCTCAGCTTTCAGAGAACCTGTGATTTGCCGGATCAGAGTTTCTTTCGATGCCATCATGGTGGAGATGGCGGTGAGGATGGCCTGCTGGAGTGCCGCTTCATCCAGCGTGGGCGAATTGTGGCAGTATTTCTTTCCGTAGTCCAGACGGCTCACACACCGCCACACAATGCGTTTTACACCTTTCTGTGTCCATGTGCAGCGGCGGTAGAGCGTTCCGCACTCACCGCAGACCAGCCGTTCGGAGAGGGCATATTTGCTGGCATAGGAAGCAAGGCCCGTGGGGGATTTTTGCGAAGGGCTTTTGGCCGCGCTTCGCCGTGCCATTTCGGTCTGTACCTTGTTGAACTTATCACGGTCAACAATGGCATCGTGGTGGTTTTCAATGAGGTACATGGGAAGCTGACCTGTGTTCTTGATGGTCTTGCGGCTGATGAAATCCTGACGGAAGGTCTTTTGCATCAGGACATCGCCGCAGTATTTTTCATTTTGCAGGATACTGCGGATGCGGGTGATGGACCATCCCGGTGAGTCCTTGAAGCATGGGATCTGCTCTGCTTCCAGTTCTTCTTTCAGCATCCTCAGACTGGCACCGCCCAGATAGTGGTCATAAATCCTTCGGACGATCTCCGCCTGTTCCGGGATAATCTCCGGTTTGCCATCTTCACCCTTGCGGTAGCCGTACAGCTTTTTGTACTGGATACTGGCTTTGCCTGCTTCCATGGCGCGGCGTTTGCCCCAGGTCACATTGGCAGATATGGATTCGCTCTCGGACTGTGCGAAGGCGCCGGAGAGGGTAATGCGAAGCTCACTGTCTTCCTCCAGCGAGTTGATATTCTCCTTTTCGAATACCACGGCGATGCCCAATGCTTTGAGGGTACGGGTGTAGTACAGACAGTCCACCGTATTTCGGGCGAACCGGGAGACTGATTTGGTCAGGATCATATCTATTTTGTGCTGACGGCAATACTTGATCATTCGCATGAAATCTTCACGTTTTTTTGCGGAGGTACCGGTGATACCCTTGTCTGCGAAGATGCCGCCCATTGTCCAGTCAGGGTTTTCCATGATTTTATCGGTGTAGTATTCTTTCTGGACCTCATAGCTGTTGGCCTGATCCTCCTCTTTCGTGGATACGCGGCAGTATGCCGCCACACGAAGCTGCCTCTGGGTGGCAGCAGTTTTTACGGCATCAGGTTTTGCTGGGATCTTAATTACTCTGGGGGCAGTATCTCTCATTGCAGGTCGCTCCTTTCAATGACTTGTCCATTTTTGAGCCACAGTCGAACTTGGCAGTCAACCACCTCAACTGTTGTTACGGCACTTCTCAGCAGTTCCGCGGTCATTTTTTCAGAAGTTGCAAACAGTCGGCGAAGGCGGATGGTTTCATATTCTTCATCGCCCAGCGCTTCGTATTGCTCGGTGGCAATCTTCAGAATGAGTGATTTTGCGCGTTCTTCATCAATGGGCTGCTGCTCCAATATCTCCTCCAGTTCCGTCTGTGCGGAGGATGTGTTTCGGCGTTGGCATCGCAGAGGCTGTTCGATAAACGCAGGGGTTTGGAGCAGACCGTTGATCAGGGCTTCGACCTGCTGTTCCACGGAAGCATTGGTAGTTTTCTTACAGAGCTTACGCAATACTTTTTGTAGTTCTGTTTTCTGTGGAGAAGCCGCTTTTTGGGATCGCTTTTCCGCAACTGCCTGAAGCTGTTCCTGCTCAATCAGCTTCGGGTATCCCTTTTCTCCGGCATAACGCTCATCTTCAAGGATTCGGGCGATGGTGTTTTTGTTCCATGACCGCCCATCATCATAGATTACACCTTGTTCTCGTAAGGCATCTGCAATTATTTGCAAGGACTCGTCCATGAGATATTGCTTGAAGATTTGCTGTACTACCCTTGCTTCCTCTGTGTGAATTACAACCTCGCCCATGGTGATCTTGTAACCGAAGGGCTGTTTTCGATTTCCCATTATCGCACCGTCCTCTCGATCCGTTCTCTCAGCTCCAATCCATTTTTCAGACGAAAGCGGATGGAGCCACTGTTTTCCACGATGATCTTATCGACGAGTTCACCAAACAGTTCCGCATCGAAGGTGTCGAGGAAGTCCGGCCCATTCTCCAGCAGATCGAGGATCTCTTGGGTCTGCTGGGCAGTCATGTCACTCTCGGCATCCATCAGTTTTTCCTTTTCCAGCTTGGCCTGCCGAAGCTGCTTGGTCAGCTCGTTGGTTTGGGATATAAAAATGACAGGATCAACGAGGCTCTGTTGCTTGAGAAAGGCCAGCGTCTGATTCTGACTGGAAAGCTCTGATATTTTTTTGTTCAGGGAAACGATGTCAGGACTCCAGAGCATTCTATGGTTACGGATAGCTTGGAGAGAGGTAAGCATTTGCCCGAAGATGGAATTGCTTTGGTGCTTAAGTTTATAGTACAGACGGCAGAAGGCGTCATAGATACTTTCCTCTGCGATTGGAAGCATGGCGCAGTCCGTGAGAGAGGTGTCATGTTTCATACAGCACCAATATGCATGTTTTCTCTGTAGTTTTCTGCGAAAAACCGTTCCGCAGTTCCCGCATATCAGTTTTTTGGAAAGTGGGTGGGAATGCTCTTTCTTTTTTTTGCCAAAGACTTCCTTCCTAAGCAGAATGAGCTTTTGTACCTGCTCGAAGGTTTCCTTGGCAATAATGGGAGGATGTGTTCCCGCGGCATAGTATTTTTCGCGTTCTCCTTTGTTTTTGTAGCGGGTTGGGGGAAAGGTGTTGGTGGTATAACTTTTCTGCCACAGGGAGTCACCGATGTATCGTTCGTTGGTCAGTATATAGTGAACTGCACTTTCTCTCCATGTTTTGTTCTGATTAGTAGGGACGCCTTCCTCGTCTAACATTGCTGCGATCCGGGTTTTATTGATACCGTCCAGATACCACTGGAATATCCTGCACACAACCAGTGCTGCATTCGGTTCGATCTCAATTTTTTTATTTACAATTTTGTATCCGTAGGCCATGGAGGAAGGGAGGAAGGTCCCATTCTCCATTCTGCGCTGATAACTCCAACGAATATTACTGGAGATGGATTCGCTCTCTTTCTGAGCGAAAGCGGCGTAGATAGCAGTGATGAGTTCACTGCTTACATGAGCTGTGTTGATGCTTTCACGCTCGAATCGGACATTTACGCCGAGCTCTTTCAGTTCACGAACATTTTCGAGACACTCTTTGGTGTTCCGGGCGAAGCGGGAGATGGACTTAACGAGGATCTGGTCGACTAGACCCCGACGGCAATCTGCCATCATGCGTTGGAAGTCATCCCGTTTTTCCACAGATGTACCAGTGATGCCCTCGTCGGCATAGATGTCCACCATGATCCACTCGGCCTTCTTAGCGATCAGTTCGGTGTAGTAGCGGTTTTGTGCTGCGAAGGAATTGAGTTGATCTTCAGAGTCAGAACTGACGCGCGTATATGCAGCTACCCTCAGCCGAGCCTTTTGCGGTTGTTCCTGGGCTTCGATTTTAATCACGCGGTATGACTTTTCTTCAAGAGCTGCCGCGCTGTTCGCCGGCCACATTTTCGCCATGCTGTTCCACCTCCTTTTTTGCAACACAAACACTACCACAACACCGCTTGAATAGCTATCAGAAAATGAGGAAATCAGAGAGAAATAATCAGTTCCACACCGCTCTCTGCGGCGATTCGAGCCGCCACCTTCCTCAGCTCTTTTTCCGTAAAGAAATCATTGTCGCGGAGCTTACGGAGCATAAGAATGATACCATAGAAATTAATATT
>ENA-ORTH01001591-ORTH01001591.1-human-gut-metagenome-genome-assembly--contig:-NODE-1591-length-22154-cov-2.490565_pt1 | contig 22154 bp, 19 predicted proteins | sample MGYA00241914_ERZ509192 | MGnify/ENA primary metagenome ERZ509192 (study PRJEB26280, sample SAMEA2338826) | human gut metagenome | biome: human gut; feature: human-associated habitat; material: faeces... | reverse complement strand
ATTCGATATTGCTGTACGCATGTATCCTACTGACGCCGTAGCTAACCTGAACGCAGGAGCCGTCGCATTATCACAAAAGGATTTGGATGCAGCAGTGAAGTTTATGGAGAAAGCCGATCACAATACTGCCGAGTTCATCAACAATACCGGAGTCTACAATTTCCTTAACGGAGACATTAACCGTGCCATGGCCGCATTCGAGCAGGCAGCAAAGCTAGGTAACGAAGCTGCCCTTGCCAACTTAAAACAATTACAACAAATTTTAAGTGTGAAGATGAAATAAACAGAAAAATCTATTTATTCAACCGACCAAAGTGGGGCGTTCGTTTGTTATATCAATAATAAACGACGTTCCACTTTTTAAATCTGATAATTATGACCTTGATCCTTGCTGTTATTCCAGTGTTACTGTTGATTATACTGATGGCATTTTTTAAAATGTCAGGTGATAAAAGTAGTATCATTTCTCTGATCGTGACGATGCTGATTGCTATTTTCGGCTTCGCTTTTTCAGTAGACAATCTGTTTTACTCCTTTTTATATGGGGCGTTAAAAGCCGTCTCTCCTATCTTAATCATTATCCTGATGGCTATTTTCAGTTACAACGTATTGTTGAAAACGGAAAAGATGGAGATTATCAAACAGCAATTCGCTTCTATTTCTACCGATAAAAGTATTCAGGTGTTATTACTGACTTGGGGATTCGGGGGACTACTGGAAGCGATGGCCGGCTTCGGGACAGCAGTTGCCATTCCGGCAGCCATTCTTATCAGTCTGGGATTTAAGCCTATCTTTTCGGCAACCGTAAGTTTGATTGCCAACAGTGTAGCCACCGCTTTCGGAGCGATCGGAACTCCGGTGTTGGTATTAGCCAAAGAAACGAATTTGGATGTATTGCATCTTAGCACGAATGTCGTATTGCAGTTATCCGTTTTGATGTTCCTGATTCCGCTAGTTTTGCTTTTCCTTACTGACTCCAAACTTAAATCGCTTCCCAAAAATATATTTCTTGCCTTATTAGTAGGCGGAGTTTCTTTAGTCAGCCAATATCTGGCTGCCAAGTATATGGGTGCTGAATCTCCGGCCATTATCGGCAGTATTCTTTCGATTATCGTGATTGTTCTTTATGGAAAACTGACTGCCTCTAAAGAAGAGAAAGCACGGAAAAGCCATCTGAAAACAAAAGATATACTGAATGCATGGAGCATCTATTTGCTGATTCTATTTTTAATCATTCTGACCAGTCCCCTCTTCCCGGAATTGCGTCATACATTAGAGAATAACTGGATAACCCGAATCAGTTTGCCCATCAATGCTTCCACCGTCAATTATACCATTTCCTGGCTAACTCATGCCGGGGTATTGCTTTTCATCGGAACTTTTATCGGTGGATTGATTCAAGGAGCTAAAGTAAAAGACCTGTTCATCGTTCTTTGGAATACAGTGAAGCAATTAAAGAAAACATTCATCACAGTGATCTGCCTTGTGGGATTATCCACAATTATGGATAGTGCCGGAATGATTGCTGTAATTGCCACGGCACTGGCTACGGCTACGGGAAGTTTGTATCCACTGTTTGCTCCGGTCATCGGTTGTCTAGGAACGTTTATCACCGGAAGCGACACCTCTTCCAATATTCTTTTCGGAAAGTTGCAAGCAAGTGTTGCAGGGCAAATTCATGTCAGCCCGGATTGGCTGTCCGCTGCAAATACAGTAGGTGCTACAGGTGGTAAAATTATTTCTCCGCAAAGTATTGCTATCGCAACTTCTGCCGGAAACCAACAAGGAAAGGAAGGAGAAATTCTAAAAGCCGCTATCCCGTATGCACTGGCTTATGTGGTAATTACCGGAATTATCGTTTATATCTTCAGTTAATCTCCTGAAAATGAGAACAGAATTATAGTGACGCTATCCTGTTGATATAGTGACGCTATCCTATATACATAGTGACGCTATAACAACAGGATAGCGTCACCATGTTTGAATGCCCTATTTTAGAGCGACCAAAACAATGCTAATTTTCATCCCTTCCAAAGAATAAAAGACAAATTTTAGCGTTCAGTAACTGTCTGTGGGAAATTTAGCCAAGTGTTCCAGCCAAATTGCCATTTCTCAAGTGCTACAATCACCCTATCTTTGCATCAGAAATAACAAATAGAAAGAAAAAGAATATGAAACTAATAAAAAACTTAATGAGTGCTTTCGCTATTGTACTGGCAAGCACAGCTTGCGCAGGAAACAGCGGAGAAAATAAAAAGAGTAACGAACCAACAAAGGAGGAAAATAAAATGGAAGTAGTATCATTAAATAAAGCCGATTTCTTGAAGAAAGTATATAACTATGAAGCCAACCCGAAAGAGTGGAAGTTTGAAGGAAGCAGACCTGCAATCGTTGATTTTTACGCAACCTGGTGCGGTCCGTGTAAAGCACTTCACCCCGTTCTCGAAGAACTTAGCAAGGAGTACAGTGGTAAAGTAGATATCTATCAGATCGATGTAGATAAAGAAAAGGAATTGGCTGCCGCATTCGGCATCCGCAGTATTCCAACCCTGCTGATGATCCCTATGAAGGAAGAGCCGAGAATTTCACAAGGAGCGCTGCCGAAAGACCAACTAAAAAAAGCAATTGACGAATTTCTATGAAAATTTATATTAAAAAGCAGACAGATAAAAATTTTCAATCCTCAAAAACCGACGCCCTTAATTTTAAAAGAAAATCAACAAGACTTATTGATCCGTTGATTAGCACTAAAATAGAAGAGACTATCAAACGAAAAATGTAAATATGTTTTGCAGGACGCTTATTTTCGAACCAATATGTACCAATATTCTGCATAACTATTCCGAAAGCTAAACTTTTGCTTTTATTTCATGGCTTATTGTGATTTTTGCATCTGATACATTTATCTTGAGTGTAATAAAATTTAATAAATTTCTTGTCAAATCGGCTTAATTGTACTATATTCGTATAGTTTGACATGCGACTACCGAAACTATTTATAAACCCATAAATATCTCTTTATGACATAAAAAAACATTTGAAAGGAATACATTATTCCTTGTCGTTGAAATGATATAAACGACAACATTACGCAGTCCTTACCAACCTAAATCTGAAAAGAAATGAAAGAATTAAAAAAACTCACTCTAAATGAAGCAACAACAATACCCAAAGAAAAATTGAAACATCTTCTTGGAGGTTTTTCGGATGATATCATGCTGGCAGACTATCAATGCGAAGGAGCTTCGCCCTGTCAAGATGGATGTAAAGAGGGATGTAAAGTGGGAGGATGTAAGAAACAATGTCAGACAGGGAAAAAGTAACCCATTCAAATTTCACTTTTGAGGATATGTCGCAATAGCGACATATCCTCAATAATGCTTTCAATATGATGAGAAATGTTAAAATTCAACAATTAAAAATTTATTTTCTGCTTGTTGCTTTTTTTGTGACATGCAATTGTTTTTCACAAAAAAGCGAATTGAAACCTTATATAGATTTTATCCAATGTCAAAATACATCAGCTGTAGATTATGTATTTAAACTTTTTGAGAAATATGATATTGTAATTTTAGGAGAAAGAGATCATCGTGACATGTCTCAATATCAATTTGTCTCCGAAATTATTTCGGATCGGCGTTTCATTCAAAATGTGGGTCACATTTTTACTGAAATTGGAGCAACTAATCAAACAGAAAGAGCGAATAATATACTTGGGAGTGAATACGAGAGTTATTTGGATTTTGAAAAAGATTTAATGGAGTTATACAGAGATTTGAGCTCGAGTTATATATGGGAAAAATATAATTATTGGTATTTACTTTCAACAATATACAGGATCAACACTTCATTGAATGACAATCAAAATCTTACCATCCATTTTACCGATATAAATTTCGATTGGAATAACTACTTCGATATAAATGCTTATACGGATATATATAGCCGGGACAGTATCATGGGGTGCAATTTCATCAATGAATTCAACAAAATATTGCAAAACCAAGATGAACCAAGAAAGAAGGCTTTAGTCATTTTTAACAGTCGCCACAGTTTCAGGGATCATCCCAAAGCTCCTTGGCGGAAATCAGCAGCTTCGGTTCTTTTTGAACACTATCCCGAACGAGTTGCCAATGTTATGATTAATACCACAAACTTCACTGATGTTATCGACGGCCCAGATTATCTAATCGAACAGGGCCAATGGGACGCTGCATTTAAACACGTGGGCAATCCCAGAATCGGGTTTGACATGATTGATTCACCGTTTGGAGAGGCAATATTGGAGTATTACGATTCACCTCATGAAATCAGGTATAAAGATGTTTTTACAGGATTTATCTTTTATAAGCCGATATCGGAATGGATACTCATGACCGGAATACCTGGATTTGTAGATGAGGATTTTAAGTCAGAGTATATACGACGTTACAAACTTCAATGCCCAAACGCTGAAGTGAGAAATATTTTAAGATTCGACATACCTTATTGCAATACTCTTAAAATAAGAGATAATTATGAGGGAAATGACCTTTCCCGTGAACAGGTTGAAAAATGGATAAACTATTGGTTTGAATAAATTTACTCTCAAACTTTTAATGTGATGAAAAAACAATATGTAATGAATCCGGGATACACGCTTGTACCCGATGGAACTAGAGTTTTATTCGTAAGTCAGGATAATATCGATCCTGGAGTTAAACATGATGATAATTGGACTAGTTATATTCATCCATTTAATGCACAATTACTCGCTTTTTTTAATGGGAAGGATACATTAGAAGAGGTTATTGTGAAAGCATCCGATTTTTTTGGACTTACGGTCGATGAAACAGAAGAAATTGTGACTGGATATATTGAGAATGAAAAATCATTTTCAATATCCTACAACACAGATTATATGCAATTCCCTGTCAATGTGCTGGTAAATAAGAGTAAAGTCCAAGATAGATACAAAACATATCGCGTGGAAGATTTTATTTTAAACGGAGAAGTTGATCTAACTACCCGAAGAACTTCACTCCCGTTATCTATTAATCTGGAATTAACAATGAAATGCCATACGGATTGTATTTATTGTTATGCAAATAGGGAAATGCACTGCAAAGAAATGCCACTGGAAACTGTGCTTTCTATAATAAGACAGGCTAAAAGAATAGGCGTCGTAAATTTTGACATTAGCGGTGGAGAGGTATTATTACATCCGCACTATAAAGAAATTATATCTGAGTTGCTTATAAATGGCTATACTCCTTTCATTTCTACTAAAGTCCCTGTTAAAAAAGAGAAATTGCAGACGTTGAAGAATATAGGTGTAAAAGAAATACAAATTTCATTAGATTCGATAAATTCTGAAACGCTTTCAAAAATTTTAAATGTGTCTTCGAATTATGCAGATGCAATAAAAGATACCATCAGATTTACAGAAGAGACAGGACTAGATCTTAGAGTGCATTCGGTAATAAATTCTCACAATTGTTCCGATGAAGAGATTGAGACTCTTGTAAAATTTCTTTCTAAATTTTCAAATTTGAAGAGTTTGCAGTTTACACCAGCAGGATATTCATTGTACAAAGAGGGGCTATACGAACGATTTCGTCCTACTAAAGTATTTATGGACCGAATGTTAAAAAAAATAGATGAGTTTCGTAAACGGCACCCAAAAATCACGTTTAACCTCGGCGAAGCAGATTTTCCTGAAGATTACTATTATGAATGTCGTAAAAAGAATTTTCCTGAACGTGCTACTTGTACAGGAAATATGCATAGTATGGTGATTCTTCCCGATGGGCGTGTTACTATATGCGAAGAGTAGTATGATCATCCAGAATTTATAATTGGCGACTTAACAAAAAACACAATTAATGAAGTTTGGAATTCGGATAAAGCAAAAAATCTTTTTTTCTTGTCCAAACAATTTATAAGTGAAGAAAGTGCATGTAAAAAATGTGATCAATTTGATAATTGTCGTCAAGGACGCGGAGTTTGTTGGAAAATGGTAATGTATGCTTATGGGAAACAAAACTGGGATTATCCTGATCCTCGATGCCCCGAAGCTCCCCAAATGTTCAATGACATATGCATTATATAAACTCAAAAGAAAGTTCAGTATATAATGAAATTTCCCCATTATTTGCAGTTGGATACAATGGATTGCGGTCCTACGTGCCTCCGGATGATTGCCAAGTTCTATGGCAAAAGTTATTCATTGAGGTCGTTACGTGCCAAGTGTCACATTACCCGTGCCGGAGTATCCATGCTGGGAATAAGCGATGCGGCGGAATCGTTGGGTTTCAGAACGAAAGGCGTTAAGATTACATGGAAACAATTGCGCGATGAAGTTCCTTTACCTTGTATAGTCCATTGGAATCAGCAGCATTTCGTTGTTGTGTATGATATTAGAAAGAAAAAATGGGGGAACAACGAAGAGTTAATTTATGTATCCGATCCTGCGCAAAGTAATCTTGTTTATCGCCGAGAAGAATTTCTAAAATGCTGGTATTCCACCGAGTCGAAAGAGGGTTCCCAGAAACAGGGAACGGCTTTGTTATTTGAACCGACTCCCAAATTTTATAATAATGAGGAGGAGAAAGAACCGGGACTCCGATTAAAGTATTTGCTTGGTTATTTACGGCCTTACAGACGTTTTATTTTTCAGCTGTTTTTGGCCATGCTGACAGGCAGTGTCATCAGCCTGATTTTCCCTTTTATCACGCAATCCGTCGTCGATTTCGGTATCAATAACAGCAACCTGAATTTCATTATCGCGGCTTTGATCGCACAGGTCGTACTGACTTTCGGCCAAACAGCAAACAGCCTAATTCAAAGCTGGTTGTCTCTGCACGTTACGACTCGTATAAGCATTGCATTCATTTCCGATTTTTTAAGCAAACTCATGCGATTGCCTATCTCGTTCTTCGATGTGAAGATGTTGGGAGATATCATGCAACGTATAGGGGACAATAGCCGTATTCAATCTTTTTTAACCGGAACCTTGATCAGCATGGTCTTCTCTGCTTTCACCTTCGTCATATATTCCATTATCATGGCGAGCTATCATGCCGGCATATTGGCTATATTTCTTGCCGGCAGCCTGTTGTATGCATGCTGGGTTTTGGTCTTTTTGAAACAGCGCAGGAAACTGGACTACAAACGTTTCCAGCAGGCGGCGGACAATCAAAGCAGTATCGTGCAGATGATCAATGGAATGCAAGAGATCAAACTCAACAACTGCGAAAAGCAAAAGCGCTGGGAATGGGAACGGATTCAGGCTAAACTTTATAAGATATCCATTCAATCCATGACTTTAGGACAAACCCAGCAAGTCGGAGGATTATTCATTGACCAGACAAAAAATGTTTTCGTTTCGTTTTTGGCTGCCAAAGCGGTAGTTGACGGAAACATGACCTTAGGTATGATGATGGCCATGCAATACATATTGGGGCAGCTGAACGGTCCCATTTCTCAGTTTATCGGATTCATTCAGGAGGCGCAGGATGCAAAAATCAGTACGGAACGATTGAACGAGATCAACGACATGGATGACGAGGAACCCGCCGAGGAGGATAAAATACAGGATATCCCAGCACACAAGGATATCGTATTGAAAGACGTGATGTTCCAATACGAAGGTCCTCATTCAGAAAAAGTATTGGACGGTATCAATCTGACTATACAAGCAAATAAAGTGACTGCGATCGTAGGGATAAGCGGCAGCGGGAAAACGACTCTCTTAAAATTGATGTTAGGTTTTTACCAACCGGTCGAAGGCGAAATCACCTTGAACGGTATTCCGATCAAACGATACAGCGATTCGAAGTGGAGACGGAACTGCGGTGTCGTTATGCAGGAAGGCTATATTTTTTCCGATTCTCTGGAGTGTAATATCGGAGTTGCCGACGAAATCCCGGACCGGACTAGAGTGCGGAACGCAGTAAAAACAGCCAATATTGAAGATTATGTGGAAAGCCTGCCTTTGAGGTACGACACCAAAATCGGGGCAGACGGCCAAGGTTTAAGTACAGGCCAGAAGCAACGTATCCTGATAGCTCGCGCAGTTTATAAAGACCCCGCATATATATTTTTCGATGAAGCGACCAACTCGTTGGATGCCAATAATGAGAAAACGATTATGGATAATATGAAGCTCTTTTTTAAAAACAGAACCGTCGTCGTCGTCGCCCATCGTTTAAGTACGGTAAAAAATGCAGACACGATCGTTGTGTTGGAGAAAGGGAAAATCGTCGAGCAGGGTAATCATACGGAACTGATAGCCCATAAGGGCGCTTATTTTAATCTGGTAAAAGACCAGCTGGAATTAGGGAATTAACAACCGAGAGGACTGATTATGCCGAGACCTATATATAGCGACGAAGTGCAGGAAATCATGGGGCGTATTCCCGGATGGGTCGTCCGATGGGGTATTTCTGTGATTTTCAGCATATTTGTCATATTACTTGGAGTCGCTTATTTTTTTAAATATCCGGAAGTCGTCACATCTTCTATCGTACTGACCACTACGAATCCTCCGACCGAATTGATCGCTCGCTCTACCGGAAAGGTGGAGCATATATTGGTTGAGAACGGTCAGTCCGTTCTGCCGAATGAATTGATCGCGGTATTGTTCAGTACGGCCGATTACCGGTCCGTTCTTCAATTGGAAAAAGTCTTATCGGACTCTTTATTTTCTTTAAGTACAGAAAGAGAGTATTTTAAAAATGAAATAAATCAGTTGGGAGAATTACAGCCCTATTATACCGCGCTGGAAAAGACTTGTAAATCCTATAGCCATTATATACAAACAGATGCGATTCCCCAACAAAAAATTCAGATCTAGCAATAAATAAAAATGTTGTATGCGGGTTTACGAGCACAAGAAAAACAGCTGGAGATTCTTCAAAGAGATCTCCGGTTCGAACGAAACAATCAAAAACGGGATTCCGTATTATTCCATTCACATGCATTGACGGAAGCTGATTACGATGCGAGCGTTCAGAAATTACTTCAAAAGGAACTATCCGTTACATCCCAGCAAAATTCCATTATTTCAACAAAAACGAATATTCTGAGTCAGGAAAAACAATTGACGGATCTAACCATCCAATACGACAACGAGCAGAACGAATTCCAGTTACAGTTCGACGAACAACGTGCTCAGTTGTTGGCCGAAATCAAATTATGGAAAGATAAATACATCTTAAATGCTCCGATTGCAGGGAAAATTACGTTTACAAAATATTGGGCCGAAAATCAAAACATTACCATAGAGGACCGTTTGGCAACGATCGTACCCGAGGATTCTACGCAGATTATCGGGAGAATAACCATTCCGTCCTCAGGACTCGGTAAAGTCGAAGTCGGGCAACAGGTCAATGTCAAACTGAACGGGTTTCCGTATATGGAGTATGGCTTGCTGAAGGGACGTTTGATTTCCATATCTTCCGTTCCGGAAACAATCGATCAAGAAGAAATAGGTTATATAGGCGAAGTCGCATTTCCTCAGGGGATGGTATCCAGCTACAAAAATAAATTCCGTTTTATTCAGCAAATGGATGGAACGGCAGAAATTATCACGAAAGACACCCGTCTGATCGAACGCTTCGTTCAACCCGTAGAATCTTTATTTAAAAACCATTAATACGGTCTGTTTATGCGTCTGTCTGTTGCCATGTGCACATATAACGGAGAAAAATATATTCGGGAGCAACTGATGTCTATCCGAAACCAAACATTACGGATCGATGAAATCGTTATTTGTGACGATTGTTCAGAGGATGACACCGTTGAAATAATCGAGAATTTGATTCGACAATACGATTTGCCGGTCCGGTTACACGTAAACACATGGAATCACGGTTATCGAAAAAATTTCGAACAGGCTATTTGCCGTTGTTCAGGCGATATTATCTTTTTATCGGATCAGGACGACATTTGGTTGCCAACGAAAGTCGAAACCATTATCGGCTATTTTAACAGCAATCCGGATAAGGAGTTCGTCTTTACCAATGCCGCACTTGTCAACGCCGCAGGAATACCGAGTTATAATCAAACGCTTTTCGATGTGTTGGGTTTGGACAAGGAAACTCTCGATTTGTTCGATCAAGGGTATGCGCTTGAAATGCTAAGTGTATATTGCCGTGTAACTGGGGCCACATGCGCCTTACGTGCTTCTTTGATACCCTATTGCATCCCTTTATCCAATATTGTCGCCCATGACGAAATGCTCGCTATGACATCTGCTTTTCGGAATAAAATAGGATATATCGCCCAATGTTTAATCAAATACCGGCAGCATGGAAAACAAACCATCGGCTTAAAAATGGCAATCAGACATCCCGGAGAGAAATGGGAGTACACCTCAAACATTATGATGTGGCATGACGCCCTGATAGAAAAAAATGACGAGAATACCCGTAAACGCCTGCGTTTTATTTACCGGCGTTTTTGGACCTTGCGCTCTCCATGGGCATTGCTTAGAATTGTCCGAATGTATGTTTCCGGACATTATAATAAATATTATACGGATACGTCAGCCGTATTCTGGTGGGATGTCAGAACCGTATTTTTACGGATGTGGAATAAACTCCGATCGTTGAAAACATTGTCAATCATCTCAAAAAGAATGATATGAATTCGTCAGCATTAAAAATAATCAGCCAACATACGTATACGCCGTTAAAACGGATAGGACGTCATGCATATGAGTTTTTTCTGACGGACATATGCTATTTGCCTTTACAGCTTAAAAAGAAACAATGGTCCGCAGATCGGTGCGTATTAGCTTTCGATTATAAATGTTCTTCTTTTATCTCTCATATCGGGATTTATACAAAATCGGAAGAGTTAATAATAGTCCGCAATATCGATGTAACTCAGAATTGGCGATCTTTTTCAATCGACTTATCTGATTACAAGGACTTATTGCTGCAATACGCATTAACTTCTCATGCCGTTCTACAATTGATCATAGCTCCGGTCATAGCTTCGGAGGCCGTTTTGTTTCAAATCAAGAATATCCGGTTGCGTTCCAGAACGTCCGATGAGCAGGAAAAAGCCGCTATAAAGGAAGACTACAAAAAACGTTTATCGCAGCAGAACATTATCTGCAAAGAAAGCTATTTATACGATTCTGTTTTTCCTAATGAGATCGACCGGATAGAAACGGATGAAAAAGAGATCAGGGTACAGGGGCAGATCGTTTCAAATCCATCTTTGACCGTTTGTTTATGTGAATTACCTATTTTCAAAGACTTGGCAGTGTATAATATGACAGAGATCACCGTGCTCTGTCCCGAAAATGGGCGCTTCGAAGTGTCGGTTCCTCGTATTACAAAATATGACGGAACACTTTACGATCGTATATATTCCCGTTGGTTTTTGGCTTATCGCAGCAACAACGAACTTTATCTATGTTCGTACGGTCGTTACACAACGAAGACTCGTACAGGACACCATTTCCCGCCACTCATTCCCAAGACGAAAAAAGGGCTGGGCGATTTTAAATACAACCATTTATATGCGGATTTGAAAGATCTCGGAATATCCTATATTTCATTCAATATCCGGCTCAATAACTTTTTGCACCTTACTGCCGGCCTCGACCGTATTCCGTTCGAATATAATGGTAAGACATATTATGCCGTAAATTGAAAAATATGACAAAACGATCCGCTGCGCTGCCGAGCACGGTATTGACGTATCGGCCGTTATTTTAGTTTATCCGGAACTATGGAGCCGCGACCTTCAGGTAGGACGCCTGCTGGAATATCCGGAATACAAGCGTTGCGGAGCTTATACCATGCCGAATTTGACTAATATTGACTCAGTTAATTTGTATGCCGCTGCTTTAGATTTTTTAGCGGCTCGTTACAATCGCCCGGACGGTAAATACGGTCGAATTCATAGATGGATCGTACATAATGAAGTCAACTCCGGAAGCGTATGGACGAATGCCGGCAACAAGACACTTGTCGAATTTATGGATATCTACGTCAAGTCCATGCGGATGGTCTACTATACGGCACGGAAATACGATGCGGACGCAGAAGTCTTCATATCGCTGGATCATTGTTGGAATCAAGAATATACCGAACCGCACTGTTATCCGGCCGCCGAAGTCATGGATACATTAATGGCTTACTGTAAAGCAGAAGGAGATTTTAAATGGGGAGTAGCGATTCACCCTTATCCGGAAAGTTTACTCGATCCCAAGTCTTGGCTCGATAAAAAGGCTACTTATTCACTCGATACGTCTTATGTCACATTTAAAAATCTGGAAGTACTGGATGATTGGATCAAGCATACGGCTTCTACTTATGAAGGGAAAAAACGGACATTGTTATTGTCGGAACAGAATCCCAATTCAATGGACTATACAGATGAGGCATTACAGGAACAAGCCGCAGGATTGGCTTATGCATGGAAAAAAATGGAGGTTTGCGACGGAATCGATGCCTACCTCGCGCATAGTTGGATCGATGCTCATTTTGAAGGTGGGTTGAAAACCGGACTGAGAAAATATTCTGATGACCCCGAAGATCCGTTCGGCACAAAACCTTCATGGGTAGTCTTTCGCGATGCCGGGACAGAAAATGAACCGCAGACTTTCGAATTTGCCAAAAGAATAATTGGGATTTCGTCGTGGAAGGAGATCGTGCATTCTGTAAACAAAACATTAAAACGGACATCTGATGAATAACAAGCAACCGATATTTACCGAAGCAAATCAAAAAAATATTTGGCAAAAGATAGACGAGATAGCTCTCGTACTAATGAGATTTGATCGGGATTGTGATCCGTTTTTGATGTACGGCGAAGCCGGCATTCAGTTGTTCTTATTTCATCGCTGTTTTGAACTGGACGACGAGGAGTGTTATGCAAAAGTCACTGATAAGTATTTTCAAAAAATCGACAATATCCATAAAAAAATTCTGTATATAAACGATCCTCAGGAATGCAATGCCTGTTTAGCCGACGGGCTAGGCGGTATAGGATGGATGCTCGATTATATGATTCGGTATCCTATGATTGAAGCCGATCTTTTCGATGTAATGGGAAGTGTAGATCCGAAAATTTTCCGTCGAATGATTTACGATATACAGGAAGATCGTTACGATCTGCTGCAAGGCGCTACCGGTATCGCACTGTATTGCGTGAACCGCAACGAAAGATTCTCCCGTGAATATTTAAATAGATTCGTTGCGGAACTGTATAAAAGAATGACGCTCGGTAAATTGAATAACATTCAGGATTATAGCATCCCATCCGGCTTGACGGGACTTTATTTGCTGGTTCGGAAAATACGGCTGAAATATCCGGATATGGATTATATAGCAGAGCTTGCGGATAATCTCGAAAATCAGTTGAAAGGTCAGGCTATCTCACTGAAAAACACGTTGAATACACTTCCCGGTTGGAGCCAGTCGGAAGCCGGCGTACTATGGAGCCTTTTACACATTCCTGAAACAAGGGATAGGGCTCTGGAACAATGGGCACAATACGGGAAATTGCATCTTGAGCACGATCATGAATATCTGGAAGCCGGATTGTACGGAGGCAATTTCAGTCTCGGTCATCTGTTTAATCGAATATATCGGTTGTCTGGATGTTCGGAATTTCGGGAGTTATCGTCCGATTTTTTGCATCGGGGATTAAGTCATGCGAATTATACGGACAAAAAGACGGGTTATAGGTTATGGTACACGGGAATCAATGGCGTGTATGGAGTGCATTATGGATTGCTGGGCGGTCTGGCCGGAATCGGCTTGACGCTTCTGTCGGCGGTTTCTGAAAAAGAATCCGGTTGGGATGAATCGTTATTATTGACATAGACTATGTTCATCATAAGAAAAATAATTGTTTGCATCGGACTTTTTTTCCTGTGTATAAAATGTTTTGCACAGGAAAAATGGTCGCTTCAGCAATGTATCGATTATGCTTTGCAAAATAACGTGTCTATCAAAAAGGCCGAATTCAACAGCCAACTATCCGAATTGGACCTTAATACGGCTAAAAACAGCCGTTTGCCATCCGTTTCCGGAAGTTTAGGGCATACGAACTATTTCGGACGGGGACCTTCCCGTGACGGGACATATCAAGATAATAACCAAATGTCTACGAGCGGGAGCGTTTCAGGAAGCATGACAATTTTCAACGGAATGCGTATAAAACACCAGATCAAAAGTCTGGCAGCCGGTTTCGAGGCGACATTGGAAGATCTTCAGAAAGCAAAGAACGATGTAATATTGAATATTACGGCTTACTACCTGCAAGTTCTCCAATACAAGGAGTTGGTTCGAATAGCTGCTTCCCAGGTCGAACTGAGCCGCTTGCAGGTGAACAGAAGTCAGCTATTCGTAGATAACGGGAAAATGCTGGAGTCGGAATTGTTGGAAAGCAAGGCTTCATGGGCGCAGGATAAATTGAACCTGACTCAAAACAATAACAACTTATCGACAGCTCTTCTGGAGTTAAGTCAAGCATTAAACAGAAAATCTTCGGCGGGTTTCGATGTTGCAGAACCATCCGGCGATGAACTGTTAAAAACCGCACTGCATAGTTTACGGTCATACGATACGACTTTGCTGTTCTCACGAATAGACGATCGTCCTGAAATTCGCTCCGCATCGTTAAACCTTCAAAGCAGTTGGCATAACCTTCGTATTGCCCAAGCGGCCAGGTATCCATCGGTATCTTTATCCGGAGGTTATAGTAACAGTTATTACTATTCGTTTGTTACAGGGTATAATAACGCAGCATTCCGGCAACAACTTAAAAATAACGGAAGTGAGTATGTGGGTATAAATCTTTCCGTACCGATATTTAACGGACTGGCAACACGGAATCAGATTCGGGCCTCTCGTATCAATATCAAGCTTCAGGAGGCGGTCTTGGATGAAACTAAAATGGCGTTGCGTAAAGAGATCGAAACCGCCTTACAGAATGCAGAAAATGCCTATCAAAAATATTTGTCCGCACAAGAGTCCTACAAAGCCGCTTCGGAATCGTTCCGATATGAAAATGAAAAAATGAAAGTCGGACGGTCTACCGTTCTGGATTATAATAATGCCAAAACCAAGATGGAAAAATCCGAATCCGATATGATACAGGCAAAATATGAAGTTATATTCAATTGTAAGATTTTAGATTTTTACGCACAAGAAAGATTTGCAAACAATTAATTGATAAAGCTTTGGTAACACGCTTAGATATAATCAATTATCTGATAAAAGCCCGTCGTTATACTTCCTATCTTGAAATCGGAATGGATAACCCGGCTGTCCATTTTCAGAAGGTTCGATGCGCGGAAAAAGAATCGGTCGATCCGTATGATTTGGACAGTAGGTATTGTACAGACTGGACACAGGAAAAGTTAAAAGAGTATCTTCCTTTTCTGACCTACCGGATGACTTCGGATCAGTTTTTTTCGGCCTATCCTCAGAAAAAATACGATGCGATATTTATCGATGGGTTGCATCTCGAAAATCAGGTAGACCGGGATATATCCAATGCTTTGGAACATTTGAATCCGGGTGGAGCGGTCATTGTACACGATTGTCTCCCGACAACTCCGCAATCCCAATCGGAAGAGAATCCGACGGGGGACTGGGTCGGAACGGTTTGGCGTTCCGTTGTAAAATATACATTATATACGCCTTGCAACGTCAAGGTAATCGATACGGATTGGGGGGTAGGAATTATTGAATATACGGACGACACGGATTTTGTCGTACCGGAACGACTTGATATGGACTATGCTCATTTTTTATTGTACAGAAATGAGCTCATGCACATTTACGAGTGGACGCAAATACCCGATATTATTTGTGTATCCGACAAATCGGTGCATTTTTATCCGGAACGGTTGCAAAAAATTACGGATATTCTGCTTCACAACATGGATATTCTGCCCAATCAGGGATTGGCTAACGGCAAAATGGGTGCGGTTCTTTATTTGTATCGGTTAAACAAATTCGTCAACGATCAATATTTGGGTGATGTTACCGATAAGTTACTCGATACCGTAACGGAGAATATTCAAAAAGAAAATATTTTAGGGAGTTTTACACAAGGACTGAGCGGGACCGGATGGGCGATCAATCGCCTGATTTTGGATGGTTGCATTCAATGTACGGACAAAAGTATTCTGGAAGATCTGGATACTGTCGCCATTCGTATTCTTTCAATTCAAAGTTACAATTTCGATATAATTGTCGGTTATTTGCTTTACGGGACGGAGCGTATCAATCCATCCGTAAAACATATACGCGGGAAAACGCGAACGGCTTTAATCGAGGCTATACTGCTGCAATTGAAATATCTCTTATCGTTCGGCAAGAAATACCGTTTTCCAGTCCTACTGAATGATCCGAAAGATTTCGATATTACTTGGTATTTTCCGTGGTTATTATGGAGCCTGATCCGATTGAAGCACTTAGATGCCACTCGCAGTCAATCCGAAAAGTTGATCTCGATGCTTTTACCGCAAGTCGAATTCTTACAGCAAAATAAGGGAATGCATTTCTGCAATCGTTTCTTCCTGTATTTGGTGTTGCTTAACGGAGGGTATCATGTATCGTTTGACATGCCGCCGCGAATGTGGGAAGCGCCCGATAACCCTTTTATGAAAAACGGAGTTGCGGGTCTCCTATTTATACTAAAACAGCTAACCTCCTCCTGCGACTTTTTGGAACTGAAACAAAAATTGTCTTTCAGGCTGGCCGAGTTCGAAAGTTCCGTAGATTCGACAGAGTACCGTCAGGGAGCTATCACTCCGGCCAATTGTTTCGGATTGCTGGAAGGAATTGCGGGAATCGGGATATGCAATGTTTATTAAACATATGAGCTCTCACAACGGGTTTTGGGCCTTACCGATCAGTTTCAAGGCTATTTCAGTCAGCCCGTTCTTAATGCCGATCGGCAATGACCGTAAGTTTTCAGGAACAGTAACGGATTCCGATAATGAGATAATATCCGAAATATTCGGCTTACGAGCAAAATCCGGTCGTTCGGCTTGGATATCGGCTAATCGTTTTATTAATTGTAAGTGTGGAGATAAAGAGTCCTTGTTTTCATAGGCTTTGGCATAAAGTTCTTCTATATATGATCGATTGAACGGTTTCGGTAGTCCTGCTCTGTCAAAAGATTCCAAACGTGTTATTACGTATAATAAGATTCCTTCGAGCCCCGTATCGAAACTCATATCTGAAATTCGGCGGACATCGCGTTCCATCACTTTCTTATCGATATCCTCAAGAACCTCGTCGGGCTCTCCTTCGCTCAATCCGTTTTGCAAGATATACTCCACTGCCCAACCTATGCCACACAATCCATTTGCAAAGTTAATCGGCGTATCTTGACGTAAGGATGTAAAAACGGATTCAAACAGCATGTCTGCGTAATCGAAAAAATAATCTTCTCCTATACATTTAGCATAATAAGAAAAAAACAAAACGCCACCCATGCGTCCATTCATCAGACCAATATCTGCAACAAATGGATAATTAATCATCAGATACTTAATGATCCGATCTAATATTTCTTTATGGCTCATAAGTTTAAAAATTAAAAGTAATGGAAGTTTCTTTAAAAATCCACATAATATATCCCCCTATCATATACTGATTGCAAAAAATATAATTTATTTGTCACATCCTTGTTTTTTTTAATAATAACTCCTGATTTCACAATAGTTACTTTGCAATATAAGCAAAAATAATTCTATTTAACCCTAAAAATTATTGTTATGAAAAAATTAAAGAAGCTGGTCGTTTTAAACAAAGGTCAGAAAGATGACCTAAATTTAATGGACAAACAGGCCATGAATCTGATCAGAGGAGGATTGAATGTAAGAAAAATATACTGCAGACTCTTGTGGTTGTGGATATACAGGACCATTCCTATTAATGTTACAAATGAAAACAAGCGAGTCGTAATGATGCAATTGTACGGCTCGCTTGTTTGTTAATAAATGAATTTATTATGCGTTATTCAAAATACAACATCTTTAAAACGGACGGCAATTCGACATGGATATTTAATTGCTTGACAAGCTCTTTCGTAATGATCGAAAACAAGGTATTAAATGAATTAGCACACGATACCGAATTGCAGAAGGGTCTTATTAACGAGGGGATATTAACGAATGAGGATAACGAAATATACAGGTATAAATATTTGTACTATCACTCGGCTTTTCAAAATCAATCTATCTATTTAACCATTGCTCCTACAATGAAATGCAATTTTGCATGTCATTATTGCTTTGAGGAAGGCAACAAGAATCTGTCCATTATGGATGAAGACGTTGAAAATGCTATAGTGGAATATCTGCATATTAATCGTGATAAAAAAATTGCAATCAATTGGTTTGGCGGAGAGCCGTTAATGGGTTTTGCAAGAATCGTTTCGATATCCCATAAATTAAAAAACTTAAATATCAAATTCCGGTCTTCTATTGTAACCAATGGGAGCTTATTGGATGAAGACAAAATAAATCAACTTCATGTTTTGAATTTAAATCACCTACAAATTTCTTTAGACGGACTTGCACATACGCATAACAAACGTAGATATTTCAAAACGGGAAAACCTTCTTTCGATCTGATTATCTCAAATATTGAAAATTTCTTGCGATTAACCGATATTCATTTATATATCCAGGTGACTGTCGACAAAACAAATAGTAACGCGTATGAAGATATAGTGAAGTTCTTCAATGAAAAATTCCCTACATACATGAACGAAAAGCGTATAGAGATTGGGGTTAATGCCGTGCAGAATCGTACTGATTTTGAACGAAAATCAGACTGTTTCAACCAAGAAGAAGTGTTTTTAAAAAATAAAATTCGTTTGTCACAGACTAAACGCAAAAACTTAAGTTCAATTTTACCCGGTATCGTCCCAAGTTGTATGTATCGTAATCCGACATCGTTTGCCATCGATCCTTCTGGAGATATGTTCAAATGTTTGGAACACTTGGGAAACTCGGAATATAAAGTTGGCAACATAAAAGAAAAAAGCGTATCTTTATCGAAAATGGCTCAAGCGACATTCGGTTTGGATCCGTTCGAGGACGAAGAATGTTTGGCATGTAATGTTTTCCCCATATGCGGTGGCGGTTGTCCGTTAGACAGACAAAAAAAGAAAATGGGGAAAAGCATAAATTATTGTTCCATCTATAAAACGAGACTGGCCGATATGTTACCCGCTCTTTATGAATGCTATGAACAATAAGTTCCCAACTCTTATGAAGCGTTTTCTGCTGTTAGCGGGATATTTGTGTTTTTCCTCCGCATTTGCACCGGCACAGAACTCAACGACGATCAGAGGTTCCGTAAAACTGGCCACGGGGGATTCGGTCGAATACTACCACGTGGTCGTATCGACGCTGAATCGGTCCGACACGGTAGTGCTCGCCGGCGAAATGTTTTTCGAAGATCGTTTCGAGATGAAAGTGCCGGCGCATAATCCTCTGTTCGTAAGCGTGTCGCTGTTAGGTTACCGATCGTCCTCCATCCGTCTCGATTCGACCGCATCGGAAAGCATCGCTCAGGGTCTGGAGTTCGTTCTGAAGCCCGACGCCTTCCATATCCAAACTGTGACCATAACGGCAAAAAGACCCGCCGTTAAGCTTGAACATGGCAAAATTCTGGTCGATGTTCAAAATTCGACATTGCGCGACGCAGGGAATGTCATGGACATGTTCCGAAGAACTCCGGGAATGATCGCTACCGGCAGGGAGGATTTCAGCGTGATCGGTCGGGGCAAGCCGCTGGTGATCGTCAACGACCGAGAGATCAAAAACTGGGAGGAGCTCGAAGCGATCCGTTCCATCGACATACGCAGCATCGAAGTGGATCGCAACCCTTCGCCCGCCTATACCGCCAAAGCGGTCGTGCGGATTAAAACGACGAAACGCCTGAAGGACGAATTGTCCGTCCAGCTCTCGAACGCACTGAATATGACGCGTAAAATATCCGATAATCCTTCGGTTCGCTTAAGTTTTCGGAAAAAGAGCGTCACCTCCGTGTTGAGTTATAACTATAACCGCATCAACAGCAAAATTTTCGAGAGCTCGGAAAAAAATATCATCGATTCGACCGGTGTTTTCAGCAATACCAAACGATATGATTTTCTGACTCATGCCAACAGACACCGTTTACTGACAGGCGTCGACGTGACGATCAGCCCCAAAAGCAGTCTCGGATTTCAATATTTTTATAGCGGAACCCGATCCGAGCATACCTCTCAGGGAACAGGAAAGATTATCGGTCGCAACGAGGAGACATTCAAAGACATCTATGAAAACTCTCTTCCCGACCGGTCTTTACACAGCGGAACGATCAATTACGTTTACGAAAGGAAGCCGGACAGCCGCCTGATGTTCATTGCCGATTATTCAACCGCAGCCAATACGGAACAGAGCCACATCAAAGAGACGAATCTGACGTCCCATTCGATTCTTAATACGGAGATTAGGAACAAAAGCAAATATCGGATTTATACCGGACATCTGAAGTACAGCTTTTTGCTTCCGTCCCGAATAAAATCCGATGCAGGCGCTCAATTTTCATTCGTCGACAACAATTTCCACTCCTCTACCCGGACGACTTATCTCTCCGACCTGTCGGAACGTACTCGGATCGGCGATCTGACCGCTGCGGGTTACTTGAATCTGAACAGAGCATGGAAGTTCGGAGAATTGGATGCGGGAATACGATACGAATACGCACGAACTCGGATCGACCAGAATTCGGCCGAAGCGAACGAAGCTGAAGAAGTCGACCGATCTTTCTCGGATTTTCTCCCGAATGCGAATATTTTCATCCATGCGTCCGAGAAACTGAAGGTCCGTGCGAGCTATGCCCGCCCCGGGTTTCGCGAACTAGACCCGTGCATATCTTATGAAGATTCGCTAAGTTACGTGAGCGGAAACCCTTTCGTAAAACCCTCTTATGAGAACGAATGGGTCGTAGGAATCGATTTTAAAGATATGTTATCTTTCTCTATGAGGTACGTAAAGACCAAAGACGCCCGGCTGCAAACTTACATAAACGATGAGGATAACTCGAATATTCTGATGATGGTACCGATCAACATTCCTCGATCGGAGTCGTTTTATTGCGAGGCTTTTTTCAATTACGCCGCACGGAAATGGAGCTTCAATTGCATGGCCGGATTGGGAGTGCCGAGAGTCAACGTCCCTTTTTTGAACGGCCGTAAATTGGTAAACCACGCGTCATGGGAGTGTGCGGCCAACGTCAATCTGACACTGAGCAAACATTTTGAGCTATACACAAACTTTTCCTATTCCAGTCCGAGTTATTCGCTCACCACTTACCAATTCGCCTACAACAACCTCACAGTGGGAATGATGGGCTACTTTTGCCAAAGGAAACTGACCGTCAATATCGAAGGGACGGATCTGTTGGACGGGAGCAATTGGAATAACTGGGAGGATCGGTACCTGAACGTCGTGACGCGTAACAGAGGCAATTTTGACATGCGGGGAGTCAAGGTAGCCGTTTCGTATCTTTTCAACGGAACTGTCAAGGCGTTGAAATCCCGTCGAGGCAATACGGAAATCCTGCAGCGGGCGGATTAACGGGTCCGAGCGTCATTTTTTCAGAACCAAAGCAAAAACGAAAGATACTGTAAGCAGTACAAACGGGGCATATCACACTTTTCCATGCCGAAGACTCGATCGGATTAATGCATAAGGACGAATGTTATATCTTATATTCTTAAATTATATATTTTAAGGCACTTGCTTTCGAGTTTCCGATATTTTCGGTTTCCCCCCCTCATGAAATTCCTTCCGACATAGAGACTTCAGAATAGGAATCTCCTAATCGGATACGTAGCTTATGACCGCAAGTCGTAACTAACAGATATAGAAATCCTATGCGCGAACAAGTTGGTACATTCAAAATAATAATCATGATCGTTTAGATTTTTTTGCAAATCGATGTGCAAAAGCACAAGTTATTTTCATGTAAAAACACTTTTATCCTACCCACACCTATTATTCACCAAATAATCGTTCAAATCTTTCCTGCCATCGTACAATATCGAATCGTCATGTACCCGCGTTCCGAATATCGTGCGGAGTTCGTTTATGAGTCTTCGTCCGGTCGTATCCCGATCGAGACAGC
>ENA-ORTH01001576-ORTH01001576.1-human-gut-metagenome-genome-assembly--contig:-NODE-1576-length-22325-cov-24.168343_pt1 | contig 22325 bp, 15 predicted proteins | sample MGYA00241914_ERZ509192 | MGnify/ENA primary metagenome ERZ509192 (study PRJEB26280, sample SAMEA2338826) | human gut metagenome | biome: human gut; feature: human-associated habitat; material: faeces... | reverse complement strand
GTCACTACTACACTATTCGCCCCAGCATAGCTGGGGGATTAGCTCTTTCATTTATGAAGCCGGGGATCCAGCGCATACTGGAGTGCGTCTCCCAGGATATTAAAACAAAGTACCGTCAGCAGAATGAACATTCCGGGGATCAGGGCCAGCAGGGGATCGTAAAGGATATACTGCTGGGCATTCTGGAGCATGCTTCCCCAGGACGCCTTGGGAAGGGCCACTCCGTATCCCAGATAGCTTAAGGCCGACTCGTCCAGAATCGCTCCTGCAATGCTTAAGGACGCCGCCACAATGATCTGGGTCGTCATGTTCGGAATGATATGCTTTAAAATGATCTTCACATGACTGACGCCCAGGGTTTTCGCCGCAATGACAAAATCCCTCTCCTTTAAGGTCAGCGTCTGGGCGCGGACGATCCTGGCCACGCCGGTCCAGGAGAACAGGGCCAGCATCAGCACCAGCGTCACCATGTTATTGGGGACAAAGGAGAAGATGACAATGATCATCAGAAGGCTGGGCACCGACTGGAACATATCCACGATCCGCATCAGGATTATATCGATTTTTCCACCGGCATATCCGCTGACCGCGCCCACACAGGTCCCGGCAGTCACCGAGACCACCATGGTGGCAAAGCCCACCAGGAGAGACACACGGCTTCCATATAAGGCGCGGGTAAAGGAATCCCGGCCCAGCTCGTCGGTTCCAAACCAGTGCTCCCTGCTGGGACCGGCCATTTTATTCATAACATCCATATAGTCCGGGTCAACAGAAGAAAGAGGAGCCATGAGTGCCGCAGTGATGATCACGCAGAGGACCACCAGGCAGACCGCCGCGATCTTGTTTTCTCCCAGGGCCTTTTTCACATGATGGAAGAAGCCTCTGTCATAGCTCACTGAAATTTCTTTATTCTCCCGTTCGATCTTTGAAAAATCCTCCGCCTTCAGAGCGGCCTGATTGAGTGGTGTCAGTAATTTCGCCATACTTTACTCCTTTCCCTGTTTGATCCTGGGATCTGCAAAGCCATACAGGATATCTGCCAGGAAGTTGCCCAGCAGCAGCATGGTGCAGGAAAACATGGTGATGCCCATGATCATCGGATAGTCACGGTTGTTGATGGCAGACATTCCCAGGGTGCCAAGTCCCGGCCATGCAAATACAGATTCAATGATAAAGGAACCGGTCACCAGGGTCCCCAGACGAGAGCCCACCGAGGTGATAACGGGAAGCATACAGTTTTTCAGCACATGGCCGTACATGATCCTCTTTTTTCCCGCTCCCTTGGATACGGCTGTAAGGACGTATTCCTCTTCTAACTGAACAATGGTGTTGGAACGGATATAGCGGACGAACACCGCCATATTATTGAGGCTCAGCACCAGCGCCGGCATGATCCCGTGCTGGATCACATCCCAGGCAGAATTCACACCGATGGTCCGCATACCGGAGCCTGGCAGGAGCTTGAAGGTCATGGAGAAAACAATGATCATCATGATCCCCAGCCAGAAGGCCGGCACCGATATGCCCAGATACGTCAGCCCGCTTATGATATTATCTGCCAGCTTATTTTTGTGGGTCCCGGCGATCAGGCCCAATGGAATGGCGATGACCAGGGAGAGGACCAGGGAAGCGCCCATGAGCCCGGCGGTGCAGGGCAGCTTTTCCAGGATCTGGTCCAGTACGGGCCGTTTATTATTAATGGAGATCCCCAGGTTTCCCCTGGCGGCCTTTCCGGCCCAGCTCATATACTGCTCCACCACGTTTCCGTTGAGGCCCAGGGACTCTCTCATCCGGTCCAGCTCTTCATCCGTCATCTTATGACCTGTGGCGCCCGGCGTCATATAGATGTAAAGGGGATCGCCCGGCGCAAAGTAAACGATGGAGAAAGAAAATATGGAGACCAGGATCCATACAAAGATCATTTGCGCAAAACGTCTTAAAACGAACTTCTTCACGATGTACTCCTTTCGTAGGGTCTGCGGTAAAAAATGCCGCCCTCAGATAGTGTGAAGGCGGCATAACGTTTTGACCCGGAAATTATTCCATTGTTAATTTCGTGTAATTCTCAAATACGGGAGTTCTCTTGATGGTGTCAGCTCCCTTGATATTGGAGGTCGTAACGAACACATAGTTGGGGTAAGCGATGGGATAGCAGGTCAGTTCATCCCTTGTCTGGATCTGGATCTGCTTATAGATGGCAGCCCGCTCCTCCGGTGTATAAACGGTACGCGCGTCTTTCCATAACTGGGATACCTCGTCGCTGACAGCCAGGTTTACGCCCCATGTGCCGTCATACATACCAGCAACCACCTGGTCCGGGTCGCCCACAGCGCCATAGCCGTTCAGATAGAACTCATAATCGCCATCGGTTCCGAATACCTTCTCAAAGAATCCGGCAGATTCCAGCGGGATCACTTCCAGATTGATCCCCACGTTCTTTAACTGCTGCTGGATGATCTGTGCGGACTCCTTCATGTAAACACGCTCGGAGTTGAAGTACAGAGTCAAAGTCTTGCTGTCCAGGCCAGTCTCCTTCACCAGCTGCTTTGCCTTTTCCACATCCTGGGTATAGCCCTCTACGGAAGAATCATAGAAGGTGTTTACATTACTGAAGATGGAATTGGCGGACTCTGCCATTCCGTCGCCATATGCGCCTGCAATAATCTCATCGCGGTTTAAAGCTGCAAACACAGCCTCCACTACCTTGGGATCCTGAACCGTTTCACAGAATTTGTTTACGGCCAGATAGTTTACGCGGCCCTCCGGATACTTCACAACTGTAAAGTTGGGATCTGCCTCGTACTTAGCCACTGCCGGTGCGTTTGCCAGCTCCATGAAGTTTACTTCCCCGTTCATCAGAGCCACTTCCTGGGCAGAAAGGTCGGAGATGATGCGGAAGGTCACTTTATCGATGGACGGAGCGCCCATGTAGTAATCTTCATACTTCTCAAGGAGCAGATACTCATCCTGCTTGAACTCAGTCACCTTATATGGACCGGAGCCGATCCCCTTCATATTTGCTTCCCCTGCGGATACTACGCTGGGGTTGCCCTCAAATACGTGCTCCGGGATCAGGGTCAGACCGCCCAGAAGGTCTGCGTAAGATGCAGATGCCATGGGAAGTGTAACCTTGACTGTCAGATCGTCCACCTTCTCATACTTTACCGGCTGGTCGTTGAGGATCACGATATTGGTCCCGCCTGCACCGTTGTTGGTATCGGAGCATACGTCCATGGTAAAGATCATATCGTCGGCTGTGATGGCCTCGCCGTCATGCCACTTCAGACCCTCTTTTAATTTTACAGTGATCTGCATTCCGTCTTCAGAAACCTCATAGGAATCTGCCAGATAGTATCTGGTCTCATTTACGTCAATGACATAAAGCGGATCGTAGATCGGATTCAGCATTGCCGCTTCCTTATATCCCTCCAGAAGAGGATTCAGATTCGCCACACAGCTGGCGCTGGGCATAACCAGATTCTTTTCTCCGCCTGCCTCTGTCTGGACTGCGGCTGTGGTTTCTGCTTCTGTCTTGGCAGCCTCTGTCACTGCAGCAGTGGTGTTCCCCTCTGCCGGTGCAGCCGCCGTTTCCTTTTTGTCTCCGCCGCATCCTGTCAGTACCGCCATGGCAGCCACTGTACATAAGAGCGCGCTTAATGTTTTCTTTCTCACTTATATTCCTCCTGGGTGATTCCATATTTTCCTTCCGGGAGTGCCCGGAAAACCGAACTGATTATACATGGATAAAATGGTATAGTCAAATTCATTTTTTCTATGGATTCTTTTGAAATTATTGCAAAAACATATACAGATTTGCTGCGGGCTATTCCAGCCTGCTGGACGCGAAGGCAGCAGCCAGGCGGATGCATGCGTCCACATCCCCAAGATCCGCCATCTCCACCGGAGAATGGATCCCCCGGCACGGGATCGAGATCCCTCCCGCCAGCACTCCGTCATGGGAAATATGCATGGGACCTGCATCCGTCCCTCCAGCGGACATGAGATCCGGCTGGGCCGGAATCCCATGCCCGGCAGCCAGCTCCTTAAGCCGCTCCACCACAGCTCCATGGCACATCAGGGAGCCGTCCATCACCTTGATCCCAGCGCCCTTTCCCAGCGCCGCGGAAACCGTATGCCTGCTCCCTGGAACATCGTCCGTACATGTAACGTCCACCGCGATCCCGTAATCCGGGGCGATCCCATGGGCCGCCGTATGGGCGCCGCACAGTCCCACTTCCTCCTGGACCGTAAAGACAAAGTACAGATCATTGGGGCTGTCCGCCGCCAGCCCCATGGTCTTTAAAAGGATCACGCACCCCAGACGGTCATCCAGATAGGGAGAAAACAGTGTGGTGCCTGTCTGTACCGGCTGCCCCATATAAACGGCAGCATCTCCCACAGACACCTTTTTCTCCGCCTCTTCCCGGCTCTCCGCACCGATATCCACATAAAGATCCTCTATGGACAGCTTCCCCAGATCCGTCCCGCTGGAGGCGATGGTGCCGATGGTCCCGTTTTCAAACCGGACCAGGGAGTGAAGGATCTTTTCCGGCCGGACGCCTCCGATCTTTGCGACCCGGAGAAAGCCAGCGCTTTCAATATGGGTCACGATCAGGCCGATGGAGTCCAGATGGGCCGCAAACATTACCTTAGGTCCCTCTCCCTTTTTATGGCAGATCAGATTTCCCAGGCGATCCGTCCAGATCTCATCTGCATAGGGCTCCGCCATTCTGCGGATCTCCTCCGCCACTGCGGCCTCCCGGCCGGATATCCCGTATACAGCCGTCAGCCTCTGAACCATGTCATCATATCCATTTTTCTCTTCCTCCTGCTACTTTTCGATGGAAAGTTTGCTGAAATCCTCGAAGATCGGAGCTGTCCGGATGGTATCGGCGCCCTTTACGTAACTGCGTACTGCAAACACGTAGTTGGGGAATGCCAGCGGATAGATGGACCGGTCTTCGTAAACCTGCTTCTGCAGTTCTTTATAGATCTCCGCTCTTTCTTCCATATTGGATGTGCCGCGCCCGTCTTTCCATAACTGGGCTGCTCTCTCGCTGCTGTACAGGTTCTGGATCCAGGTGCCGTCAAACATGCCTGCTACCACATTGTCCGGATCCCCTGCGGCTGCGTAGCCCATCATGTACATATCAAAATCTGTGTCGTCGCTGAAGATCTTTTCCATATAGCCGGAGGATTCCAGCGGTGTGATCTCCAGGTTCAGGCCGACCTCCTTAAGCTGCTGCTGGATCACCAGGGCCATATTTTTCAGTCCCTCGTTCGTATTGGTCACCAGCTTTAAGGTCGTTCCCTCCGCCTGCAGCTCCTTTACGATCTCCTTTGCCTTCTCCACATCCTGCTCATAGTACGGGTTGCCGGCATTATAGAAAAGGTTCACATTGCTGAGCGGGGAGTTGCCCGGCTCTGCGATCCCTTTTCCATATGCGCCCTCGATGATAGCCTTCTGGTCCATGGCCAGGAAAACGGCTTCCACCAGCCGTCTGTCCTCAAATTTGGGACTGAAGGCATTGATCGCCAGGTTGTTGACACGGCCTTCCGGATATTTGATCACTGTAACCGTATCATCGGCCTCATATTTTTGCAGTGCATCGTAAGTGGAGATCTCCAGGAAATCCACCTCTCCGTTGACAAAGGCCACCTCCTGGGCGTTCTCATCCGGAACGATCTTAAAGATCACATGATCGATGGACGGCTCTCCACCGTAATAATTTTCATATTTATATCCATTCCTTTCGCTTCGCTCAGGCACAAAACGTTATGAAAATGTTTTCCTGAGCTTATTTTTTCTTTATAATTCTTCTTATAGGGAACTCGGTATACTACAAATCACGGGGAGGTGAGTGGGCTGTCCGGCTTGCCGGATGACCGTATTTTTATATGTGTAGTCCGCCTTTTCAAGCACAAATAAGTGTGACCTAAGAGCACGTAATCTTATCTTTGTATAAACATTCTCGTTTATAGCTTAGGCGTTCAGTCAATGCCGTCTCTCCCTATAATCTTTAATGAACCTTCTGGTTCTGAAAGGAGTCCCTATGGCTTTAAAAATCGTGTACAAAATCTGCTGTGGCATTGATGTCCACAAGACTTTTGTAGTTGCCTGTATCGCTTCTACTAACGACAAAGGCATTACCTCTTATGAGAGCCATCGGTTTTCGACCTACACGAGCGGTCTGAAAACTTTGTTACAATGGCTACTCGACCGGAATTGCAAGGATGTCTGTATGGAATCCACTGGTAAATACTGGATTCCTGTTTATAACATCTTGGAATCGGATTGTTCGATTGTCCTTGCTCATCCCAAATATGTTAAGGCTATCCGTGGAAAGAAAACTGACAAGAAAGATGCCAAATGGATTGCTGACCTCTTCAAGCATGATCTTGTTGCCGGTAGCTTTATGCCACCCGCTGATATCAGACAGCTTCGTGATCTGATGCGCTATCGTTTTAAACTGACCTGCTTTATGTCCAGCGAGAAGAACCGTCTCCAAAACTGTCTCACGGTTTCCAACATTCAGTTGGCTTCCGTTGTCTCGGACACCTTTGGTAAAAGTTCTCAAAGAATCCTGGATAAGATTCTCGAAAATCCTGATGATACTTCTTTGGATATTGAACCTTTAATTCATGGTTCCATGAAGAAAAAACTTCCCGAACTGGAACTCGCCATTGACGGTTTTATCACACCTGAACAAGCTGGTAAATTAAAGGTTATCAAAAAGCACTTTGAAGATTTGGAATCCCGGAAAGCAGAGCTAGAAAAACTGATCCTTGCGCTCGCCAGTCCCTATCAGCAAGAACTCGACCTAATCCTAACTGCTCCATCATTCAAAAATAAATTCACTGCTATCGGAATCATTTCCGAAATTGGTGTGAACATGGAGGCTTTTCCTTCGGCGAAACACTTATGCTCATGGGCTGGTCTTACTCCAACCAACAATGAAAGTGCAGGAAAGAAAAAATCTGTCCGGGTTTCCAAAGCAGGATGTTATATCAAACCACTTCTAGTTCAATGTGCCAACTCAGTGGTTAAAAGTGAAAAACATCCTGAAATCCGTAACCGCTATCTTCGTTTAAGAAAACGTCGCGGTCACAAGAAAGCAATCATTGCAATAGCAAGAATGCTTCTAACAGCATTATACAATATGCTGAAAAATAAGGAACCCTATAATGCTGAACTTTACCGAAAAAGTGATGTTCTCCCTGTCAATCGTGAGATTACAATTGAACAGGCAATCTTAATGGCACAGTTCCAAGGTTATAAAATCAAGTCAGCTGCTGAATAGACCTTAACTTTGCTACATATTCAATTTTAAATGACCACCATCTGATGGTCTTTTTGTGATGTCCTTAATGGAATGGATATCCTCTACTATTCTTTTTCAACCTTATCCTCCGCAAATCCTGATTTATCTAACCACGAAACAACCGACTAAACCATCCCTGTTTTTTCGGCTCGTCTCCACTTCCCTCGCTCTGATCAGTACCGGAGGTAAGCTGCTGCTGTATTGTTCCCGCGTGAAGTGCCTGGGCAGCCTGTGCCGTCTGCTGGGCGGCAACCAATGCAGCGTTGCTCTCGGAAAGCCTTGCGTTCAGATCCTCGATCTGCTTGTCCTTTATCGCAAGCTGTCCTTGCAGCGTGTCGATTGTGGTCTGCAATACTGCTATCACACCCACATTTTCAGACTGCTCCAATACCTCTCCATTGGAGCGCTCCGTATGCGCATACGTATGCGCTCCAACGGAGCACTCCTTTTGCAGAAAGTCTTGTTTTATAAGGGTTTCACCCTGCTCCTCTATATACAAAACCCCCTGCTCCGTATGCGCATACGGAGCGCAAACCGTATGCAGTTTGCCTTTGTACCGCTTATAAACCGTTTGCTTCGATACGCCTATCTCGTCGGCTATCTGCCGAATCGTTTTCATGGCCTCACACTCCCCACACTATCGCTGGCGGGTGTGTCCAACTGCTTTGCTATGTACTCCCTCAGATCATCATCAAGCTCAAATGGGAGCCGCCCCAGACGAACGGTTTCCTCAAAAAATAGAATCGTTGCTTCTTCCAAAGTCATTCCATTTTCTGCAAAGACCTTTTCTGCCTGTTCTTTCAGCTCGGCATCGATCTCCAGCGTAACTTCAACCAACCTCTCCATTCCCATCACTCCAACAGCCGGCCATAGTCCCGTTTAGCATAGACTACACGGGCAACGGTCACCAGCCTTTCTTCTTCATCCACCCAATAAAACATCAGATAATTTTGTACCAAAATTTTTCGGTATTCATGTTTCAGTGACCGGATCGGCTGGTAGGCCGGAGCAGCATACGGAAAAGTCAGCACACTTTCCGCTGCATTCACCAGCTCTACCGCCAGACGATCCGCCGCATCCGGGTTTTGCAGTTCTCTGCTGATATACCGAACAATTTCAATCATATCTTTCCGGGCAACAGGTAAATACTCTAATTTATACAACCCGTTCCCCTCCAATGGCATCTTTCATTGCCTTCAGCACATCTTTGGAAGAATAGCGTTGATCCGTCAGCTCCGCCTCTTTCTCTGCCTCCTGCAGCTTGAAATACACCTCGCTTTCAAATTGCAGGTTCTCAAATGCCTCCATACTCAAAACAACCATATCACCGTATCCATTCTTTGTCAAAAAAACAGGTTGAGCAGTTTCATGCACGGTCTTTGAAATGTCAGCAAAATTGTTTCTCAAATCAGAAACAGGTCGAATCATATTCATATTATCATCCTCCTATGCTTTATCTTATCATAATTATGCTAAATTGTCAACACTGTTTCCTTGCCATAAATAACTTTTACCTATGTTACCATTTAGGGGTCGAAAAAGCCTTGATTTATGCGGTTTTCCGTCCTCGAAATCAGAGGGGGCAGTATCCTTACCCTACCACGCCAAAAAACGGCGTAGAGGCCATTCTGGGGCGTTTACAGCCCTTTCCGCAAATCCTCCTGTATCAGATCGCTCAACGCCTGTGACGGGCGTATTTTGACCGTCAGACCGCCATCCTCATACCGCACCGTTGGAGGGTTATCCCACCACTTATAAACGGTGTTCTTCGATAGTCCAGTGCCAGCAATACAATCTTTCGGTCTGCCATCCGGGTTCTGCTGCCGCCAGTCATATACTCGCTGCTGCGCTGATGGCCGCCCATTTCCCTTCCTCCAATTTGGATTTGTAACTGTTTGAATAGCCCGCATAACCTCCATATGCTGTTCCTGCGTTCTACCGTTTCTCTTATTTCTCTCAACTCGAACATTGGTCAGTTTCTCAATATCTGCAATCGTGAAATTATAATACTCCTTGTCGTATGCCTCCAGCGCACTCCGTATATCCTCCTCAGTCAATGCGTTCTCATGCTTCACCATCTGCAAGTCCTCAAACGCTGTCCGCATATCCTGCCGGAGCTGCTGCTTCGGCACATCGCATTTATAGGCGTAGATAGCAAGGCACATCAAATAGAAATACCGATGGCCGCCCTCGATGCTGCCGATCTGCCTCAGCCACCAATGGTAAAGGGCATACGGATCATCGCCGTGTACCTTTCCGGCTATATCCCACTTCTTTTTTCTCTTATTGCCCTCTATCACCACACGCTGATACCATTCCGGGTATGCCTCCTTCGCCTGCGCCCTCGTCATTCTGGACGGATGAAACGGCTTATTTATATCCACCCGGTTCTCCGGCTTGATTGCGTAAGCGTTCAGATAATCCAGCGTCACACGCTCCCCTGTGCGGAAGGCCACCAACTCCGTACCGTACTTGGCGTTGATGCTCCCCACCATGCGGAAACCCTGATTGATGGACTGGTACTGGATCGCCTTTAGCTGGGATGTTCCCTTGTACTCCCAGATGCGGAATGTGAGGTCATATTTGAGGCTCTTAAGCTGGACTTTGATATTGGGGTATAGATCTATCGGCTCCTTGAACACATAGTACAGGTGCAGACCGTTCCCGGACAACACAAGGAAGGTCGGCATAGGCAACCGCCGAACACGCTTCGGATCTCCGTCAAATCGGAGAAAGAGATTGCGCAGCTCCCCAATACCTACCCCGTCCAAATCAAAGATAAGGGCATTCATCCGCTGTGCGTGCTCCAGCCGGTTCTTATTCCGGCGATAGACAAGACCGCTGCACAGTGTCAAGGGATTTTGCTCCACAAACTCCGTATAGTCCTTCTCCCATGTATCGTGATACATCTTCCGTCGATGAAGCCGCTCATCTTCGCCCTGATAGAGATACACCGCACTCGGATGAGAGAAGTCATCGTACTTAACCCCGTACAGCTCATTGTCGGGAAACAGCTCCCGGTAAAAGTCATAGCCGCCCACCTGCTCAAACTGCGCCGACAGGTATTCATAGCACCCTCTGTAATTTTCGGTCATGTAAAGCCACCTCCAAAAGAAAAAGAAGCAAAAAGAAAATCGCTGCGGCGGGAAGGGGGAAAAGGGGGAGCCAAAGAGCGGCCTCCCGCTGGTCGGCCTTAAAGAGAAAGTCACCTCCCCCTTTTCCCCCTTGTTTCGGCCATGGAAATGATGGAAAACCCTAACGGGTTTACCACATTCCCACAGCCTCCACTCACCCCCTTTTTCCCCTCCGACTTTCTCCCTTCCTGAGAGAATATTTTTGGGTTTTTAGGGATACGATATAAGGGGCCCCTACCCCTTACAGGTCGCTTAGATTATCAAAACTTTTTTTGGGAAAATTTCTAATGCCATTATACCGTGCCGGACTTGCGTTTGCAAGTCCGGCTTTTACCGGCTCATTCCGCCCATGCTCATACCTCTGTCATGCCTGTGCTCCTGCTTGGGCTCCGGCATAATATGCGCCCTTGCCCGCTGGACATATGGCCGAAACTGTTCCGGCAGCTTCTCCTCCAAGAAGGTCAGCGCAGCCTCCACTCGCTGCATCAGTCTCGCCATGAGATCCTTCTGACGGTTCAGCTCGTACTCCAGCGCCATGTTCTCGTCCTTCAGGTCAGACAGCTCCTGCGCCTCCTTCAGCCGCTTCTGTATGGATGGCCGGAGCTGCCGCTCCAGCGAAGTGATCTGCGCCTTCTGAAGCTCTATGGTATTGACCTGCTGCTTGACCGTCTGCTCGGCCTCTGCGCCCCGTACCGCCAATGCCTTCAGCTGCTTGATCTCTTTCAAGGTAACGCCCTTGATATTGCCCATCATGGTTTCTTCCGGCTTAATTCTCTCCAGATCCAGCGATACCTTTTTCGCCGCCTTTAACTCCTTGACCGTTCCTTGCAGCGTTTCCTTTTCCGCCTGCAGCTCCGACACTTCCGCCCTCGCTGCTTCTATCTCCTGCCTTGCGGCCTCCAGCTCCCTCGCCGCCTCTTTGTACTCCGGCAAGGACATATGCGGTCGGCCTCCGTCACCGTGGATCACTTCAAAGCTGTGCTGCTGGGCGATCTGCTCCAGCACCAGCTTCTCACTGTTTACCCAGGCATTCCATTCTGTCTGCCGTTTTGACTGGCCTGTAAATCCCTGCTGCGCCAACGCCTGTTTCAGCGATACTCTTTTCGCAAGCCCCCGCTTCTGCTCCGTTGCCACAGGCACGAAATCTATATGGATGTGGGGCGTGGCCTCGTCCATATGAATGACCGAATTGAACACCCGCAGGTGCGGGTTCCGTTCTTGAAATGCCTCGGCAAACTCTTTGAGAGCTGCCGCAGCCCGTTCTCCCTCCGGCGTCTCGCAGCCGCAGTTGTCCTTGTTGCCGATCTGGAAGATGACCTCATGGAAAAGCCGCTCCTGCTTGCTCTTTTCAATGTGCCGATAGTAGTCCGGGATCTTATCTCTCGTCTTTGTTTTCTTTGCGTTATACTCCGCAAGGGCTTCATCGAAAAGCTCATGGTAGACCTGTTTCAGATTTTCCCTGCACAGCGTAATGTTCTGCTCGGTTCTGGCCGGATCTACATTCTCGGTAATGAACTTGCGGTTATTATGCCCCATGCTTCCGGTTCCCATCATACCGGATATTTTGACTGCCATACTCGCACCTCCTGTCCCGTTTATTATACCATAGATTTCCGCTGAAGTCACCTCTTTGTTACTTTCTCTGTGAGAAAGTAACGCAAAAGCACTTTCCCACCGCAGCACCGTTGGTGCAGCAGTAGGAAAGTGCTTTGCGCCCCTAAAGGGGAGGGTTTCCGGAGCAGCCTGCCTCGACGCTTATGCGCCATTAGCCGGACTGCTCCGGAGGGGCGCTGCCCCTGCCGCCTGCGGGCGGCTCCCCGTTTCCACGACAAACTTGGATTTTATTTATTCAGCAAGTCTTGTAATTCATCCAAAAAACGGCAAACATGAAAGCCATCACAAACGGCATGATGCACTTGAATCGATAAGGGAATATAGTATTTTCCGCCATCCTCATAATACTTCCCAAACGTAAATATCGGCAGTAGATAGTCATATCCTTTTTTTAGATTTAAGTTAAAGCCTTCAAAGCTTGTCCACGGTATCATAGAAACAGGGAAAGTGTTTTCCGGAGGATTAGGCTTTGCGAACATTCCCTTTCGTTCACCATAAGCGTCTATATCCTTTTGATAGTTCTGAAGAAACTCAGTATAGTCTGCTGTAAACTCAGTCCAAATACTCGAAAAGGTTTCAGTTTCCTTATGAAAGATTGTGTAGCAAGGCAGCATTTCTGAAAAAACACCTACCTGTCCGTTTTTATCTAATGCCGTCCTGAACTCTTCGTGTCGATTGAGGATTGTTGTAACCCCATATAAGAGAGTCGGATATAATTTTTTTCCATCCTTTTTCAACTTAGAAATATCGAGTTTTACCGTCATACTATATGTGCAGGGCGTATTGTCAAAATAGTGGTCGAAATACTCTTTTCGTGTCCAATTATTTATATCAATCTTTGTGAATTGCATCATTATATCCATTCCTTTCGCGCTGCTCAAGGCACAAAACGTCATGAAAAAAACGTTGGCTTATTGCAGCTATCTTTTTATAATTGTTCCATAGGGATATTCAGTATACTACAAATCACGGGGAGGTGAGTGGGCTGTCCGTTCATCGGATGACCGTATTTTTATATGTGTAGAATGCTTTTTCAAGCACAAATAAGTGTGCCCTGAGCACGTAACCTTATCTTTGTAAAAACAACTCTCGTTTTTATCCTAAGCATTCAGTCAATGCTGTCTACTCCCTATAATCTATTGAACCTATGGTTCTGAAAGGAGTCCCTATGGCTTTAAAAATTGTGTATCAAATCTGTTGTGGTATTGATGTTCACAAAACTTTTGTTGTTGCCTGCATCGCTTCCACTAACAAACAAGGTGTTACCACCTACAAGCGCCATCGTTTCTCAACCTTTCACACAAGGGTTAAAGGAATTGTTACAGTGGCTGCTTGACAATCATTGTAAGGATGTCTGCATGGAATCTACCGGTAAATACTGGATTCCTATTTACAATGTTCTGGAAAAAGATTGCAACATTGTTCTTGCTCATCCTAAATATGTTAAGGCTATCCGTGGAAAGAAAACTGACAAGAAAGATGCCAAATGGATTGCTGACCTCTTCAAGCATGATCTTGTTGCCGGTAGCTTTATGCCACCCGCTGATATCAGACAGCTTCGTGATCTGATGCGCTATCGTTTTAAACTGACCTGCTTTATGTCCAGCGAGAAGAACCGTCTCCAAAACTGTCTCACGGTTTCCAACATTCAGTTGGCTTCCGTTGTCTCGGACACCTTTGGTAAAAGTTCTCAAAGAATCCTGGATAAGATTCTCGAAAATCCTGATGATACTTCTTTGGATATTGAACCTTTAATTCATGGTTCCATGAAGAAAAAACTTCCCGAACTGGAACTCGCCATTGACGGTTTTATCACACCTGAACAAGCTGGTAAATTAAAGGTTATCAAAAAGCACTTTGAAGATTTGGAATCCCGGAAAGCAGAGCTAGAAAAACTGATCCTTGCGCTCGCCAGTCCCTATCAGCAAGAACTCGACCTAATCCTAACTGCTCCATCATTCAAAAATAAATTCACTGCTATCGGAATCATTTCCGAAATTGGTGTGAACATGGAGGCTTTTCCTTCGGCGAAACACTTATGCTCATGGGCTGGTCTTACTCCAACCAACAATGAAAGTGCAGGAAAGAAAAAATCTGTCCGGGTTTCCAAAGCAGGATGTTATATCAAACCACTTCTAGTTCAATGTGCCAACTCAGTGGTTAAAAGTGAAAAACATCCTGAAATCCGTAACCGCTATCTTCGTTTAAGAAAACGTCGCGGTCACAAGAAAGCAATCATTGCAATAGCAAGAATGCTTCTAACAGCATTATACAATATGCTGAAAAATAAGGAACCCTATAATGCTGAACTTTACCGAAAAAGTGATGTTCTCCCTGTCAATCGTGAGATTACAATTGAACAGGCAATCTTAATGGCACAGTTCCAAGGTTATAAAATCAAGTCAGCTGCTGAATAGACCTTAACTTTGCTACATATTCAATTTTAAATGACCACCATCTGATGGTCTTTTTGTGATGTCCTTAATGGAATGGATATCCTCTACTATTCTTTTTCAACCTTATCCTCCGCAAATCCTGATTTATCTAACCACGAAACAACCGACTAAACCATCCCTGTTTTTTCGGCTCGTCTCCACTTCCCTCGCTCTGATCAGTACCGGAGGTAAGCTGCTGCTGTATTGTTCCCGCGTGAAGTGCCTGGGCAGCCTGTGCCGTCTGCTGGGCGGCAACCAATGCAGCGTTGCTCTCGGAAAGCCTTGCGTTCAGATCCTCGATCTGCTTGTCCTTTATCGCAAGCTGTCCTTGCAGCGTGTCGATTGTGGTCTGCAATACTGCTATCACACCCACATTTTCAGACTGCTCCAATACCTCTCCATTGGAGCGCTCCGTATGCGCATACGTATGCGCTCCAACGGAGCACTCCTTTTGCAGAAAGTCTTGTTTTATAAGGGTTTCACCCTGCTCCTCTATATACAAAACCCCCTGCTCCGTATGCGCATACGGAGCGCAAACCGTATGCAGTTTGCCTTTGTACCGCTTATAAACCGTTTGCTTCGATACGCCTATCTCGTCGGCTATCTGCCGAATCGTTTTCATGGCCTCACACTCCCCACACTATCGCTGGCGGGTGTGTCCAACTGCTTTGCTATGTACTCCCTCAGATCATCATCAAGCTCAAATGGGAGCCGCCCCAGACGAACGGTTTCCTCAAAAAATAGAATCGTTGCTTCTTCCAAAGTCATTCCATTTTCTGCAAAGACCTTTTCTGCCTGTTCTTTCAGCTCGGCATCGATCTCCAGCGTAACTTCAACCAACCTCTCCATTCCCATCACTCCAACAGCCGGCCATAGTCCCGTTTAGCATAGACTACACGGGCAACGGTCACCAGCCTTTCTTCTTCATCCACCCAATAAAACATCAGATAATTTTGTACCAAAATTTTTCGGTATTCATGTTTCAGTGACCGGATCGGCTGGTAGGCCGGAGCAGCATACGGAAAAGTCAGCACACTTTCCGCTGCATTCACCAGCTCTACCGCCAGACGATCCGCCGCATCCGGGTTTTGCAGTTCTCTGCTGATATACCGAACAATTTCAATCATATCTTTCCGGGCAACAGGTAAATACTCTAATTTATACAACCCGTTCCCCTCCAATGGCATCTTTCATTGCCTTCAGCACATCTTTGGAAGAATAGCGTTGATCCGTCAGCTCCGCCTCTTTCTCTGCCTCCTGCAGCTTGAAATACACCTCGCTTTCAAATTGCAGGTTCTCAAATGCCTCCATACTCAAAACAACCATATCACCGTATCCATTCTTTGTCAAAAAAACAGGTTGAGCAGTTTCATGCACGGTCTTTGAAATGTCAGCAAAATTGTTTCTCAAATCAGAAACAGGTCGAATCATATTCATATTATCATCCTCCTATGCTTTATCTTATCATAATTATGCTAAATTGTCAACACTGTTTCCTTGCCATAAATAACTTTTACCTATGTTACCATTTAGGGGTCGAAAAAGCCTTGATTTATGCGGTTTTCCGTCCTCGAAATCAGAGGGGGCAGTATCCTTACCCTACCACGCCAAAAAACGGCGTAGAGGCCATTCTGGGGCGTTTACAGCCCTTTCCGCAAATCCTCCTGTATCAGATCGCTCAACGCCTGTGACGGGCGTATTTTGACCGTCAGACCGCCATCCTCATACCGCACCGTTGGAGGGTTATCCCACCACTTATAAACGGTGTTCTTCGATAGTCCAGTGCCAGCAATACAATCTTTCGGTCTGCCATCCGGGTTCTGCTGCCGCCAGTCATATACTCGCTGCTGCGCTGATGGCCGCCCATTTCCCTTCCTCCAATTTGGATTTGTAACTGTTTGAATAGCCCGCATAACCTCCATATGCTGTTCCTGCGTTCTACCGTTTCTCTTATTTCTCTCAACTCGAACATTGGTCAGTTTCTCAATATCTGCAATCGTGAAATTATAATACTCCTTGTCGTATGCCTCCAGCGCACTCCGTATATCCTCCTCAGTCAATGCGTTCTCATGCTTCACCATCTGCAAGTCCTCAAACGCTGTCCGCATATCCTGCCGGAGCTGCTGCTTCGGCACATCGCATTTATAGGCGTAGATAGCAAGGCACATCAAATAGAAATACCGATGGCCGCCCTCGATGCTGCCGATCTGCCTCAGCCACCAATGGTAAAGGGCATACGGATCATCGCCGTGTACCTTTCCGGCTATATCCCACTTCTTTTTTCTCTTATTGCCCTCTATCACCACACGCTGATACCATTCCGGGTATGCCTCCTTCGCCTGCGCCCTCGTCATTCTGGACGGATGAAACGGCTTATTTATATCCACCCGGTTCTCCGGCTTGATTGCGTAAGCGTTCAGATAATCCAGCGTCACACGCTCCCCTGTGCGGAAGGCCACCAACTCCGTACCGTACTTGGCGTTGATGCTCCCCACCATGCGGAAACCCTGATTGATGGACTGGTACTGGATCGCCTTTAGCTGGGATGTTCCCTTGTACTCCCAGATGCGGAATGTGAGGTCATATTTGAGGCTCTTAAGCTGGACTTTGATATTGGGGTATAGATCTATCGGCTCCTTGAACACATAGTACAGGTGCAGACCGTTCCCGGACAACACAAGGAAGGTCGGCATAGGCAACCGCCGAACACGCTTCGGATCTCCGTCAAATCGGAGAAAGAGATTGCGCAGCTCCCCAATACCTACCCCGTCCAAATCAAAGATAAGGGCATTCATCCGCTGTGCGTGCTCCAGCCGGTTCTTATTCCGGCGATAGACAAGACCGCTGCACAGTGTCAAGGGATTTTGCTCCACAAACTCCGTATAGTCCTTCTCCCATGTATCGTGATACATCTTCCGTCGATGAAGCCGCTCATCTTCGCCCTGATAGAGATACACCGCACTCGGATGAGAGAAGTCATCGTACTTAACCCCGTACAGCTCATTGTCGGGAAACAGCTCCCGGTAAAAGTCATAGCCGCCCACCTGCTCAAACTGCGCCGACAGGTATTCATAGCACCCTCTGTAATTTTCGGTCATGTAAAGCCACCTCCAAAAGAAAAAGAAGCAAAAAGAAAATCGCTGCGGCGGGAAGGGGGAAAAGGGGGAGCCAAAGAGCGGCCTCCCGCTGGTCGGCCTTAAAGAGAAAGTCACCTCCCCCTTTTCCCCCTTGTTTCGGCCATGGAAATGATGGAAAACCCTAACGGGTTTACCACATTCCCACAGCCTCCACTCACCCCCTTTTTCCCCTCCGACTTTCTCCCTTCCTGAGAGAATATTTTTGGGTTTTTAGGGATACGATATAAGGGGCCCCTACCCCTTACAGGTCGCTTAGATTATCAAAACTTTTTTTGGGAAAATTTCTAATGCCATTATACCGTGCCGGACTTGCGTTTGCAAGTCCGGCTTTTACCGGCTCATTCCGCCCATGCTCATACCTCTGTCATGCCTGTGCTCCTGCTTGGGCTCCGGCATAATATGCGCCCTTGCCCGCTGGACATATGGCCGAAACTGTTCCGGCAGCTTCTCCTCCAAGAAGGTCAGCGCAGCCTCCACTCGCTGCATCAGTCTCGCCATGAGATCCTTCTGACGGTTCAGCTCGTACTCCAGCGCCATGTTCTCGTCCTTCAGGTCAGACAGCTCCTGCGCCTCCTTCAGCCGCTTCTGTATGGATGGCCGGAGCTGCCGCTCCAGCGAAGTGATCTGCGCCTTCTGAAGCTCTATGGTATTGACCTGCTGCTTGACCGTCTGCTCGGCCTCTGCGCCCCGTACCGCCAATGCCTTCAGCTGCTTGATCTCTTTCAAGGTAACGCCCTTGATATTGCCCATCATGGTTTCTTCCGGCTTAATTCTCTCCAGATCCAGCGATACCTTTTTCGCCGCCTTTAACTCCTTGACCGTTCCTTGCAGCGTTTCCTTTTCCGCCTGCAGCTCCGACACTTCCGCCCTCGCTGCTTCTATCTCCTGCCTTGCGGCCTCCAGCTCCCTCGCCGCCTCTTTGTACTCCGGCAAGGACATATGCGGTCGGCCTCCGTCACCGTGGATCACTTCAAAGCTGTGCTGCTGGGCGATCTGCTCCAGCACCAGCTTCTCACTGTTTACCCAGGCATTCCATTCTGTCTGCCGTTTTGACTGGCCTGTAAATCCCTGCTGCGCCAACGCCTGTTTCAGCGATACTCTTTTCGCAAGCCCCCGCTTCTGCTCCGTTGCCACAGGCACGAAATCTATATGGATGTGGGGCGTGGCCTCGTCCATATGAATGACCGAATTGAACACCCGCAGGTGCGGGTTCCGTTCTTGAAATGCCTCGGCAAACTCTTTGAGAGCTGCCGCAGCCCGTTCTCCCTCCGGCGTCTCGCAGCCGCAGTTGTCCTTGTTGCCGATCTGGAAGATGACCTCATGGAAAAGCCGCTCCTGCTTGCTCTTTTCAATGTGCCGATAGTAGTCCGGGATCTTATCTCTCGTCTTTGTTTTCTTTGCGTTATACTCCGCAAGGGCTTCATCGAAAAGCTCATGGTAGACCTGTTTCAGATTTTCCCTGCACAGCGTAATGTTCTGCTCGGTTCTGGCCGGATCTACATTCTCGGTAATGAACTTGCGGTTATTATGCCCCATGCTTCCGGTTCCCATCATACCGGATATTTTGACTGCCATACTCGCACCTCCTGTCCCGTTTATTATACCATAGATTTCCGCTGAAGTCACCTCTTTGTTACTTTCTCTGTGAGAAAGTAACGCAAAAGCACTTTCCCACCGCAGCACCGTTGGTGCAGCAGTAGGAAAGTGCTTTGCGCCCCTAAAGGGGAGGGTTTCCGGAGCAGCCTGCCTCGACGCTTATGCGCCATTAGCCGGACTGCTCCGGAGGGGCGCTGCCCCTGCCGCCTGCGGGCGGCTCCCCGTTTCCACGACAAACTTGGATTTTATTTATTCAGCAAGTCTTGTAATTCATCCAAAAAACGGCAAACATGAAAGCCATCACAAACGGCATGATGCACTTGAATCGATAAGGGAATATAGTATTTTCCGCCATCCTCATAATACTTCCCAAACGTAAATATCGGCAGTAGATAGTCATATCCTTTTTTTAGATTTAAGTTAAAGCCTTCAAAGCTTGTCCACGGTATCATAGAAACAGGGAAAGTGTTTTCCGGAGGATTAGGCTTTGCGAACATTCCCTTTCGTTCACCATAAGCGTCTATATCCTTTTGATAGTTCTGAAGAAACTCAGTATAGTCTGCTGTAAACTCAGTCCAAATACTCGAAAAGGTTTCAGTTTCCTTATGAAAGATTGTGTAGCAAGGCAGCATTTCTGAAAAAACACCTACCTGTCCGTTTTTATCTAATGCCGTCCTGAACTCTTCGTGTCGATTGAGGATTGTTGTAACCCCATATAAGAGAGTCGGATATAATTTTTTTCCATCCTTTTTCAACTTAGAAATATCGAGTTTTACCGTCATACTATATGTGCAGGGCGTATTGTCAAAATAGTGGTCGAAATACTCTTTTCGTGTCCAATTATTTATATCAATCTTTGTGAATTGCATCATTCATCCTCCTAAAAATTCCGATTTGCTTGTTCCATAAAATTCATTTTATTCGCCTTCAAACTTGCTGGCGGCGAACAGCATTTTATGCTGTTTGCAGACGGCAAGTCCACAAGGGATAGCCGCATAAGCGGCGCAAGGGAGTGTAGCTCCCTTGACGGAACGAAGTGACGAAACATTCTCGGTCGGGCAGTTTTCTTCTGCTGACCGGGAATGAAGCTCCGCAGGACGGACGATACTCCCGGCAGGATCGTATAGAAGTGCGCCCTTTCGTCCCTAACCCTAAAGGATTTTCGGCTGTCAAACAAGAGAAATTTATCTATGGACATACATTCTTGTCATATTAGGTTCGCCATCTCCTTGAACCATACACAAGAATTCCCATCCATATTTTTCATAAAAACCAATATGGTCAGTAATAAGATAGATTGGAGATATTCCTTTGGATTTCATATCATTCACAACCATATTTAGCAAGTTTCCAGCAATTCCCTGGCCGCGATATCCTTCCTCTGTAAAAACAGCACATACATTCGGCGTAAGGTCTTTTCTGTCATGAAAATCATTTTCGATAACGCCCATTCCGCCGATAATTTGATTGCCGGACAAGCAAAGATACCAACCATATTCTGTCTCATTGCACAAATAAGCATCCATACATTCCAGATACGCTTCCGTTGGCACGCCCCACTTACTGTGAAACCACTCTGCTGCCAAATCCTTTATTTCGCTTTTCTCCCTCAATGAAATATATTCATATTTTGTCATGGTTTCGGTTCTCCTCTGTCAAAACCTGATTTGCCCCATCCTATCGCCACGCAAAGTATAGCAGAAACGTGTGAAAGAATCCTCCGGATAAACCAGGCCGCCCGGACATTTTGCCCGGGCGGCTTCGCTTTCATATCATTTCATGCTTCACAATCTTCTCCGCCCTATGCGGATGGAGCTCACGGAGCGTACCCACGAGAGATGATCAGCGGTTTTCATGGCCTCCGTCACGCTGCTTCCCCTTGACCGCCCCCAGCACAATGCTGTCTTGCAGACACCCGCCTAAGTGCCCGGGGCTTGCTTTTGTTATCAAGCTTTTACAGATCTGTGATGGAGACATCGCCATGGATGTTTACCCAATCCGCGTGAAAATCATCCACAGCCTTTTTGATCGCTGCCATGCCAAATGCATCATGCAGGAGTGCTGGCTGCAACGTAGCTGTGTGGGCGCCTGCCAGCAGGGCATTCGTCACCTGAGCGATGTTCTTAAAGCTGGCAGCCAAAATCTTCGTGTTGGAATCGTCCTCGTCGATCATCTGGCGGAATGCCGCAATGGTATCACACGAGTCGATATCAAGATTTTCCATCCGGTTGTAATACGGGGCGATGAAGTCTGCGCCGCATGCAATCGCCATAAAGCCCTGAATCTTGCTGTAAATGGCCGTGGCCGTCACATGGACCCCCTCCGCTTTCAATGCGCGCATTGCTTTGAGTCCCTCTTCCGTCGTGGGGATTTTGATATAGACGGCATCGTCCACATTTTTCAAAATTGCATGGGCCTCTTTAACCATCCCCTCGCAGTCCTCTGCGATCACCTGCATATGCAGCGTCTTATCCGGCCCAATGATCTGACGGATCTTGCGCATATGCGCAAACAAGTCAATTTTCCCTTCCGCTTTCAAAATACTCGGATTGCTGGTTACGCCGGTAATAGGAAAGCATGCGCTATATGTCTGAATCGCTTCCAAGTTGGCGCTGTCAAATAAAAACTCCATGACACTTCGTCCCTTTCTTGATGTTCTCTGCTCTTAAATCACTTGTTCCGTGCGTTCGATGATGTCGTCCTGGGTCTGGCGGGAGAGCACATTGAAGAAAGCGCTATAGCCCGCTACCCGCACAATCAAATCGCGGTGCTTTTCTGGATGCACCTGGGCATCCCGCAAAGTTTCGCGGGAGACCACATTGAACTGCACATGGAATCCATGCAGCGTATCAAAGAATACACGCAACATCGCAATCAGCTTTTGACGGTTCTCCTCTTTCTCCAGCATCTGCGGGTTTACCTTCTGATTTAGCAGCACGCCCCCGGTGATCTTGTCAGTGGGCAATTTGGAAATAGATTTAAAGACCGCGGTCGGCCCGTGTTTATCTGCCGCATGGGAGGGCGAGCATCCCTCCGCCAGAGGTTCCCCTGCTTTCCGGCCGTCCGGGGTTGCCGTGGTTCCGGCGC
>ENA-ORTH01001573-ORTH01001573.1-human-gut-metagenome-genome-assembly--contig:-NODE-1573-length-22342-cov-4.608785_pt1 | contig 22342 bp, 17 predicted proteins | sample MGYA00241914_ERZ509192 | MGnify/ENA primary metagenome ERZ509192 (study PRJEB26280, sample SAMEA2338826) | human gut metagenome | biome: human gut; feature: human-associated habitat; material: faeces... | reverse complement strand
TGGCCCCGCGCCCGGCACGGCGCCACCGTGGGGTGGCCCGCAGCCCGGGCCGCCCCACGGCGGGCCGGGTGTGCCTTACACGCCGCCTGCCGCGCCGGGCGGCCAGCCCCTGTACGGGGTGCCGCCGTATGCCGCATCCGGCGCCTGCGGGGCACAGGGGGGCGGCTATGCGCCGCCCTATGCTGCATGGCAGCCCCGGCCAGAGCCCCTTACGCTGGGCCGCACCATCGGCACGCTGCTGGCGGGCGCTGTGCCGCTCATCGGGTGGATTGTCCTGCTCATCTGGGCGTTTGAATCGGGTGCAGAGCCGAACCGCCGCACGCTGGCGCGCGGCTGCTTGGTGGTGAAGGCCATCGGCTTGGCGCTTGTGGTGCTGCTGTATGCGCTTTTATTTGTGTTCATGTTCAGCATGGCGGGCGCCATGCTGTGACGCGCCCCGGTGCGGAGGGCCTGAAGAGAGCCGGATAAAAAAGACGAAAAAGTGCCCCGCAGGCTGTCAAGGCCCGCAGGGCATTTTTTGAATGCTTTATGAGAAAAAACGCAAGGCAAAACCGCTGTGTTTCTATGGCGCACGGCTTTTTGCCGGGCCATCTGCTCCGTTTTTTCGGTATAACCGCGGCGGTCTGCGCCCGCGCCAATGCAAAGGGCTTACACCATCAGCCTGCACACGGCATTGGCATAGGCCACAGGGTCCTCCAAGCTCAGGCCCTCTATCAGGCGAGCCTGGGCGTACAGAAGCTCGCTGTAGGCCGCCAGCTTCTCTTTATCACCGGCATGGTGCGCCTTTTCCAGCGCGGCGAACACGGGGTGCTCGCCGTTCACCTCCAGCACCTTGCGGCTGCTCACCTTTTCCTGCGTGGGCATGCTGTTCAATACCTTTTCCATCTCGATGGAAAGAGCCCCCTCGCTGGAAAGGCAGACCGGATGGTTCTTCAGCCTGCCGGAGAGGCGCACTGCGTCCACCTTATCGCCCAGGGCCTCTTTCATGGCGTCGAACAGGGGCTTGTTCGCCTCGTTCTTTTCCTCCAGGGCTTTCTTTTCGTCCTCGCTCTCAAGGCCCAAATCGCTGCCCGAAACGTTGCGGAACTCTTTCTTGTCGTAATCGCGCATCATCTGCAGGGCAAATTCATCCACGTCGTCCGTCAGGAACAGCACGTCGTAGCCCTTGTCCAGCACGCGCTCGGCGGCGGGCAGCTTGGCCAGCAGGGCCGTGCTCTCGCCTGCGGCGTAATAGATATGCGGCTGTCCCTCGGGCATTTTTTCCACATATTCGCGCAGGGTGACGGGCTTTTCCTCCTTGGCGCTGTGGAACAAAAGCAGGTCCTGCAGCTGGTCTTTGTTGGCGCCGAACGAGGCATAGCAGCCCATCTTCAGCTGAAGGCCGAAATCGGCAAAGAACTTTTCATAGGCCTCGCGGTCATTTTTCAGCCAGGCGGCCAGCTCGTTTTTGATTTTGCGCTCCAGCGAGGTGCGGATGAGGCGAAGCTGGCTGTCGTGCTGCAGCATCTCGCGGCTGATATTCAAAGAGAGGTCGGCCGAATCCACAAGCCCCTTCACAAAGCTGAAATGGTCGGGCAGAAGGTCGGCGCATTTTTCCATGATGAGCACGCCGCTGGCATACAGCTGCAGGCCCTTTTCATATTCTTTGCTGTAATAATTGTACGGTGCGCGGGAGGGGATGAACAAAAGCGCGCTGTAGGTGGCTGTGCCCTCCGTTTTGGACTGCATCACCTTCGCGGGCGCTGCATAATCACCGAATTTCTGTTTATAGAAATCGGCGTATTCCTCATCCGTCACTTTCTTTTTGTCGCGCTTCCACAGGGGCACCATGCTGTTCAGCGTCTCGTCCTCGGTGTAGCTCTCGTATTCCGGGGCCTTGTAGTTGCCGTTCTCATCCTTATCCGTGCCTTCGATGGGGCGCGATTTCTCGCGCAGCATGCGGATGGGCCAGCGGATATAATCGGAATATTTCTTCACAAGGCCCGCAAGGCGCCAGTCGTCCAGAAATTCGCTGTAATGCTCTTCGCCCTCGTCGTCCTTGATGACAAGGATGACGTCCGTGCCGCAGGCCTCCTTCTCGCAGGGGGTGACGGTGTAGCCCTCCGCCCCGCAGGATTCCCACTTCCACGCCTCGCTCTCGCCGTGCGCGCGGCTGATGACGGTGACGCGCTTTGCCACCATAAACGCCGAGTAAAAGCCCACGCCGAACTGGCCGATGATGTCCACCTTGGAGTTGGCCTGTGTGTTCTGCTTAAAATCCAGGCTGCCGCTTTTGGCAATGGTGCCGAGGTTCTTCTCCAATTCGTCCTTTGTCATGCCGATGCCGTTGTCGCTCACCGTCAGGGTGTGCGCGGCCTTATCCAGCGAAAGGCGGATGCCGAGGTCCTTCTTCTTCACCTGCACGGTATCGTCTGTGAGGCTGCGGAAATATAACTTGTCGATGGCGTCGCTTGCGTTCGAAATCAGCTCGCGCAAAAAAATCTCTTTATGCGTGTAGATTGAATTGATCATCAGGTCGAGCAGACGCTTCGATTCCGCTTTGAACTGTTTGGTTGCCATAGTGTCCATCGTCTCCTTTTGAATTTAGCACTCACAACATAAGAGTGCTAAATTTATCATACACCAAAGCGGGCAAAACTGCAAGAGCTTTTTTTAAAAAAGGAGGTACGCCGGGGGATGAAGCGGGCATAAATTTCCTGAAATGCTTGCGCTGAGGCCTCTTTTGTTGTAGTATAATAGTTAACTCCGCCACGGTTTGAGGCGGGTTTTCTGGCAGACAGAAACGACTGATTATGGAAAAAGGCGGTGTTTTTTGTGCCTAACAATGATTTCTTTTCCGGGGAAGAGTTTGAGAACGGCCCGGTGAAGAATGGCCCGGCGTCCGGCAGTGCCGATGACGGCAGTTTTGACGACGCCTTTGCCGGCATGCAAAAACTGGATCTCTTTGACGAGGAGCCCAGCGCACCGGAAACGGATGCGCCCGGCGTGACGCAGATGTTCGAGCCGGTGGGCGGCCAGCCCGCCGCGCCCCAGAAAAATATAGGGGAAATGGTGTTTGGAGATATCTTCTCTGCCGGGGAAAGCGGCGCGGCCCAGCCCGGCGCGGTGAGCGCGCCGCCGGTGGAGATTCCGCTGGAGACGGTGGGTGTGCCCGGCGCGCCAGAGCCCTTGGTGCAGGAGATAACCTTTGACGACGAGCCCGAGGCACCGGCACAGCCTGCCGCGCCGCAGGCTGAACCCGTGCAGCAGGCGCCTGCCGCCCAGGAGGGCCATCGTTTCCCGGAGGACCCAATACCCAAGCGCAGCCCCGCGAAGCCCATCGACTGGAACGCCGATGTGCTTTCGCGCAAGCGCGCGGCGGCCCCTGTGCCTGCTGCGTCTGTGCAGCCTGCGGCCCCCGCGGGGGACCCGGCCTGGAAGCAGCTTTTGGACAACGCGGTAAAGGATGCTCCGCACCCTGAGGAGGCCACGCGTGTATTTGAACCCGTGGCCCCGGCGCAGCCGCAGGCCGCGCCCGTGCACTCCGCGGCGCCGGCGGCCCCCGCGCAGGACGCACTTTCCCAGCTTGCCGCGCCGCAGCCCGGGCAGGGCGGCAGCGCGGTGGAACTGACGGGCCCCGTGCTGTTCGATTTTGACCAGCCGGACCCCCGTTTTGACGCCCCGGTGCAGCCGCAGGCTGCACCTGCCCAGCCCCAGCAGGCCCCGGCACAGCCGCAGCCTGCGCCCGTGCAGCCTCTGAGCGAGGAAGGCTTTGCCCCGCTAGACGGCTTTGACAGCCAGGAATACGGCGGCCAAAGCCTGGACGGGCAGGCCCTTGGCGGCGACGCCTTTGAAACCGGTGTGTTTGACGCGCCCGCGGCGGGCGGCCAGCCCGGTGCCTTGGAGGACACGGGCTTTGACATCGGCGCCTTCCAGGCGGCGGCCGAGGCCCAGGCGGGCGGCGCGGACGACTTTGCCGCGCAGGTGGCCCAGACGTCGGACGATATTTTCGGCAACCTGTATGACGCAGACCCGGACGATGAGGATGAGGCAGAAGTGCTTACCTCGCGCGAGCGCCAGCGCCGCCAGAGCGGCGGCGCAGGCAGCGGCGGTGGACACCGCCCGCCCCAGCGCCCCAGCCGGGGCGGCGGCCGCAAAAGCGGAGGGGGCGGCAAAAAGAGCATTGCCATTTTTGCATGGATAGGCCTTATCATCATTGCCCTTATTGCCATTCTGCTGTTCGCTATTCTTGGCGGCGGCAAAGACGGCAACAGCGCCCCGTTGCCGCCCAGCTCTTCCGCCAGCACGTCGGCCCCGGCTCCCACGCCCGAGCCCACGCCGCAGCTGGAGGCCATCCCGCGCGACGAGTGGTATATGAAGCTTGTGAACAAGGATAATGCCATGTCCAAGGAAGAAGTGGACGCCGTAAAGACGGTGAATGTGGACGGCGTGCCTGTGGACGAGCGCGTGGCCGATGCCTTTGAGCAGCTTCTTGCTGCCGGCAAGGAGGCCGGTGTGAACCTGAAACTGGTGGCCGGCTACCGCACATACGACCGCCAGAAGGCCAGCTATGACGGCGGCGTTTCCAACGCCGCGCCCGGCACTACCGAGCATAACCTGGGCTTCTCGGCAGACATTATGTCCACCACCGAGCAAAGCTATGACACCGCCAAGTTTGAGGCCACGCCGGAGTACAAGTGGCTTTCTGAAAATGCCGCGAACTATGGCTTCATTTTGCGCTACCCCAGCGGAAAAGAGGGCGTTACGGGCTTTGACTACGAGCCGTGGCACTACCGCTATGTGGGCGTGGAACAGGCACAGAAGATAAAGGCCAGCGGCCTGACGCTGGAGGAATACCTGGCCCAGCCGAACCCCACCGGCATCCCCGGCGAGGCGGCCAGCAGCACGGCTGAGGCGTCTTCGGGCACCCAGGGCTGAACAATGCTTTGAAAACGCGCAAAGGGCGCCCCGTGGGGGTAGCTTCCAATAAGACAGTATGAGAACTTTACTGACATAGGGTAGCTGCCGTACAGGGTGCGACAAGAAAAATTGGCGATACTTGGTTTTATCAACCAGGTATCGCCTTTTTTTATCGCTAACACTATTTTTGAACCTGTCATTGGAGGAACATACGATACAAGAACTGAAATATATTCGCTGTGGTGACTACTATATTCCAGACATTCGCTTGCTGGAGGAAAACAGACCCATTGGCCGTTGGGGACGGATACACAGAGAGTATCTCAAGGAGCATAACCCCATCCTGTTTGATACACTGTGCCTTGATGGTACACTCTGGACTTATCTGGCTGATTTGAACGAGCAGGCACAGAACCGTCTGGAGGTCATTATCGAGCAGATGAAAGCTACTGAGGGCGTGACAGAGGCATTGAAAGCAGCTGACCAAATGGCATGGGTTGGAGCTATGAATAGCATCCGCAATCGTGCTGAGGAGATTGTCATTGCCGAACTGCTCTACGAGGAAGATGCGGTATGAGAATCCTCAAAGAATTTTGATACGGCAACATCGAGCCAACAGAGTATGACACATCTGCTTCCAAAGAATATAAGAAGCTGTTGGAGCTAATTTGCAGAAACGAAGAAAAGCTCAAAGCTACTATGACGGACGAGCAGAAGGAATTGTTTGATAAATACGCAGACTGTATGCGAGAATATCAGACCATCACCGATTGCTTGCTGTTTCAGAACAGCTTTAAGCTCGGTGCAAGAATGATGTTGGAAGTCATGGAAGAATAATCGAATATGCACGGGGGACTTGCACTCTACAGGGTGTAAGTCCCTTCTTCTATATTGCTATTGCAATGCGATTAATTTCGACTCTTGCACATACCAAACACATTGAAAAAATCACATAATCGCGATATAATGTATTTTAAGTGATTGAGACAAGGAGGGCAATATGGCTGTCACGTATAAAAAACTATTTCATTTATTAATCGACCGTGAGATGTCTCCTGCGGAGTTGGCAGAGCAAGCGGGATTTAGTGCGAATATTTTGACTCGCCTTAGACGAGATCAGTATGTTTCCTTAGACAGTATCGAAAAGATTTGCTTTGTTCTTAATTGCCGGGTTGATGATATTTTAGAATTTCAATCCCCAGAACAGAAAAGAACCGACAATGGAGAGTAAAGGTAAATGAGATATTTAGGCAACAAAGAGTCTATGTTGACTGAAATAAGTGATTTGCTGGAATCGCAGGGACTATTAAAAGAGGGATTCTCCTTTTTTGATGCCTTTTGTGGTTCTGGGTCTGTATCAGATTATTTCAAATCATACTATGACATTATTATAAATGACAATTTAACATGGTCTGTCCTTTATACCAAAGGACGTATCTGTGCTCCGGTATGCACTTTTACAAAATTAGGCTTCGATCCATTTGAATATTTGAATTCTAACGAGACCGTGCTACAGGGCTTCATGTATAAGAACTATGCCCCTACGGAAAGTGCAAGAATGTACTTCACTCCAGAAAATGCTGGAAGAATTGACTACTTTCGAAAGCGGATCGAAGATTGGAAAAACGATAATCTCCTTTCGGAAGAAGAATACTGTTACCTAATGGCCTGCCTTATCGAATCTGTATCTGATGTTTCAAACACAGCGGGCGTGTATGGTGCATTTCTCAAAAAATGGGATTCAAGAGCAACAAAGAATATTGTTTTCAATAAAGTTGATTTTCGAACGACACCGTGCAAGTCCATAAGAACATATAACGCAAAAATTGAGGAAATTATCGAAGAAGTTGAATGTGATATTCTGTATTTAGACCCACCATATACTCAGAACCAATACGGTACGCAGTATCATTTGTTGGAAACATTGGTGCTTGATGATAATCCATCTATCAGCAAAGTTACGGGTTCTCGCAGCACAGCGCCGATGCGCTCTGACTGGTCAAAAGAGTATAAGGCTAACATTTTGTTCGAGCGGATTCTTGCAAAAACAAAGGCGAAGTATATTGTATTAAGTTATAATAATGACGGGTTCATGTCTAAGGAATACATTGAAGCCGTTATGAAGCGCCATGGAGATCCCGAAACATTTGTGTGCAAAAAAATAGCATACAAGAAATATCAAAACTGGAAATCTCAGAATGAGAATAAGCATTTTGAATATCTCTTTTTTATAGAAAAGAAAGATCCTCGTGATGTGGTCTACGAGTGCCCTCTTAATTACATCGGTAGTAAGGCTAGGATTGTTCCAGAGATTTTGCGATTTCTACCCAAAAAATATGATTTGTTTATAGACGCATTTGGCGGAGGATTCAATGTAGGAATCAACATTTCTGCAGACAAGGTAATTTATAATGATTTGAATTATCTTGTTACAAACTTGATCCGTTCATTTAGGGAATATGACACCTACGACTACTTGCTTTATATAAAACGCATCATTAAAAAATTTGGCTTGGAAAAAGCCAATGGGCCGGCATATTTGGAGGCAAGAAGTTATTATAATTCCCTTCCGGCAGAAAAAAGAGATTCCAGGTTGCTGTTTACAATTATCCTATATGGGTTCCAACAGCAAATTCGATTTAATGGTCAACATGATTTCAACAACCCAGTAGGGATGCGTTGGTTTAATGATAAAATCTTAGAAAAAATGATTAGTTTCTCGAGGCATATAAAAGAAGGAAACTATGAATTTTATAGCCAGAACTACAAGGAATTAAGAAATCAGATGACCCCGTCCAGCTTTGTGTATTTTGATCCGCCATACAACTTGACCACTGGTTCTTATAATGACGGAAAGCGGGGTTTTGATGGATGGAATAAAGAACTTGAAGCGGAATTGTTTTCCTTTGCTGATGATTTGAATCAATATGGAGTGTCCTTCATGTTATCCTATGTAATTGAGCACAAAGGAGCAATCAACCAAGAACTGTTAGCTTGGATAGACAAGCGAGGTTATCGTGTCATTCAACTTGGTGATATTATTGGCATTTCCGGTAGCAGAAGAAAGGAGGTTCTGATTGTAAATTATGGGATATAGAAATACACCACACTTTGTAATCAAAGCAAATCTTCAGAAATCTAAGAATACGGGTGTGTACTTCAGCGATGTTGTTACGCCAGATGTTTTGACGGATGTTTGTTACCGTATTACCGGACAAACAGTTTTCACGCATGAGTATGTTGATAATGAATATCAAGATATGTTTTTAGAAAAGTCCTATAACAAAGGTCGCATGGCCATCATGCATTACAAGGATTCTGTCAGTTATATTAGCTTTTCCGAGTTGGAAATCGGCGGGCGAAATTCGAGTGTTCAGAGTGTGCCGACTGCATTCAATATGTATTTTAGCAATCCATACCCCAATAAGCGTCTGTATTATTACTTCTTAAACGTTTCCCGAAATGCCGAAACCGATTATCAGATCTTGATCTATCGTTTGATGAATACGATTGGCTTTGAATTTCTGAATGCGAGCGAAAGCTTACTCAGACGAATTCATGCGTTTAGTTCTGTTGAAGATATTATCTTTAACAGAAGAATTAACGCAGGAAGAAACCGAAGCAATAATTCGACATTCATTACCAAAGGCAACAAGGGCGAAATTGAAATCTACGGAAAAACATACGGTGCAAACAAATATGAAACCAGCTTGATTTGCTACGCATTGTCAAGTTTGTGGCAACCAGGACAGCGAATTAAACTTTACGAGGTGTTGGAAGGCGATTTGAAAGAGTTGCCAGAAGCAAGCCTAAATGTCATAAAGCAGATGGGGAACATTGATGTTGTCCCGACTGATATGACGCTTGAAAAACGAATCTACGAAGGTAAAGAGACCAATCTGCGTTCTCCTCGCTATATCTATAATTTGTTCAACAAACTGGGAAATAAACATTGCGCTCTTTGCAACTGCGAAATTCCAGAGCTGATTCAAGGTGCACATATCCTTCCTGTTGCGGCAATTAGGAGAATGCATTCAGTTCCTATTGAAAAGCGCATGGAATATGCAATGGACGGAGACAATGGCTTATGGCTTTGTGAAAACCATCATAAGATGTTTGACGAAGGCATGATTACCTTCGATAATCAAGGCGGTCTTTTGTTGCGAAATGATATTGATCAGCGTCATATGCATTTTATCGATGAGACAACACGGTATAAAGTTTTGCCACCAGAATTTTTAACTGATAAATTTTTGTGGTATTTAGAACAAAGAGGATTGGTAGGCTAATAACATCCAAGACGCGGGCGATCCACCACGAAGGTTGGTCGCCTGTTTTTCTTCATAAAAGTTTACAATTCCCAGAATTGACAGAGCGTATCGGTTCTTGTATAATGATGGCGTAAAAATTTGTTCCACACAACTGAATAGAGATATGTTCACATAATGAAGAAATAAGTCGGGATTGCCCGACACGGTTTCGGTACACCGGAAGTATCGGACTGCTCCGCCGCGCCATTGGTTCTGTTGGCGGGAGCAGGAAGAACGCAGAACCCGGCTTTGAATTAAAAGCTGATTACATAGAACATCCTTTGAAGCAAGAGCGATGCTCCCGCCGATTTGTGATACTTTGTGTAATCGGCTTTTTTGTTTTCAAAACAGTTGCGGAGAAATATCCAAATGAAGCAGATGCCGATTTCAAAACAGAATGACCGTCTGAATGGGGATATGACTTTGCGACAATATGAGCGAGGCAACGCCGGGGTGAGACTCCCGGGCAGGAACGACATTCGGCAAGACCGTTGCCCGCGACCGGGGTACGGGGTTTGCCAACTGGCGCCGTATGGAAGAACGGTTGCATTGCGAGGTCTACTTTACCGACCCGTATTGCGCCTGGCAGAAAGGCGCAATTGAAAATCTGAACGGTCTGCTTCGGGAGTTTTATCCCAGAGGCAGGAACCTTTCCCGTGTTGCCCCCGCCACATTAAAATGAAACCTGGCGTTGCTGAACGCCAGGCCTCGTAAGGTGCTTAACTTCCATTACGCTCAGGATTTATAGGATTTCCAACTCAATTCCTGTTGCACTTGGTTTGACAATTCACTGGTACGGCGGTACGCTTTGCCGGTGCTGTGGGCGGCCGCCGTGGTTTGTGTGTTTCGACAAAAAAGAGTGAACAACATGGACGAAACTATTAAAGCGCAGCTGGCAGGCATTGGGAAAAATTCTGAAAAAAGCGGCCCTTCGTTGCGATTTTTCGGCCGCCGGGGTATACTGATACCGATGCAGTGTTGTGCAATTGGCACAAAATGCAGAAAAATGTTTTGTAGAAGATGTAGGGCGCATGCCGCCCGCATAGAGGAGGAGAATTCCAATGAAAGAAACAGTAAGCTCAAATACGGTATACACCATTTCCGCAAAGGACGGCCGCGTGCTGGAGGTGGCCGGGCTGGCCCAGCATGCCGGCGCGGCCGTGCAGCTTTGGGAGAACGCAGGCTCTGCCAGCCAGCAGTGGCTGGCAAGCGAAGTGAAGCCCGGTGTGTATAAGCTGGAGAACAGGCTTTCCGGCAAGGTGCTGGACGTGGCTCAGGCCGGCACAGCTAACGGCTCGCCCGTGCACCAGTGGGATTACCTGGGCAAAGACAACCAGCTTTGGGCTGTGCAGCCTGTAAAGGGCGGCTTTGTGAAGCTGAAAAGCATGCTTTCCGGCAAGGTGCTGGACATTGCGGGCATTGCCGCAGGCAACGGCGCGCGTGTGCAGATATGGGAGGACGTGAACGGCGACAACCAGCTTTGGCGGCTGACGGAGGTAAAGCCTGAAACAGCCCCGGCGCAGCAGGCGGAAAAGCCCGCCGCCAAAAAGGCCCCGAAAAAGGCTGCGCCCGCAAAGAAGCCAGCCGCCGGGAAAGCCGTGCCCGCGAAAAAAGAGGCCCCGGCCGTAAAGAAGGCAGGAGCAGTGAAAAAGGCCGCCCCGGCCCCGAAGGCGCAGGCCGCGAAGCCCGCGCAGGAAAAGAAGAAATAAGGCGCGCCCGGCGCACAAAAGGCCGCCCCTTACACTGTAAGGGACGGCCTTTTTGTATGCAGAAAACCACTGGCCAGACGAGAGGTTCAAAAGAAGACCACTGCCGATCATGAAAAAGAAAAAATCCCTTTGCTAAACAGGAAGTGCGGCCTGCCAACTGCACAAACAGGCAAAGGGAGGTTATTCAAAAGTGAACGGCGCAAATAGTTTACCGCATACGAGTTGAAATGCAAATATCGTGTGGTGTTGTCTATAGTAATCTAAACGAATCAGACCCATGGATTTATAAAAAAGGGAAAACCATGTTTCATATGACCTTCCCTTATGGTGAAACGTGTGATTCAGAACAGTATAGCATTCGCAGCGAAATACAGGCGGAAAGTATTCTTTGGGGAGAAAAGAAGAGAAATTGTAAGGACGTTGTGCGATTGGAAAAGGCTCAAGGTCATCGAAGCAGAGGTGTGCCCAGGCCACATCCACATGCGGATTGAGCTGCCGCCCAAAATGGCAGCGGCGGGTTTCATGGGGCGCCTGAAAGGAAAGAGCGGCCTGATGCCGTGCGGAAAGCTTCCGGAACTGAAATGCAAATACCGAAATGAAGGTTCTTGATAGAGACAGTCTCCTTTAATAGAGACGACTCCCGCAAGGACAGGTGCCCCTATCGCGGTTAAACGAATTGGGAATTCCGGCGCTGAAATACAAATGCCGAAATGAAGGTTCTTGATAGAGACAGTCCCCTTTAATAGAGACGACTCCCGCAAGGACGGGTGCCCCTATCGCAGTTAAACGAATTGGGAATTCCGGCGCCGGGGGTGCTGCGCGGGCACGGCAGGGAAAATGCAAAGAAGATACACGGGGGTATTCAGCGCCGGTATGAACAGGGTAAAGCAGGAGGGCATCCGGCCCCGCCGCGCCTCTAAAAAGCCCGCTTGCGAGCGGCAGGCGGCGGAACCCTCGCGGCTGGCAGGCCGCACCTGCGCGGCGTGACGCGAAGGCCGGTATTCCAGGGCGATGCCCGCAATAGGAAAAAACCCCGGCAAAGCCGGGGGATATTTATTCTTCCTGTTTCCGCGGGCGCTGCTATGCGGGCAGGTTGGGGCGGTCCTGGTCACCGTCGGCTTTGCACATCAGCACGGCCCCGCCGGGCTGGGCGGCGTAATAGTATTCTGTGTTTTCATACAGCGGCGGGGTGAGATAGTTCGGAATGACGGCCTCGTCCTTCGGCCCGCGGGCGCAAAACCCCGCCTTTTCCATCACCTCTGGCGCCACGCCCGCGCAGTAGCACTCGGCATATTCGGCCTCTGCCCCGCGCAGCAGCCCGTCTATGGCGCGGCCCAAAAGCCAGAACTGCCCGGGCTCGCCTACATAGTCCACCACGCGCAGCACGTTTGTGCCGTTCACGGGCACCGTGCGCGTGCACAAAAGGTGCCCGCCCGTCTCGCTTGCCCACACGTCATAGCTTTGGAAGGGGTAGGCAAAATAGCGACGAGAAAGATACCAGTAGTCTTTGAACGGGCGAAGCTGCGGCTGCAGGCGGAACATGCCCGGCAGGGCCTGCGCACTGGGCACGCGGCGCAGCGCAAGGCCCGTTTCGGGCAGCGGCAGAATGCGCGGCGCGGCCACGCGCGCCACGCGGTGCCCGCTTTGCGCCGCCAGGCGGTAGTAGTGCGGCAGGCGCCCGGCGTCATAGCCCAGAAAGCGGTAAAGCCCCGCCACCTTCTTGCGGATGTTGTTCACAGCGCAAAAGCGCGCGTTTGCAAGCCGCGGCAGGGCGGCCATCAGCTCCATACCCGCGCCGGGCGCGGCCTCGTCCGCCGCCCAGATGGAGGCCCAGATATCCGGGCTTTCGCAGGCGTTTGCGCGGATGAACCCGGCCGCGGCGCAGATGCGCCCGCCCTGCTCGGCCAGGGCGAACTGCGGCGCGGCGCCAAGCGGGCGGTAATAGAATTCAAAAAATTCCGGCACATGCACAAGCGGCAGCTTCCATTCCCAGTGCGCGTCCAGAAACTGCACAATGGCCTCTTCTTCGCCCTGCCGGGCCAGGCGGAGGCAGAGCCCGCCCGTCACAGGCCCGCCTTTTCGCGCACAAGGGCCATCATGTCGCCCACCGTGCGCACGCCGCGGATGTCCGCCAGGCCAAGCTGTATGCCGAACTCTGCGCCCAGGGCGGTGAGAAGGTTAATCTGCTCCAGGCTGTCCCACTCCTCAATGTCGTCCGGCCCGGTGGCAGGGGTGAGGGTAATGGTGCCGTCGTCAAAATTTTCGCGGAAGATATCTTCCAGCTTTTTCAAAAGCTCTGCGTCAGTCATGGTGCTTCCTCCTTGCACGGGATGTTTTCATTCACTGCGATGCACCGGCACTTCGGCGCATACGCGGCGGGGATGTCATAGCGGTATTCGGCCTTTTGGGGCGTCTCGGCCACGGCGGCAAAGCCCAGCGAGGGGTAAAGGCCCTTCACCGGCGCGTTTTTCGCCGTGGGCAGGTAGGCGCCCAGAATGGTGCGCACGCCCCTTTCAAGGCAGGCGGCCGCCAGCGCGTCGAACATGGCAAGCTCGAACTCGCGCTTGAATACGCGGCAGCTCATCACCCACAGCTCAATGTGCACGGCGCCGCCGCGCACGCGGCCGATGATGGCGGAAACAAGGCCGTTGTCGCCGAATTTATCCTCCAGGCGCCCGGCCAGGGTGATGCAGCCCTCGTCCTGCATGCAGGCGGCCACCTCGGCCTCGGTGTAGCGGCGCGTGGTGAGGTTGAACTGGTTTGTCTTGTTGATAAGCTGGGTGATGCGCCCAAGCTGCCCCGCGCGGAAGGGGCCTATCTCTGCGCGCATGGCAAGGCTGCGCAGGTATTCGCCGTAATCGGAAAAGCTGGCGCTGGCGGCGCTGCGCAGGGCGTTTTCGTGGTACATCTGCGCGCGCTTTTTATCGTCTGCCGAAAGGCCCACGGCCTCGAAATAGCCCGCGCGGTCCAGCGTGCGCACATAGCCCTCCGGCGCGGCCAGCTCGGGCACGGCCGTGCCCGGCAGGCTTTGGCGCACCAGCGCGCGCTCGGCGGGGTTGTCGTCCAGAAATACAAAGCTTTCGGGCAGAAGGTTCAGCTTCTGCGCCATGGCGGCAAGGTTTGCGTCCTTGGGCTGCCAGTTTGCGGAAAAGCACACAAAATCCTCTTCGCGCAGCGTGGCCGCGGGCTGGCGCAGCCCGGCGCGGGCCGCGGCCTCCTCGTTTTTCGAGCACACGTTCAAAAGCACGCCCGCCCCGGAAAGGTCTTTCAAATATTGCTGCAGGGCCGTGTGGGCCATGCCGGCGGGCGTCTCGCTGCCCATGGCAAGGGCCTCGGGGCCGTCGTCGCCCACCACGCCGCCCCACAGGGTGTTGTCCAGGTCTGTGGCGACGGCCTTTTTATTTTTGCCGAACAGCGCCTTGATGATGCACGCCACGCTGTGTGCCAGCGTGGGGATATACGGCACATCGCACGCATATTTGTAAGCGTACCACGCGGCGGGGCTGCACCAGCGCGCAAGGCCCTCGCTGGCCGAAAGCCAGCACAAATCGTGCACATAAAAGTTTGCGTGCTGCGCGGCCCAGTCGGCCGCAAGGTCGTTCATGCGGCGCACAAAGCGCACGCGCCCCTGCGCTGCCACAGCGTCAAAGCTGCCCAGCACGCGCACGTCTGGCAGCTCGAAGTTGTTCTGCACCACGGGGCAGCCAAAGCGCGCCGCCGCCTGCCACAGCCCTTGCCAGCGCGCGGCCTCGGCGGCAAATTTTTCTTCGGCAGCCCCGGCGCTGTCTGCCGGGCAGGGCAGGTTTTGCAGGTTGTGCACGCTGGTGTGGATGTAGATGACATCCGGCGCAAAGGCGGCAAGGCTGCCGTCGTCGAACGCGATGCTCTCATAATACAGGCCGTATGGCCCTTCCCAAAAGGCGGGGCGGATGCCGCTGTTCAACAAAAACAGCTCCAGCATGTTTTTTACTTCGCCTACGGTGGTGCCGCTTACAATAGCCACCTTTTTTTCCACAAGGCCGGGCTGCGCGGCAAGCTCGCGGCGAAGCGCGCGCTTTTTGCGAAGCAGGGCTTCGCCGTCGAACGGATATTCCAGTGCCTGCAAGTGCGCTTCCTCCTTTTCAGGTCGGTTTCAAATTTGGATGTGGAAGAAAGTAAATAGTTTTCCTATGCTATTATACACAAAGCGCAGGCAAAAGGCAAAACCTGCAAAGCGCATTTTTCACAGCTTCCGCCTTGCAAACGGGGGGCAAAGCGGTTATAATAAATCCGTATGTAGCGCTATATGGCGCTTTTTGGCGTGCGGCGCCGCGCGTTATGCGCGCCGCCGCCAACGGCTGCAAAACTTCTGTGCGCAATAAAGGAAGGGAACGATTCATGCAGTGTACCTTTGCACATAATAATCTCAACGTGCTGGATTTGGAAAAAAGCCTGGCCTTTTATGAAAAGGCGCTGGGCCTGCGCGTTGTGCGCAAAAAAGAAACGCCGGACTTCACCCTGTGCTTTCTTTCAGACGGCACCACGCCCCACAGGCTGGAGCTGACGTGGCTGCGCGGCCGTGAAAAACCGTACGATTTGGGCGAGAACGAATTTCACCTTGCCTTTGCGGTAAGCGACATGGCCGAGGCCCACGCCCTGCACGAGGCCATGGGCTGCATTTGTTTTGAAAACCCCGAAATGGGCATCTATTTCATTGCAGACCCGGACGGCTACTGGCTGGAGATAGTGCCCGCCGAATAAGGCGCGCTGTGCGCTTTCTTCACACAACGAAACGCCGCCGCACGGCGGCCGGATATTGGGAGGCAAACCGATGACAGAGAAAAACCACCCCGCGGCGCGCCCGCCCCGCCCGTCGGCGGGCACAAGGGGCCCGAAGGCGAAACCGAAAAGCAGGGGTAAGCGCATCCTGTTCGGCTTTCTGCGCTTTGTGGCCGTGATGATGTGTCTTGGCATCATGGCCGTCAGCGTGGCCGGCGTGCTGCTCAGCCTGTATGTGGTGAACGCCACAAAGAACGACGGCGAGCTTTTGAACCTGGAAGAACTGAAGCTGAGCTACACCAGCGTGGTGATGTATGAGGACGTGGATGAAGAGGGCAAGCCGGTGTGGAAGGAATACCAGCGGCTTGACACCACGGAGGAAAACCGCGTGTGGGTAGAATACGGCGACATCTGCGACGATTTGGTGAACGCCTTTGTGGCCATTGAGGACCAGGACTTCTGGACGCACGGCGGCTTCAACGTCAAGCGCACCATTTATGCCGCGCTGAACGAGGTGGCCTATGCGCTGACGGGGCATTACATCCGCGGCACACAGCAGGGCGCTTCCACCATCAACCAGCAGCTTATCAAGAATATCACGGATGACGATGAGAGCCAGGGCACGGCGGGCTATCTGCGCAAAATACGCGAGATATTCCGCGCCATGTCGCTGAACAGCCGCTATTCCAAGGAAATGATTATGGAGGCTTACCTGAACACGCTGAGCCTTACGGGCAACATCGGCGGCGTACAGGCGGGTGCAAACCAGTATTTCGGCAAGGACGTAGGCTACAACGAGGACGGCACGCCCCAGCTTACGCTGGCGCAGTGCGCCACCATTGCGGCCATTACAAAGAACCCCACGCAGTACAGCCCTATCTCGAACCCGGAGATGCACCTGGTGCGCCGCAACAAGGTGCTTACGAACATGTACGAGCAGGGCTATATTGTGGATGAAAACGGAAACCCGGACAAGGCGAAGCTGGATGCCGCCCTGGCCGAGCCGCTGACGCTGCGCGAGGCTGTGCGCGACGAAAACGCCGCCGTGCAGACAAACAACAGCTATTTTACCGACGCCCTGCTGGAAGAGCTGACGCAGGACATGCTGGAGCAGAACCCCTACGGCCGTGAAAACTACACCGAGGCCCAGGCTCTGAACGATATCTACACCAAGGGCCTGCGAATCTTCTCTACCGTGCAGCCGGATGTGCAAAGCACTATGGAGGAGGTGTTCAACCGCGGCGACGACTACTGGGTGCGCCATCCCATTGAGAACTGGGTGCCGGACAATGCGCCCGAGGGAACCGAGCCGCGCACCATCCAGACGCAGTCTGCGGGCGCCATTTTGAACTATGAGGGCGAGCTGGTGGCCTGCGTGGGCGGCCTGGGCGCCAAAACGCTGGACCGCGGCCTGAACCGCGCCGTGGATATGGAGCGCCAGGTGGGTTCTACCATGAAGGGTGTGGCCGCCTATCCGCTTGCCATTGATTACGGCGTAGCCTACTATTCCAAACTGGTGGAGGATTCCCCGTTCAAGAACATCACGGTGAACGGCGTGGAAAAACCGTGGCCCCAGAACTATGGCAACGCGGGCGGCAAAGGCGATATGATGACGGTGTATGAGGCCGTGAAGCAGTCGTATAACACGGTGGCTGTGCGCGTGGGCTCGTACGTGGGCGTGCGCGAAATGTACGACTTTGTCACCGAGACGCTGGGCATTGAGCTGGCGGAAAGCGATATGGACTACGCTCCGCTGGTGCTGGGCGCCACCACCACGGGTATGTCCCCGTATGATTTGGCGGCGGCGTATATGATGTACGGTTCCGGCGGCAAATACACCACGCCGCACACCTACACCACAGTGGAGGATTACAAGGGCAACGTCATCTTGAAAAAGGAGATCACCACCGTGCAGGCCATTGGCGAGGACACCGCCTATGTGATGAACCGCCTTTTGAAGGGCGTTTTGTACGACGCGGGCGGCACTGTGCGCGGCATGGCGGCCAGCGAGGCCGGCATGGAGAGCGTGGGCAAAACAGGTACCACCAACAACACAAAAGACGTGTGGTTTGTGGGTTTGACGCCATACTTTGTATCTGCCTTCTGGTATGGCTATGATGAGAACGTGGCCATGGAAAGCTGGTACAGCGCATCGCCCACGCGCCACCCGGGCGCAAAGGCATGGCGCGACATTATGAACACTGTGCAGGCAGACACTGAAAAATATCCAAAAATTGAGTGGGAAATGCCGGACAGCGTGCTGATGGCGCCGTGGTGCGCTTCATCGGGAAAAATTGCCGGCGAAGGATGCCCGCGCGGCGGCACAGGTTATTACAGCAAGCGCTATGTCAACGACGAACAGGGCCACATCACCTACTGTGACGGCAACCACGGCACCACAGAGCCCGCGGCGTGACGCCTTGTGATATTTACCCGAAACAAAGGGCCGTTTGCACACGGTTTGTGTGCAAACGGCCTTTTTTTCTGCACTACGTAAAAATACACTTGTACTTCATTCGGAAACATGTTATGCTGTGACTGGATATTCAGAACACAGAAAAACACCATGCAACAGGAGGTGTACGGGTTGGAAAAACGGTTTCTTCTGGTGGACGCGGCCGTGCTGCCGGAGGTGTTCCTGCGCGTGCTGGAGGCAAAAGAGCTTTTGGCCAGCCGCCGCGCGCGCAATATCTCCGCCGCAGTGAAAATGGCCGGGCTTTCGCGCAGCGCCTTTTACAAGTATAAAGACTGTGTGTACGACGCGCAGGACAGCGCCGAGGTGACCACGGTGCACGCCACGCTGCGCGATGAAACGGGCGCGCTGCACAGCCTGCTGGAGGCTATCTCCGGCGCGGGGGCGTCTATTGTCACCATCAACCAGTCCACGCCGGAAAGCGGTACTGCGCGGGTGTCTGTGTCGTTCCGCACGGGCGGCATGCACCTGTCGGCAGAGGCGCTGCTGGCAGAGCTGCGCCGCCAGCCCACGGTGGTGGACATCCGGCGCGGTGTATGAAAGATGGTTGAAAGGGGAGTGCAGGCAATGGCGAAGGTGGCTGTTTTGGGCTTTGGCACCGTGGGCAGCGGTGTGTGGGAGATACTGTCCAAAAACGCAGACGTGTGCGCAAGGCGTGCAGGCGTGCCTGTGGAAGTAGGGTATATTTGCGACATTCGTGATTTTTCCGGCCATGAGGCGGCCGGGTTGTTTGTGAACAACATCGAGCCCATTTTGCAGGATAAGGACGTGAAGGTGGTGGTGGAGACCATCGGAGGCCTTCACCCCGCATACGAATATGTGCGCGCCGCGCTGGAAAGCGGGCGCTGCGCAGTCACATCAAACAAAGAGCTGGTGGCCGAAAAGGGAGCAGAGCTGATGCGCATTGCAAAAGAGCACGGCGCATGCTTCCTGTTCGAGGCCAGTGTGGGCGGCGGCACGCCTGTAATAGGCCCCATGCACCGGGACCTTGCGGCAAACCATATCCTCAGCATAGAGGGCATTGTGAACGGCACCACCAACTTTATGCTTACACGCATGCGGCAGGCGGGCCTGAGCTTTGAGCAGGCCCTGGCCGAGGCGCAGGCGCTGGGCTATGCCGAAACGCGGGACCCCTCTGCGGACGTGGACGGCATAGACGCCAAACGCAAAATAGCCATTCTGGCCTCGCTGGCCTTCGGGCGGCATATCCCGCCGGAGGCAGTGCCCGCACGCGGCATTCGCGCCGTCTCGCCGCAGGACGTGGCGCTGGCCGCACAGCTTGGCTGCGCGGTAAAGCTGGTGGCCTGGGCGCGCGAGGGCGCGCCGGGGCGCATTGAGGCCGCGGTGGAGCCGATGCTGGTGCGCTATGAGGACCTTCTCAGCGGCGTTGATGATGTGTTCAACGCCGTGCGCGTGCGCTGCGACATGCTGGGCGACACGCTGTTTTACGGGCGCGGCGCAGGCAAGCTGCCCACGGCCAGCGCCGTGGTGGCGGACGTGGCCGAGGCCCTGCGCGCAGGGGCGGCTGTGCACGACACGCTGTGGTGGGCCCCGCCTCTTGCGGGCGGCGAGGCGCTGGCCGACACGCGCCGGGCCGACGTGCTGCTGCGCTTTTCCGGCGCGGCTGCGGCGGAAATTGCCGCGGCGCTGGGCGGCGCGGCGCAGCTTTTGTGGCAGGACGGGGGCCAGTGCGCTTTTCTTGTGCGCGCGGCGGCGCCCGGCGAGGTGCGCGCCGCGCAGGCGAAAGCACAGAAGGCGGGCGCTCTCTGTGAAAATACCCTTCGCGTGCTGACAGAATAGGGGGCTTTTGCGTATGATAACGGTGAGCGTGCCCGCCACAAGCGCCAACATTGGCGCGGGCTTTGATTCCTGCGGGCTGGCGCTGGCGCTTTACAACCGCGTGCAGATGGAAGAGTGGGACGGCGTGTGCATCACCTCGCTGGACGGCACGCGCGTGCCCGCAGGCCCGCAGAACCTTGTGTACCGCACGGCCAAAGGCCTGTATGACGAATGCGGCGCACCGCTGCGCGGCCTGCGTCTTGCGCAGGAGAACGGCGTGCCCATGGCGCGCGGGCTGGGCTCTTCTTCCGCGTGCATCGCGGCGGGGCTGGTGGGTGCGAACGAGCTTTTGGGACGTCCGTTCACCCGCATGCAGCTTTTGGAGCGCGCCGCCGCGCTGGAGGGCCACCCCGACAATGTGGCCCCCGCCATGCTGGGCGGCTTTGTGGCAAGCGCGCTGGAGGGCGGGCGCCTGTACGCCGTGCAGAAGCCCGTTTCGCAGGCGCTGTGCTTTGCGGCCTTTGTGCCCGGCTATAAGCTGCTGACAAAAAAGGCGCGCGCGGCGCTGCCCGGGTCGGTGGCGCACAAGGACGCTGTTTACAACGTCTCACACGCGGCGCTGCTGGCGGCGGCCTTCTGCGAAGAGAGGTACGGCCTTCTTCGCGTGGCCACGGGCGACAGGCTGCACCAGCCGTACCGCGCGGCGCTGATGCCCGGCATGCGCGAGGTGTTTGCGCTGTGCGAGGCGCTGGGTGCGCTTGGCTGGTGGGTAAGCGGCGCGGGGCCCACGCTTTTGTGCGCTGTGCGCGCGCAGAACGAGACGTTTTTTACCGCCGCGCGCGCAAAGCTGGCCGCCGCGGAGAGGGGCAGCCCGCTTGCCGCCTATACGCTGCACCGGCTGGCGCCGGACAATGCGGGCGCCCGGGCAACGGCCTAGACAGCGCCGATGGACAGAGGGGGAAAGAATATGGCATTGATTGTACAGAAATTCGGCGGAAGCTCAGTGGCAGACCGCGACCGCGTGATGAACGTGGCGCGCATCGTGGCAAAGACGCATGCCGACGGCAACGACGTGGTGGTGGTGGTTTCGGCTCAGGGCGACACCACGGACGAGCTGATAGCCAAGGCGGGCGAGATTACGCACGATGCCTCGCAGCGCGAGATGGATATGCTGATGAGCGCGGGCGAGCAGATCAGCGTGGCGCTTTTAAGCATGGCGCTTTCGTCCATTGGGTGCCCGGCCATCAGCCTTACGGGCTGGCAGGCGGGCTTTCATACAGACCGCGCCTACACCCGCGCGCGCATCAAGCGGCTGGACTGCGAGCGCATTGAAAGCGAGCTTTCACGCAACCGCGTGGTGGTGGTGGCGGGCTTTCAGGGTATCAACAAAAACGATGACATCACCACGCTGGGGCGCGGCGGCTCTGACACAAGCGCGGTGGCCATTGCCGCCGCCCTGCACGCAGACCTGTGCCAGATATATACGGACGTGGACGGCGTATACACGGCAGACCCGCGCCTTGTGCCCAATGCGCGCAAGCTGACGCAGATATCATTCGACGAAATGCTGGAGCTGGCAAGCCTGGGCGCGCAAGTGCTGAACAACCGCAGCGTAGAGCTTGCCAAAAAATATTCTGTGGAGCTGGAGGTGCGCTCGTCGCTTACCGACGTACCCGGCACCATCGTCAGGGAGGTTGCACAAGTGGAAGGAATGCTTATCAAAGGCGTGACGAAAAACGAGAACGTGGCTGTCATCTCGCTGCTGGAGGTGCCGGACGTGCCCGGCATGTCATTCAACGTGTTCAGCCTGATGGCCCAGAAGAAGATAAACGTGGGTATTATTCTGCAGGCCTCCGGCCGCGGGAACAACAAGGACCTTATTTTTACCGTCCCTCTGGAAGATGTGCACACCGCTACTGCCATTCTGCAGGAAAACCTGCAGCGCTTCGGCGCTACCAGGGTGCTGGTGGACACAGACGTGGCCAAGGTGAGCATTGTGGGCGCGGGCGTGCAGAGCCACCCCGGTGTGGCGGCCAAAATGTTCGAGCGCCTGTATGAATGTAATATCAATATCCGCATGATCGCCACAAGTGAAATAAAAATTTCCGTCATTATTGCAAAACAGGACGCCGACAGGGCTGTGGCGGCTGTGCACGACGCCTTCTTCCAGTAAGGCGGTGCGGCAAATTTTACAGCTTCCACCTTTTTCTTTCATGGGAAATCGTGTATAATCTAGGGTGGCATGGGCCAGGCGGCCCGCGCCGCCCTTTTTAGTCAGCAAGCGCGCCGCGCACGGGCCAGCCCGCGCGGCACGGGAAGAGGTGTGCAGTTTGGCAGAAGAAAAGCACAGCGCGGCCCCGGGCGAAGCCCGGGAGGAAGAAATGCCCGCCGCGCCCGAACAGACGCAGGCAGAG
>ENA-ORTH01001564-ORTH01001564.1-human-gut-metagenome-genome-assembly--contig:-NODE-1564-length-22446-cov-6.543567_pt1 | contig 22446 bp, 14 predicted proteins | sample MGYA00241914_ERZ509192 | MGnify/ENA primary metagenome ERZ509192 (study PRJEB26280, sample SAMEA2338826) | human gut metagenome | biome: human gut; feature: human-associated habitat; material: faeces... | reverse complement strand
ACAGGTCGCTGACCGTATTCTGGTGATTGAGGATGGACAGGTGGTGGATTTCAATTGAGGACGATCAGCAAAATTGCATTCAGCAACGACAAAAGAAATCGGACAAGAAGTGTCCTCATTATGACGGCGATTTGCCTGACTACCATGCTTCTGGTCATTATCAGTACAATTGGAAATGGACTGATCCTCTTACAGAAGGATCAGGCGGCAAGCTCATACGGAAGCAACTACGGCCTGTTTATCGCCGCAGATGGTACGCAATTAAAAGAAGTGGAACGCAGAGCTGAGATATCTGATATCGGCATCATGTGTACGGAGGGCATCCTGAAAGGAAATGAAAATGGCGGCTTTGTCAGTGCGGATGAAACGGTCAGGAAAATGCTTCCCTATAATCAGGAATATGTGTTGAAGGAAGGTACCTATCCGGAAAAGGCGCAGGAAATTGCCGCAGGACGCGCTTTCTTTGATGCAGTGGGATACCATGATGTAAAGGTCGGAGACACCGTAACATTGGAGTACCGTTCCGGCATGCAGTCGGAATACGCACCGGTGGAATTTACTGTCAGCGGGATTTTATATGACCGGGATGAATATACCATCGAGGCTTCCTATGTTGTATTCGGTTCGCAGGATTTTTATAATGAGCGTGTTGCGGAGGGTGACAGGCAATATAATATCTATTTTACCTTGAGCAATTCTGCAAATGTATCTATGAATAATGTTGCGCCTGTTATAAAAGAAATCGCGGATTCCTGCGGCATTGACCAGAAAAACGTGATCATCAATGACCTCTACCTGCAGTGGGTATTGCAGCCGAGCTATGAAATGATTGTGGTTTGTGGAACCCTGATCCTCGGAATCGTGCTGTTTTCCGTTGTGGTCATTTATAATATCTTCCAGGTCGGGATCGCCCAGAAGGTTCAGGAGTACGGAAAAATCAAGGCGCTGGGTGCAACCAGAAAGCAGATGAAGCAGTTGATTTTTCGTGAGGGCATTCTTCTGGCGGTTCCTTCGATACCGCTGGGGCTGCTGTTTGGTTTCCTGATTGCAAAAGTCAGCTTCAACTGGCTGGTGGAGCAGGGAAATCTGGTATCGTCCGGAATCAAGAACCATCAGGTGCCTCTGTTTTCACTGACAATTATGCTCATCTGCATTTTTGTATCGTTTCTTACGGTCGTTTTGGCTCTGCGCAAACCCATGAAAATTGTTTCCCGGATTTCACCCATCGAAGCGACACGGTATCTTGACGGCTCCAAAACGCAAAAACAGGGCAGACGAAAAGGCAGAAAAGATGTCACCGTTTTCTCCATGGCAATGGCAAATGTGACAGGCAATCCGAAAAGAACCATTGCTACGATTCTTACCATGGGGCTTTCCTGTGTATTGTTTGTAATTATCTCTAATTATGTTGGGAATATTGACACGGAGCACGAGGCGCGGATTGCAATCAACCATGGACAATTTGAGTTGCAGCTGGATTATTCCCAGAATTATGATGAAGCCTATCCGGAGAATAATCTGGATACGATTCTGACGGATAATCCATTGAATGATTCAATGATTGAAGAAATCAAAAGCATTCCAGGAGTGACAGATGTCATGACGAGAGAGATTGTCTCTGTAAATCTGAACGGAACAAGATTTCCGGCTGATATTGTGAGTAAAAAGGATTTTGATTTTATGCGCCAAGAAGGGGATATTGGCTCTATGGACTATGATCAGGCGGTAAAGAATGGTGATATTTTCTTTGGCTGGTCAACGTGGATGGAACAAGATGGATATGCTCCGGGTGAATCCATTGCATTTGACTTTGAGAATGGAAGTGGAACCTATACCTATCAGGGAAAGATTGCAGGATCCTTTGTAAGTGCGGACACTTATCTTGTCATTCCGGAAGGTGTATATCGTTCCATGAATCCGAGAGGAACAGCCTATGGCTATCTGTGGGTGGACTGTGATAAAAAAGATGTTGCATCTGTGGAACAGAGTCTGAATACTTTGATTTCTAATACTTCGCATATAAAAATGGATACCTATCATGCACAGTTACAATCTGCAGAATACGCAAGCCGTATGATGAAGCTCGGCTGTTATCTGTTCATGGCAATTGTCGGTCTCATTGGGTTTATGAATCTGGCAAACACCATGATCATCAATATCACCACGAAGAAGCAGGAATACGGTGTGCTGCAAGCGGTAGGCATGACCAATAAGCAGTTGAATCTGTGCTTACAAATACAGGGCTTGATTTTTACGGTTGGCACCATCTGCGTCGCACTTGCTGCCGGTCTGCCCCTTGGCTATGCACTGTTTTCCTATGCGAAGCATAATGGGATTTTTGGAATGAACGTTTATCATGTTCCTCTTATCCCGATTCTTGTTATGATTCTTCTGGTTGGTATTCTACAAATTGTGCTTTCCTGTGTTTTAAGCAGTAATCTGAAAAAGGAAACGCTGGTAGAAAGAATAAGGTATCAGGGATAGCAAGTAATATGTAATGAACTAGGTCTTAACGAAGAGGAGAAATAGATAACTTCCATTTTGTATGTATGATAAATCTAAACAGTATTTTAGCAACATTTCCTACTGGTTAATTAAATTGAATAGAAATTAAACACTGTTCAATTGAGCAATCTATATGAATCTGATATGCTGAGTATACAAAAGCTTTTGAATTTTTTAGGAGATGAAGAAAATGGATATAGGCGTTGTTATAAAAAAATATAGAAAAGAAGCTGGTATGACGCAGGAGGAGATGGCAAACAGATTAGGCGTGACGACACCGGCTGTAAACAAATGGGAGAATAGTAATTCCAAGCCGGATATTGAACTGCTGGCACCAATTGCAAGACTGCTTGATATTTCACTTGATACATTACTTTCTTTTCATGAAAAACTTTCAGATACTGAAATCGAAGAAATTATCAGGAAGATGGACAGGATGTTTTCAGAAGAAGGCTATGAAAAGACTTATGAATGGGCATTGAGACTTATAAAGGAATATCCGAATTGTAACATGCTTATCTGGCAGACTGCGGTAATGCTTGATGCAAGAAGAATAACGGATAAATGCACGAATCAGGAAAAATATGATAAGCAGATTAACGCATGGTATGAGCTGGCACTACATGATGAGAATGAAGAGATACAGCATCATGCAGCAGATTCCTTATTTGGATTTTATTTACGTAAGAAGGATTACACCAAGGCAGAAAAATATCTGGACTATTTTTCAGAATACGATCCTATGAAAAGTTATTATCAGGGAAGATTACTCCAGAAGCAGGGAAAAATCAAAGAAGCATATGAAAAATATGAAAATATTATTTTTTCCGGCTTTAGTACACTTAATTTTGTTCTTTCCACAATGGCTGGACTGGCATTGCGGGAAAATGATATCGGTTATGCGAGATTTTTGTCAGGGAAGGTACAGGTAGTTGCACATACATTGGAAATGGGAAAATATAATGAGTATTCGCCAATGCTTGATATTGTATGTGCAGGGAAAGATGTAGAGGGAACATATAAGGTGGTAAAACATCTTCTTGATAATGTGGGTACTATGTATGATTTTAGAAAGTCCGGTTTATATAAGCATATGAAGTTCAGAGATATTGATGAAGCTATATTAGATGGTGTAAAAGAAAAACTTCTTGAAGGATTCAGAAATGAGGAAGAATTCGGCTACATGGCAGGATATGAACCGTGGGAGAAATTAATTTTTGACAGATAAGTTTTTTGAAAACTGTCGTTTGGTAAAATCTATTCCATTTTTAAAAGCCTTGCGATAAAATATGTTCTGTGAGACGGTCTGTCTCCTCTCTAAGAAATGCCTAGTTTAAGCGGGGTTGAGGGGTATATCTGCTAGAACATATTATGAAAATAAGCCTATAAAATATGTGCATGAAATGAAAAATAGAATACGGGTGTAGTGAAAATCAACCTTTTGGCGTAGTTCGTATAGAGTACGCTGAAAGGTTATTTTTATGGGATTTTGTACGCGGAGAAGTAATAGACTGTACGCCGAAAGTTATGTAGGTTTAGATTGATTTTCGGCGTCTTGGCGCTTATAATAGAAATTAGGATAAAATGTCGCATTTTATAACTTTATTGAGGTAAGAAAATATGGAGTTTATGACTATTAAAGAAGCAGCAGAAAAGTGGAACCTATCAGTTAGAAGAGTGCAGACAATCTGCAATGAAGGAATGATAGAAGGGGCTATGAAGTTTGGTAATACTTGGGCCATTCCAAAGAATGCTGTAAAACCAGCGGATAAAAGAATTAAGTCCGGGAAGTATATCAAGTCCTGATTTTGGGACAACAGATATGGGAGAATGGATTAGAAAGGAAGAGTATGCCTATGTTACCGGAAGAAAAAGCTCGTGTAAAAATTGATAAGCAATTAAGAAATACCGGCTGGGATATAGTGGCTCGAAATGAATATCTGCCTAATAGCACATCTGCTGTTAAGGAAGCTTTGATGGGAGGAAACACAGAAAGTGATTATCTTCTCTTTATTGATGGAAAAGCTATTGCAGTTGTTGAGGCAAAAAGAGAAGAGAATCCTCTAGGTGATGAAGTTAAGAAACAGGCAGAGGACTATGCTGTTTCTCCACAGGACTGGTATGGTTTGAGAAACTTATTCCGTTAGTGTATATGGCTAATGGAAATAAGATATATTTCAAAAATATGTTGGTAGAAAACAGTGATTATGAAGAACTGTTACAGATGCATTCTCCTAAGAAGATGCTTCAGATTATTGGAAAGAAGTCCGAGTATGGTGCTCTTCCGTTAATCGAGAAGCGTGGCCTTCGCGATTGTCAATATAGAGCAGAAGTAAAGTTTGAAGAATCATTAAAAATGGGAAACAAGAAAAATCTGGCAGTACTTGCAACCGGCTCTGGTAAAACTTATCTTGCATGTTTGGCAGCTTATAGATTGCTTAACTATACGCCTACAAAGAGAATTTTATTCCTTGTAGATAGAAATAACCTTGCAAGGCAAACAGAGTCTGAATTTAGCGTGTTTGATCGTACAGAAGGCCAGCAGAAGATGGGAAACCTTTATACAATCAACAGACTTAAGAAGGAAGAAGATATCAAGGGTGATATTGTAATTTCTACAATTCAGAAATTATTCTGCGTATTAACTGGTCAGGAAATAAATGATAGTGATGAAGATGCTGAGGATGAAAAAGCTAAAGCAGATGAAGAAAAGGATAGTAAGACTGTAGTTGACCTGGGTAATGATTTAAAGCTTCCACCAGACTATTTCCAGTTAATTATTGTGGATGAATGTCATAGATCCATTTATGGAAAGTGGAAGAAGGTATTGGATTATTTCTCTGGCGCAACGGTGATTGGTCTTACAGCTACACCTACGCCAGAAGCATATGCATATTTTAACAAGAATGTTATTGAAGAATATACCTATGATGATTCAGTTGTAGATGGAGTTAATGTTCCACCTCGTGTATATCGAATTATTACGGATATTACAGCGCATGGTGGCACGATTGAAAAGGGAACTAAGATTACAGAGACTTCTAAGAGAACTGGAAAATCTGAAATTATTGATGCTGGAACATCGGTTGAATATGGTGCGTCAGAACTTGATAGATCAGTTGTAAATAAAAAGCAGATAAAAGAAGTGCTGATGGCATATAAGAAAGCTATTTATGAAGATTTATATCCTAGTCGTGAGCAGAAGTGGGAATACATACCTAAGACATTGATTTTTGCAAAAGATGATAATCATGCAACTGAAATCGTAGATATTGCAAAAAATGTATTTAAGCCTGAATTTGAAAATGATGCAATACCGGAAAAGTTTGTACAGAAGATCACGTACTCTGCCGGTGATTCTAATGCCCTTATAAGGGATTTAAGAACTGAGAAAGATTTTAGAATTGCAGTAACAGTAACTCTTGTGGCAACTGGAACTGACGTAAAGCCTTTGGAAGTAGTTCTTTTTATGAAGGATGTTTCATTCAGATGTTCTTTATACGCAGATGAAGGGTAGAGAATGTCGAGTTATTAGTGATGACAAACTTAAGGAAGTAACTCCAAATGCTGATACAAAGGAATGCTATTATATAGTTGATGCAGTTGGTGTAACCGAGTCTGAGAAGCATATTCCAAAGCCTGGTCCTGATGGCTCTGGTAAAAAGAATTTGTCATTGGAACATCTTCTTGAGAGGTTAGCGCACAATGAAGTAAGTGATGAAAATTTAATGCTTCTTAGGGACTACTGCTCAACCATCAATAGAAGATATGAGGAAAACGTGCTGTTTGGAAGACATCTTGATTACTTCATTACTAACTTTGGCTTTGCTCCGAGAAAGCTTGCAAACGATATAAATACTGCATTTACGCAGGGAACATTAGTAGAATACATTAGTCCATCTAATGACAACTCAATGAGAATGGGACTGATATATTGTTTGATTGGAAATCTTCAGGCAAGAAATAAACTGCTTGAAATGCAGAGAGGTTAACAAGAATGGTTTGGAACAGAAGTTAGTATTGAATCAGCATTTATAGATTAGACGAGGAGATGATTAGTAAATGGATTTGGTATCAGCAATTGGATTGATTAGCTCTTTTGTCACTTTAGAAGAAGCGGGAAGAAGCTGGATATTAATTATTAAGGATAAGATAAAAAGAAAAGAAATTGATATCAATAATTGGGATTCAGATGATCCTTTAGTTCAGGTTTGTCTTGATAGATTTAAAACTGATATGGGGGATAAATATAAGGATCATATTTTTTCAGAGGAAGAAATCCAAGATATCATTCGGGGCTTTTTTGAACAGAATAGAGAGCTGCGTATAGGGAATGAGGAAAAGAAGCAAATGACTCAGATTATTGAGGATATTTTATACGCATATAATGAGTATGCGAAGTCCCTTATGTCGAGCGGCGAAAGAACACTACATAATACGTTATCATCGGATTTTTCCAAGATAATGGATAAGCTGGGGATGATAGAAGAACAACCTCGTAAGGAAAACATTAAAAAGTTTTTGCGTGCGATTGAAATAAGTAAAGAAATTGAACTTGAAAATATTGAAGAGCTTATTAACGGTGAATATGAAATTGACAGGTCAGAAATTATTGAAACGATACAGGCAGGACGAGAAAAATTAGTATCGATACAGGGAAATGCTGGTTCTGGTAAATCAGTTGTATGCAAAAAACTATTAAAGGGAAAAGAATACGTATTAGTCACGCGAGCAGAGAATTTGTCCACTGGAAAGAAAGTAAACGAATTGTGGGATTGTGATGTAGAGGATGCAATCCTGTGGTTAGAAAATAAACCGCTGTATATATTTATTGATGCTATCGAATTTATTGCAGATTGTGGTGACAATGCATTTCCGTTGTTGCAGGAGATATATAGGCTTGCAGATAAATACAGCAATGTATATATTATTACTTCGTGTAGAACTACTGATAGTTCTGCGTTTATGAAGATTAATACAAAATATAGAATCAAAACATACGAGATTCCGGATTTGGCGAAAGATGAGATTGATAAGGTTGCTAAAAGTTATCCCATTATTTTATCCTTACAGCAGAATAAAAAATATTCGGATTTATTATGTGTGCCATTTTATCTTAATTTAATTGTATCGGGAGGATTTGTAGAAGAAAATATTAACGACGAGAATAATTTTAGAAATCTCATATGGGAAAGAATCATCTGTTTAAAAGACAAGTGCAGAAAATATGGTGTGTCACAAAGTGATGTTAGAAATAATGTTGAGCGTATCGTTTTTGAACGTGCTAGAAGTTTTGTTGTTGGTGTTGATAGTGATATTGTAGATAGCGATATTCTAGAAGCATTGAAATCAGAAGGAATTATTGTTGAAAGCAAGAATAAGATACGTTTGAAATATGATATTTTTGAAGATATTTGTTTTGAACGATATATAGATAAAGCCTTCGATGCATGTCATGGATCGTATAATAATTTTTTTGATGAAATAGAGAAAATCGGACGTTGCATATATAGGAGATACCAGATTTGGATATCAAATAAACTGTTTGTACAGGAGGCTCGCGAGAAATTTGTATATACACTGTTAACGGATAATAGTATTGAAGCGAATTGGAAAAAGCAAACAGAAATTGGGATAGTAAAATCAAAATACTGTGGAATGTTTTTCAAGGAATTTCAGGAGTTGCTTGGTGAAACAGTGATTGAAGAATTGTTAGATATAACAAACTTATATGCATTTGAGGCGAAAATTAATCATTCACCAGCATTAATAATGAATGTAACACCGATAGGAGCGGCGCGTGAAAATTTGATTGGTATGGTTTTTGAAGAACGCATAAGTCTAGATAAAAATAGAACTTCTATTATTAAGCTGTGTGATGATTATGCAAATTGTTTTTATAAAACTGCGGATACTGAAGAAAAAGCATACAAAATAATAATTAGATATATTGACGAGCTAATAGAAAAGGGTAAAGAGGAAAAATCATATTATCAACATGATGAAGAGATTGTGCAGCTTTTCCTTATTGTTGCAAAAATGGCCAAGTCATCTAAGTCATGGCTGAAAGAATTTGTTGAAAATATGATAGTAGAATATTACTCTGGAACTAGTAGAAGGGACAGTGTTGCTGAAGAGATTCTAAAGGCGGTTGTGAAAAAATGTCCACTTTCATTTGCTATGGAATTACCAGAACTGGCATGTAAATCAGCGGAATCATTATGGGGACAAAGAGTGTCAAGAAAGCATTTTGCGTATGATGGATATGACCATAATAACGTGAGAGCGTATGGTCTATCTGATAATGCAGATCACTTTGACAATAATGAAAACGGCGTGTATAATAACACTTTTTTCTGGTATGTTATGAGATGTGACTTCGTAAAAGGCCTTGAGTGGGCAATATCATTTGTTAATAATGCAGTACAGACATTTGCAGAAAATAAGCCAGATGAGATAACAAATATAGAAATTTATTTTCCAAAGGAAAACAAGAAAAGAGTGTATTTGGGTAATGGATGGTTGTGGATGGCAGATGTCATGGAACATAACCTTCCGGTGGTATTGACGGACATTGTTTTTGTAATAAAGAAGACTGTTATTAATTTTATGAGAAATTTTTCTGACAGTGTATATATTAAAGGCTTAGCAGAATATGTTAAAAATACTATATATGAAAGGGCAAACAACGTGTTGCTTTTGTCTATTATTGAGGCTATAGGGATGAATTATCAAAAAGAAATGCCAGGGTATGCATTAGAATTAGCATCCAGTATGGAATTGATATATTTTGATATTCATCGTAGTGGAGAATTTATTTCTAATCCGACAAAAGAATTGTTGGAAAAACACATAATGCTATCGATGGGGGTTCCAGAAATAACCAGGCGATATGAGAAAGACGAAAAGTGTTCATGTAATTTGCAACAATACCTTGCTAATTCGTATCTTTGTGGAGATGAAGGAATAAAAAATAGATGTCATGTTATTTTAGATTACCTATATTCTATATATGATGAAAAAACTTATCCTAATGAGAATTTGCAGATTCAAAAAATGGATTTTCGCGATGCTGCTGTGACAGAAATAGATGAAAAAACAATAATGCTCGAACCGCAGATTAAGGGGGAAGCACAAAAGATTATTAAGAATAATGAAGATGCAAACGAACCAATAGTGCATTTGAATGAATCTATAAATCATCTGATAGAGGATATAAATGAGAAAAAAGCTAATGCTGACCAAATTATTACAGTGATTGATACTCTTTGTGAAAAGATGAAAGGTGATTATCGTATTGAAATGCAGTTCGAGAAGGTACTTGTTACACTTATTGCGACTGCATTGATCATGCCAGATATTACGGATGAACAGCGAAATAAACTAGTCGAGGAGTGGATTAGGCGTGTTAAAAAAATATTTTTAAATCAATCTTATGTTGCTGAAGTTAACATGGTAATTGCGTTGTGGGAACAATTGAATAAAGATATAAATAACGACCTTAAACAGCAGATCTTGTTAATGATATTAGAGAGTATAATTAATGACGATAATTCAGGATTAATTAGCCAGATAGCAGAATTAACAAAGTTTTTTTTGGCAAAAAATAGGAATTATGCAATCAGGATTTTTAATACAATTATTATGCTTGCAGAAGATGAGATGAATCACCAGAAGTTTAATGCTGCATATATAAAAGATAATCGTAACGATGATGACTATGAATTCATTCCTAATATGGTTCCCAAATTACGTGGCGTGGACCATTGGATTCTAGAAAATAATGGATATGAATATCAAAATAAGAGGTCCGAGATAATTCAAGAATATTTGTATGATGGTAAGGGGGTAGATCTTTCTGAGTTTGATATCAGAAATTATGATATAGATCTTCTCTGTAATATTGCGTGTTGTGGATTGGATACAGAAGATGAGGAATTTGTCATAGTTATTAATTCAATTGTGCAATGTATGATTGAAATATGGCATAAAAACTGTAAAGAAATGCGTGCTCATGAAATAATTGACACATTTCAAGAACATAAAGTATCTTCTTATTTTCAAAGAGAATTGAATATGACAGGAAGAAATCCAGAAGCTGTTTATGATATTCTGTTTAAAGAAACTGACTTTTCGATATTTACCAGAGATACAGTGGATTTTTATGAAGATGTTCTTAGTGGCTTTTTGGTAGCATATGTTGATGGATTTAGGGAGAAGGGTAAAAGAGATGATATTGAGAAGAAGATTCGAATTCTTGAAACTTATGTAAATAATATTCCAGAGGACTATGTAAGAAATATTCTTGAAAAGAGATTGTTCCTTTGCAAAGGAAGATATAGCAGATGGGATGTAAACAAAGTACAGGCAGAATATAGTTATAAAGATAAGTGTTTTTTGAATGCACAAATTGAAAAGTATGGCTCCAATCATTTGATGGATGTTCTATATACAGTATATTTGTTTAATATTAGTGAGCTATTACCAGAAATTTTGATCTCTATTAGTTCGTGCTTTACAAAAGCTATTAGAAATAATAAAGAACAGTTTGCAAAAGAGATAAAAGATTCACAAGTGATAGTTGATATGATTATCTTAAAATCCTTTATATTCTATAGCGATGAAATAAAAAAGGATGAGAAGCTGATTAATGCGTACGAGGACATATTATTAGCATTGACAGAAATAAGAAATGAGAAGGCTGCTGTACTATTAGATGAATTTCGAATTCATTGATTTGAGTTTGGATGATAGACAATTTAAAGGAGAAACGCACAATAAAAACTTGGAGGATACTATGAAACAGGCGATTGTAAATTTTTGCAAGTCAATGGATACGGGATTGTTCTTGTTGGATATGCCGACTGGCTTTGGAAAAACATATAGTGTATTGGATTTTATGGTCGACAATTATGATGCGCCTGAATTCAAAGATAAGAAGATTTTCTTTGTTACAACCCTTAAGAAAAATTTGCCGGATAAGGAGTTGCGTGAACATTTTGCAAAGCGCGGTAAAGCAGATGATTATGATAAATATTGTTTGCGAATAGAAGCTAATGCAGATATGGTTGTAGAAAAATTGGACGAGTTATATCGTGCCAGAAAAATTCCAGTAGCAATCACTATGAAACAAGAATTTAAGGATTTACATGGTTCAGTAAAACTATTAAACGAATACAGAGATAAAAAGCGTGAATTAAAAGGAACCAGTAAGGACATTATAAATGTTTTATGCAAGAACGCAGAGGATGCAATTCGCAAGCAGCAGGAAGGTGCCTTTCGTAAGGTGATAGAAAGCGAGCTGAAGCAGTTCAGAACACCAAAGGAAAAGTTAAAGAATATCGCTAATAATCCGGAATATCATTGGATAGGAGAATTGTATCCGGCGGTATATACGAGAGCGAAGCGAATATTTTTTATGTCAATGGATAAGTTTTTCTTGGGAAACACTACTATTATTGAATCTACATATAGCTTTTACAATAATGATATTACAAAAAATGCAATTATTTTTATAGATGAGTTTGATGCAACAAGAGACAGGTTACTTAATCAGATCATAACAAGAGGCTTAGAAAATCATATTGATTATTTAGGTCTGTTTCATCGTGTATATGCATCTTTGAAGACGAGAGATTTTCCGGCAGAGCTTACTACTGCATCGAAGTTACAACAAACATATCTTGATGAACACAAAAACGCGAAAAATCCTATGGAAATTATAGAAGGATTTGGTGGTGTGTTTGATGAAACATATAACCGTTTTGCGATGCAATATAGCTTCAAAACAGAAGAAGATGGTAAGGGTGATAGAAGTCGTAATTTTATTTTCAATGACTTACAGTTTCATTCGGTATTTGAGGGAGAAAATGCTTTTATTGATATAGATACTGATATGAAGGCAAAACAGAACTGGTTGCGTTTTACAAAAAGAAGACCAACAGAGAAAGATGGTGGCGTATTAAGTTTGCTTGCCAGTGTTAAAGGCTGCTTGACTTATTTTCAGAACGGAGCTAGAAATCTTTCGTTTAATTATAAGCATCATAAGGATGAGGATAAAAGGCCAGGTGACGATGATTATACGTTTGAAAATGCAATTGAGTCAGTGCTGACAGAGTTTCATTTATCAAGAGAACAGATAAGGTATTTGAAGCCTATCGTAATGGGAGGCCAGGTAAAGTCGAAGAAAGATAAAAAAGACAGCAAAGGAAAAATGTCGTTAAAGTATTTTGACCGCTCTGTCTATGATAGGGGATTTCGCTATTATGATTTTATAGATGATCCTAATCACAGTATGCGTTCGGAGATTCAATTATTTGATTTTCAGGATTCGCCAGAACGTATTTTACTTCACTTGTCTGAAAAGGCTCAAATTATAGGTATTTCAGCTACCGCAACACTTGATACGGTTGTTGGCAATTATGACTTGGAATATCTTCAAAGGATGTTGCAGGATAAATATTATGTGATGCCAGAAGCAGATAGGTGTAGATTACAGGAGTCATTTCAAACTTTTGTTGCAAACTATGACAAAGTAAATATTCATGTGGAACCAGTTTCTTATAATGCGGATGATAGAGTTGAATTATCAGAGATATTTAACGGAAACGAAGCACTTATAAAGAAGTATGCGGAAAAATTATCAATATCATTTGAGCGCGTTGAATATGCAAAGAATAACTTTATTCGTGTTGTAAAGGTAATGAAGGCATTTATCTTAAATGATTCGGTTAAATCCTTCTTGTGTCTTAATAATAAATTGCCGCAGGAGAATAAGGGGCTTTTTGATATTAAATTATTAGAGGAATTCGCAGACGCTATTATTAAGCTTTATGGTATCAAGGGATTAAAAGGTAAAGACTTGTTATACAGTATAAATAGTGAAGATTATGATGCTAAGCGTACGGAGTTTATACAGAGATTGTCAAAGGGAGAAAAACTCTTTGTTATATCTTCCTATAATACAGTTGGTGCGGGACAAAATTTGCAATATAAAGCACCAGGGAATGCTACTATTGTAGCAGTTAATGATTACGATAGAGGAGATATGGAAAAAGACTTTGACTGCATATATCTTGAGAAGCCGACAAATCTTCTGGTGAATGTGGATAGCAAAAAGGGAATTGAAGCTGAAGATTTAATTCGTTTTGTATATCAGATGGAATTCTTGATGGAAAGAGGAGAAGTTTCTCGTAAAGATGGGATTGCAGTAATTAAAGATGCATTTATATGCTTCAGTGGTGGATATACTTTTTCGGGAAAAAAGGGAAAACCATATAAAACAGATTCTGTAAATAATTTTGCGATTCGAACATTAATACAGGCAGTAGGAAGAATATGTAGAACCGGTCTTAAGAATCCGGATATATATATTTATGTGGATAATACCATTTTAACAGATTACGATTTGTCTGTTGTGGAGCAACGAATGTTGAATCCTGAATTTGCGGAACTAGTTAAAGTGGGTAAAACATATTATAATGGTCAGGCAAATGAAAATTTGGATATTGCCGTAATGGAAAATCGTGCCGGAACATTAGCACTGAAGGCAATGCAGATTATAAATGAGCTGAAGCGCAATTGGACTGATGATAGTATAGATTATTGGAAAGCATTGCGTGAGCTATGCCTTATGAGGCCTACACTAAGCAGAAAAAACGTAGAACAGAATTCGCAATATCAGCTTGTATATATGTGTGTGCCGGGAGAAATTACAGCTTATTCTTATGAGCAAGAAGGAGACTATAATAAAAATATAAATATCAAGTTTGACGGTAGTCTTCCACAAAAGATGTCAGAGGATGAGGTGCATTTGAAAGAGATTATGCAAATCCCAGGAGTGAAAGCATTGTTTGAAAAGCATGGATATGCAACGAGCTTTGTTCCTAATGAGTTTATATTGACGCCACCTATGTTTAATAATATTTATAAAGGTGCCTTAGGCGAAGTTGTTGGTAAATATATTTTAGAACAACATGCAGGAGTAACGTTGCAGGAAATGCCACCGGAGTTTTTTGAATTGTTTGATTATACCCTAGGTAATGGCGTGTATGTTGATTTCAAGTTATGGAAAGAAACCATGTTAATATCTGCGGAAGAAGAAAAGAAAAACGTCCTGGAAAAGCTAGATAAGTGTGGAGGAAAGAGAGCGGTAATAATCAATATTATGCTTGATCACAATATGCAGATTACGTCTAGTGATAATGGTAGAATTATTGAGATACCATATTTATATCGGTTGGATAGAAAAGAAATAGGAACAGAAATCATAGCAAAAATAAATTGGGAGGGATATTTGCAATGAGTATAAAGAAACTTTATTCGAATGAACTCCTGGCTTCGTTTGAATATTCCAACATTGACAAAGATTATGATTTTTATTATGTTACAACATCGGATAAATATATAAAAGGTGGAGCTACTTTTCTAGATATTGATGATATAAAGATATCAGCTCTGCAATTTGAAAGCGGAAAGAGTTTTTGGGTTATGCTTCCTAAAAACGCTATTTCCAGAGCTGAGTTTGTACGTTTGTTGAATGCAAAAGAGGATGGAGATAGTTTGTCTATAAAATCTATGACCAGTAGCAGTATACCGGAGTATTTGTTGACACAATTGTTTTTGAATGCGCTAACGAGTCCGGTTGATGAAATGATATCTTTTAATAATCTGTCAGGGAAATTATTATGTTTTCGACCTGCATGGCTGAATAAGGATAAGGAGAATTTTATTTGGGGTATGCAGTGCCTTGAGGTGAAAGTCGGAGATGATATGTGTGTGAATTTGGTAGCACATAGGATGACAGCGCTGGCACTTAAGAAGCAAATGAAATTTGAAAAAAGAAAGCTACAGGATTATCCGCAATATGAGTTCAGTTATAACAATAATACTTTAAAACGAGTATCTAATGAAAATAAAGACCGTAGAGAAAACTTTATTATAAAACCCGTAGATGGTGAAAGGGGTAGCATTACATTCTTTGACTTTACGGATTATGAAACGTTTTCATGTACCAAGATGGGTGTTTTATATGATATTTTGAATGCCTTACATGATGAATTTGGTAAGTATATTCGCGTTAAATTTAAACAATATAGTATTGACGAAGTTTTGGAATATAAGCGTGCGTCATTGGAGTTATATAAGGATATTGTTAAAAAGGAAGTTTTGAATTCTGGAATTAATATAGTGGATGCTGTACACACTGAAACTTCTGAAGATTATTTGCAGGATGTAGCGGATGGTATTAATAAAATTATTCCAGAGGCAAAATGCAGCGTTGTTAAAAGATTATCAAAGAAGAAGCTTAACGTACGATATATACATGATAAATCCTTCTATTCAGATTCGGAAGTGGACCCGCATCAAGAAAGCATGGAGGAATATGTTGTTCAGCATATTACAGTTGAGAATTTTAAACACCAATCATCAGCGGCAGTTTATAATATTCTGAAAGAGCTTGTAATTAAAAAGGACATTGCTATTGGTAAAATTACATTGGTGGATTGGAGTCAATACGGATATAAAGCAGACTGGTTATTTGGTGTAGTTGTAGACGGTACATATTACTTCATGACCATTCATCCGGACGGTTCATTTAAAATTGAAGCATTGAAACGAAATCTTTTTACCATGACAGAGTATGATAAATACATGGATTATTTCGGTTTGAATGAAGAGAATAAAAATGATTATAGAGGTGTTATAGGTTTAGTAAAAGATGCAGAGGGTAATATTAATCTTATAAAGGATACCAATATGTATTCTATGCCTGATTATACTGCGATGGGTGATGTGCTTAAGAATGTAGCTAGTGAAGGTAGATTTCCAGGAAAAGACGTAGTAACTTGGCTTCGTCTAGTAATGGATACAACAGATAAAATAAAAGTACATGCAGAATTGGATATAGTTATCCCGCATATCGACGTGAATGCAGAATACACGAAAGCCAATGTAATGAGATTATTCAAAGGAATTACAACAAAGAAAGAAGTTGTGCGCTATGTTTTTGAGAATACCGGTATTATGCTATATGCCTACCTGCGTGGAGAAGAAGAGAGACGCGAGTATCTTTCCGGAAATATAGACATTAATTATTTTGATTATGATGATACGCATGCAAAATATTCAGTTGGTGAAATTGGTAATGGAATGAAATACACAATTGAGAGAGCCAGCGTAGTGCGTGAGATACAGGCGGTAGAAGGCAGCAAGTTAATTTTTAAGAAAGTGTTGCCACTTATGGGAGTAGAGTTTGTAAGATATGGAATGTTAACGGTTGTTCCGTTTCCGTTTAAGTATTTAAGGGAATATATTGTGAAAGAAGAAAAGAGCGTATAAACAATGAAGGTCACTAGCGCAGTACTAGCGGCCTTCTTCGTTTTTACGCTTGGTATAATCGCTGGATTTTTGTATACGGTAAATAGTTAGTACCGTGCTTTTCACCTAAAACCATGAGATAATCCCTTTGTAAAACTAAAAGTTTTTTAAAGGAGGATCTTATGGATAAGATCACACGTCAGGTCCGCATTGAACATTGGACCCAGATCATGAATGAATGTTTGAACAGCGGTATGAACAAAACTGAATGGTGCCGGGCTAATGGGATCTCAGACAAACAATTCTTTTACTGGCAAAGGATTCTCAGAAAAGAAGCTTTTGCTGCTTCGACATCAAAGGACCTTTCGGTTATCACAGACCCGGCAGATGAAACCAGCCCACAAAAGATTTCGTTCGCAGAGATCAGCATTCCAATAAAACAGGAGTCTGTCAGAAATGGATTCCATCCGGATATCATCCTCCGAAAAGGACCGGTCTCTGTAGAGATATCCAATTCCGTTTCAGCAGAACTCCTGTCACGTATCGGAGATATCTTTCATGCTGAATGATGCTTCCGGGTTCCGCAGGATCTATCTCGCTACCGGCTACACAGATCTGAGACGTGGTATGGAGGGGCTTGCATCCATTATCAAGTTCAATTTTCAGCTGGATCCGTATCAAAAAGATATTCTGTTCCTGTTCTGCGGAAGACGTACTGACCGCATCAAAGGGCTGGTCTGGGAAGGCGATGGCTTCCTGCTTCTATACAAAAGACTGGAGTTGGGTGCATTCAACTGGCCCCGCACAAAAGAAGAAGCACTGGAGATCACCCCAGAGCAGTACCAATATCTCATGCAGGGACTGGAAATTGTTGCACGCCATCCGATCCAGGAAGTCAGACCGGATAAAATCTTATAAGATCCTGTGCAAAACAGAGAAAATAAAAAAATATCTTCCAATCATCATAAGTCCCGAAAAAGAGTTATCCACTTTTCATAATTCCGCTGCCTTCATTTATTCAGGAGTACTTTCAGGCCCCTTTACAGGGCTTGTGGATAAGTACTCTGAAAAGCCCGAAAAACTAATAGTTTTTTGAGTTTTTCAGAGTATTCATCTATTAGTAAAAATGACGAATACCCTGTCTGCCGGATTCGCTTTTTCTTTATCTTTGCGTTACAATAGGAACATCAGATAAAGGAGAACGGCATCCATGGCAAAAGTATATACAGAAGAAGAACTGAATAATTTCAGCAGGGAAACACTTATGGCAGTCATCCTGTCCATGCAGGATCAGATTCACCAGTTGAATACAAACATGGAGCGCCTGATCGAGCAGATCGCTGACGCAAACAATAAGCGTTACGGCCGTTCTTCCGAAAAACTGGAAACGATCTCCGGACAGCTGGAACTGGAGCTTATATTTAATGAGGCTGAAGCACTTACGGAAACACTGTATGTGGTTGAGCCTGTTGAGGAAGATGTGATACAGCCGCGTTGTAAAAATAAAGGAAAACGTGAGGCAGATCTGAAAGATCTTCCGATTGAAGTGATCGTCCATACCCTGTCAGAAGAAAAACTCCAGGATGTCTTTGGCACAGATGGATGGAAACAGCTTCCAGATGAGATATATAAAAGGGTACGTGTGCAGCCGGCAGTCTATACTGTTGAAGAACATCATGTGGCAGTCTACGCTGGTAAGGACAACCAGACCATCATAAAAGCAGACCGTCCGAAGAATCTGCTCCGTAACAGCCTGCTCACTCCGTCGCTTGCGGCAAGCATCATGAATGCCAAGTACGTAAACGGGCTTCCTCTTTACAGGATCAGCCAGGAATTCCTGCGGAATGACATCCATATCTCCAGACAGGTCATGGCAAACTGGATGATCCAGTGTGCGGACAGGTATCTGGGAATCCTTTATGACCGGCTCCATAAGGAGATGTATCAGTTTCATGTACTTCAGGCTGATGAGACTCCGGTCATGGTCACTAAGGATGGACGGCCGGTAAACAGTAAAAGTTACATGTGGATCTATCGAACCGGAAAGAGTTATACGGATACTCCGATCATCCTGTATGAATACCAGCGGACCCGAAAAGCGGACCATCCGGAAGAATTCCTGAAGGATTTTAAAGGGATCGTAGTATGCGACGGTTACTCTGCATACAGGAAGCTGGACAGGGAAAATCCAGACATCGTCTTTGCCGGCTGCTGGTCACATGCAAGGCGCAGGTTTGCGGAGGCATTGAAAGCCCTGCCGAAAGCAGCACAGAAAAATGCGAAAGAGACTGTAGCTTACGAAGCAGTCAGCCGGATCGCAGCAATCTATCATCTGGACAACCAGATGGAGGGACAGCCTGCAAAAGTCAGAAAGATGTACCGTCAGGCCAACATCAGACCTCTTGTAGAGGCCTTCTTTGCATGGGCAAAAGAGATCCAGACTAAAAATCAGCTTTCCAGAGGAAAGACTCTGGATGGGATCAACTACTGTATCAATCAGGAAGTTTCTCTGAAAGCCTTTCTGGAAGACGGTGATATTCCTATGGATAACAATGCGACAGAAAGTGCTCTGCGTAGCTTTTGTCTCCATAAGCATACATGGAAGCTGATCGACAGTCTGGATGGCGCAAATGCCAGTGCCATTATCTACAGCATCACAGAAACGGCAAAAGCTAACAATCTAAATCCTTTCCGGTATCTTGAACATGTCCTGACTGTATTGAAGGACCACCAGGATGACAGGGAATACAGTTTTATAGATGATATCCTGCCATGGTCTGAAAAACTTCCAGCAATATGCCGGAGCAAAACAAAAGCAACTAATATTTAAAACCTTGCCGCCGGAAACGGCGGCTTAAAGTTAGAGTAGTACGGATAGTTTACCGTATACAAGTCCTCAAACATGAGTACTGGAAAGTAAAAATCCCCGCATTCTAGCGGGGATTGAACAGACTTTATAGAAAACGATATGTACATTGAAAAATCAAGACTTTTTGTATCGGCTGGGGCATTCTTTCTGTACTCTGGGGGACCATGGGAGAAGATCATCAATAAATCTGAGATCTTTGTCATCCATGTGCTGAGGGATCTCAGTAAGCAGCAGGTTGAAATATTCAAAGGTATTTATCATGTTTGCATTTGCTGTTTCGACCAGACTGTACAGGATGGCACTTGCCTTTGCACCATTAGAAGATTGATCATTACGAAGTTCTTACGTCCAATGGTAAAAGGCCGGATTGCCTGTTCTGCATAGTTGTTATCCATCGGAACATGCCCGTCAGATAGAAATACACGGAGATACTCTTCCTGATTTATACTGTAAGCGAGAGCCTTACCGATCGTGCTGTTATGTGTTACTTGTGAGTACTTCTGTTTTGCCCATGCGAAATAAGCATCCACTTTTTCGGAAAGAACACTGAATTGTATTTTGCTTTTGCCAGCGGGAGCGTTGCTGCCGCTGATCATGAACCGGAAGATAAAATGGCAGGAGGCACTGGTATTTGGAGTGCTGATATCGGCCACAATAGAAACGAGCCAACTGATCACAATGCGTGGATTGTTCGAATGGGATGAGCATTTTTTGGATGCAGAGGCAATGCCTCTGCATCCATTGTTCACCTATAAAGTGAATCTAATGTAAGCAGCAAAACATCTTCATCAGATAATGAGTTGAACCAATCTGTATATCCTGATAGAGAAAAGAAAATATATTTTGAAATTTTGTATTTATTGGATATAAGAGTTCCTCTTCTGACCAAGGTTTCATAAATACCCTTGTCAATTTTTTCGTTTTTGAACTTACATTCGCCAATAACTGCTTTTTTATCTATATCAGATAAGGCAACGATATCTATATCGGCAGATTGTGCTCGTATATAACCGTTTTTATCTGTAATATTTTCTACACCCCACCAGGTTCCGACTGAAGTAACGAAACAACCATATGCACCGGTTATTCCCTGATTCAGAGTATAGTATCGGCACATTTCTTCAAATACAGAACCCATAAATGAATGTAAGAATGGTTTGACAGCTTTTTGATAATAAAGTGCACCCTGTCCCATTTCAATTACACTGGTTGCTTTTGGGATAAATTCGTACCAGAATTTGAACATATAATCTTTTAGAACATATTGAGTTTTCTTTTTGTTTTTTTCCTCTGTGATACATTTCTTTTTTTCAATTAACCCAACACTGATTAATTTTTCTAATGAGTATAAGACAGTTGGCTCTTTCTCGTTAATTTTTCCGGAAATGGTATTAAGTGTATTTACTCCGGAGGCAATCTGTTCCACAATATTATTTACGAGTGATATATCAGAAAATTCCTGTGTCAGTAAGTTTCTGGTTTCATCATATAAATAACCATCTGTCCTGAAAAATAATCTTATAATGTTCTCGTCAATGTTTTTTTTCGGATCGATCATGGAAAGATATTTTGCAACACCGCCAGTAATGCCATAGCAGATTGCTTTATCTTCGTTTGAATAGTTAGGAACAAATTTGGCTGAATCTAAATAATTAAATGATTCTAATTTTATCTGTGAATCACGTCTTCCAAATAAAGGACTTTTTTCACTGAGCACTTTATTTTCCATAAAGCTTAATGCTGAACCACATAAAATTATTTTCAGATTTTTGTCATTCCAAATCGTATCTATATATTTCTGCAGAATAGATAAAAGAGAGTCATCTTTTTCAGCCCAGTATGGCAATTCATCTATTACAAGTACTATCTTATCATTAGCTATATTTTTATCAATAAAATCAAAAACAGCTTCTATACTGTTAAAACTGATGTTTTCAATTCCGGGCATGAATAAATCTAACACTTGTTTGGAAAATAGCTCCAGATTTCTGGTTTTTCCGATTTTTGTTGCCGTATAAAATACAGTTTTTTTATCTTTGACGAATTCGGTAATAAGAGTAGACTTTCCAATACGTCTTCGCCCATAGATAACGGTCATGCCAATGCCGTCTTTGGCATAAAATTCTTCTAACGATGCCAGCTCTTGTTCTCTTCCTACAAACATATGAATAGCCTCCTTTTATTTAAAATAGTTTTATTAAAATTTATTTTATTAAAATTGATTTGAATAAAAATAAGATAGCACATATTATTATATATTACAAGTAGTTTTTGCAGTTTTATTATTGAAAATCCATTTGGCGGAGGGAGAATGCAGGAGAACGTGAGACATTTACAAAAGATTTGACAGATAGTGTATAATAAGCCCACTTGGAATATTTTATGTGAAGGAGCAGTAGATGGACATCTATCAGATCTTGACGGAATACAATAATCCGTGGTCAAGCCGGGAAATCTTTTGTTTCTCGTGTATTATGGTGATCGCGGTTATTATGATGATTTATTTATTACGTAAGGAAAAAATGAATAAGCTCCAGGCGGCAGCGATTCTGGCAGAACTGGTCTTTCTTGGGATTGTGTTTGGTTCTACAGTATTTACAAGGACGGGTTCGGTCCGGCAGTATGAACTGATTCCATTCTGGTCATGGAGTGCCATACTCAGGTACCATGACATGGAATTGCTGAAGGAGAATCTGCTGAATTGTATTTTGCTTTTACCGGCGGGAGCGTTGCTGCCGCTGATCATGAACCGG
>ENA-ORTH01001560-ORTH01001560.1-human-gut-metagenome-genome-assembly--contig:-NODE-1560-length-22484-cov-6.808596_pt1 | contig 22484 bp, 31 predicted proteins | sample MGYA00241914_ERZ509192 | MGnify/ENA primary metagenome ERZ509192 (study PRJEB26280, sample SAMEA2338826) | human gut metagenome | biome: human gut; feature: human-associated habitat; material: faeces... | reverse complement strand
CGTCGATGCTCTCCGCGCCCTCCAGTCCGGTGATCTGGATGGTGAGCGGGCCGGTGGACGTGGGGGACGGGGTGGTGGTTGCCGCCGGGGTCTCAATGGCTGGCTGCTCCGGTTCCTGGTTCCAGACAATTTCGATCAGTGCAACCAGCGCCAACAAAAAGAATAGGTATACGGTAGTCACGATCAGTTGCTTTTTCATAGGCTAACCGCCACCAGAACAGCCAGCACCAGCGCCGCTCCGGCAATCACCGCCAGTTGCACCCGCTGGGCCACCGCCTGCGCCTGCTGTACCCGGCGGCGGTAGGCCCGGTAGCTGTATGCTTTTGCGCGCCTGTCGCGCTCGTCTCTGGTTTTGCTCATCCTGCGCCCCCTCCTTCCATCCAACGAATAAATGCTCGCCTTGGTATCCGAGTCCGGGTTCCCTGCACGCTGACCGGGAATCCTAAAGCTTCCGGGTCAGTTCTGGCCTGCACGCTGATGTAATATGGGTCGCATCGGATCACCTTCGCCACAATAGCAGGAGTGAGCATCTCCCTGTCCATGGCTTTTATCTCTTCCAATGTCATTGCTGTCACTGTTTTTCCTCCCTTCCCCCGTCAGGGGCGCTTTTTGTTGTCCTCCCCTCCTTGCCGTGGTATACTGGGCGCGGAAGGGGGTGAAATTATGTCTTGCAAAGGTTTTCGCTATGAGTACAAGTTAACCTCGCACGATATTCTTGAATATGAAGCCGTAAACTTTGCCTACACGCAGGCCGGATGGAAAGACCTCGGTGCACCTCCTGGAGAAGGTTTCCCGGAGTCTATCATCTTTGAATGGGAAAAGGATGGGACTCCGTTGTACCCCGCAGTCAACTGGCCCCCGCTTTAACCCCTGCGATGTAGATATTGTGGTCGCTATCCTCGATGATTGCCGTCATCGCTGGATTGGCGGCCACAATGTCTTTGAAGTCGTTTTCATCAGAAAATATTACAATCAGATTGAACCCCGCCGGGGAAAAACCCATAGATGGTCCCACCGTCCTCACCCCCTTCACCTCCCGCCCCATCAGGTGCGGGCTTTATTGTCCGGTTTATTGGACTTGCTCTGTGGTATCTTGAATCTGTCCAGAAACAAGTCTCCCAAGAGCGGCGTTCAGCTTTTCCTCCGCGCCCTTTGGCTCCTTGTGTCCGTTAAGTACAACACTGAGATACTTTGGGTTCCAGCCGACCTCAGCGGCAAGCTGCTTGGCTGTGACTCCGGCCAGGTGCATCTCGCCCAGCAGGTCAGCAGTCCACTTTGCAGGCATACCATTGTCACCTTCTTTCTGTTCTGGTAGAATAGCCTCACGAGGAGGTGTTTCAGATGTTTATTCAACTCATTTCTTTTATCCACAATCTTTCTTTGAGTGACTTAGTGGATATTGCAGGCGTCCTTGGCTTTGTTATGTCACTGTTCGGATTGGTTTGTACGTGGCACAGGAACCGAAAGCGATTGCATATTTCGATCCTTGACATTAAGTCCTTCAATGACGTTACTTTTTTGCGGATAATATTTGAAAACAAATCCAGACTCCCGATTGCTATTACCAGGGTCGCCCTCCTTCTGAACGGGAAAATAATTGACTGCACCCCAAACCCAACTATTGTGTATGAAGAAGTCCGGCGTGATGCAAAGAAAGAAATCATTGGAACCGATGTAGAAAAATCATATCCGCTTCCCATCCAGCTTTCCGAACTTGGGGCGATCAGCGGTCTGGTTCTCTTTGAGCGGCTTCAAGAACTTCCAGAAGATTCCGCCACAAATCTGACTTTTCTAATTGCAACCAATCGGGGTAAGGCATTTCAAAGGACACTTGAACTACCTGTGGGGTGGGCTTCCCGAAGAAACCCATTTTGACCGTGTACCCCTCCCTCACCCCCTTCATTTCCACCAATTTCGCCCACCTCCTTCACACTCTTTTGTTGCCCCCCGGCTCCGACGGGGGATCCGTTGCGCCCCTTCCAGATTTGTGCTAGAATCGTCCCCGAGGTGGTGTTTTCTATGATGCGTACCTGTAAAACCGTCTTGCGCTGTGCAAGAAAACTTCTCAAGCAGAAAAACGGCTTCCCCAGGATTTATGAACTTGCCCACAAAACTGGGCTTCCGCCGCAGGATGTATTTGACGCTTGCAAAATACTGACTGACCAATGGTACATGGAGTACCTTTATCCCGTTGAGGACGGGAAAACATCACCACTCCCAGACAGTGTGCGCCTTACCTTGAAAGGGAAACACCCTGTTGAGTACGCCCGGAGCCAACTCGCAAAATACCTAAAAGCTCACTGGATTTCTCTGCTCGCTCTTTTGGTATCCCTTGCGGCCTTGGCCGTCAGTGTGCTGTCCGCCCTGTATCCCGGCGTGGTCAAAGTAGTATTGCTAAGCTGATCGCCACAGCGGAAAGCACCACCGCCACGACCGAAAGCACATTTGTGTCATGGACAAACTTCGCCAGAAGGTCTACTTCCTCCTCAAACTTTTCCGCCGGATAGTACGGCTCGTCATCTATAGTGACGAGCTTTTTCTTTTCGTCCATCGGGTTCACCCCCCTTTCTATCAGTCCTGTTTATTGGGCTTTCCCTGCGGTATCCTGATCCGAAAGAAGCTCGCTCACTTGTCGTGTTCTCTCCGGTTTGGTAGAATGGCCTCACAAGGAGGCATGTCTTATGGATTACCCCGTCACGAACAGCACCACAAATCTTTTGAAATTCGTTCATAGACACGACAACTGTACGTTTGCAGAGATAAAAGCCAAATTTCCAAAGGTGGATTCCATGGAGTTGGTCAATCTGTCCCTCACAAACTATCTGCTTTGCACAAGGCCGGGAGAGCTACCAACGCAATTCCAGGACGGAAACTTTTCTGTTCCGGATAATGCCGAGTTTTGGGCGACACCGTACACAATTCAGTTCCTGGAGAGTCGTCGTCGTGAGTGGCTCCAATGGGTCATTCCAAATGCGATAGCTGGTGTGGCTCTTATACTCAGCATCATCACATTACTGCTGACACAAGTGCCACAAGTGACAGAAGTACGGATATTGCCGTGAGCACATAGCACAACGCGAGCCTTTGGCTGACGCTCTCAACTGTCGCCTTAAGTGCCTGCATTTGCTCCATCGTCCATTCGCCGGTAAATACCCAAGTGTCGCCGAACTTGACGGCTGGTTCTTTGCTGCTCATTGGTTCACTTCCTCTCTTCGCTTATATTGTGCCATACTATTTTTTGAGCGCAATATATTGACTTTTGTAGCTCAATCAGTTAAAATTGTCGTAAAAGGACAACTGGCTCTTGCCCTTACTTTTATGGAAAGCAGGTATGGCGATGGATAACATTACATTGAAGAAAACCGTGATCCGCACATTTGCTGATGTATCCAGTCCAATAGGGAGTAATTTGCTCTTAGCAACTCCTTTCGGCCTTATCAGTGGAAGACTCTCCACCACTAGCGTTCCTACGCCAGAGGAGTTAGACCAGATAAGTGGGAAAGCAACAGTGGAAGAGGCCGCTTCTGTTACCGCCGCCCTGTTAGCAACAGCGAAAAGCAATTACGGTGACGCTCCCGTAAATGGGAATGACGGGTATCTAGCATTGGTTGATGTCGTCATTAAAAGCTCGTCCGGCACCACATTCAACATTGGGAGTATGGTCGTTTTTTATGACCAAATTATTGGTATAAGTTTGGGGAAGTTCGACGCATAATCCAAACTTCCCAGAAAGCGAATCGGCAATCGTTGATGCTTCCTGTAAAAGCTCAACAAGTCGGTTCGCTTTTTTGATGGCTTCATCAACCTCTGTCATGTCGACTTTGGCCGTCAACTTTACCTCTGGCATGGGTGCGCCTCCTTTCGGTCATCTAAAAATAACTCATAGGGTACTTTGAGCGCCTTGCACAAAGCTTGATACTCCTCGGCAGTCATCTTGGATTTGCCGTTGATAATGCAACTGGTTTTTTGCCTAGACCACCCGCATTTTTGGGACACAAACGACTGCTTGATACCGTGCTCCTGTAAATAATTTCGGACAGCAGAAACAATTTCCATATCATCACCCCCTTGTAGTGCAGATATTCTCAACTGCGTTTTTATTATAGTGCAGTAATACTTAACTGTCAAGCAAAATAGCACAGAAATTCAGAAATTCTGCATTTCCGTGTTTACAAACCATAAATTCCAGTGTATGATACAGATACAAATAAGAAAGGAGGGCTTTGGGTGGGCGAACTCAGAGAGGCCATACGAACCAGTTTAGAACGGCATATTGCAGAATCTGGTTATAGCCAGAAAGAAGTCGCTGAAAGATTAGGTGTTTCAAAGTCATCCGTTACAAACTGGATCAAAGGGAAAAACAGCCCAGACGTAGAGCTTGTACTTCCGATTTGCAAACTCCTAAATATATCTGTCCGCGAATTTTATGGGGAACCAGATATAGAAGAACCACAGACCGCTAAAAAAGCCCCCTCCGATCTGTCGGAGGAGGCGCAGAAAATCGCAAAGAGCTACGAGAAACTGACCGACCACGGAAAGGGCATCATCAAGGTGGTACTTGGGTATGAGGAAAAGGCCCTTTCTCATTATTCCAAACATGAGGATGACAGTGGGAAAATCATAACAATGCCGAAGCCGAAGCGGAGCGGGCCAATGGTGGAACTCAGCGTTTATGATCAGCCGGCCGCCGCCGGTCTGGGCAATTATCTGGACGAGCCAGATTCCCATATCGAGCAGTATCCGCCCAGCGTTCTCCCGGACGGGATCGACTTCGGCATCGTTATCTCCGGCGACAGTATGGAGCCCAAGATCCACAACGGCGGTACCGTATTTGTAAAGGCCCAGCTCAGCATTGAACCGGGTAAAATCGGCATTTTCGTCCTGAATGGTCAGGCATACTGCAAGAAGCTGATGGTCGACCGTGAAAACCAGAAGGTACGGCTGGTCTCTCTGAATCCGAAATATGATGACATCATCGTGGGCGAGTTTGACGAACTGCGCACTGTGGGCCGCGTCCTAGGCCAGTGGACGCCTGGATATAGGCAGGATATATTTGGATGGTGAGTCTATCTGTTGGTACACACACGGGAATCTAGCAGCAGAATTGTATTTTTGATGCCAGGAAATAGTTTTAGAAATCACAGCGCTACCAAAAAACTTCCGGATATACCTGATGTCATAGGTGCCATGAAATCTTGCATCTAGAAGGACTAAAGAGGAGGCAGTGTAAATGGCGAAGATTCTTGCAAAAAATTTATTTGACTACTTGGATGGTCTTGGGGATTTACCTCAAAACTCTGTTTTCCGGGTCGTGTTGGAAGGAGAATTTCTTTCCTTGTATCGCATTAAGTTGAAAACCTTCGGCGCAGATGAGATCATACAACACTATAAGATAAGCACATCTGATATTCTGGCGCTGGATCAGGTGAAAACGTCAGAACTGCAAAACCAGTCTGTTGTGGGCCGTGGCGTAGTTGGTGGGCTTCTATTCGGCCCTGTTGGTGCGCTATTGGGAGGAATGAGCGCCACCGGAAAGCAGAAAATCAAAACAACATTAGCGATAAGCTATTTGCCTTCCAACGGAAATGAGCCAAAAACTGTGATTCTGGCAGATGCCGCTGCCTGGGGAGGAAATAATGCTGTCTCCATAGCAAAGTTAAAAAACGAACTTGCGAAGCAGCCAAAGTCTGAACGTGTAGTTCGGTATCTGGGGCAAACCGTCAATGAAGACGGGAGTATTACATTATGACCGCTAGTGTCACCCAATGACTTTCAGGAGGTTTTACGCATGTTAGACGAAAAAGACTTACAGTCCATTCAGACCATGATTGACGCATCCATCCGGGCGTCTGAAAAGCGTATGATTGCCTATTTTGACACGGATGTCATGCCGAAGTTTGACTTGCTGGCTGAAGGTCAGCAGGCTATCATGAAAGCCATTACGCCAAAAAGCGAAATTGAGGAGCTACGGAGCGAAGTATCCCTGCTCAAGCTGGCGATCCGCACCATGAATCAGGAAATCGCCGAACTGAAAAAAGCGCAATAAAAATACCGCCCCCGGTGCTGGAACACCGGAGACGGCTCACATAGAGGGCAGTAAGTTTTGATGGGCCTACTGCCCTCTTATTCTATCAAGAATAGGAGAGGTTTGCAAGTGAAATGCAGAAAATGCAGGGCAGAGATACCGGACGGGAGCCGGTATTGTCTGCGTTGCGGGGTCCCGCAACAGGTAAATCAAGCCACCAAATCCAGAGGCAACGGGACCGGCTCCGTGTTTAAGCGCGGCGGTACCTGGACAGCCGTCCGCGTGCTCGGCTACACTTCCGAAGAGGTGGAGATAGACGGGCAGAAGCGCAAAAAGCTGCACAAAACCACCCGCAGCAAGGGCGGATTCCGAACCAAAAAAGAGGCCCTGGAATATTTGCCCCAGCTCGGTATGCCGGCACGCAAAAAGGCGCCCACTTGGGCCGCACTCTACGACGCATGGAAGCCCACCCACCGGGCTGGGAAAAGCACTATGGACTGCTACGCCGCCGCCGAGAAATGGTTCCGACCAATCTGGCCGCTGCGTTTTGACGAGGTTGATATTGACGACCTACAAGAATGCCTGGATGACTGCCCCAAGGGAAAGCGCACACGGGAGAACATGAAGGCGCTGGCAGGGCTGCTCTATAAGTACGCCATCCCCCGTCATCTGGCAGATCTCAATCTGGGCCAGTACCTCATCGTTGGCGCCGGAGACACCAGCGAGAAGCAGGCACTGCCGGAAGACGCTCTGGAGGCCATCAGGAGCGCCGTAGGGCGCGTCCAGGGCGCGGACTACATCCTGGCGCAGTGTTACCTGGGATTCCGGCCCAGCGAGCTGCTGGCCCTAGACGCGGCCAGCTATGACCGAAAAGAGCGGGCTTTTGTGGGAGGCGCCAAGACTGATGCTGGCCGGGATCGGGTGGTGACCGTATCGCCCAAAATCCAACCCATCATTGACCGGCTTACCGCAGACAAGATCGGCGGCCCTGTGTTCTGCGGCCCCGGGGGCCGTACTATGACAATCGAGCAGTATCGGGCCATGTTCTATAGCGCTTTGGATGCCTGCGGGGTGGACAATCCCCTAGAGGGGCCAGAAGGAGCCAAGCGGCACCGGTACACCCCGCATTCATGTCGGCACACGTTTGCCACCCTCATGAAGCGGGTGGACGGTGCAGACAAGGACAAACTGGAGCTCATCGGGCACACGTCAAATGAGATGCTACGGCACTATCAGGACGTATCTCTGAAGGATCTCCGCAAAATAACAGACGCCCTCTAAGGCGTGAGCAATACGTGAGCAATAGCCTCATTTTTTATATCTGATTAGGCAATTATTTTTTTGATGTCAAAAAGTAATAGAAAAGCCCCGGAGCCTTACGGCCCCAGGGCTTTTCTTTTTGTTAAGTTGGTCCGAGTGACTGGATTCGAACCAGCGGCCTCTTGAACCCCATTCAAGCGCGATACCAAACTTCGCCACACCCGGAAGTCGCCGCCCTCATCGGACGGCTTAATTATATTACCACATCCTGCGAAAAGATGCAAGTGTTTTTTTCAATTTTTCTCGATTTTTTTCGAAAACCTTTTTAGACCCAGCTATCCTCCAGCTCGTGCTTCCGGGCGCGGGTCATCAACTCCTTAATCACGGCCCTGGTATCCCGTCCGCCGTATAATACCTGATAGGCCGCCTCTGTGATGGGCATCTCAACCCCCGCCTTCTGAGCCAGGGCGCGGGCGGTGGCGGCCGCATAGTAGCCCTCTACCACAGCGCCAATCTCCTTTACCGCCTCAGCGGCAGGGGTGCCTTGGCCGATCAGAATGCCACATCGGCGGTTTCTGGAGTGCATGGAGGTACAGGTGACGATCAGGTCACCCACGCCGGACAGGCCCGCAAAGGTCTCTCTGCGGCCGCCGAGGGCTACACCCAGGCGGGCGATCTCCGTCAGGCCGCGGGTCATCAGGGCGGCTTTGGTATTGTCGCCGAAGCCCATGCCGTCACAGATCCCGGCACAGAGGGCGATGACGTTTTTTAACGCAGCTCCCAATTCCACACCCACTACGTCGTCGGAGGCGTAAACACGGAACCGCTCATTCATAAAGAGATCCTGCACCAGCTCCGCCGCCGCCTTGTCTCGAGAGGCGGACACCACCACAGTGGGGACGCCACGGCCCACCTCCTCGGCGTGGGAAGGGCCGGAAAGGGCCACGATGGGATGCCCCTCCCCCACTTCCTGAGCAATGGCGTCGGTCAGGGTCAGAGAGGTATCTTTCTCAATGCCCTTGGACACCGACACCAGCACCGCAGAGGGCTCCAACAGGGACGCCACAGCACGGGCGGTGGTACGCACCGCAAAGGACGGCGTAGCAAGCACAACCACCTTACAGTTCTTCACGCACTCCCGGTCAGAGGTCAACGCCAGTCCATCCGGCAGGGGCACCCCCTTCAGCATGGGGTTTTCCCGCTTCTCCCGCAGGATAGCGGACTCCTCCTCCCTATAGGACCACAGGGTGACCTCATGTCCGTTCTCCAGCAGAACCAGGGCCAGGGCTGTCCCCCAACCGCCGCTGCCCATCACTGCGATCTTCATGCTTTCGGCGCCCCCTCATCTTTTTTATGGTGCAGGCTGAACTTGGATTCCGTTCCGTTCAGAATACGCTTCAGGTTGCCCCGGTGCTTCCAGACGATCAGGCCGCCCAGCAGAATGGCCAGCGCCAGCAGCACCACGTCATGGTACACAAACCAAGTGGCAAAGGGGAAGGATGCCCCGGCCCAGATGGAGCCCAGGGAGACCCATTTGGTGAGCGCGGCCAGGATCAGGAATCCCCCCCACACCACCAGCGCCACCCGCCAATCAATCATGATAGCGATGGTGCCGCCGGAGAGGATCCCCTTGCCCCCCTTAAAGTGGAACATACAGGGGAACATGTGCCCCAGAAGGCAGAAAGCTCCCGCCCAGTACTTACCAAGCGCCACTACCAGAAGCTCATCCGCCACCAAATACTTTGCCGCCAGGATGCCAGCCCATACAGCCACGACTGCTTTGAGCACATCGGTCAGGATAACCACAAAGGTCAGCGGCCCGCCGAAGGTGCGGTAGAAGTTGGTCAGCCCGGCATTGCCGCTGCCATGGGTACGCACATCGTCCCGCAGGATATACTTGGAGACGATGACCGCCCCGTTGAAGCAGCCGCAGAAGTAGGCGATCACTGCGATCAGCAGGGCCGGAAGCAACAGGGCCGCCCCCAGCTCACTCAGTGCGGCGGGAAGGTTAGGCTGTATTCCCGTGGGAACTGTTGTAGGATCTGCCATGACTATCCCTCCTTGTCGCTCTTCTGCCGAATGGTCAGCCGGACTGGCGTGCCCTCCAGGCCAAAGGTGGAGCGGATCTGGTTCTCCAGATAGCGCTGGTAGGAGAAGTGGAACAGCTTGGCGTCGTTGCAGAAGCAAACAAAGTGGGGGGGCTTGATACCGATCTGGGTCATATAGTAGATCTTCAGACGGCGTCCCTTGTCGGTGGGTGGCTGCACGCGGGCGGTGGCGTCAGCCAGCACGGTGTTGAGCATGCCGGTGGTAATGCGCAGAGATGCCTGGTCATTGACATAGTTGATGAGGTCAAAGAGACGGTCCACCCGCTGTCCGGTGAGGGCGGAAATGAAGACAATGGGGGCGTAGGTCATATAGGACAGGTCCCTGCGGATATCCTGGCGCATGTGGTCCATAGTCTTGTCATCCTTCTCAATGGCGTCCCACTTGTTGACCACGATGATACATGCCTTGCCCGCCTCGTGGGCCAGACCGGCCACCTTGGTATCCTGCTCGGTGACTCCCTCGTTGGCGTCTACCAGGATCAGGCACACGTCAGCCCGCTCAATGGCCATGGTGGCCCGCAGGACGGAAAACTTCTCGATGCGGTCGTCCACCTTGGACTTCTTGCGCATACCGGCGGTGTCGATGAACAGGTACTTGCCCTTCTGGTTCTCAAAATAGCTGTCCACCGCGTCCCGGGTGGTGCCCGCCATGTCGCTGACGATCACCCGCTGCTCCCCCAGGATGCGGTTTACCAGGGAGGACTTGCCCACGTTTGGCTTGCCGATGACCGCCACCTTGATGACATCGTCCTCCTCTTCCTCCTCGTCCTCAGGGGGGAAATACTCCATACAGGCATCCAGCAGATCCCCGGTGCCATGGCCGTGGACGGCGGAGACCGCGATGGGATCCCCCAGTCCCAGGTTATAGAACTCATAAATGTCTGGGTTGGTGATCCCCACCTGATCCATCTTGTTGACCGCCAGCACCACCGGCTTCTGAGAGCGCAGCAGCATGTTGGCCACCTCTTGGTCGGAGGCGGTGAGGCCGGTCTTGATGTCGCAGACAAAGAGGATCACCGTGGCGTGCTGGATGGCGATCTCCGCCTGCTGGCGCATAAAGGCCAGAATCTGGCTGTCGGCGGAGGGCTCGATGCCGCCGGTGTCCACCAGGTCGAACTTCCGGTTTCTCCACTCCGCCTCGGCGTACAGCCGGTCGCGGGTGACGCCGGGGGTATCCTCCACGATGGACAACCGCTGGCCCACCAATTTATTAAACAGCATGGACTTGCCCACGTTGGGCCGGCCCACGATTGCAATCAAAGGCTTCATAATAGCACCCTCACTCTCTCTGTCACGGGTTGTAGCGATAATAGTCGTCCTCCGGCGGCAGGGCATAGGCGGGCGCCTCCACCGGCAGCCCCAGAATGGCGTCCACCAGGTCAAAGCCGCTGTCAGCCGGAAGGGCCGTCACCGGCACCCCCAGGGCCTCCTCCACCTGCTCCACAGTGACGTCGTCCAGGAAGATCCGTTCCCCCGCCCGGAGCATGCTGTCCGGGATGAGCAGCCGCTCGCCCAGCGCCTTCCCCTTGAGCTGCTCTATCAGATCCCGTCCGGTAATCAGACCAGAGACCGTGATGGTCTCCCCGAAAAAGCAGTTGAGCACCGGATAGACGTTTCCTATTATATTACCACATTTTTCCCGGCACATGTCAACGATTTTCTGCAAGAAGGGGGCGGCAGACACACCGGTGGCAATGGCAAACGGGGGCGGGGCCTCCTCCAGCTCCATGTCCTCCAGGGCCATGGCCGCCTGACTGGTGAGCAGGCGGAGCATCCCCACGCCGTTTTCCATCTGGGCCATGTCCTCATAGTATCCCTTTTCCGGCAGGGGACGGCCGGCCAGCAGGTAGAACTCGTCGGAACACCAAGCCAGGTGGGTGCTGTGCTTTTTCAGGAAAGAAGCGGCAAATGCCTCCACCTGATCCAGCACCGCCGCGGCCTGGGCCGGAGTGTACGGGTCGATCCGATACAGGCCCTCCCGGAATCGGGTCACCCCCACCGGCACCACCGCCACGCTGCCCACCGCCGGGTGGAGTGCCCCCAGCTCCCGCAGGGTGCGGTCCAGGGCGGGGCCGTCGTTGACGCCGGGGCAGGCCACGATCTGGCAGTTCATGGTGATGCCCGCCGCAGCAAATCGCTCCATGATGGCCAGACACTCCCCCGCCCGCCGGTGCTTGAGCATGGCCTCCCGCAGGGCCGGATCAGTGGCATGAACCGAGATGTTGATGGGGCTGATGCGCAGCTCTGCGATGCGCGCAATCTCCCGCTCCGACAGGTTGGTCAGGGTGATATAGTTCCCCATCAGGAAGGACAGGCGGGCATCGTCATCCTTGAAATAGAGTGTCTCCCGCATACCGGGGGGCATCTGATCCACAAAGCAGAAGATACACCGGTTCGCGCAGGAGCGGGCCTTGTCCATCAGATAGGTCTCAAAATTGAGGCCCAACTCCTCCCCCTCCGCCTTGCGTACCCGCAAGGTGCGGCTGCGGCCGTCCTCCCCTACCAGGGTCAGCTCCAGCCGGGGGTCGTAAGCAAAAAATTTATAGTCCAGCACATCCACAATGGGGCGTCCGTTGATGTGGGTCAGCGTCTCACCCGGCCGGACACCCGCCCTCTGGGCCGGACTGTGGGCGTCCACGGATTTGATTTTCGTCAGGCTCATACGTTTTGGGCTCCTCAAAAAAATAAAGTGACAGAGGGTGGCTCTGCGGCCGCCCGCCCCTTTCTTTTCGTAGGGGCCGATGTCCTCATCGGCCCGGCGGGCGGGTGTGTGCCCCCGCCCCTACGTCTTATTGCAAGGGCGGCCCTTGTGGTCTGCTGCGATTCTCCGGGGCCGCCGCCCGGCCATACGGCGCGGTGCGCTCCCCCACTTCCGGGGCCCCCGCCGAAGCCCAGCGGCGACGGCCGCGGGTTCGGTGGGGAAAGGAGCCGCAGCGGAAGGAGTGAGCTTTGCCGCCTGCGGCGAAGCGAAGGATCTGGAGCTTGCGGCGACGCTGTCACGGTTCGCCTGTTCGCGACGCCCGGCTTCCCTCCGCCTCGGGCTGGTCTCCGGGCCGCTCGTGCGGCCCTGCGCTCACCCTCGCTGCGGTCCATCCGGGCTGCTCACAACGGCTCACCGCTTCTATTCTACCCCATTTCCGGGCAAAAAGAAAGAGGGGTGATTCCCCTCGTTCTTTTCGGGCTATTTACTTCGCCTCGGCGGTAGCCTCCACCTTGCCGAACTCATGGCCGTTGTAGCTCATGCAGCTCTTGCACATCCGGTGGGGCAGACGGAACGCACCGCACTTGGGGCAGGTGGTAACGCCGGGAGTCTCCAGCTTCCACACGGAGCTACGGCGCTTGTTCCGGCGCTGCTTGGACACTTTACTCTTAGGGACTGCCATCTATGACACCTCCTTAGGTTCATGCCCTGGCCGGGCAAAACTTACTCAGACTCTTTATCCAACAGCTGCGCGAGGGCAGCAAAACGTGGATCAATTTCAGGCTTGCAGCCGCAGGGTCCCTCGTTGAGATCCGCGCCGCAAGTGGCGCACAGCCCCTTGCAATCCTCGGAGCACACATGCTTGGAGTCCATGGCCAGCACCAAAGCGGTGGTAAAGACCTCATCCAGATCCACCGTACCGTTATCCAGAAGCAGGATCTCGTCGTTTTCCTCGTCCTCCAGAGTCTCGGCCAGCAGGCTGTCCACCGGAACGCGCATATCCCGGCAGAAGGGCTTGAGGCAACGGTCGCACACCAGCTCCAGCGTAGTCTCCGCCGTCCCCTCCAGAACGAGGGCATCCGCCTGATTTCGCACTGTACCAGACACCTGTACCGGGCCGGCAAACGGATGCTCTCCATAGAAGTCCAGGCCGGACAGATCCAACGCAAACGAGAAGGGGAGCGAAGCCCCGGGAACATGAAGAATAGAACGGAGATCCAGTCGCATGGTACACCTCACACAATGGCACAGCAGACATTATAACGAAACCCGCGGCCAATGTCAAATATTTTTTTCGTGGAAACCCACATTTTTTCAAAGTCCGGCAGGCTGTACTACTTTACGGCGGATTTCCTTCTTATGATACCACAGCTTGACCGTGCTGCGCAAGCCCTTTCCCCTCTTTCCCCGGTTGTGCGCTTATGTTATAATGGATGCAAATGAATTGTGAGGCAGACTATGAAAGAATTCACCATCGGAAAAAACGACGCCGGACAGCGGCTGGACCGCTGGCTGGCCAAGACCCTCCCCCTCCTCCCCGCGCCGCTGGCCCAGAAGTACATCCGCCTCAAGCGGGTGAAGGTCAATGGGAAGGGCTCCCAGCGGGATGTGCGGCTCCAGTTGGGGGACATACTCCAGTTATACATCAACGACGAGTTCTTCGAGCAGCCCAGGGAGGAGAACGCCTTTCTGAGCGTCTTCAAGCCCCACCTGGACATCGTCTATGAGGATGAAAACCTGATGCTGCTCAACAAACGGCCTGGCCTGCTGTGCCACGCGGACGAGCACGAAAAGGTGAGCACCCTCATCACCCATATCCAGGCCTACCTCTACCAAAAGAAGGAGTGGAACCCCCGGGACGAGCACTCCTTTACTCCGGCCCTGTGCAACCGCATCGACCGCAACACCGGCGGCATCGTCATGGCCGCCAAGAACGCCGAGACCCTGCGCATCCTTAACCAGAAGATCAGGGACCGGGAGATCGCCAAGTTCTACCTGGCCATTGTCCACGGCCGCATGAAGCCATCCCAGGGGAAGCTGGAGGGCTTTCTACTCAAGGATGAGGACCGGGCCCAGGTGAAGGTCTTCTCCCGCCCCGTCCCCGGCGGCAAGAGCGCCGCCACCTTATATAAGACTCTGCGGACGGCGGGCGGACTGTCCCTGGTAGAGTGCGAGCTGCTCACCGGCCGCACCCACCAGATCCGCGCCCAGTTCGCCGCCGCCGGCCATCCCCTGCTGGGGGACGGCAAGTATGGCCGGGAGCGGGACAACAAGAAGTACGGCCGTTCCTTCCAGGCCCTCTATTCCTATAAGCTGGCCTTTACCTTCCCCACCGACGCCGGGCTGCTGGAGTACCTGCGGGGCCGCGTGTTCACCGTGGAGCAGGTGGATTTCGTGGCGGAATACTTTCCCACCGGGGAGCGGGTATAAAATCCCTGAAAATATTTCGTTTTATTATTGACATTTTTCGCAAGAACATATATGATTTGTTTCGTCATTAGGGCGTACCCAACCGCCGGTTTGGGTGCGCCCTTTACTACCTTTTAGAAATGGGGGAGGATACATGTCCAAGGAACTGATCCGCCTGTCGGATTGCTTCATGAAATTTGACGACGACGTCATTCTGGACCATATCAACCTTTATATCAACGACAAGGAATTCCTCACGCTGCTCGGTCCCTCCGGGTGCGGCAAAACCACGACGCTCCGTATCATCGGCGGCTTTCAGAAGCCGACCTCCGGCGACGTGTTTTTTGACGGCGTGAGGATTAATGACGTTCCTCCTCATAAGAGGAAGGTCAATACCGTCTTTCAAAAGTATGCCCTGTTCACCCACATGAACATCTTTGAAAACGTGGCCTTCGGTCTGCGCATCAGCAAAGTGCCCGAGGCGGAGCTGCGGGAGCGGGTGGAAGAGGCCCTGGCCCTGGTCAACCTGGCCGGGTACGGCAAGCGTTCGGTCAATTCCCTCTCCGGCGGCCAGCAGCAGCGGGTTGCCATCGCCCGTGCCATTGTCAACCGCCCCCAGGTACTCCTGCTGGACGAACCGCTGGGTGCGCTGGATCTCAAGCTGCGCAAGGATATGCAGATCGAGCTCAAGCGCATCCAGCAGAGCCTTGACATCACGTTCATTTACGTCACCCACGACCAGGAGGAGGCCCTCACCATGTCGGACACCGTCGTGGTGATGAACCGGGGCGACATCCAGCAGATCGGCTCGCCCCAGGATATCTACAACGAACCGAACAACGCCTTTGTGGCGGATTTCATCGGCGAATCCAACATCCTGGACGGCGTGATGCTGCGGGACTTCCGCGTGGAATTCGCCGGGCAGGAATTCACCTGCGTGGACGCGGGCTTCGGCAGCCGGGAGATCGTGCAGGTGGTGGTGCGCCCGGAGGATATCCAGGTGGTGCCCGCCATTCAGGGCCAGCTGACGGGCCTGGTGGAAAACGTCATCTTCAAGGGCGTGCATTACGAGATGCACGTGCGGCAGGCAGGCTACGAGTGGATCATCCACTCCACACAGGCGTCGCAGGTGGGCGAGCTCATCGGCATGAACATCGGGCCGGACGAGATCCACATCATGCACCGCACGCAGGGGTGACGGCCGATGAAAAAGACAAAATGGACCGCTTCGCCCTATCTGGTATGGATGGTGGCGTTCATCGCCGTGCCGCTGGCCATTGTGGTGTATTTCGCATTCACCGATAAAGCCGGGCATTTTACGCTGGAAAACATCATGGGCCTGGGCGCGTACACCACGGTGTTTGCCCGCAGCATCGTCCTGGCGGCCATCGCCACGGCCATCTGCCTTGTGCTGGCCTTTCCCGTCAGCTACCTGCTCTCCCGCATGCGGCCCGCAAGCCAGCGCATGATGCAGATGCTCATCATGCTTCCCATGTGGATGAATTTTCTGCTGCGCACCTATGCGTGGATGAGCCTTCTGGAGCACAACGGCATCATCAACCGCTTTCTGGGGCTGCTGGGCGTCGGGCCGTTCAACATGATCAACACCTCGGGCGCGGTGGTGCTGGGCATGGTGTACAATTACCTGCCCTATATGGTGCTGCCGCTGTACACCATCATGGTCAAAATTGACAACAGCGTCATCGAGGCCGCGCAGGACCTTGGCGCAAACGTGTACCACGTTGTGGCAAAGGTGCTGGTGCCGCTTTCCATGCCGGGCATCACCACGGGCATCACCATGGTGTTCGTGCCCAGCATCTCCACGTTCATCATCAGCCGCATGCTGGGCGGCGGCTCGAACCTGCTCATCGGCGACCTCATCGAGCTGCAGTTCCTGGGCAACAGCTACAACTACAATCTCGGCAGCGCCATGAGCCTGGTGCTGATGGTCATTGTGCTTTTGTGCATGAGCTTCACCACTGCCGACACCGAGGAAATGGAGGCGATGGTATGAAAAAGGGCCGCCTGCTTGCAAACGCATATCTGGTGCTGGTGTTCGGCTTTTTGTACGTGCCCATCGCCGTGCTCATCGCGTTCAGCTTCAACGAAAGCAAAAGCCGCACCGTGTTCACGGGCTTTACCTTTAAATGGTACCAGAACCTGTTCCACAACGACATGGTGCTGAAAAGCCTGGGCGTTTCGCTGGGCGTGGCCTTTGCGGCGGCGTGCATCGCCACCGTGGTGGGCACGCTGGCCGCCATCGGCATCAGCAGCATGAATAAGCGCGCCCGGGGCGCCGTCATGGCCGTCAGCTATGTGCCCGTCGTCAACCCGGAGATCATCACCGGCGTTTCGCTGATGCTGCTGTTCGTGGTGTTCAACCGGCAGGTCAGCGCGGCGCTCTCGTGGCTTCTGCAGCGCGAGGTGGAGCTTCAGGGCTTCGGCCTGTGCACGCTGCTCATCGCGCACATCACGTTCTGCCTGCCCTATGTCATCTTCAACGTCAGCCCTAAGCTGCGCCAGCTGGACCCGGCCGTTTACGACGCCGCGCTGGACCTTGGCTGCAATCCCCGGCAGGCGTTTTTCAAGGTGGTGCTGCCGCAGCTCACGCCGGCCATCCTGTCGGCGTTTCTCATCAGCCTCACCTATTCCATTGATGATTTCATCATTTCCTATTTCACCTCCGGCACCATGCAGACGCTGCCCATCGCCATTTACAGCATGACGAAGAAAAAGGTCAGCCCGGAGATCAACGCGCTTTCCGCCATCATGTTCGTGGTGATTTTAACCATCATCCTCGCGGCCAACGCCGTGGATTCCGCAAAAGAGCGCCGCCTGCGCAGGGCCGCGCGCGCAGAGGAGGGCAGGCGATGAAGCATATCCTGAAGGCAAAAAAACGCTTTTTGTGCCTGCTTCTTGCGGGCGCGCTTGCGGCCTGCCTGTCCCCCGCGGCCCTTGCCGCACCGGACGGCGTGGAGGTTGCCCCCGGTTACGATTACACCCGCTTCAAGGACGCGGGCATTACGCTGAATGTCTACAACTGGGGCGAATACATCTCGGGCGGCACCGACGGCTCCATGGATGTGGTGAAGGAATTTGAAAACCTGACGGGCATCCGCGTCAACTACACCACCTATGACACCAACGAGAGCCTGTACGCCAAGCTGAAAAGCGGCGGCGGCAATTACGACGTCATCATCCCCAGCGATTATATGATCGGCAAAATGGCCGCCGAGGGCATGCTGGAGGAGCTTGACCCCGCCAATATCCCCAACGCGGCGCTCATCGGCGAGGCATACCGCTCCAAATCGTTCGACCCTCAGAACAAATACAGCGTGGCCTATACCTGGGGCCTCGTGTGCATCGTGTACAACCGGACGATGGTGGACGAGGGCGACCTGGAACAGGGCTGGGGCATCCTGTGGGACGAAAAGTACGCCGGGCAGGTGCTGATGTTCAACAACAGCCGCGACGCGTTCGCCATTGCGGGCAAGCTGCTGGGCAATTCCATCAACCCCGGCTCCGTGCAGGAGATCGAGCAGGCGGCCGAAAAGCTGAAAGAGCAGAAATCCGTGGTCCAGAGCTATGTGATGGACGAGGTGTTCGACAAAATGGGCGGCGGCGAGGCCGCGCTGGCCCCCTATTACGTGGGCGACGGCGTGACGATGATGGCCGACAACCCCGACCTTGCCATGTTCATCCCCGCCGAGGGCACCAATATCTACATCGACGCCATGTGCATCCCCAAAGGCAGCCGGAACAAAGAGGCCGCGGAAATGTTCATCAACTTCATGTGTGAAACGCAGGTAGCGCTGGCCAATGCGGAGTACATCTGCTATTCCTCGCCGCAGGTAGAGGTCCCCGCGCTTCTGGACGAAGAGACCCGGGAGAACGAGATGATGTACCCCGGCGCAGACATGCTTTCCCGGTGCGAGACCATGGAGGTGCTGCCCGACGAGCTGAACAGCGCCATGGACAAGGCATGGAGCGATGTGCGCAGCTACGACGCCGCGGGCAACGGGTGGGTGATGCCGCTGATGCTGGTGGCAATGCTGGCCCTTTCCGGCGTAGGCTACTGGCGCAAAGCGGTACGCCGCCGGCGCAGCCAGTTTTAAACGCCATTCCCTTTTTACAAGGCAATGAACGCAAAGGCGCCGCCGTTCTTCGGAACGGCGGCGCTCCTGTATGTCGAAAAAGACTAAGGCAAAGGCGCACAGTTCACGGCTGACGCCTGAAGCGTCGCCTCGCTTGCAGATTTTCCGGCAACTGTCACAAAAATGCTCGCGAATACACAAAGTATTCGCTGCGCTTTTTGTTTAACCTGCCAAAAAACCGGCCGGCGCGATTCGGCTCTTAGAATTGTGCGGTATTGCCCTAAAAAAAACTGCTTGCCCGCCCGGCGCATGTCCGGGCGGGCAAACGGGTTTTCAACTTTTTCCTGCGGCGGCCCCCACGTTACGGCGTCAGCCGTAACTTGTGCGGCGCCGCCCTATGGGCGCGTTACCAGCCGCAGATATTCCCGCCCCATCTGCGGCGGGAACCGGTGGCGCAGGCCCGTCTGCAGCGTCAGGTGCACGCGCCCGCCCGCGCTGTGCAGCGCACCGTACAGCATCTGCGCCATTTCGATGCAGTCGCTGTCCTGCGTACCGCAAAAAAGATGCACCTCTACGTTTTTTTTCGCCAGCGCACGGCAAACCGCTGCGCATTCCTTCTCAAGCAGCGGTGTCCACGGGGATTGCAGCGCCAGCGTGTCGCAGGAAAGCCCGGTATACAGCAGCGTGCGCAGCAGCATATCACAGCCGGCGGAAAAGCCCGCCCAAACCTGCCGCTCATAGCCCGCGTCCTGCACAATACGCGCCGCGTCCGCTGTCTGCCTGTAATTTTCGCCGTCGTATTCCCAGCGAAACCGCCCCGTACAATCCACCACCGAGGACTGCACTGTTTCCACCTGCGCACCCGCACGCTCCAGCGGCGCCCAATCCCGGCGCGCAATCCCGGCGTTTTGTCCGTTGCCGTGCACCGCCAGCACCAACGTTCCGGCAGCGCGCCCGCGCCACGAAAACTGCATCCTGCCCGCACGCCGGGCCTCCTCGTAACGTCCCTCGGAAATTTTGCGCAGCGTCTCAAACCGCGCGTCCCCGAACAGCGGCTTTAAGTCCCCGTCGTCCAGCACCTCGGGACGGTACCAATACTCCTTTTGCTCCACCGCCTCGGCCAGCCACTCCAGCGCCGCAGGCGCGCGGCCCGCCCCGGCGGCAAGGCATGCGAGAAAATAATAAATCTGCGGATGCTCGCCGTCCTTCCATGCCCCACGCTGCGCGAGCAGGAAATCATAGGCCGGTTCATAACCGTCCTGCTCCGCCAACGCCAATACTTCTTCCAATAAAACATCTTCGTTCATGTGTTTATGCTCCTTTTTTGGATTTAAGGGCATAAAAATGCCCGGGAGAGTGATTTCTCCCGGGCAATCACAAAACGAATTTACACAAAGGACACGCCGGGAGCCGCGCCTATCGCAGAAAATTTTTTCATAGATGACCGCTCCCTTTCCATACAGGCTTTCCGGCGTTGCCTCCCACCGGGCCTGTGCCAAAGCACGGGAAACCCGCCGCGTGCAGATTATAAACCTTACGTGCACCGTTTGTCAAGATGCGCCGTTCTTCAAAAAACGGCCCGCGCGCCCCGCCGCCTTCAGGCGGCGGGTTCCTCGTCCAGCTCCTGCCGCACGAACACGACCTCCTCGTCGTCCTCGTCGAACAGGTAATTTACCGTGGGGCTGTGCAATACAAGCTCGGTGGGGCGGAATTTTGCTTCGCCCTCCCAATACGGATTCTCGTAGTCAGGGTTGGTGTGGCCATCCACGATCTCATACGGTGTGATTGCGACAAGATTCGATTTTAAGAAACGAACCGATATTTCCCGCACTTCGCCGTCCACCACCACTTCGCCGTAGCATTGATGATTTTCGGCTTTCTTTACGGTAAACCATGCGCCGTATTCCTTGCACACCCATTTGGCGTCCCCGTAGTCAAGCGGACGGTAGCCGTCATACGGGTCGCACGCGCAAAGCAAAAGTACGCACAGCAGCGCCGCCGCCATGCACTGGGCAGCACGCCTTAAAGCCCTACCCCGCGTTCTGCACCCTGTACCCGACAATAAACTGTCCATTTTCAATTACCTCCCGCCGCCGGACATCCAGCCCGCCGCCTTCAGGCGGCGGGTTCCTCGTCCAGCTCCTGCCGCACGAACACGACCTCCTCGTCGTCCTCGTCGAACAGGTAATTTACCGTGGGGCTGTGCAATACAAGCTCGGTGGGGCTGTATTTTGCGTCTCCACCCCATAATCTTGCTCCGTATTGAGAGCCTTCCATATAACGCGGCCAAATGTAAATAAGCCCCCCAGGATAAAAGGCATATTCAACTTCAACAGCTTTTCCATCCACCATCACCTCACCATAAATTGCTTCTTTCTCCTTTATTTCAAACCATGCACCGTATTCCTCACATGTCCACCTTGCCTCCCCGTAATCATACGGGCGGTACCCATTATAAGGGTCACACGCGCAAAGCAAAAGCATGCACAGCAGCGCCGCCGCCATGCACTGGGCAGCACGCCTTAAAGCTCTACTTCGCGTTCTGCACCCTGTACCCGACGATAAATTGTCCATCTGCAATAACCTCCCCTATGTTATCTACCGACTTCTCTTTTTCCCATCCATTATAACGGTTATACATTTGATATTCTCCGTTCACCTTCTGCACCGCGAATGTATGATAGCCTCCCCAAATCGTACCCTTTCGGTTCCAGATCGAAACGATCATCACATCGCCTTCGCCCGCCTCGCGCTCCAGGGCGTCCGGGTCGGTGTATTCCTCGTACTGCACGCCGTATTGCTTCAGCACCTGCGGCGCGCCGTAGGGGTTCGTCCCCCATGCTCCGCCGCCCGCCATCGCGCCGCTTATCTCATAGCGCCGGCCCACCTCGGCCAGGCTGGGGTCCTTCCCCAGCAGATACAGCGCGTTATAGGTCCCGATCACGCCGCACCCGCTGTCCTTCATCTGGGAATTGCCGTAGGCAAATTCTCCCGCCGCGTCAACGCCCTGCCCGTGGACGGGCCGCCCGGAGATATCGTGCGTTTTGTTTCTTTCATAGTTTGCATTGCTTGTTTCAATCGCCTGCGCAAGCCCTGTTCCCGGCTCGCTGCCGGGAACGCTGGGAATGGGGGACAAAGCCGTGCTCAGGCCCAGAGCCGCCCGCTCCAGCAAAGGCCGGACATATTTTGTGTACGCCGCGCCAACACCTTCGGCCTGTGCGCGCTCCTGCGCCAGCGTCTGCGCCTGCAGCGCCGCCTGCTGCTCCAAAAAGGCATCCCGCCAGCTTTCCGTATCCTGCCTTTTTTTCAGTGTACCATATCCCCCGCCGGGCTGCAATGCTTTGCCGGTCTCCGTGCCCGCCTTCCGCCGCTTGGGCCGCAGCAGCTCCGCCAGCGCCTGCCCCGCATACACCGCGTCGCGGTACGCCGGGTCCACGCCCTCAAGAGCAAAGCCGGGCACGCCCTGCTCCGGCCCGGCAGGCGGCTCCCCGCCCGGCGTGGCCTGCGCCATGCTCCGGCGCTGCCCCGCCAAAAGCATGGTCCCCGCGCCGGACGGCGGGTTCTCCGACAGCGCCGCCCAAGGGGTTCTCTCTGCCCGGCGCGCCTGCCCCGGCCACGCTTCCCCCAAACCCGGCCACGGCTGCTTTTCCCCTGTGTAAAAGGCATTTTGCGCTCCCGCGCCGGACGGCAGGTTCTCCGGCAGCGCCGCCCAAGGGGTTCTCTCTGCCCGGCGCGCCTGCCCCGGCCACGCTTCCCCCAAACCCGGCCACGGCTGCTTTTCCCCTGTGTAAAAGGCATTTTGCGCTCCCGCGCCGGACGGCAGGTTCTCCGGCAGCGCCGCCCAAGGGGTTCTCTCTGCCCGGCGCGCCTGCCCCGGCCACGCTTCC
>ENA-ORTH01001556-ORTH01001556.1-human-gut-metagenome-genome-assembly--contig:-NODE-1556-length-22533-cov-50.331346_pt1 | contig 22533 bp, 17 predicted proteins | sample MGYA00241914_ERZ509192 | MGnify/ENA primary metagenome ERZ509192 (study PRJEB26280, sample SAMEA2338826) | human gut metagenome | biome: human gut; feature: human-associated habitat; material: faeces... | reverse complement strand
TTTTATCCGCTCGCGTTTTGGTCTGCGGGTTTACGGGCCTTCCCGGCGGGAGGATCGTTCTGGCCACTGAAAGTTCCAGTACGCCGACAGATCTCAGGAATGTTAAGGGACCTTCTTGCGCTTATCCGATGGTTGAATAGACTGAAGAACTATGCATTATTTCGTACCCAAACGCTGTGTCGAATCGAACAAAATCATGTATCACGACAAAGCAACAGCTCAGCAGGCCGCTGACCAAAGTTGGCGTGAACGTGGCACCGAACTTTGGGTATATCGGTGCGAATTCTGCGGAACCTGGCATCTCACGCATCGCGATCCACAATCCAGCTATACGTACGTTCCATTTAATCAGCAGATTAAACCGCATTCCCGCAAAAAAGGCTACAAACCACGTCGTAAGTAGCCGTACCGTCCTAATCTTTCCACCGACTGGAGGTTTATGGACGTTTAGAGGTCTGTAGGCGGGGGTTTCTTCCAGCGACTGGAGGAATCACCCCGCTCGCATGCTTCCTAGCGTCCCGATTTTTCCAGTGAGTGGGATTTTGGGACTCCCAGAGACTGTGAGCGGGGTGATTGTTCCACTGACTGGAAGTTTTGCTCGGGCGGAGCGCATGGGGGCAGTTCGTCGAAGCCGTAGTTTCGTTAGCGCTCGAGGCGGAAGCCTTGGTGCTTGGCGTTTGGAGCTACGGCCTTGCTGGTCACACCGGAATCGACCGCATTCGACGCAATCTGATCGCTGAACGTATCAACCGGGCGCTCGGTATTGCGCAAATCGTAATACCGATGCACTTCCTCGTCGAAATCCTGCAAACCAGCAAGTAACGTCTCATTGCTCGACGGATACTCATTCTCAAAGAACTGCATGGAACGCGGCATACGCGGCTTGAGTGCAGGATCCTGATCGGGCTTGCCGATCGCAAGTCCCAGCACAGGGTACGTGTATTCCGGAAGATTCAGCAGATCAATCAAAGCCGGAACATCGTTAAGCAGCGAGCCGAGAATCACGCAACCAAGACCGAGCGAATAAGCGGCAGTCTCCATCGCATGAAGCGCCAAAACTGCGTCATTCTGCGCCTGAGTGTAACGATAGCTGCCATTCAACGTAAACTCGTCGGAAGCCGGTCTCAACGCCCTTGGAAGCTGCGATGGCCGCATTGCGATGTTCGTCAAGCACAAACACGTACAGCAGCGGCGCGGTCGCGATATATGGTTGCCCGCCGATTTCAGCAAGACGCTTCTTTGCGGCCGGATCGGTAATGCGGATTGCCGACCAGTCGTTTAGGAATTGGCTGCTTGCGGCATGCTGAGCCACGGTTTCGAGTGTTTCGACGATATCGTCGCTCAGTGGCTTCGGCTTGAATTTACGGATTGAACGACGCTCCAGTAGAGTGTCAACGGTTGCATTATGCAGAATATTGCTCATGTTGCCTATTTTTATCCTATCCGCGTAATTGCGCAAGCAATTTCGCCCACAAGCGCACCTCTTTCCAATCGCAGTTTCAGTGGATTTCGCGTGCTTGCCGTGAGTGTCGGCGGTTGACCAGCGCTTGCGATCCGTGGTCGAAAAGCTGCGATACCAGTGCACCGAAACCAGCGGAAACTACGCCGAATACGAGATTCAGCGCCAGTTCCTTGCGTTTGTCGGTGGTGCCGTCCGGTAATACGGCTTTGTGGCCAACCGACTTGTGCCATGCCAGTTCGAACAGTTTGCCGAACACGAGTCCGGCCAGCGCGGGGGCGGCCGCCTTGAATATCTTGTCGCAAAGATCGTCGGGATCGTTGATTCGCTGTTCGCGCAAGGCGTTCACCTTCTCGTCGACGTTGTGCAGTGACGCTACGATGCGGTCTGCGTTGGATTCCAAGTCAGGCATTTCACTCATGGTTTCCAGTGTAGACCGTGCAGTCGGATTTCGGTTGGATTTCGCTGGATCGTGCGTGCGTTGCGAAGCGCTTAAGACACATGGTGAAAGATTGCTGGTGAAACGCTTTCCGTCGGTTAGAGTAGGAGTATGACAGATATTCAAGTTGGAAGCGAGGATGCTTCTTCAATCGTGCCCGGCCGCCTGGTGCTGTTGCGTCATGGCCAGACTGTGTGGAGCGAATCGGGTCAGCATACTGGCCGAACCAATATTCCGTTGACCGATACCGGTTGCGAGCAGGCCCGTGCGGCGGGCGAGCGTCTTCGTGAGGCGTTTCCAAAAGGGTTTGATCCGGACTGCATGTTCGCAAGCCCTCTGCGCCGCGCCCAGCAGACCGCGCAACTGGCCGGTTATGGCGATTTCAAAGTGCTTGACGAGATTGCGGAATGGGATTACGGCCGTGCCGAAGGGCGTACACGTCAGGAGGTGAGCGAGGCCGGCGGCTTCCAATGGGATGTATGGCGTGACGGTCCGCGTTCCCTCCCCGAATCATTGGAGGGCGACTGGGTTGAGACGTTGCCAAGCGGCGAGCAGGTTCCGGTGCACAATGGCCCTGGCGAGACGGTTGAGGAGGCTGCCGCACGCACCTGCGATGCGATCGACGTGGTGATGCCGCTGCTCAATGCCGGTCATGACGTGCTGTTGGTGGCACACGCGCATGTGTTGCGCATTCTCACCTCGCAGTGGCTGGGCGTCGATCCGCATTTCGCGCGTTTGCTGCGTCTCGACACCGCACATTATTGCGTGCTGAGCCAATATAAGGGAGACAACGTTATCGAGCATTGGAATTGCTAGGCATGCTGCGCTGGACTGAACGTCGGTAACGGGAAGGTTTTCGCATTTCACCAACATTTGGACCGTTTTTTTGGGCTGATATTTGGCTGCGTCGCCTGAAGACACCTGGCTTACGGCACCTGAAGCTGACTGTTGCGAACGTCGGTAGTTTGACATTGTTTACAAACTGCCGACGTTTTTTGTTGCCGCAATTTGTCAAGTTTGCGAGCTACTGCGTTTTTTGCCGTGCGAAATGGAGGGTGTGTCGCAAACGGTTTCATAAAGATAGTGTGATGAAAACCCTTGAAAATAAAGGATTTTGAGAAAAACTTGCGATTGTAGAATCGCCCTAAAAAAGGCTTTTTCTGCTTACGTTTGCAAAAATGGGGGAAATGCGGCACAATAGTGCATGTCAGGAATCGTGAGGAAGCGATTTCACAGGATGTTTTCCAGCGGGGTGCTGGGAAACAGGAATGGAAGAGAAAGGTTCGCTGATGAATCGCACTATCAAGGCAGCAGTTGGAATGGTCGCCATTGCGGCGATGTCCGTAGGCACGTTGGGCGCTTGCGGATCGAGCTCCAGCTCCAACGACGGCAAGGGCAAGGTCTATTACCTGAACTTCAAGCCGGAATCCAACGACGAATGGCAGAAGCTGGCCAAGGATTACACCAAGGAAACCGGTGTCGAGGTCAAGGTCCGGACCGCTGCTTCCGGCACCTACGAGCAGACCCTGAAGTCCGAGATCGCCAAGTCCGAAGCCCCGACCCTGTTCCAGGTCAACGGTCCGGTCGGCTATCAGAACTGGAAGTCCTACACTGATGACATGACGGACACTGAACCGTACAAGCAGCTCATCAACAAGGACGTCGCCCTCAAGGATGGGGACAAGGTCGTTGGCGTTCCGTACGCTATGGAAACCTATGGCCTGATTTACAACAAGGATCTGCTGGCCAAGTACATCGCTACCGATGGCGCCAAGATCAAGGACGTCAAGGATATCGACAATTTCGATACCTTGAAGGCCGTGGCTGATGACATCCAGGCCAAGAAGGACCAGCTCGGAGTCAAGGGCGCATTCACTTCCGCTGGTTTCGATTCCAGCTCCGATTGGCGTTTTAAGACCCATCTGGCCAACCTGCCGCTGTACTACGAGTTCAAGGATGATAACGTCACCAAGCAGCCGGAGACCGTCAAGGGTACCTATCTGCCGGAGTATAAGAACATCTTCGACCTGTACCTGAAGGATTCCACCACCGAGCCGACCCAGCTGAGCTCCAAGACCGGTGATGACGCCACCTCCGAGTTCTCCCTCGGTGAGGCCGTGTTCTATCAGAATGGCACTTGGGCATGGACTGATCTGCAGAAGAATGGCATGAAGGCCGAGTCCGTCGGCATGCTCCCGATCTACATGGGCGTCAAGGGCGAGGAGAACCAGGGTCTGGCCACTGGCTCCGAGAACTACTGGTGCATCAACTCCAAGGCTTCCGACGCCGATAAGAAGGCCACTAAGGACTTCCTGAAGTGGGTCGTCACCAGCAAGACCGGCATCGAGGCCCTGTCCAGCGCCATGGGCTTCACCACTCCGTTCAAGTCCTTCAGCGATGTCAAGTCCGACAATCCGCTGGTGCAGGCCGCTGTTGAAGATCAGAACTCCGGCAAGACCGCAGTCTCCTGGAACTTCACCATGATGCCATCCGAAGAGTGGAAGAACAAGCTTGGTTCCGCCCTCCTTGAGTACGCTCAGGGCACCGGCGACTGGAATGCCGTCAAGACCGCATTCGTGGACGGTTGGAAGACTGAATACGACGCGGCTCACTGATCGCATCGAAAAACCAATCAAAATCGCGCATGACGAATCGGTCCGCGCATCGCGTAGCGCAGACCGCTGGAAATGCCATCAGCGCGCGATCAATCGAATAACTTCATAACTGAATAATTGAATAAACGACGAGCTGCAATCAGGAGTCTTCTTTCCTCTCCTGATTGCAGCTCCTTTTTTGTGCGCGGCGATGTATGGCTGTAGGACACGCCGTGTGTTGGAGGATTGCATTGCATTAATGAAAGCGCTATCATTTTAATTACAAACAGAGAAGAAATCAATATAGGATTGTTTTTATCTGTAGTTTGAAGAAATGTAACCGCTATCATTTTGCGACGATGCGAACGAAAGTGAAAAACAATGATGCAACAAGAAATTGATACTACCGATCCGGCGTTGTGGTGGAAGCAGGCCGTGGTGTACCAAGTGTATCCGCGTTCCTTCAAGGATTCCCGAGGTTCGGGCTTGGGCAGCATTGCAGGCGTCACCGAGAAGATCGACTACCTCGCCGAACTCGGTGTGGACGCCATCTGGCTGAGCCCGTTCTACCCGTCCCAGCTCGCTGACGGCGGCTACGACGTGGACGACTACCGCAATGTCGACCCGAAGCTCGGCACCATGGACGACTTCGACGAGCTCGCCAAGGCCGCCCACGAGCGAAACATCAAGGTCGTGGTCGACATTGTGCCGAACCACAGCTCCAACCTGCACGAATGGTTCAAGGCCGCCCTTGCCGCCGCCCCAGGCTCCCCGGAGCGCGACCGCTACATCTTCCGCGACGGCAAGGGGCCGAACGGCGACCAGCCGCCGACTGACTGGATCGCAAGCTTCGGTGGTCCTGCGTGGACGCGCGTGCCCGACGGCCAGTGGTACCTGCACATGTTCACCAAGGAGCAGCCCGACTGGAACTGGAAGAACCCCGAGGTGCGTGCCGACTTCATCAAGACGCTGCGTTTCTGGCTCGACCATGGTGCGGACGGCTTCCGCGTGGACGTGGCGCACGGCCTCGCCAAGGACCTCGACCGCGACGATCTTGAAAGCTACAAGGTCTGCGAGCATCTGCTTCCCTCGGATGGGTCACACCCGTTGTATGACCGTGATGAGGTGCACGACATCTACCGCGAGTGGCGCAAGGTGTTCAACGAGTACAATCCGCCGGCATTCGCTGTGGCCGAAGCGTGGGTCAATCCGGATCGCCAGCATCTGTACGCATCGACCGAAGAGCTCGGGCAGGTGTTCAACTTCGAGTTCGCCAAAAAGGATTGGATCCGCGATGACATGCATCTGGCCATCGAGGAAGGTTTGGAAAGCGCGGAACGTTCCGGTTCCTCGGCAACCTGGGTGATGAGCAACCACGACGTGCCCCGCCACGCCAGCCGTTATGGATTGCCGCAGGTTCCAGCCTTGTCGCACCATCAGTTGGCCAAGGATTGGCTGCTGCGCGACGGCACCACCTATGAGGAGAACCGCGAACTGGGCGCCAAGCGCGCTCGTGCCGCGATTCTTATGGAACTTGCCTTGCCTGGATCCACCTACATCTACCAGGGAGAAGAACTGGGATTGCCGGAAGTCGCGGATATTCCCTGGGATGAGCTGGAGGATCCCACCGCGTTCAACAGCGTGCGCGGGCAAATCGAAAAAGGCCGTGACGGCTGCCGTGTGCCGCTGCCTTGGGTTGCTGCCGATGCGCCGAAGCTCGATAATCCCGATGACGAATTCGGCCATGGTGGCTCCTTCGGTTTCTCTCCTGCGGGCGCCGAGCATGATCCGCACCTTCCACAGCCGAAGTGGTACAAGGATTTCGCCGTCGACGTGGAGGACGCCGACCCGAATTCCATGCTGAACCTGTATCGTAAGGCGCTGTCGTTGAGGCATAACCTGATGCCGCAGGACACCGTGCTGCAGTGGCTGGACGAGGACCGCCCCTCCGATATGCGTGACGGTGCGGATGGGCAGCGTGGTGGAGTCATTGCCTACCGTCGTTCCAATGGTTGGGCGAACATCACCAATTTCAGCGAACGTCCAGCCGAACTGCCGCAAGGCGAAGTCATCCTCGTATCGGGCGAACTCACTGCGGACGGGCGTTTGCCGCAGGACACCACCGCTTGGCTCCAGCTATAACGCGGCGACCAGAGGCGCTACCAATACCAGCACACATAGGAATAACAACAAATCCAACGAAGGAGATAAGCAATGAGGCAGGGAATCATCACCAAAACGTGCGCGGTCGCCGCGGCGTTGGCCATGGGTGTATCGTTGGCGGCTTGCGGCGGCGGCAGCAGCGCCGATTCCGACAAGGGCCATGTGTATTTCATGAACAACAAGTCGGAAGTCGTGGACCAATACAAGCAGCTCGCCGAAATGTATACCGAAAAAACCGGTGTGCAGGTGGACGTGCAGACCGGTGCGTCCGGCACATACGATGCGACCATGAGCTCGGAACTGGCCAAATCCAACGCGCCGACCATGTTCAACATCTCCGGTTTCGACCAGTTCGCAAAATATCAGAAGTATTGCGAGCCATTGCAGGACACCGAAGTGTACAAACTGCTCACCGATGACGGCAAGGCCTACTCCTACACCATTGATGGCGATTCGTTCACGCTGCCATACGCAGCTGAATGGTACGGCATCATCTACAACAAGAAGATCATCAACGATTACGCCAGCAAGAATTACGCGGTAATCAAGAGCGCCGACGACATCAAGGATTACAAGACGCTCAAGGCCGTGGCCGAGTCCATCAACGAGCACAAGGACGATCTCGGCGTTGACGGCGCGTTCGCGACGCCAGGTCTGGATGCCTCCGACACATACCGTTTCGCCGCGCATATGGGGCGCATCCCGCTGTACTACGAATACAAGGATATGAACACCACGTTCTCCAAGACCATCAAGGGCACCTACTTGGATAACTACAAGGATCTGTTCGATCTCGAGCTGGAGACCAGCCCGACCGATCCGAGCCTGGTCAGCTCGAAGACGTACGACGACGTCACTTCCGAATTCGCGCTTGGCCAGGTGGCGTTCTACCCGAACGGCGTCTGGGCTTACACGCAGATCAAGGGTAACGAGGTGGCGGATGACGATCTTGGCATGCTGCCGTATTACATGGGCATCAAGGGTGAGGAAGAGACCGGTCCTGCGGGCGTGTATGACGCCAGCTGGGCGGTGAACAAGAACGCTTCCGACAAAGACAAGCAGGCCACGCTCGATTTCATCAAGTGGATGGTCACCGATGACGAGGCCAAGAAGATCCTCTCTCAGGATATGGGCTTCTCCGTGCCGTTCACCACATTCGATGGCGATGAGTTCCAGCCGGATAATCCGCTGACCAAGATCGCCCGTTCCTACTCTGCCGACGGCAAGACCGAGGTACGCAGCTTCACCGTTCCGGATCAGCAGTGGCAGGACGACGTGGCTGCGGCGCTTATCGAATACGCGCAGGGCACTGGCGATTGGAGCAAGGTGAAGAGCGCCTACGTCGACGGTTGGTCCACCGAATGGAACAACAACGAGGAATCGCTGGGATCCATTCCTCAAGCGCAGAAATTCAATTAGCAGGGGTGAGATCGCACCGCTGATTGAAGCCCTACAAGGTTTGCGATGAAAAGAGCGGCCTGTGTGCATGATTTGGTTCATGCATACAGGCCGCTCTCGTGTTTTGGCGGCTTTACGTTTTTCCGCTGCCTCTCGATTTATTCAGCTGCCGTCGATTTATGACGCCGATTTATTCCGACGTCGCCGCCCCGCTGTCAATGCGGCTTGTAGTGTTGCGCAACACCAGCAAAGGATCCTGCAGTTCATGCGGATGTTCAAGAGGTTCGTTACGTAGGAGCTGCAGCACTTTTCTACCGGCTATGCGCCCTAGCTCGATTGGCTCCTGACGGATGGTGGAAAGGTCTGCGGCCTGCGCGATTTCGGCGTCGTCAAAGCCGAGCACCGAAATGTCTTCCGGCACATTCAGCTGCTGTTTGCGTAGTTCCTTGACCAGTGCGATGGCGACCTGGTCGGTTTCCACGCAGACGGCGGTGGGGCGTTCCGGAAGTGACAGCAGTTTCGCGGTCAGTTGTGAGGCGAGGTCGGATTTGCTCAGCGGCGCATCGTGCGCGTCGGCCGTGAGCAGGCTGAACATGATTCCATCGGTGGCGTTGGCCTGTGCGGCATCCGCGAACGCCTGGGTGCGTTGGCTGGTGTTATAAATCATGTCGGCCGGAATGTAGTCGCTGCAGAACGCGATATTGGTATGCCCTAAGGAACGCAGCAGTCGTACGGCCATGGTCATCGCACTGTAGTTGTCGATGCTGATGGAGGCGTCGAAATAGCCTGATTCCGCAGGGACATTGACGCCTACCGTTGGCAGGTCGATGGCTTGGAGCTGCTCCCGCATGGCGGGCATGAGCTGGAATGAGGAGATGATGATGGCGTCCGAGTTGCGGCTTTTTGGCAGCTGGGAGAAGAACCGGTCCAGTTCGCTGCGGTCGGTGATGAAGGCCGGTGTGACGTCATAGCCGAACGGCGCGAGCTCCTCGTAGACTCCTTGGAGCACTCCGGAATTGAACCACTCGTTGAGTTTGCCCGAAACCAAGAGGATGACACGCATGGTTTTTCCGGATGCCAGGGCGGAAGCGCTTTTGGATAGCGTGAAATTGAGCTGATCCGCTGCCTGCCGGACTTTGTTGCGGGTTGCTTCTGTGACGTTGGTCGCGCCACGGAGTGCTCGGGAAACGGTGGCTTGCGACACTCCTGCCAATTGGGCCACGTTGGCGATGGTCGGTTTGGCCATGTGTCTCCTTCGATGAAAATGATTAACGCTTCCATGATACTAAAAGCCCTGATTTGCGACGAAAACACGCTGTAGATTGGTGAATTTGTACAACAGAAATGAAAGCGCTATCATTTACAATAGTCGAAAAACGAATATAAAGATTCGATTACAAGATAGCGTAAAGCAACGGTAGCCTGTAAGCGCTGTCACGAAGTGGTGAAGTTCAACATGGCAGCAAAAAACAGACGCTATGCGAACGGTGCTCGTTCGGAACGTTTAGCGATGCAGATGAGCCGTAGTGGAACGTACGATCAGCTGTGCCGGGAACGTTTTGAACGGCTGCTCCAGCGGGCGTCCCTCAATCAGGTCGAGCGTCATGCGGGCCGCTTCCTGCGCCATTTCGATGGGCTTCTGGCGCACGGTGGTCAGTCCGAGATCACGTGCGTAGATGCTATCGTCGTAACCGATGATGGAAACGTCGTTCGGCACGGTGAATCCATTGCGTTCCAGCTGGAACAGCAGCGGCACGGCGATGCCGTCTTCCTGGCAGGCGATCGCGGTCGGCATGTGGTCGAGGCTGAGCAGCTGCGTCACGACTTTGCTGATGTTGTTCTTGCTCTCGTCGGTAACGAGCACGCGCGGCGTGACGCCGTTCTCTTTGCAGCGGGCCATGAACGATTCGAAACGCCCCTGTACGCTGAAGTGGAGCGTTACGTCGCGATTGGTGCGAATGTAGGCGATGTCGCGGTGGCCGAGAGCCATGAGATGGCGTGCGGCAAGCTCGGATCCCTGCTTGTCGTCGATGCGCACGGCCGCGCTGAAGCCGCGCTCTTCCGGCAGGCTCGAGTTGATGCCGATGATCGGCACATTGACGGACCTGAGCTGCTCGATCTCATTGGCGTCGATGTCGAAGGAAATGACGATCACCGCGTCGACATTGCGGCGCACCGGCAGCATGTCGAAGAATTCGCGGCGCTCCTCGGTGCTCGACATCTGGTAGATGGAGATGTCGTAGCCTTCATCATGGAATATCTCGTTGAGTCCTTCGATGATGGATGAGCTGAACCACAGGTTGAGCCTTCCGGAAACCAGTACTGCAATGCGTAGCGCGCGGCCGGTTTTCAACGCGGCTGCGGAGCGTGAGATGGAGAAGTTCAGCTCGTCGGCTGCTTTCATCACCTTGTCTCGGGTGGCTTTCGACACGAGGTCGGGGCGTGTGAACGAACGCGAAACCGTCGAGATGGACACGTGCGCAAGCTGCGCTACATCTTGAATACTGCTTTTCATTTTTTTCCCTTGTAACTGCGTACGTTCCAGCATACTGTATTGCAACACGTTTGCAATACATGCATTACAAACGTTTTCATCATAGCAGGAAAAGTGTAAAAGTGTTTGATATGACAACAATTTTAGAGGGTCACAAAATATGACAACGTTGGTAAAATCACGTCTTGAGACATGCGAAAATGACAACGTTTGACATCTTGTGTCATGCCGTTTATCATGACGAATGTAAGCACCGGAAAGGTGGAGAACAGAGCAGTGATCCGCTGATTCGGTTAAAAATGCAAGATTCCGCACCGCGTTGACGCGGTGCGGAATGGAGAAGGAAGAAAGCAGGCAGGCTATGATCAGCATGGCTGGCAAGGCGATACGCAAATGGTGGGCGCTGTTCGCGCTACCGACGTTCGCCGCATTCATTATTGGATTTGTCGTTCCATTCATCATGGGCGTCTATCTGAGCTTTTGCAAGTTCACTACGGTTACCGACGCCGAGTTTGTAGGGCTTAAGAACTACACCCGTGCACTGCAGGATAAGGAATTCCTGCATGCGCTGGGCTTCTCTACGTTGCTGACTATCGTTACCACGATTGTGATCAACGTGGTCGCGTTCTCCATCGCGTACATGCTTACCAAGGCGATCAAGGGATCGAACATTTTCCGTTCGGTGTTCTTCATGCCGAACCTGATTGGTGGCATCATTCTGGGCTACATTTGGATGCTGCTGCTCAACGGCATTCTCGCGCACTGGGCGCGCTCGCTGACCTATAGCGCAACGTACGGCTTCTGGGGTCTGGTCGTGCTGGTGTGCTGGCAGCAGATCGGCTACATGATGATCATCTACATCGCCGGCATGCAGTCGCTGCCGACCGACGTGCTCGAAGCGGCTTCCGTGGATGGCGCAAATGGCACGCAGACCATGTTCAAGATCATCATTCCGCTGATGATGCCGTCAATCACCGTGTGCTCGTTCCTGTGCGTTACCAACGGCTTCAAGCTCTATGACCAGAACCTCGCATTGACGAACGGCGCTCCGTCGAACATGTCTGAAGGCCTGGCGATGAACATCACCCGCACCTTCTATGGCCGCGTCGGCTGGGAAGGCGTTGGACAGGCCAAGGCAGTGCTGTTCTTCGTGCTTGTCGCGATTGTTGCGCTGATTCAGAATAAGCTGACGACTTCCAAGGAGGTGGAAGCATGATTTCCGGAGAAAAGGTCAAGCACGGCGGATTGTGGACCGTACTGTTTTCCTTGGTGTCGCTGGCATGGGTTTTCCCGATCGTGCTGGTGATCATCAACTCCTTCAAGCAGAAGGCGTACATTTCGCGTAACGCGTTCTCCATTCCGACCGGCAAGGCGTTCGTTGGATTGGAAAACTATACCCGTGGTATTGAAACCACGGATTTCTTCGCCAGCTTCGGCTGGACCCTGCTGATCACGGTCGGTTCGGTGATTTTGATCCTGGTGTGCACCTCGATGTGCGCATGGTGGATCGTGCGTGTGAACAATTGGGCTGCGAAGCTGCTGTACACGTTGTTCCTGTTCAACATGATCGTGCCGTTCCAGATGGTGATGTTCACGCTTTCGAAGCTTGCCGACATGCTGAAGCTCAATACTCCGTGGGGCTTGTGCATTGTGTATTTGGGATTCGGTGCAGGCCTGGCCGTGTTCATCTTCACCGGTGTGATCAAGGGCATTCCGCAGTCGTTGGAAGAGTCCGCGATGATTGATGGCGCTTCCGTGCCCCGCATTTTCTTCCAGATTGTGGTGCCGATCATGAAGCCGTCGATCGTGTCTGTTGCGATTCTGCAGGCGATGTGGATTTGGAACGACTACCTGCTGCCGTACCTGACGCTCGACTTGGGCAAGTACAAGACCATTTCCGTGGCCATCCAGTACCTCAAGGGCGGTTACGGTTCCGTTGATATGGGTGCCATGATGGCCTGCCTGGTGATGGCCATCATCCCGATCATCGTCTTCTACCTCATCTGCCAGAAGCACATCGTCAAGGGTGTAATGGCTGGTGCAGTCAAGGGATGATCGAAGATCATCCCTTGTGGGACAGCGCAGTGCGCTGTCCCAAGGCTCCAGCCTGAGCGAGGCCGACAGGCCTCGCGAAGGTAGCATTGAGCCCGGCCGAAGGCCGGTCCTTAATTGCAGGTCCGAAGGCGGAGCCGTCAAGGATGATCCTTCGATCAGCCACGGAAAAACGCCGCTGCCTCGCAAAAAAGAGTCCGAACGAGAGAAATCTCGCTCGGACTCTTTCATATCCGAATCAGAAAACTACTTCATATATTTGCGGAACACGTGCTCGAAAATCGGCACGTGAATCATAATCATGGTGCCGTAGCCCAAAACGAGTAGCAGGAACAGGCCTTGCGGCATGTAAAACCAGCTGCCGACCAAAAGCGCGATGTAAATCGCGTCGATGGCGGCCATGCCGAGCGTGTGCCCGATATTGCTCACGCCGAATACGAAGGCGTTGCCGAGCGTGCGCCAGAACGAGTTCTCGAAGCGTGACTGCAATGCCCAGATCCATTCGAATCCGATGACCCATACGATGCTCAACGCGAATTTCGGAATCAGCAGCGGCGTGATCTGCAGCACGATCCATGAGTACACGCTGATCGCCCCTGCAATGCCGAAAATCAGCCAATAGCCGGTTGCTTTTACGAAGTTTGACCGGAATGCGGCGAAATAATTGCGGGTGACGGTGCCTTCGCCTGCGAGCGAGCGTCGTGCCGCATCGTGGCCGGCGGTCAAGGCTGCGCCGATGGTGACGATCGGAATGCTGGTGACCAACATGAGAATGTTGATCCAAATTGCGTCGACGGCGTCGCTGAGGCCGCGCATAAAGCCAGAGTCGGGTGATAGGAATTTCATGCGCACTAGTCTACTCGGCGGTGCGGCAATCGTTTTCATATATAAAACCGTTTACCGCATACTATTTCTTGTGAAAACTCTTGTTATTGTTGTCATTAAACAGAGGATTAAACAGGGCGTCGAACAGAGATAAAGAAAAGTCCCGTCAAATATTTCGTTTGACGGGACTTTTCTGGTGTTGTGTGAGGAAATTTTACTTTCGGGAAATCATCATCGGAGAAAGCTTACTTTTCACCGTTCATGATGGCGGAAAGCGACTTCACGCGCGGCAGGTCGAACACTTCGTCGGTGTGCACCACCTTGTGGTCGGGGCCTGCCAGCGGCACACGCCAGTTGCAGTATTCGCTGGACGTGCCCGGCTGGTTTTGTGCGCGGGTTTCGCCGACGCCGTCCACCAGCGCCGCCTGCAGAAGCACGGATGGTGAGTGGAGCAGCATTTTGTGCATCGCTTCGACGATTTCCTGAATATGATTGTCGACGTCCGCTGCGATTTCCGGCGTGATCAGTTCGCTTTCGACCAGTCGGTCAAGCATGGCCTGGCGCTCCGCGGTTGCGGATGCCTGGAATTCCTCGACCGGGCCGGTGAGCAGGTGCAGTTTCTCACGCAGTTTGACGTGTTCGAACTGCAGGTAGCCGGCGGTTGGCGGCATATCGTGCGTGGTTACGGAAGCCAGCGCGTACTTGCGGTAGTCGGCCGGGTCGGCGTACGGGTCGCCGGCGTTGGGGGAGTCGTCCACGCGGGCGAACCATTCCACCATGCAACCGAGCAGGCCGTGCTCGGCGAGCACATTGCGCACGTAATCGGGCACGGTGCCGAGATCTTCGCCCACCACCAGGCCGTTCACGCGGGAGGCTTCGATCGTGAGGATCGCGATCATCGCCTCATGGTTGTAGGTGACGTACGCGCCGCCGCGTGCACCTTCGCCCTGCGGAATCCACCACAGGCGGAACAGGCCGAGCACATGGTCGATGCGCACCGCGCCCGCGTGCGAAAACATGTTGTGCACCATTTCGCGGTACACGCCGTAACCGGTTTTGGCGAGATAATTCGGATTGAACGGCGGTTGTCCCCAATCCTGGCCCTGCTGGTTGTAGAAGTCCGGCGGGCAGCCCACGGTGACGCTGCCGACGGCGAAACGTTCCGGATTCCACCACACGTCGGCGCCCAGCGAATGCACGCCCACGGCCATGTCTTGCATGAGGCCCAATGCCATGCCGCTTTCGCGCGCGGCGGTCTGTGCGGCGGTCACCTGTTCGTCGGCGATCCACTGCAGCCAGCATTCGAAGTCGACCATATCGGCATGATCGTGTAGGAGTTCGGCCACTTCCGGCGAATCACGGTTCGTCTCCGCAAACCATGTGCCCTCCCACGGAGCGCCCCACACCTGGAATGCCACCGACCATGCGGCGAACGCACGCAGATCGGGGCCGGCCGCTTCCTTGAACGCTTCGAACGAGGCCTGGCGCTCGGCGGAACGTGGCACCTTGAACACGAGCTGCAGAGCTTGGCGCTTATGCCACCACGCGGAGTTGATGTCGAGTTCGTCGGCGTTGTCGTTGGCGGGGGCCACTTCGGCGTGCAGACGCTCGACCTCGGCCTTTGCTTCCTCGTCAAGCCCTGCATATTCCTCAATATTCTGCGGGCGAATATAGGTGACGTTCATGAATCGGCGCGATTCCGGCAGGTACGGCGACGGTTCGAGCGGCTCGACCGGCGCGGTCGCGTGAATCGGGTTGATGAGCATGAAGTCGGCATGAGACTTTTCGGCGGCGTCGGTGAGCAGCAACTTCAGGTCGCCATAATCGCCCACGCCCCACGATTCGGCGGAGCGGATGGAATACATTTGCGCCATCCAACCCCAACGCTGCTTTTCGGCGACCGCCGGTGGCAGGGTCATGCGTGCCGGGGCGCAGATCAGTCGCGCCTCGCCGTGCAATGGGCCCGCGTTGACGCGCAACGTGTGGTAGCCGGCGGGAATGTCGTCGGGCAGAGTGAGCGTAAGTGAGCCGTCGGCCTGCGAGGTCAGGTACATGCACAGGTTGCCCTCGTACTGCGTGCCGTCTTCGAGTAGCAGGCGCAGCGTCACGTCATGGCCTTTCGCGCGGATCGGCGTGGTTGACTCCTTGCCGATGAACTTCACGATGGTCGGTTCCACGAGCGTGTCTGCGATGCGATGCTTGGTGAGTTCGTACGATGTTGTGATCGCCTCGTCGCTGGACGCGTCCACACCGAGCGCCGCAAGCACGGAGACGAGCACTTCGTCGCGGATTTCCACGTAGGTGCCGAGCTGGTCGATGTACGACGTTGATATGCCGTTGAGCTTGGCGAGCTGGATAAGCGGTCGTGCGATGCGTTCCGCGCTTTCGGTTTGTTGGGTTTCCGCCATAGGTTCCTTCTTCCCTGGGCCGTTGATGGCCAATCATGCTGCATTGCCACGCGATTGGCGCGCTTCGGTGCGATCAATCGTTCTGATATGTACTGTAGCATATGGTGACATCGTTTTCAATAGGCGTGTTATTGGGTGTAAACGTTGCTGTATTGCGATTTCTTGACTGTCTTATGGATGAGAAATAAGAAAAATGTTTTTTCTATTTGACTATCGTTTGCAATCTGGAGGTTGCGGTAACCTCATGTATAACGCATGTAACTCATTGGTTTGCAATGGCGGCGGTTGCAAAGTGGCAATAGCCGCCGCCGGTAAAGCGGCGACGATGCCGACGAGAGGACCTGTTATGGAAAACGTGACGCATACCCCTAAATATGAGGTTGTGTTCTTCGATTTGTATGGAACGCTTATCGACATACGTACCGACGAACAGTGCGACGCGGCCTGGCAGGCCTTGTATGACGCCGCATGCGAATTGGGCGCGCAATACGATTCGGTCGAGGCGTTGCGTGAGCGTTTTAAAAAACTTGAGGCGCGCGAAATGGTGCATCAGTCGAATCATGCCATCGTTCGCAATGGGTGGGACGAGTTCGACGTACTGCCGGTATACCGATCGTTGCTCATGAATCGCAGCGATGAGGCGGAACGTTTGCTGGCATTGCCGCAAGCCGCTCAAAAAGCCGCATGGGCGTTCCGGCAGGGCAGTACCAGTATGATCCGCCTGTACCCGGGGGCTCTGGAAATGATCGAAAAACTGCAGGAATCCGGCATTGTCGTGGCGCTGCTGAGCAACGCGCAATCCTGCTAAGCCCGCGCAGAACTGGGAATGACGGGACTTGTCAACGTGCTTGACGACGTGATCATCTCCAGCGAGGAGAAGATCCGCAAGCCCGCGCGCGACTTGTACATGCTGGCGCTCGACCGCGAATTCGTGACCGCCAAGCATGCACTGATGGTGGGCAATGACGAGCAGAACGATATTGTTGGCGCTCGTACCGCGGGCATTGACGGCGTGTATTTTCGCACGGAGATTTCGCCGGCAGATGATCCGGAAACATCGAGTTATGCGGTGCGTTCGTTTACCGGCGCCGATTATGAGGGATTGCTGGATTACGTGCTGAACGCCTGACCTTTGCGTGGTACGCGGTGCGTATTGCGCGGTGCGCGTTGCTCACGTATTTCGCGTTGTGGGTGGGTGCTTTGTGTTTGCGTAACCTGAAAATCGACCCTGATACTGGACTTGTGCAGACGCGGAACTGTCTGACTTCTCTTTTGAAAGAATTCACTGGTCTTGCTTTCTCGTAATGTGCCGGTTGTACGGCACTGAAATGTGTGGGAATGTACTATCGCAACTATCGCAAGAAGGAAGAAATGCGATGGTAGGGGAGCGATGAAGAAATCGGATATTTCCAATATTTCGAATGCTGAAAGTGTTGAACGCGCTGAAGATAGCGGACAGTCGAATGCGCAACCGAGCGGGCAGATGAGTGGGCAGTTCAGTAAGAAAGCGGACCGGCTGTTTGGCGCGGATCCTGCGGGACTCGACGAATCCGCGCGAGGCATTGCAGTGCTGGTGATCGTCGGCGTGGCAGTAGGGCTACTATCCGGCATGTTTGGCATTGGCGGCGGTACTGTGATTGTGCCCGCGCTGGTATGGCTCGGACTGACGCAACGTAATGCGGCGGCGACGTCAATGCTTGCGATCGTACCAACCTCGATTTCCGGCGTCATTTCTTACGCGACTTGCGGGAATGTGGACTGGCTCGCCGCGCTGCTGCTGTTTTGCGGCATGTTCGTAGGCGGCCAGATCGGCAGCTGGCTGCTTTCGCGCTTGTCGGAACTCGTATTGCGATGGATTTTCGTAGTGTTTCTCGTGTTTGTGGTGGCCAATCAGATTAGTTTCGTGCCGTCGCGCGACCAGCACATTGCGATGAGTGCGTTGACCGGAGTTTGCCTGGGGCTGCTGGGTGTGGTGATTGGCACGTTGGCAGGACTGCTGGGAATTGGCGGCGGGGCTCTCGCCGTGCCCGCACTATCGATGCTGTTCGGCGCGTCCGATCTGATTGCGCGAGGTACGTCGCTGCTGGCCATGTTCCCGAACTCGATTACCACAAGCGCGGCAAACCTGAAACGCAAGCTGGTGCATGTAAAGGCCGCGCTGGTTATTGGCTTGGTGGCTGCCGTTACCGCGCCATTCGGTACGTGGATAGCGGGCGTAGTCTCGCCACGCGTCGGCTCGATTCTGTTCGCATGCTACCTGTGCGTGCTCCTGATTCGCTCGATATTCGTAGCCGTAAAAGCCACCCGATCCGTCCACGCTTCCGCCTGACCGTCTGCACATCATGCGACAAAAGCATGAGTCATGATTCAGTCTTAAGGGGGAATATTGGGGATGATGGTTGGAGGAAAGGGAATTTGAGATAAGTGTTCACTTTGTAAAGACGAGAGTTCACGTTTCGTTCGTCTAAAACGCCTCGGAAGTTGGTTTGCGAAATCTAGCGTGGAGATCGCAATACAGCACAGGCTAAAGAAAGAAGAAAAAGATGAGCAATCGAAGGGCTCTCAAAGGAGCGATTGCAGCAATCGCTTCCGCTGCAACGCTCGGTGCGCTCGCGGCACCGGCGCTCGCCAACGAAACTTCCACTTACAATCTGAACGGCAAGTCCGTTGCGGAACTGACCCAGCACGGCGGCGCACAGCGCATTGCAGCCATTGGCAACGGCAACGCCAAGAACGTCATCCTGTTCATTGGCGACGGCATGGGCGATTCCGAAATTACCGTCGCCCGCGATTACCTGAAGGGTGCAAACGGTCACTTTGAAGGCCTTGACGCAGTCGGCCAGCCGGCAGAGCTCGGCGACACCAATGCCGGCACCGGTCAGTACACCACCTTCTCGCTGGGCGGCAACAGCGGCGACAGCGCGGTCGGCAAGGATGACAAGGGCAACCTCAACGCCAACCCGAACCCGGGCAAGCTCACCGAAGTGACCGATTCCTCCGCATCCGGCTCCGCATGGGCAACCGGTACCAAGACCTACAATAACGCCGTGGACGTTGACGTGTACGGCAACCCGCAGCTCAATCTGTTCGAACTCGCCAAGGCGGCAGGCAAGGCCACCGGCAATGTGACCACCGCCGAAATTCAGGACGCCACCCCGGCCGTGCTCGAATCGCACTCCACCGAGCGCGGCTGCTACGGCCCGCAAGGCAAGACCGACGGCAGCTCCAACGACGCGCTCAAGCGCTGCCTTGCCAACCAGCTCAAGGAAAACGGCGGCATCGGCTCCATCTCCGAGCAGCTGCTCGATACCCGCGCTGATGTGACCATCGGCGGCGGTTCCAAGTACTTCCGCCAGACTGTGCAGGGCGGCGAATACGCTGGCAAGACCGTGTGGGAGCAGGCTCAGGCCATGGGCTACCAGACCGTCGAGAACGATCCGGCTGCCATGAACGCGCTCGAATACAAGGAAGGCCAGCCGGTGCTCGCCCTGATGAGCGATGGCAACATGCCCACCAAGTTCAATCCGTCCAAGGCCACCACTCAGAATCCGGCCAAGGATGCCAACCCGACCGTGTGCACCATGAACGACAAGTGGCTCGGCAACCAGGGCTCCTCGCTCGCTGACATGACCAAGAAGGCGCTCGATCTGCTCGAAGCCAACCCGGACAGCGACGCGAACGGCTACTTCCTGCAGGTTGAAGGCGCTTCCATCGACAAGCAGGATCACGCTGGCAACGCTTGCGGCCAGATTGGTGAAACCGACGATTTCGATCAAGCCATCGCCTACGCCATGAAGACCGTTGACCTGAGCAACACCCTCGTGATCGTCACCGCCGACCACGCCCACACCTCCCAGATCCTCAACGCTCAGCCGGCTTACGCGCTCTCCACCGTGCTCAAGACCGCTGATGGCAATAACATGGTCGTCTCCTACGGCACCGCTGAAGCTGACTCCCGCGACGAGGATGGCGGCTACAACGGTGGCGACATGGCTCACACCGGTACCCAGCTGCGCATTGCTGCTTCCGGACCTGGCGCCCAGCGCGTGATCGGCCTGACCGACCAGACCGACAACTTCTACACCATCGCCAACACCCTCGGCCTTGCCTCCACTTCCGATGCTCAGCAGTCGCTCTCCAACGACGCCCAGACCGAAGTCAAGCTCACCGATGGCAAGTATGTGGCCGAATCTACCGGATTCAACGGCGACGCAGTGCTCTCCTACGAACTCAAGGACAAGTCCGGCAACGTGGTCGCAGCTTCCGACAGCTCCACTCCGGTCTCCGGCGTGCGCGTCAAGACCGCTCAGACCACCGGCATCACGCTCGACAAGGTCACTGAAGGCAATGAGTACACGCTGATCGTCACCGGCCGTCAGTCCGGCAAGACCGTGACCGTCGACTTCCAGGCGCCGGCCCGCGGTTCTTCAGATAAGGAGCCGGGCAACGGCAAGAATGACGTGATCGCTTCCGGCAAGGTGAACAACAATCCGAAGTCCGGTGTGCTCGGCAACACCGGTGCCGCGATCTCCATCGCCGCACTTGCGATCGCCATGCTGGCCGCAATCGCGATGATCGTCAAGACCACCAAGATCAGCCGCTGAAAATCTGAAGATGGAAATCGGAAGAATTCTGAAATTCTAAGAATTCTGGAAATCTGAGAGTCATAACTGAAGATAACAACTGAAGATTACGGATAAGATCCGGATCGCACTCATTACAGTGTGGTCCGGATCTTGTATATTTCGTGTAATCCGTGCAAATCCAAATTGAGATGGGGCGTCCAAAGCAACGGTCGCTGTGAGACAATATTGCTCGAGGTGTCTATCTCAAAAATGAGATATTCATCTCGAGATATCTATCTCTCGAATCGAGGGTGAATCTCGCAAACCGAGTAGACCCCTTAAGGCAGAGAGCAAATCTCTCGAAACCGAGGGCAAATCCCTCGAAACCGAAGTGTCAACAGGGCGAAGGAGCATTCGTGCGTATTTACAATCTGACGGATAATGACGATGCCGCGATCGTCGCGCAGCAGGGCATTTTCCAGGTCATGGAATGGAAGCGCGACTTTTCCGTGACCTACGGCAGCGCCATGGACGCCTACTATGCGTCCGAAATGAACGTGCGCCGCCGCCAGCTGGTCTGCAATCTCAATGGCAAGACCGGCGCGGTTGTGCAGGCGGGCGCCATGCAGTGGGCCGTCGGCCATATCGAAGTGACGACCGGTGTGAAGGGCGTTGGCGATTTCATCGGCAAGCTGGCGCGTGGAGCGGTCACCAACGAGTCCGCGGTCAAGCCGGAATATCATGGCAACGGCGTGGTTGTGCTCGAACCGACCTACCGCCATGTGCTGCTGCTTGATCCGAGCCAGATGGGCGGCGCGATCACAGTGAACGACGGCCTGTTCTACGCTTGCGAAACCACGATTCAGCAGCGTGCGGTTATGGTTTCGCGTCCGAGCGCGATGGTGGCCGGCGGCGAGGGCCTGTTCAACCTGTCGCTGACGGGGCAGGGAACGGTTGCGTTGGAATCGCCGGTGCCCGCTTCCGAAATCGTGACCGTCGATTTGGAGAACGACGAGCTGAAGGTGGACGGCAATTTCGCGATCGCGTGGACGAACGGCCTGCAGTTCACGGTCGAGCGTTCCACGAAGACGCTGATCGGTTCGGCTGCGAGCGGCGAGGGCTTGGTCAACGTGTACCGCGGTACGGGTCGTGTGCTTCTTGCGCCGGTCGCCGCCAATCTGGCTAATCCGAACGCGGGTTCCGGTGCGGCCTGATTTGGCCTGATATTGATCAGCTGATAGCTGATAGGTGGCGATTCGCCAACGAAAGGCAGTTGAAACGTTGACGGATTGCGCTCGCGCCCTGCCGATGGTGAGACGGCAGGTTTTGTTGAGATTGCGATTTTCGGCTGCTTTTCAATGGTGATCGCGCCTTGAAGTCGTGTCTTGAGATTGCGTCTGAAATTGCGCTTGAGATTGCGCTTGAGATTGCGTCCGAAAAAAAGTTGAGCGAAGGGAACTCAACTTTTTTGTAGATTTGGGAATAATCGCTTGCGAATCAAAGTTGAGTGGTGTAGGCTCAAGTTTTGGAAAGTCCGAGAGACGGCAAACCGAAACTTGGGCGAAAGAACGAACAGAACAGAAAACGCATAGCGAACCTATCTACAAAGGAGACAAGTTATGGGACGCGCAGTTGGCATCGATCTGGGTACTACCAATTCCTGCATCGCAACTCTTGAAGGTGGCCAGCCCACCGTTATCGTGAACGCTGAAGGTGCTCGCACCACGCCGTCCGTCGTGGCATTCAGCAAGTCCGGCGAGATCCTCGTCGGCGAAGTCGCCAAGCGTCAGGCCGTGACCAACGTCGACCGCACCATCAGCTCCGTCAAGCGCCACATGGGCACCGACTGGACCGTTGAAATCGACGGCAAGAAGTGGACTCCGCAGGAGATCTCCGCACAGGTGCTGATGAAGCTGAAGCGCGACGCCGAAGCCTATCTCGGCGAACCGGTCACCGACGCCGTGATCACCTGCCCGGCATACTTCAACGACGCTCAGCGTCAGGCCACCAAGGACGCCGGCACCATCGCAGGCCTGAACGTGCTGCGTATCATCAACGAGCCGACCGCAGCCGCACTGGCCTACGGCCTCGAAAAGGGCAAGGAAGACGAAACCATCCTGGTCTTCGACCTCGGTG
>ENA-ORTH01001554-ORTH01001554.1-human-gut-metagenome-genome-assembly--contig:-NODE-1554-length-22535-cov-3.995952_pt1 | contig 22535 bp, 19 predicted proteins | sample MGYA00241914_ERZ509192 | MGnify/ENA primary metagenome ERZ509192 (study PRJEB26280, sample SAMEA2338826) | human gut metagenome | biome: human gut; feature: human-associated habitat; material: faeces... | reverse complement strand
CGGTATACAGAATGGGCCGGTGTTCTTTTAAGTAGGCACGGCGCAACCGGCCATACTTCCCGATATGATATTCTTTTGTGTCCGATAACACAAGGTCGGGAATGAGATAGTCGCCGCATTGGGTGTAAGTCAGTTCCATACAAGGCTCCTTTCGTGGGAATATGTGATTGACAGTTACGGTAGGTTTGGGGGCATCCCTCCTTTATCATAACTGTCTTTTCATTCGCCACAAATGAGCCGCCAGTCATGATGTAATGTTTTTTGGTGTAATCCACCCTCTATACATTACATCATGGTTCTGGATACTGTTCGACTCGCCCTCCCGTTCATCCTCCTGACTGAGACGCGCATACAAAATATCATAGGGTTCGCGGTTTGCCTGTTTCATCATATTCTCCTTTCTGTTACGGCAAACCAATACGGATCAACTCAAACATACCGTATCAGGGCCCGAAAGTCTATCCCCAAAGGGGATTTTGTTTTTCTTTTCCTGAATTTCGATATATTCCAATAACCGGGCCGTAGGCGTTTGTGCGGCAGCAGGAAAAAAAGACCGGACCAGAAATTTTCGCTTGCCTGCCATCATGGCTCTGCTTACCAGTTTCCCTTCCGGCACATCCGTTATTCTGGAATCACGGAAGTCAAGCGAAACAAATCCGTCTTTTTCCGGATGGATCACAGCCTCCGTATCACCGCATCCGCCTGATACGCCGGTTTCCAAAAAACTCTCAAGTTCTGTCCCAATATTACTCAGTGTACATCTCTCCCTTCTGTATTTCCTTATCACAGCGAATGCTGCCAGACCGATTCATTCTCCTGATCATCTGGTTTGTGCCCAAGAGCAATTTTCTTCCTCCGTTGTGTTTGCCAAAGTTTGCGGTCAGTATGCCTGGGTTTGACTGTAGAGTCTTTCACAGGAAAATCGGACGGAGCAGGCTCCAAAGCTTTTCCCAACTGGACCATGCTACCCAAAGCATACCGCCAAGAACCGGGAACGCTGCCAGTCCGAGAATCAGGCTGCGCCAGGGGATTGGCGGCAGCTCCAACCTGGGCGCAGAGAAACGCCGCGCGTTCTTCCTCCCATCCTGTTGCAGCAGCGTCCGTATCCGGGCCACATCCTGCGACAGGGCCTCTATCCGGGGCTGGGTGGGGCAAGCAGCCGTCCGGATGGAAAGCTCCCGCAAAACGGCTGTCTGGTCCGAAAGACGGCGCTCTAATCGGTCCATTGCAATCAGCAGTTCCCTCCAGTCCTGTTGTGTTGGCGTCGGCGGAAGTGTAGTCCGCATCTGCGGCAAAGAACACCGGGATGGATTCAGCCGCTTCAGTTCTTCCATGGATAATTTCTGTTCGGGTCCGCAATTCAAGTTCCATGACCTCCTTCCTGTATCGTTCACTGTGGAGCCGGTCGTCTCTGCACTTCATTCCCTGAGGTGTGGTGTAGGTAATGCTCTTTCGGCTGTCCGTCCAACGAACCCCATATCCATCACTCTGCATCAAAGCGATGAACTCTTCTTTGTTAGACGCATACCGCATACATTGATCAATGGTGTCTATAAGGCGGAACTTCCAGCTCTTGCCCTTGGCCGCAGAACGGTATTCCCGTCCGTCCATACCGTGGGTTCTGTTCTTTCCCTGTTCCCGAGGAAGAACAGAGAATCCATATTTCATACACAGTTCATCTGACATCTGCCGCAGAGCGCGCAGGGTATCGGGCCCCTGACGGAGCATCCTGCCCGTTCCATAACATACCGAATTGACGATGAAATGGGTGTGAAAGTGCGCTGCGTCTAAATGCGTGGTGATGAGGACCTCATTGCACGGCCAGGCCCGCGCCGCGAACTCTTTCGCCAGCCGGTGAGCCTGCTCCCCGGTGATTTTTTCTTCCGGGGAAAAAGATTGGACATAGTGGTAAAACCAGACCGGGCTATTCTTGCGGTGTGTGGTCCGGGTGGCTATGAACTCCTGGGCCGCCAGACGGGGCGTACAGTTCAGCCCGCTTGCCAACGGATGACCGGTCTGCGCAACAGTCTTTTTCGCCTGAGATACATACTGGGCCACACTGCGGAGTGTCCCGCCAGTCTGTCTTTTGTACTTAATGAATGTGACTGTAGCCATCAGCGTTTTTCCTGTTCCGTCAGCTTCTGCAATTTAAGATAGATCCGGCTGAGCATCTGCCAGACCTCTCCCAAATGGATCTCTTGGATCCTTCCCATATTGGACAGAACCGCCAGCTGGTTAATGCTTCGGCCAATGCCCTTGAGTTCGTGGGTGATTTCTTCCAGCCCATCGATCACTACTACACGATGCTTCAAAGCGGCCGCACGGACATAGGCTCCTATGGACATATGCGCCGTTTCTGCTTTGAACCGGATTTTTTCGTATTGCTCCGGCGTAAGACGGAGCGTGATGCGTTTTTCCTTTTTCTGTTTCACTGATACCTCCGTAAAGTGGGTACGGGCTTCCGCCCGCAACATCGCCGGTCGGCCGGCGGCGCCAAGTCCGACAAAGTCGGACAGGCGCTCTGCTTGCCCTCCCTGAAGGGAGGATTTTCCGTTCATCGGAGCCAGCCCCGTTCTTCTCAGACACAGGACTGCATAAAAGGAAGGATGCAAGGGTGCAAAGTTTTTAGAACGCTGCATCCTTACATCCTTGCTCCGGCAGCATCCAGTACCATTGGCTGCCGCGTTTCTCTGAAACGATTCCCAGGTTCTTTTTGGCGGTCATCAGAGTCCGTTCGGATACACCCAGTTCTTTGGCACGATTCAGAACCGCCTCCGCAGTAGCGGCTTCCCTGAGCATTCGCTCCAATTCTTCCTCCATCTGGAGGGTTTTGGTCTGAAGCTTTCCGCTCCCGCTGAGTACATCGTCTACTGAGAGATCACAGGTCCCTTTCCATTTAAATCCCCGTTCTCCATCCAACTGAAAGGCGATCGATTTGCCTTCAGGGGCCAGACTGTTTTTGTCCTGTGCAACGATCCGAACGGCAGGGTCATCCCTGAGCCGCCCCACTACCAATACGCTTCGGGCTGCTGCCCGAAAGTCAATGGAACCCAATCCACGGTAGCCTGATTTCAGCCCCTGGGCTTTGTTCATGTGGCCGATAAGGATCACCGCACAGCCGGTACGCTCCGCCATGGCCGCCGTCCGCTTCAGGATGGGCCGCACCTCGTTGGCACGGTGCATGTCCACACCGTCTCCCAGATATGCTTGAATGGGATCCAGGACCATGAGCTGCGCACCTGTCTTTCGCAGCGCCTGTTCCAACCGTTCATCGGAGAGGTTCAGCTCCCGTTTGCTCTCGTCAATGACCAATACCCGGGCGCAGTCCGCTCCGGCGGCCTCCAACCGCGGCTTGATGGTGTCTGCTAACCCATCCTCCGCTGTCTGGTAGATCACGTTTACAGGTTCAGGAGCCTGTTCGCACTCCGGCAAAGGCTCACCCCGGGTCAGAGCTGAGATGACCGCCAGCACAAATGTAGTTTTTCCTTCGCCTGGATCTCCCTGCACAATGGTCAATTTCCCCCGCGGGAGGTAGGGGTACCAAAGCCATTGCACATCCTCCGTTTGGATATCCCGCATGGAAATCAGTTTTAGTTCTGTGTTCATGCTTTCACGACCTTTCCCAAGAAAATAGCCGTCCCCATGAGAATGGGAACGGTCGGGATGTTTTCTCCCGCTTGATTATTCTCTGGATTTTGATAGAATGAGAATGTCGCAAGACAGTATCCGAACAAATATGCGACAGAAGGTGAAGCTATGCCGCTGGGACTCAGACAGAACAACAATCTTCTGCACCTGACACTGGATATCTGGCAGGAACAGATTTTTTTCAACGAGGCTGCGTATCCATCCGGATATTTCGCTGCTGAAATTCTGAACGTCAATGACGAAACTTTGAGGGAACTGTTCACTCACGGCGGCGGGATAAGCCATCAGATGGAGTCGTTGGTGTGTGCAGAGCAAAGCCGGTTTGTCAAATTGCTGCCGGAGCTCCGCTCTTCGGTTGAGAAAATTCTTGACGCCTTGTGGCAGTGCCCGCCGTACAGCATGCTGGATAAGGAACAGGAGCTCCGCGCCATAGAGCTCCTGTTTTCAGATGCATCCGTCAGAGATTTGATGGAGCCTGAATCTCCCGCCCGTCAATTTTTCTTTCGTTACCTGACAGCTGTATTCAGCATCCCCCTTGGGATCTTTCATTTTTCCGTGGCGGGCCGATATTTTGAGGAGGGCTATCTGCAGCGGCTGAAAAAACGGACTGAGACATCTTTTGCCGTGGCGGCGCATGACTGCTTCAACAGCAGCGACTTCTGGACGATGATGGAGCAGCTACCCATGGCAGGTATTGAAGCATTCACCGTTTCGCCGGCCATCTCATCCTCCTACACCTTTGCCCGCAGTCCCAGGGACGAAAAGGAAATGGTGTTCGTCCAACGAATCAGCTTTCCATCGCCGATCCATTTTTACAGCTTCGATTTAATGAACGGCCTGCATCATGCCCATGCCCCCAGCCAGTGCCGGAACTGTGGGAAATACTTTCTCACCACCAATGGCCGTATACCCAAATATTGCAGCGGCAACGCGCCTCAGGATGCAGGCATGACATGTCGGCAGTACGGAGCCATGATGCGGCAGAAGGAGCAGAACAGGGAGCACCCCATCTACCGTCTGTTTTCTACCCGGACCAACACCATCCGCAAACACCACCAGAGGGGGAAAATATCGGACGACCTGCGCCGGGAATCGCTTCGCCTTGCGGAAATCTGTCGGGACAAGGCCCTTATGGACAACGGGTATGCGGCGGCCGGCTATGCTCGGGACATGGAGCAGGAGCGGCTTTATGCGGAAGCTCGAAAGCGGGTGGCTCCGTGACAAAGCAAATGTATTCCGTTGCAGGAGGGGGGCCCGGCAACGAAGAGCTGGCGAGGCGGCTGCAGACAGGGGACGTGCTTGCGGCAGCTCAATTGGTTTCTCAAAACGAAGGTTATCTGACGGTTTTAGCCAGAAGCTGCTGCGAACCCTTTTCTCAGCATTCGCTGGAAGAAGACCTGAAGCAGGAAGGTGCGATGGCGCTGCTGTCGGCGGCCGGACGTTTTGACTTTGATGCGGGGACAAAACTCCTGACCTTTGCCACACCCATTGTTCAAACCGCAATGCTGGACTGCGCTGCCAAAAGTTTTTCCGCCCTGCCGCTTCCGCCCAGCCGTTATTATCAGCTGCGTCAAACAGCTTTCCTTTGTGCAGTTCACGGACAGGCTGCGGAACCCGATCTTCTAATGAAGATTCAGGACAAATTGAATGTCTCTGGCCGTACCGCCAGGCGTTTGCTGGAAGAATACCGTACGGTATTCCAAACTGAATCACTGGGAGAGCGTATCTTTGAGCTCGGATGCGGAGGAGACCCGGCTGTATCCTATGACCGCCATATGCGAAGGACACTGCTCCGCCAGAGAATAGCGGAAATCTTGAAACCACGGGAACTGACTTTGGTCCGCAGCTATCTGGGACTCTGTCATCCGGATCAAAAAGGCATGTCCTTTCAGGAACTGGCCGTTCGTCTGAACTACAACGGACCCAGCGGCGCGGAAAAGGCCTACAAAAATGCCATCAACAAATTAAAGAAGCAGCTCCATGGCGGGGCATACGGGCGATGGTTGGATGTCCAGCAGGCCATCCGGGAGGCACAGTGCGGAACAAAGGCGGATTGAGAGCATGTTCTGCCATTGTTTTCAGAGTGCCCGATTGGTGACTTTGCGCTTCTTTACATTAAAGCGTCTTCTTCTACATAACTTGTTGCATTCACATTTATATTCTGTATACTGAAATTACCAAATCGTGGTTGCCCCGTCGTCCGGCAACTGTCGAAAAAACAATTCATTTTTGGGGGTGAGAATTTTGAGCATTGCAGCTTAATACCATTTCGAAAAGCGCATAAAATCAGCCCACCTAATATGATCCACTGCGGATGTTTTTCGTTCATTCTGATACCTTTCAAGTAAGAACAAATTTTACTGTTCTCACAAATTTTAAGCGTTATACTATTTGAGTATTGAACATGCTTTTCACAAGCGTACCGGTACAGGCGTTTTCAGCTGAAGAGCCAGCACCGCGCATCCCTGTTTCAGCGCCGTTTGAACATCCGGAGTCTGTGGTCTATGAAGCGAAGCAGCAGGAGGCTGACGAATCTGCCAGCGCATCAGCGTCCACGTCGGACAGTACTCCGGCGGAATCCGCACCTCCTGTTTCACCCAGCGCTTCGCAGGCGTCGTCGTCTTCGCAAAGTGCTTCGGCAGAAACGACGGAGAGTATCAGTATACCGTCCAGTAGCTCGAATGCGCAGACGTCTGGAGACAGCAGTACATCTCCGGAATCCGCGAATGCTTCTGAGAGCGCAAGCGAAATTGAAGCGGCAGAAGATGTAAGTAGCCCTGTGGAAACTCCGGCAGAAGGAACATCGGAAGAGCCACCGCTTACGCAATGTCGAAAATGCTGACGCTTCCCGAAAACCGGGACTATACTCTTGCCGAACTGCTCCTTATCAATCGAGAGAAACCCGACACAGTGCGTGAACCGGTAAAAAGCTTGAAACCGCAAGCACGCTCATTGCGTATCACGCGCCAAATGCTTCAGCAGCGCACCCATGGCCGGGTTCTGCAGCCCGGCCTTCGAGGGCCGGAAAACCAGCAGACTGCCGCATGTGGGCTCCGGCGTCAGCAGGCGCAGGTCCGGGCCTGCACAGCTTTCGGCCACACGCCGGGAAAGCATCGCAACGCCCGCGCCGCTGCGAACCATACGGGCGATGTTGCCCGCGGCCGCGCCGGTGTACCCAACCTGCGGTGAAAAGCCCGCTTTGCGGCAAAGCTCTAGGCTGGTTTCCAGCAGGCCGGTGCCGGCGCTCAGCAGCAGAAAGCGCTTGCCGCTGAACAGCGAAAGCGGGACGGCGCCTTTTGTGGCGCAGAAAAGTTTTTCGGGCACCAGAAGAACAAGTTCATCCTTGCACAGGATGACGTCCTCCGGCATCACGGGACCGTCCGGGACGCGGAAAAACGCTCCGTCACAGCGCCCGCTCTGGATGAGCGCGGGCATGGCGGTATTTTCCCGTTCCTCCACCATGAGCCGCGTGCGGGGATACGCGGCGGAAAAGTCCGCCAGCATTTGAGGAAAGCCGTAACAATCCGCGACGGGGAGCAGCGCAAGGCGCAGGCTTCCGTCGGGGTGGACGGCCTGTTCCAAAAGCTGATATTGGCGCGCCAGCGCCTGTGCCGGAGGATATGCCCTGCGGCCAGCGTCCGTCAGCTCCGCCCTGCGATGGGCGCGGTCAAACAGACGGACGCCCAGCTGGTGCTCCAGCTTCTGAACCTGCTTTGAAATCACCGGCTGAGAAAGAAAAAGCGCGTCCGCAGCGGCTGAGAAGCTGCCGGTATCCGCCACGGCCAAAAAGGCTTGCACCCATTCCAGATCCATACGCCGCACCTCGCAATATATTCCGTTCTGGAATATATTGTACAGTAAACCAAAATTGATGGCAAGAGCTATGAGCGCTACAATAAAAGAGAAGAAGCAATGTGTCTCAATTTTATGGAAGGGATGGTCAAGGATGAAAACAGTTTGCATGTTTTTTGCGGCACGCCGCTATTGGGCGGATGAAGAAAAGCTGCGTTCCGCCTATGAAACGCTGGCGGCTCAAATGGGGGAAGGTATAGAATGCTGCCTTGCAGCGGACGCAATGGAAGAGGATAAACTGCCGCAGGGCGATTGCCTGATCGCGGTGCCCATGAGCGGCGCCGTGCAGCAGAACATCCTGGCGGCGGCAGCGGCCTATGAAAGCGTGGTGCTGTACGGCGCGTACATACGAGGCAATGCGCCCGGGGCACTGTGCAGCGAGATGCTGCGCTGCAACGCAGCCCCAACGCTGATGGATACGTGGGCCGTGCTGCGGCGCACGACGCCCGGCACACAGCTTGCGCTGAATGAGGCGCAGCTGAAAGATGCTTTGCAGGTATTGGCTGCATACAATGCGGTGCGGGGCGCTACTTTGCTGCAGATCGGGCATACTGAGCCGTGGGTCATCAGCAACGCGTCCGAGCCGGCGGTATATGAGGCGCGTTTCGGCGTGAAAATTCGTTTTGTGGAACAGGACGAACTGGCGCAGCTTTATCGCGGGGCGCAGCGGGAACAGGCGCAGACATATTATGACTGGTTCGTGCAGAACAGTACCGGATGCGCGGAGCCCACGGACGGTGCATTGTGGGATGCCTCGCGTATGGCATGGGCGCTGATCACGCTTTTGGAGCGGTACGGTGCACAGGGAGCAGCCATCGCATGCTTTAATTTGCTCAGCGAGGGGACGACATCCTGCCTGGGCGTGAGCTATGTGAACGACTGCACGCCCATGGTAGCCGCCTGTGAAGGGGATATGGACAGCGCAGTCACCATGCTGATGATGAAACATCTAACCTCCACAAAATTGTGGATGGCGAATCCCGGCCTGCAGCCGGACGGGACGGTGAACTTTTCGCATTGCACGGCGCCCATCTGCTGCATGGGCGATTCGCTGCCCTGTACGCTGCGCAGCCATCATGAAAGCGGCATCGGCGTCAGCCTGCAGGTAGAGCTTCCTCAGAAAAAGCGTGTGACCGCCTGCCGTATTTCCGACGAGGCTTCCAAAATGACGGTCCATCTTGGATACTCTGCAGCGGGGCCTTATGAAACGGCATGCCGCACACAGATGCATGTGCGGTTCGACGATGCGCCGCATTATCTGCGCACAGTGCTTGGGTGCCACCAGGTGTTTGCTTTTGAGGATGTGGAGGAAAAACTTCTCAGGCTGGCGGCCCTGTTCGGCCTGGATGTGCTGTAATAGCACGCGGTGATTAGAATTTTGGTGTTTCGCAGAGACAGATCACCGAATGGAACAAAAGGAAAGCAGAATACATAGCTTGTTAGGAAAGAAGGAACGTCTATGCGTCTGGCAATAATCGGAAGCTCTGGACATTATCCTGTTGTTCTGGAGGGACTTTCAGAGCAAGAAGAGATGACCATATGTGCCATTGCACCGGGCTGCCGTGAGGAAGACATAACGCCGTTGGCTGAGGCGTGTGCAGAAAACGGACACGCGCCTGCCGTGTGGGAAGATTGGAAAGAAATGCTGTCTGCAGAGCAGCCAAGCCTTGCGGTGATAAATTCCTGGTTTGGGAAAACGGCAGATATGGTTTGCTGGTGTTTGTACCACGGAATTCCCGTATATGCGGAAAAGCCTCTCGCCGCAAGCCCAGAGGAGCTTGTCCAGGTGCGCCGGGCATGGGAAGAAACAGCCTGCCCTTTAGGAGTGATGTTGACTCTGCGGTATGAACCGTGGTTCCTGACGATGCAAAAGGCGGTAGAAGCTGGACAGATCGGAGATGTAAGGCTTATCCATGCGCAGAAAAGCTATAAGTTAGGTCGGCGCCCGGAATTCTTTCAGCGCAGAAAGGACTTTACGGGCCTGATCCCCTGGGTAGGCATCCATGCAGTCGATTGGGCAGTGAGCTTTGGCGGAAAATGCGTACAGGCAATGGGCTGGCATACCACGATGCACAACCGTGGAATGCATGATATGGAGATGACGGCCGTCGCCATGCTGCGGTTTACGGATGATGCTTTTGCGACAATCTCAGTGGATTATTTACGGCCGGATGGGGCCGCGCGCCATGATGACGACCGTTTGCGCCTAACAGGTACGCTGGGAACAATAGAGGCCGTGGATGGGCAGGTCTATTTGGAAGACCGTACAGGTCCCCGGCGCGCCCTGCCGTTGCTGGAGGGGCAGAATCCGTTTGCGGCATTTTTACATTTGCTGCAGAAGGGAGAGACGGCCGGCTTGACGCAGGCGGGTATAGAGGCGACACGCATCGCGCTGGCGTTGCGTGAAGCGGCGGATACAGGAAAAATACAGGAGGTTTGAATCAAATGAAACGGTATCGTATGGCAGTCGTGGGCCTGCATTTTGGGAAATGGCTGATTGACAACGAGATAATCAAAGGATATGCCGCGCCTTATTTTGAGCTTGCCGCAGTTTGCGACCAGAATGAAGTACTGGCTCATGCATGTGCGCGGGAGTATCATGTAAAAGCTTACACCCGCCTGGAGGATGCGCTGGCAGACCGGGACATTGACCTGGTCACGCTGATTACCGGTCCCAACCATCGCGCGAAGCTTTTGGACAAAATCGTGGATGCAGGTAAGGCCGTGATGACGACAAAACCCTTTGAAACGGACGCAGCCGAAGCGCTACGGATATTGAAAAAGGCAGAAGCTGCAGGCGTTCCGCTGTTTATTAACTCACCCCAGCCGGTCGCGCCGGATGATATTGCTTGTATCCAGGAATGGCAGGAAAAATACGCATTGGGCCGTTTGGTCGGATATCATGCCAGCAATTGGGCGAGTTACCGTGAAGATCCGGATGGTACATGGTACGATGACCCGGAGCAGTGTCCAGCTGCGCCGCTGCTGCGGCTTGGAATATACTGTATGAGTGATTTGAGCTGGTTTATCCCGGAGGATATCGAAGAGCTGACGGTTGTGCAGTCGCGCGTTTTTACGCGGCGTCCAACGTCGGACAACGCACACGCAACGGTCAAACACGCAGACGGGACATTGGGAAGTATTTATTCTTCTTTTTGTGTTGGAGACGGAGAAGTCTATCAGAACCGTTTGGAGCTGCAATTTGAAGGAGGAAGCGTGACCAGAAAAATCAATAGCATGCTTTTGCTGGAGGATGATTTTATAGAACTTGAACTTTCGACGCAATATCATGGAAAACACCTGACAGAGAAACGCACCTTGCCGAAATACGGAAGCGGCTACCGTTGGGATTGGATGCATCATGTATTGAACGGGGAATCGCTGCCCGAAAAGCATACGCGGCCGGAGCAAATTGCCAAAAGCATCCGCTTGATTGAAAAAGTAAAAGAAGCTGCCCGTGAGCAGCGGAAATAATTCAAAGGGCCCGGCTTCTGCCGGGCCTTTTGAATGAATGGTCAAGATTCTTTTCCTGCGAATTGAGAGGGCGTGTATCCGGTGTGTTTTTTGAATACCTGACTGAAATATTGAGGATTTCCGCCCAGGCCGACTGCTTCGGCAACGTCTGTGATTTTTGTATGCGGGGTGTTTTGCAGTATTGTTTTTGCCCGTTCCATTCGCAAAGACGAAACATAGGAAGAAAATTTTTCTCCGGTCTTTCGCAAGAACTGTTTGCTGACATAATTGACATTCATGAACAGGACATTCTGCGCGATCCCTTTCAGGGAAAGATTGGGGTCTGAAAGATGATCGTTTACATAGGTCAGAACCTTTTGAATGTAATCGTTCCCGCCGCATTCGCCATTGTCCTGGCGGGAAAGCCTGCTCAGATGCTCCAACAGAAGAGACTGCACTTCAAATACACTGGAACAGGAATAAACAGCAGCTATGACAGGCGCGGCTTCGGTGCCGACATCAGAGACGTGAGCGGGAAGAAGCTGATAAAGCATTTTGGTGGCAACCGTTCTGGCTGTATCGATGTCGTATACTTGTGCGAACAGCTGGTTCAATTCCCTTGTCTGAGCATCGGCGGACAATTGGGGGAAGGTCTGCATCAAATTGCATCCTGCCTCCAAAAGCTTGTGAACAGATGCGGCGGTATTGTACAGCTCACGAAAGCTTCCATCGGGAAGATATTGATTTACACTGTCGCAAACACGAAGTTCCGGTACAAGAGAACGAAGCATCAAATCTGCGGAAGGGTAGTATTTGGCTGCACAGGTAATGGGGCTACCATCTACCTCAAGCTGTGAAAGCTCGGCTTTTAGCTGCTCTGTATCCTCCCGTCCGCTGATGCGCAGTACAAGAATGGCGACATTTCGGATTGCAAGCAGCCCGAAGAACAAGCGGGCGCGATGGCGGGCGATGCAGGCATGGATTGCATCGGACAGGCCCGGGGGCATCATACCGCCTCCATGCGCCAAATAAAATGTGGCAAAGTCGGTATCCGGCGCTTTCAGCATAGCGCAATAATCGTCAATCTCTTTTTCAATATCGCTGTCCGGCAAAAAAATGTCGTTTAAAAACTGTTCCTGCATGGTGGCTTGTACGCGGTTTTGCAGTAGCATGTTTTCCTGACGGAGCACCTGAAGCGTTCCCAGTTTTTCTCTGCGCTTTTTCACGCTTGTAACAGCATTCAAAATCTGTTCCCGGTTGCAGGGCTTAAGCAAATATTGGTGTACTCCATATTGCAGTGCGCGCTGTGCAAAATCGAACCGCTCATAGCCGGAAATAATAATAAAAGAGATTGTCTCGTCGATGGAGCGGATGCGCTCAATCAGATCGAGGCCGTTCATTCCGGGCATATTGATATCGAGAAGCACGATATCTGGATACTCATCAAGAATCATATTGTAGGTTTCGATGCCATCCCGGCAGGTGCCGAGCAATTGTATTCCGTTGCTGTTCCAGTCGATGATTCGGCTGATTGTCTCCCGGACCAACGGTTCGTCATCGGCAATGATCATACGCAGCATAAAGTACCTCCTGTTTCAATGGCCGGAAAGCGGAACAAGGATTTCGACTGTCGCGATATTATCTGAATTGGAAAAAGAAAGTCCGTACGCATCTCCAAAAAGCAGTTGAATGCGAGAATGAATATTCAGAAGCCCAATTCCGAACCCATTGGGCGTTATTTCTCCGCTTTCCAGTTTTTTTAGAATATCAGGATCAATTTCAGACCCTGTATTGCTGACGGAAATTACCGCACAGGTTTCATTCTTCTGCTGTGCAGACACAAGAATAGTGCAGGTATCTGCATAGGGCTCCAAAGAGTAGCGAATCGCATTTTCAACCAACGGCTGTAAAATCATCTTCGGCACGGGGACTGGCAACAGAGAAGGCATGATATCTGTGTGATAAACCAAACGGTCACCATACCGTATTTGCTGAATGCGCAGATAGTGATGCAGCAATTCCAACTCATTCTGCAATGGGAGCGTTTCGGATTTTTCACTTAGGGTGCTTCGCAGCAAAGCACTTAAAGATTCGACAATGGCGGGTATCGTGGGAGCATTGAGCGCTTCCGCTTCCCAGTTGATGGCGTTGAGCGTATTGTATAGAAAATGCGGGTTGATCTGCTGCTGCAGGGCTTTGAGCTGCGTATCTTTTATCAGAAGCTGTTTGATATAGTTGTCCTCAATGAGAGTATTGATCTTGCAGACCATATCGTCAAACTCATTGTGCAGCATGCCAAGCTCATCATGCCGTTGTGTATAATCATAGGAGGACGCTGGAGTATGGTTCTGGCCGGCATTCCCCTTATAATAATTGATTTTCTCTATCAGCGTGCCCAAATGACGGAGCAAATTGCGCACAAATAAATGGCTGAAAGCAACGGTAAGCGCAACAACTGCAAGAACAATGACAGCACATAAAATATTATTGCGTACCAGCGTGCGGAATATCTCGCTGTATGCCGGAGCCAGAATACAGGTATAAGGCGTGGAGGAAATGGGCTTTTGTACGATGAAGCGCATGACGCCGCCTATGCGTTCGAGCCTGTACGAGGTGTCTCCTGAGTTGGAAAGATACTGTTCCACGCCCGCGTCTCCATATGGATAGATCGCCTGCTGGCCATGCGCCAGATACAGTGCAGTGTTGTCGATGCGGGCAAAAGAGGTGATGCTGTCTTTTACCATCTTGTCCAGATCCAAATAAAGTGTAAGGACGCCAAGCTCGGACAAATCCATATTCCTAACACGGCGTATGGTGCGGGTGCAGACAAGCTGGGGCTGTCCGTCCATATCTTCCAGCACCAGAAAAGAGTATGCGCCCTGTTGGAAATTTGCAGCGGCATGAATTTCTTCTTGGTTTTTCTCTGTATCCGTAATGGTGCGTTTCCCTAAAATCAGGCTGCTGGCTCCCCCGTAATCCAGGTGGATGCACTCAATATATCTATTATGATTACTGTATCCGGTCAACTGCCGGCCGAGCGTGGTCAATGCAGCTTTGCGGGCGATCTGATCTTCACTTTCGCGGGCGGTGACAAGCGCCTGTTGAATCGTTTCATTGGTAGCGATCTGCCGGGAAAGTTCAGCGGTGGTTTGGAACAGTGAAGCGAGATTTTCAGCAGAGAATGTAAGGGCGTCTGCCGTTCGCTTATAGATCATCTCGTTGTAGGTGTCGGCCAGGCGGAAAGAGGCCCAGATGAACGCCGCGCACAGTATCCCCACACAGGAGAAAATCAAAAATGTAAATTTTGTTTGCAGTTTCATGTCGCGGAACCAACGCTTCAACACACAGCATCACTCCCTTATACGCTACAGCGGTATCCCGTTTATTATTGTAAAGAACCGACAGGAAGAATGCAATGCAGCGAAATGGAGTAGGGACAATTATTTTCGGAAAACACACTTTTTTAAACGGAAGAACACGCTTTTTTGAACGTGAAAGAAAAAAAGACATTTTTTTTGGAAATAAACAAAGCGATTCTTTTTCTTCACGAACCCGTATATTTGCGGTATGCTTAAATCACGGAAGCGCAAAAGAAAAACTGCGCTGGAGAAAAACGGAAAATTAAGGAGGAGCGTACATGAAAAAGTTACTCAGCATCGTATTGTCTGTCGTGTTGGCGGCGGGCCTGCTGGCTGGCTGTAGTTCAAGCAGCTCTGGCAGCACAAGCACTGCCAGTCAGGGTTCGACGCCTGCAAGCACTGCGTCAACGGACAATGGGGAGAAGAAAGTCATTCGCGTTGCGTGGTGGGGCGGCCAGGCGCGTGCGGATATGACGACGCAGGTCTGCGAAATGTATATGGCCGAGCACCCGGATGTACAGATCGAAGTGGAATTTTCCGATTATACAGGTTATTTTGACAAGCTGGCTGTTGAAGCGGCGTCCGGAACGATGCCCGACATTTTCCAGGCGACCCGTGATAATGTGGTCGAGTTCAGTGACAAGGACCTGCTTCTGCCACTGAATGAGTATGCTGACAGCGGCGTTCTGGATTTCAGCCAAGTGTCTGAAGATGCAAAATCCACGCTGACGCGCGACGGCAACCTGTATGGTATCATCTTAGGTTCTATCGCGGGCGCGATGAGCTATGACCCGGATGTCGTGAAAGAGGCAGGCGTTGAGATTTATGATGCAATGCCCTGGAGCGAATTCGTACAGGCCGCGAAAACGATTTATGAAAAGACGGGCGTCCAGACTTCGTTCGACAGCGGAGATCCGATTACGCAGGTGGCAATGATTGCCCGTGCCAAAGGGTATCAGCTTTACAGCGAAGATGGAAAATCCCTGGGTTTCCCGGATGCTAGCATCCCCACGGAATATTTCCAGCGTTACGAAGACGGTTTGAAAGAGGGCTATATCGTCGATCCTCAGATTTATGTAGAGCGCGACGTGGGTGCGGTAGAGCAGCGCCCGATTGTAGACGGCATGGTGTGGAACGATTTTGGTTGGTGCAACGCACAGGGGCTCTATGATGCGATGCAAGGAGCCGGCCGGAATATGGCTATGGTGTCCTACCCGGTTGCCGATGATGCGACCACGCCATCCAACTACCTGCGTGTGGGTACAAGTTTCCATGTAAGCGCAAACACGCAGTATCCAGAAGTCTGTGCGGATTTCCTAAGTTATTTCATGAACTCTGTTGAAGCCAATAAGGTACTGAACGCCGAGCGCGGCGCACCTGTCAACAATGAAGTTTTGGCAGCATTGTCTGCTGATGCAGAAGGCTTCCAGAAGGACATGTTGGACTTTATGGGCAAGGTAGGCGAATATTGCAGTCCGTATGAAGTGTTTGACCCTGCTGCACAGACCGAAGTTATTGACGTGTTGAAATCTTTGCTGGAGCAGGTGGGCTACGGTAAGATGTCCGCGCAGGAAGCCGGCGAAGAATTCTTCACCAAGGCAAATGATATCCTGCAGGCAGCTTAACATCAAAAAACAGATGCCTGTTTTGTTCTGATCAACATCACCCCGGCTTGCGCGCCTTGCAAAAGACGCAAGGCCGGGGTGCTTTTTAAGGAGGCGTTTTTAAACGTGATGCTGCAAAGAAAAAGCGGCGAAAAAAATCGTTTGCACAGATTATGAACTCGGAAAGTGTAAGCGGATATATTTTTATTTTACCGTTTGTAATCGGATTCTTGGTGTTTACCGTATTCCCCATGCTGGCTTCATTGGTGCTGTCTTTTACGGACTATGATATGCTTTCCGCTCCGGTATTTGTCGGTCTGAAAAATTATAAGCAGATGTTTACGCAGGACCCGCTGATTTATAAAACATTATTCAATACATTTTATTTTACGATCACAAGCGTTCCTTTGAAATTGGCGTTTGCGCTGATGGTTGCGATGCTGCTGGTGAACACCAATAAAATCACGAGCATTTACCGTGCAATGTTTTATCTGCCCTCTATGGTAGGCGGCAGCGTGGCAATTGCGGTACTGTGGCGCAGGATGTTCGCGGGCGATGGCCTGGTCAATGCGCTGTTGGGAGCTGTAGGTCTGCCAGATGATGTGTATTGGCTTGGAAATGAAAATACTGCAATCTGGACCTTGATTATCCTGGCTGTTTGGCAGTTTGGGTCGCCCATGCTTATTTTTGTTGCGGGCCTCAAACAAATTCCTTCCAGCCTGTACGAAGCGGCTACAGTGGATGGAGCAGGACCGATAAGAAAGTTTTTTAAGATCACATTGCCGATGCTCAGCCCGACGATCTTTTTTAATCTTATCATGCAGATGATCGGCGCGCTTACGGCATTTACCCAATGCTTTATTATCACCAACGGAAAACCGCTGGATTCTACACTGTTCTATGCGGTTTATTTATATCGGCAGTCTCTTACCTATTCCAATATGGGCTATGGTAGCGCGATGGCGTGGCTGATGGTAGTGATTATTGGTATACTGACAGCTATTGTATTCAAAACATCCGACAAATGGGTGTATGAAGGCTGAGGCCGGAAAGGAGCAGTTATGACCTCAATCAAAACAAAAAAGATACTCTCCAAGGCCGGATACTATATTTTTGTGTCGCTGCTGGCTTTTGCGATGTGTTATCCGCTGATCTGGATGCTGTGCAGTTCGTTCAAAGAAACGAACACAATCTTCGCAACGGCAACAAGCCTTATTCCGGATCCGTTTGTTCTTAAAAACTATCCTAATGGCTGGAAAGGCTTCGGCGGAATTTCTTTTGCGACCTTTTTTAAAAACAGTGGTTTCGTAACGGTGCTTTCCACCATTGGAATCGTCGCATCGTCTACGGTCACAGCGTACGGCTTTGCACGCATTCGTTTTCCCGGCAGCAAAATATGGTTCAGTTGTATGCTGCTCTCGATGATGATACCGTTTCAGGTGTTGATGGTCCCGCAATATATGATGTTTAATCTGTTCGGCTGGACCGGCACCTATCTGCCGCTTATTGTCCCCTCCTTTTTCATCAATGGGTTCGGGATTTTTCTTACGGTACAGTTTATCAAGGGCATCCCGAGAGATTTGGATGAAGCGGCCAAAATAGATGGTTGCAGCACCTATACTATTTTTTTGCGGATCATTGTTCCACTAATCGTACCTGCAATGGTGACAAACGGTATTTTTGCATTCATTGGGAAATGGGACGATTTTATGAGCGCACTGCTTTATCTGAATAAACCCCAGCAGTACACGCTTGCACTTGCGCTTAAACTGTTTTGTGACCCTTCTTCCACATCGGATTGGGGCGCAATGTTTGCGATGGCAATTCTATCTCTGATTCCGGTATTCTTAATCTTTGCGTTTTTCCAGAAGTATTTGGTAGAGGGAATCAGTGCGTCCGGCCTGAAGGGATAAGCGCCAAGGTTAATATGAGAAAGGTGATTTTATGGAAAATCTTTTTCTGGAATCAATGATCGAGAAAATCATCCACAGTCTCCAAACGCTTGAGGGAACTGTTGTGGAAAAGGATAAGAGCTATGATGTTTCTATGCGAGACTGGGCCTGGCCGCAAGGCGTTGCTCTTTTTGCAATGTATCAATACTATGCGACGAAGCGGGACCCGGCGCTTTTGAAATATCTGGAAGACTGGTTTGCAGAGCATTTTGAAGCGGGGTTGCCACCTGTAGACGTAAACAACACATGCCCAATGCTTACGCTCACGTACCTTTACGAAGAAACGGGAAATCCGGAATATAAAAAGCATCTTGATAAATGGTGCGACGAAATTATTGCACATTTTCCACGTACAGAAGAAGGCGGATTCACGCATTATATTGTTACACTCCCCAATGAGGGCCAGCTTTGGGATGACACCCTGTATATGACTGTTTTGTTTTTGGCCCGAATGGGACAGCTTCGCAAGGAGCCTGCGCTTCAGCAGGAAAGTATCAGACAGTTTTTGGTACACATCAAATACCTTACGGATACCCGTACCGGTTTGCTGTTCCACGGTTGGGACTTCAATGGAAGGCATAATTTTGCGCAGGCTCGATGGGCGCGTGGAAACTCCTGGTATACGGCGGGCCTTGTAGACTATCTTTCCATGACACAGCTGGAGTCGGGCGTAGAAGCGTATCTGTTCAGCACATTGGAACAGCAGGTGAAGGCTTTGGAACAATATCAGGCGGACAACGGCCTTTGGCATACCATCATTGACAGGCCGGATACATATTTGGAGACTTCTGCCAGCAGTGCGTTTGCCTATGGTATCCTGAAAGCCGTGCGTGAAGGAAAGCTGAGCGCGGTTTATGAACGAGTTGGGCTGAAAGCCGCTCAGGGTGTTTTGGATATGATTGCCCCTGACGGAACAGTTCAGGGCGTATCTGCCGGCACACCTGTTTTCCGTACGGTTGAGGAATACAATGAAGTAGAAGTGCGGCCGATGCCGTACGGACAGTCCATGGCGCTGCTGATGCTGGCAGAACTGATTAAACATTAAAAAACGGGAGGCTGCGGGAAATGGAGATGTTTGCTCAACAGGCCAGAGAACTGGTAGCGCAAATGACATTGGAGGAAAAGGTGAGCCAGATGCGGTACGATGCACCGGCAATAGAACGATTGGGCATCCCCGCGTACAATTGGTGGAATGAGTGCCTGCATGGTGTGGGACGCAGTGGAACAGCAACCGTTTTCCCGCAGCCAATCGGAATGGCGGCCAGCTTTGATGAATCTTTATTGGAGCACGTAGCACAGGCCATTTCTGACGAGGCCCGCGCAAAGTACAATCAATACAAAACGTTTGGAGAGACCGGGATTTATCAGGGACTTACGTTCTGGTCCCCCAATATCAATCTGTTCCGCGACCCCCGCTGGGGACGCGGACATGAAACCTATGGGGAAGACCCCTTGCTGACAGGGCGGATGGGGACTGCTTTCATTCGCGGCCTGCAGGAAGGAGAGGACCCCAAATATCGTAAGCTGGACGCGACGGTAAAACATTTTGCGGCGCATAGCGGCCCGGAGGCGGGACGGCACTCGTTCAACGCAGAAGTGAGCACGGAGGATATGGCGGATAGCTATTTATGGGCCTTTCGATATTGTATTGAGCATGCGAAGCCGGCGGCTGTAATGGGCGCGTATAACCGGATCAACGGTGAGCCCGCCTGTGCAAGCAGCACATACCTTAAGGGTGTACTGTATGAAGAATGGAAATTTGACGGCTATGTTGTATCTGATTGCGGCGCGATTCAGGATATCAATGCAAACCACCATGTGACAAAAAATGAAAAAGAAAGCGCAGCGTTGGCGGTCAACAATGGGTGTCAGCTCAACTGTGGGAAGGCATATCATTGGGTGAAGGCCGCTGTAGAGGGTGGGTTGATCAGTGAAGATACAGTCACCTGTGCGGTAGAGCGTTTGTTTGAAGCGCGTTTCCGGTTGGGCATGTTTGATAACGATTGTGTGTACGATTCCATTCCGATGAATGTGATTGAATGTAGAAAGCACCGTGAATTGAACCGGAAGATGGCGCAAGAAAGCATCGTATTGCTGAAAAATAACGGTATATTGCCTTTGAACCCTGAAAAAACAATTGCAGTAATAGGCCCGAATGCCGATGACAAAACGGTATTGCTGGGAAATTATAGCGGAACGCCTTCGCATTGGACGACGTTGCTGCGCGGCATACAAGAACAGGCCCGGGGAGAAGTATATTATGCACGCGGCAGTGTGCTTGTGGAGAAGGAGGCCTTGCCTTGGGCGGAAAAGCCGCTGCATGAGGCAATCTATACCGCAAAGGCTGCGGACGTGGTCGTGTTGTGTCTGGGCCTGAGCCCTCTTCTTGAAGGTGAGGAAGGGGACGCATACAATGGGGCTGATAGCGGTGACAGAAAAGATATTTCGCTGCCGGATATCCAACAGCAGTTGCTGTGCGCGATATTGGATACGGAAAAGCCTGTGGTGCTGGTAAATGTATCCGGAGGCTGCGTTGATCTCCGGCAAGCGGATGAACGGTGCGCGGCGATTCTGCAATGCTTTTATCCCGGAGCAGAAGGAGGGAATGCACTGGCTGATATTCTGTTTGGCCGGGTATCTCCCAGTGGTCGCCTGCCAGTCACGTTTTATCGAACCGTGGAGGATCTGCCACCATTTACAGATTACAGCATGAAGGGGCGAACCTACCGCTTTTTTGATGGAAAGCCACTTTATCCATTTGGGCACGGTCTGACCTATGCGGATATCAAGGAGCAGTGGACGGACCCGTATACGGTGCGTGTAAAGAATGCATCCGAGACCGCAACCGGATATAGTATACTCCGGTACGAGAACAGAGCACTTGCCGACTTCAAACACATTTGGCTGGATGGACATACAGAGACAGAGGTGCGCTTTTTGCAGGAAAATGAAAATAAAAGACAGACGCGCAGCGCACATAGTTGCAAGGAGAAGTGAGGGGACATTAAATATGAAACTTCCGGGCTATCATGAGAATCCGGAGCAGCTACATTGGAACTGCGAAGAGCCGCGCGCCTACTATATCCCCTTTGACAGCGGCGTGAGCGCGCTGCGGGGCAATGTCGTTTCGCCAGCTTGTATTTCACTGAATGGAAAGTGGCGCTTCCGGTATGAAAAGGCGCCCTTACTGCTTTCCGAGCAGGATATAGCCCCACAAACGGATATTTCTGCTTGGGATGAACTCGTAGTTCCTTCCTGCTGGCAGATGCATGGATATGACCAGCATCAATACACGAATGTACGTTATCCATTTCCCTATATTCCTCCGTACGTACCATCTGAAAATCCATGTGGGATATATCGCAGGACGGTTGTGTTGGGACAGCTGCGTGCTGACAGGTTATATTATATTAACTTTGAGGGCGTGGACAGCTGTTTTTATTTGTATGTCAATGGAACTCTGGCTGCGTATAGCCAGGTGTCTCACTCTACGAGTGAGGTGGATATCACACGGTATTTACACGATGGAGAAAATCATCTGGCCGTGTTGGCGTTAAAATGGTGTGACGGAAGTTACCTGGAGGATCAAGACAAGTTTAGGATGTCCGGGATATTCCGCGATGTGTATCTTTTAGAACGGCCAATACAGCATCTGCGTGACTTTTTTATTCATACAAAGAGACTATGCGAAAGTGATGCTGAAATTACAGTGGAATTCAGCTGGAACGGCGCAGATTTGCCGGTCCAGCTCAGTCTTTATTCACCGGACGGAGCATTGCTGGATACGACCCAGGCGGACGGGAACAGAGCCAGGTTTGAAGTGAAAAATGCGGTGCTGTGGAACGCTGAACAACCGAGACTGTACACCTTGCTGATGGAATGTGCGGGAGAATATATTGTACAAAAAACAGGAGTCCGCGAGATTTGCATTGAAGCAGGAATCGTGAAGTTGAACGGAAAGCCGATTCGCCTGAAAGGCGTAAATCGACATGATAGCGACCCAGTCACGGGGTATACGCTTGACCGTGAACAGGTGATCCGAGATCTGTGTTTGATGAAGCGATATAATTTTAACGCGATACGGACAAGCCATTATCCGAATGCGCCCTGGTTTGTCCAGCTTTGCGATATGTATGGATTTTATGTGATTGCCGAAGCAGATCTGGAAAGCCATGGGACGATTTCGATTTATGGCGGAACGCAGGAAAGAACACCCGGCTTGCTTGTACAGAATCCTCAATTTGAAAAAGCAGTCATGGACAGAGTACGTCGCTGCGTGGAGAGAGATAAAAACAGCGCGTGCGTTGTAATTTGGTCTTTGGGAAATGAAAGCGGATACGGGCCCTCGCTGGAGCAGGCCGCGTTTTGGGTGAAAAAGTACGATCCTTCCAGGCTTTTGCAGTATGAAGGCAGTATTTATGAAAGCGGGGGGCACAAAAACAATACGTCGATGCTTGACTTATACAGCCGTATGTATGCGTCCTGCACAGAGATCGTTGAATATTTTTCAGGCAAACAGGCGAAAAAACCGTTGTTATTATGTGAATATGCTCACGCAATGGGAAACGGTCCGGGCGATGGCGAAGATTATTTTCAACTGATGGAACGGTACCCGGGATTTTGCGGCGCATTTGTTTGGGAATGGTGCGACCATGCGATTGACATGG
>ENA-ORTH01001544-ORTH01001544.1-human-gut-metagenome-genome-assembly--contig:-NODE-1544-length-22690-cov-3.645107_pt1 | contig 22690 bp, 28 predicted proteins | sample MGYA00241914_ERZ509192 | MGnify/ENA primary metagenome ERZ509192 (study PRJEB26280, sample SAMEA2338826) | human gut metagenome | biome: human gut; feature: human-associated habitat; material: faeces... | reverse complement strand
GCCAGCATTTTTGCTCTCGAAAAAGATGAAACTGTTACAATAACTTTAAGCGAGGGTGCTGTAATTTCCTGTAAAGGAGAAACTGCGCGTGCTGGATCAGGAGGTAAAGGAAGAGAAGCAGGTACGGGAGATATCGGCGGTCGAGGAGGATCTGGAGGAATTGCAAGCGGAGGAAATTTAATAAATAAAAACGGTTCTACAGGTGAAACAGGTGGATTTGATACGGAACGAAATACTGGCGGCTCATCACGTACCAATACTTATGAAGGATTTTCTACAACGAGTGGAGCGGGAGGTTATGCACCAAATAACCAGTCTATGAAAGCAGATCCTCAAACTGCTTTTGCAGTTATTTTCCGTGGTAACACCAATCTGCCTTTAGATCAGCTCAACGCCCAGAATATCACGGGACTTATGCTGGAAATGAGTCAGCTTGCCCAAGAACAAACATCCGTACTAATCAACTCTGATGTTTCCCATTAAAACATCGGTCTGCATCTGCTGCAATTCGCTTATATCTAAGGATATGGATGTAATATCCAAAGCGTTTTGTTGGTCTGGCTTAAGATTGGTGTTGCCGCGTAAGATGATAGCATAAGCACTATTCCCTAAGCTACCAGTCATATGAGTACCAGCACCACCATTACCACCATAAGCACTATATCCCATATACGAATTGCGTCCACCGATTCCTCTATGGTCAATACCATCATCTGGATTTTGTGATTTAGTTCCATTAGAGCCACGATTTCCATTGGCATTGTGGGTATTTCCTCCAGAAGCAGAACCTCCATTTCCGCCACTACCAACAGATGAACTACCATTAGTAGAAGCTGAAGTACCATCATTACCTTGATTAGCAAATGCTATTTGATTGTTATAAGAAATTGTAACTCCTGTGTTTATCGTTATTGTTACATTTTCTCCTTTTTTAAGAGCAAATACGCTGGAAGTAATTCCTCCAGCTCCTCCACCTCCACCACCAATTTTCCCTCCGTTTGAGTACCCCCAGCCACTCCCCCACGACCAGATTTTGCAATTCCAATAAACTGAAACCATCCATCTTCTGGTGCTACAAATACTTTAGAGCTAGTCACACGTTCCAGCTCCAGATAACTGGTGGGTGTATCTGGGAATACATTGGGGACTAAATTTACTATCTGTCCGGAACTCCAAAAATATGAGCCTGCAGCATTTTTCAGAAAAACAGTGATGTATAAATCGGCACCATTCTTCTGACCTACCTTTGTAAATTGTACCGTTTTCCCCGTCACTTTTGGGTCGATTTCGGCTGTTGCGATTACCTCTCCGTCCTTTTCGGTGGTAGGCGTGCCGCCCTCTTTTTGGATTACCACATAGCCGGTCACAAAGCGATTTACCACCTCTTTGCCCTCCAGCATTACAACAGGAAGATCAAAGCTGCCAGTTGTTGTTCCTTTTTCATCGGTGGCTGCCAGGTTGGTAACACTTCCCGGTTCTTTTGCAGTGAGGGTTACCGATGCAACCGCTCCCTCCTGCTCATCGTTCATCTGGCCGCTCTGGTTTACGGTAAATGCCCGGTAAAAATATTCCTGTGAGGAAAAAGGCGACAGATCGTAGAAGATCTCGTTACTGCCCTCATAGACCTGATCGCCGTCGATGCTGGTTGCCGGCATCTCCCCGGCCTTACGACGCACCATGATTTTATAGGCATTGACATCAGCGGGCTTTTTGCATTTTACCATAACACGATAGCCATACTCTGGTGCGGAAGCATCTGCTGCAGTCAGCTCGGTTACCTGTTCTGGAACGATCGGCTGAATGGAAAGAGATACACTAGGGGAAGCGTCACTCACGACGCCTTCTGCATTGACCGCAAACACAGTCCAGTGATATTCCACCCCGAAGGTTGTGTTCTGGGTGTCCCGGAAGGTAAGCTCGGCTCCCTCATAAACGATCTTGCCATCTTCCAGAGAGGTCGGTGCGCTGCCTTCCTTTCGCACAATGGCAAAGTGGTCGCGGTAAACATCCACTGGCGCTTCATAGGTAAGTGTCGCTGCAAAGGCACTGGCGTCGGTGCTGTTTTTTATCTGCAGATTGGTCGGTGGCTGCGGTTTCTTGGTCGGGATAGTGATTTCTGCTGTGGTCGCTGACATCTGGTAATTTCCTGCTTCATTTCGTGGAAAGTAAGCATAAATGTACCGTACACCGGCCTTCAGATTGTTGGTATCGGTAAATTCCGTTGCGGTGCCGTCCATGATCTGTACCCCGTCGTTTGGCCCGATCGGTCCAACGTTCTCCCCGCGAACCACTCTGGTTGCTGCCCAGTCAATGGATGGATTGGTGTGCGTTCCATGGATTTTCAGCTGCTCTGCAGTGGACTGATCTTCCAGATGGATGCTGCCTTTTTCAATCGGCAAGGGCAGCGGGGTTCCGATCTCTCCCGGATTGCCCAGAAGATTTGAGTAATAGGTCTTTTCCTCCCCCGATTTTGAGCGGTAGAGAGACACCTGCAGATACATATTGATATCCGGCGCTTCCCGAAGTGCATGGACAACGATCTTTCCGCCGGTCTGTTCCGCTACCAGACCAATATCTTTGTCTACCATCTGCGCCGTCAAGTTTGGATCTGCTTTAATGGCCAAATCCATATTCGGCAAAACGGTTTCTTCCGGAAGCTGACCGGTCACATCCTGAATAAAGGTTACTCCCTCCGGATCACGCTTCCAGCCCTCACTTGTAAGCAGCACGGTTGCCACAATCAGAGGATTGTCCCAGTTTTCCCGGTCATTTGTGGAAACATGGATTTCTTTGTTTTTAAAGTGACCCTGGTGGGAATCCTCGTTTTTGTCGTGCTCCTCGATGTCCTGAATGGTAGCGATAATGACAGTACCGTCCACTTTGATGTTGATTCCCGCCTGATTGCTCACCGCTACACGCATACCAACACACATATCGTTGTTGATGCCGTCTGCAATGCTGATTTTCGGGTAACCTGGGGCATTGGCAATCGCGAACAGTTCCCCGTCCTGGTCGATCAGACCAATTTCCCTTACATTCCAGCCGCCCACATCAGTCGGGATAACGGATGTTGCCTTGATGACATTTTTGTTTACCAAATCCCCTGTCACCTGTGCCGGCCCGCGCCATACTTCATGAACTAAAGCCGTTCGTCCTGGATCTGGCATGGGGATGCTGCCATTTCCGTCACCGACCACTACCCAGCTGATAGTCAGTTTTTCACCTGACTGCAGATACTGAGCCAGCTTTTCGGTGCCCTTGTTTGTCAGGATCGCAAAATATTCAAATTCCTGCGGCATTTCTATTCTCCTCTCTATTATCTTTCAATGATCAGATATGCCCCGTGCGTTGCCATAGCCTGGTAAATTGCTTTGCCGTCGGTTACCATCTCTCGTGGGCGGTACGGGTCGATCACCAGCATGGTTCCCATCTCCGGCAGAGCACCGGTGTAAACACTTCCTGGCTCAATGACATCGACGGTAATTCCCTGCAGCCAGGAACGTGCATTTTTGTATTCCATGATGGTATCCAGCAGCCTGCCCACTGGATTCTCTGCTACTTTTTCCTGGCCGGCATCCACTGCCACCCGGAAAAAGTAAGGCTGCCCGCCGTATTCCCAGTTTTCCTGTACGCTCGTGCCTCCATGAATAATGCCGACTGCATCCTCCAACGCCGCCTTGGTGCCCATTCGGGAATAGTTGAGCAGCGCCGATCGGATGAGCAGACGCTTTTTCTGCAGAGAAAGATCCGCTTTGTATCCCTTGATATCCAGTGACAGGCAAAGATGGTCTGCCATCTCCTCATCTAGCTCCATCACAAAAGCGAATGTCATGGAAACACGCTCGGCATAGTTCACCAGCTTCCGGAAGGCTTTGTCCCATGCGGCTCCCAGTGCCCTGGTCTGCGTGTCCTGCAGATTTGGAGGCAGAAGGGATGAAAAACCGACCTGCTGTAAACTAATCATCTTCCAAACCTCCATAATTTACTTTGGCTGACCTGTGCTTGAAGATTTCATCGGCCGCAACGACCTGATGCTGTGGCGCTGTCACTTCCAGACGCTTTGCTCCGGCTGCAATCACCAAAGCAACCAGTTTGTCCGGATTGAGGTCCCTGCCGATAGTGCTTTCCTGCCAGGACAAATAAGACTGCACCGCCGCTTCGACGGACGCCTTGATCTCAAGCTCGCGGTTTGCATCTGATTTGTTGATGTAGTAAGTAATTTCCAGATCAAACTCCACAACATCCGGTGCCCGCAGCGTCAAATCATCGGTCAGCGGCCGCTTGTTCTCCAGAAATTCCTTCAGACGTTCCAGATATGGTTCTTCCGGAATTTCTCCATCCTGCAAAGTCAGGCAGATATCCACTTTTCCCGGTTCCGGAGTTGAAACACCGACTCCCTCAATCGCCTGGGAAAATTCCCGCACCCAAAACTGATATGCTTCTGCTGGACCTGCCACACTGTACCCTTTCGGAGCATAAAAAATGCGGGTGCGGAGACTCAAATCGTCCTCCACATCCGCGCCGCCCTGTGTCTTTTCGATATTTTTGACCTTTGACACATAAGCCACCGGGTCAACAATGATATTGATCCTGCCTTCCGAAAATCCGTTTCCGACCTCGCCGGCCTGCTGGCAGGTAATCCCCACCCGGCCGCTGGTGTTTGGTGAACGGATGATCAGATCCTCATCTGTCTGGAAAAACAGCTTGTCACCCGGTGAAATCCGGGTTCCTTTCGGAATGAAAATATCCTCTTCCCGCACTGCGGACAGCGTAAACTCTACTTCTCCGATTGCCGGTGTCGCTGTCCTGCGTGTCAGACCCCAGAAAGAGGCCAGAACATCCAAAAAGCTGCCGGCGCTGTACTTTGGCAGATTCATCTTTGCCCGATTTCCAAAATCTTGATACAATTCAGAAATCAGATAGGCCATTGTGTTCAGTATGATTTTTTCCCGGCTGGCTGTCGGCAGCTTCTCCATCCGGCCAGTCTGCTCAAAGATACTCTGCTCATAGGTATCAACCATATCCGATAAAATCTGTTCGGTGCTTTCCGGAGCAAAATCAATCTCCGGCACCGCATCGTAAGGATTATTGCTCGACATTTTTGACAATCACCTCCATCTCCACTGTCCCATCCTGCGACTGATCATAGTCCGCCTGAACCCGGATGAGCTGCAGCGCCGGGATGTATTTTTCCAGCTTCACCGAAATTTCTGCTGCGGCCATATTAACCGCTACGCTGACCGGTTCATCGATAAAGCTCATGTCCAGTCCAAAATCCCGATCCAATACCACGCTGCCGACCGGTGTTGCACAAAGCAGCTCCACCTGCTGGCGAAGATCAGGCGTTAAATTTTCCCCTGTAATCCGCATCACTGGTACTCCTTTAAACTCACATCGACACTCGCTTGCACGACCTCCCCGCGGTTGGTCACCGTATGATAGGTTTCGCTGACACTCTCGATAAGGTACTTGCCAAAATTCCGGCCGCCCACAATCAGATTGTCATACTCCCCTTTGCTGCAAAACTGCCGCAGCCGTTCTGCCAGCTGCAGAGGGCTGACACCCCGCCAGGCGGACAGCTGCATGGTAAACGTCATGCTGTCCAGATCCGGCCCCAGAAATTCCTGCTTTGGCTTTGCGCCGATGACCTCATGCGTGTTCCATCGAGCAGCAGTTTCCCGACTCATTTCCTGAAAGGTTTGCACCTTATCTTCTGAAACCGTAAAGCTGATTCCTGCATAACTTCCAATCAAACGTCCACCTCCTTAAATATTTGCTGCCGAAACCGTTCCGGAAACAGTCAGATTTCCGCTGATGGCCGTTTCTCCGTTGATGGTTGTCTGGCCAGTCAGGGAAATGGCTGCCGCATCGATCTGAATCTCCTGTGCTTCTACTTTTACCTGTTGTGCCTTCACGATCAGTTCTTTTGTTTGGATTTCCAGCTTCTCTGCTGCTGTAATCAGAATCTCCTTGTCGGTCTGAATAGTCAGCTTTTTCTTTTCGCGGTCATAGATGAGAGTCACGTCCCCCTTCATTTCCTTGTAAAAGAGGTCCTTCCCCTGCAGCTTCGGCAGCGCATCCTTGTTAAAACATTTTTTATAGCAGATGCCGCTGGTATACGGATTCCCGTATTTGTCCGGCTCAAACTCTACCTTGACCAGGTCACCGACCTCCGGCATCTCGTACTCATTACTTGGGAAGGTGATCCAGTTGGAAACGATGTTGTCCTTGGCCGGAAGCTCCACCTTGATGAGTCCTTTTGCATAGTCCACTTCGGACACCCTGACAATCTCCATCTTATCCCTCCTCTACCCTGTGCATTGTCAGATCTGTGGTATATCCACCGCTGACCGTATGCGTGCTGCTGTCGATGAGATACTTTCCGCCAAACTTTCCAAAGTCCTCTGCGTCTACTTCCACGCAGACACCGGAAACAAGCGCCGTATCGCCTGGCAGCGAGCAGGAAAAGGTGGTTTCTCCACGGTTAAGCTCCCTGTACTTTGCCGCCGCCACCTTCTGTGCCATCCCCAGACTGTCCAACTGGTCATCCAACTTGTAAATTTTCGGAGCCTTGTTTCCTCCACCATTGTGGGTGTAGGTCATAGTTTCTCCGTCGGTGTTGATATACTGGACCGATACACCAGAATAGGAAGTGTCCAGCAGCGTCGTTTTTGCCTCCCAGGAAAGCAGATCGGACTCCCGCAGTGTCTTGACGGGTCCTGCCTTCTCCAGCTCCTCCATCTCATACAGCACCAACTTCTTGTTGTAGAGCTTCATGGTGATGCCATGTTTTGCCGCAAGCTCCTGAAGGAAATCCTGGTCGGTTTTTCCCTCCTGCGTCTGGAACTGGATGGTCGGATTCTCTTTTGCATCGTATTCGAGCGCAACATCTGCGCGCCCTGCGATGGTGGCGGCGATGTCCTGCAGGGTTGCCTGCTCCCAAGTCTGGTTGTGCTTCGTTTCGGAAAAGTCCTGGTCAGACGGCTTTGCCACCCCTTTGATACTTACCGTCAGCGGCCGGCCGGACATTCCCACATCGTCCAGCAGGAAGGTGCCGCAGTCAATGGTTCCATCTTCTGCGATGATCTGGGCGGAAAAGGTGTCCCTTTTCTCCGGAAACCAGCCTTTGAGCCACTTCTTTTCGCGGTTTTGAATCTGAAAATCGACGTTGTCCGCGTTTTCCTCGGCGCTGTCATTAAAGGTCAGGGAAAGCGTGTCTCCCGTCAGATCGGAAGTGATGTCCACGCCGTTGAGCGATACTTTCACTTTTGTTTGTCTGCCCTGCAAGTCCTCACCTCCTTGTTATTTTCGCCAGGGCGGCATAGCATTGCTAGCTGCTTCCTGCGCAGTAAATTGGGGCAGGAGGATCTCCACCCCTGCCCCAAACACCGCTACGCTTAAATGTTCCGGATTAGCCTTCATCAGAATATCCATGGCTCTTTCCGTTCCATAGACTTTCTTTGCGATACTGTCCCACATATCTCCCTGTATGGTTGTATAGGTGTTCATTGATGCCCCCTTATTTTTTGGGTTTCAGGCGGGTGCGGCGGTCGTATTCTTCCCGCTCTTTTGCCCAGCGTTCAAAGCGTTTTTTATCGCTTTCCAGCACTTCCTCGTGTTCCTGCTTGTCTCCACCATTAAAAACGATCTGTGGACTGTACTGGTAGGTTGTGCCACCACCTGCAACAGCAGCCGGCCGTCGGATCAGGCTCTTCATCATGGAAGCAAGGTTGCCACCGTTTAGCAGTCCCTGCAGTTTGGAAAGTGGCAAGATTGCTTCATGCTCCTTGCCTTCGCCCACCATCGCCAGGGTTGGCTTGGTTGCGATACCGCCCTTTGCCAGCATCGGAATAGTTGACAGCTGGATGCCGACTGTTTTGCCTCCGCCCGGAATCCAATCCGGAATTTTAACCGACAGCAGCTTATTCGCACCGCTGATCAAGGTGTTGATGCCGCTGATAAAGAAGTTGATTACTCCTTTAAAGCCGCTGACCAGCCCGTCCCAGATTCCGGAGAATAAAGAAGCAATCCAATCCCCAAATTTCTGAAAAGCATCAGAGATAGTTGCTCCCCATCCTTTAACAGTTTGTATCGCTTGATTCCATTTTTCTACAACCCAATCGGCTGCACCATTGAGCCAATCAACCGCTGGCTGTACTTTGGCAATAATCGAATCTCCCACTTTGGAAAAGCCTGCCTTGATTTTATCGGCATTTTTATAAATTAAAATGCACACAGTTACGATTACACCAAGTACAAGAGCAATCTGGCCGACCGGCGAAGTGAGCAGGGTCGCTATCCCACTGAATCCTTTAAATGCAGCACCCAAAGCCTTGATCTTTCCGGCGAATCCCGCAATACTCTTGATCGTTTTGAAAATATCAATCAGGTTCTTTGCCTTTCCAACCAGACTGGTAAGCCCATTCATGGCTTTGAATGCCACAAAAGAAGCCGCTACCCCTTTGACAATCGGACTAATCATCGACCAGTTGTCCATTACAAAATTAGCAACATTCAAAGCAGCATCGGCAAGTTTCCCCACCATCTCAATGGCCGGTGGAATGTATGTTTCTGCCAGCGTTTTAATCTGAGGGCCGGTGCGGGTGAAGCCGTCGGTGATTTTGCGTCCCAGGCTCATCGCTTTTTCTGCAATTCCCTCAAACAACGGCCGCATCGGCTCCAGTCTGGCTGCAATCGTTTTCGCGGTGTCAGCCACACTGTCCTTCATCTTCTTTGCGACGTCGATGACCTTTTTGCCGTACTTCACACCTGTCTGCACAGCACTACCGATCTTCCTGCCGATCTGCTCAAAGGTACCGGAGTCTGCCATACTCTGCATCTTGGTTGCAACCCAGCTCAGTCCCTCTTTGGCTGCATCAAAGGCGCTGCCCTCGATGATCTCACCGGTGCCGCTGATGCCGGCCATGTTGGCAAGTCCGGTTTTCCATACACCGGTAATCGTGGACATGATACCCTTGTAACTCTTTGCCTGAATCTCCATGCCGCCTTTGAAGCGTTCCTCCATCAATGCAAAAAGGGCGTCGTTGAACTTTTTCTGGTCAACGATCTGCCCTTTGTTGTTTACAATGGTCTGGTTTTTATAAAGCTCGGCACCCTTGGCCTCGATCATAGCTTTCGTAATACCGAATTCTTTTACATTTTGTTACAGGTTAAAACCTGCGCAGGTCATTTCTGCCTACGTCTGTATGTCGCCATACAGTTCGGACTATATCTTCACCCGTTCTGGGTGTCCGGTATGCCTTATAAAGTTGCCTTTATAAAGTGGGTGTTATCTCCCTTTCGGGATTCCCCTAGTCTCTGCACCTTCCGCCTGTTTCCATGCGGCTCGGCTCAGTGTTATCTTTGTAAATTCCATGTCTATTGCAATATGATTTAATTGTGTTGTAGGATACATCAGGCATTTTTTCATCAAAGAATTTTTTTGGTTTTGATGAATAATTTTCTTTAATAAATCGGATTTGTTCTGCTGTCAAAACAGTTCTATGCCCTTTATATAGTCCCAAACTCAGAATCTTGTCTGCTACTGATGATTTTGGACGATTCAGTGTCTGCGCTATTTCCTCGTATTCCATCTTTTTGTAGTTAGCTTTGATAAAATCAATTTCTTCCTGCGAATACCTTTTGCCTATATTATCCTTTTGGCAAGGGCTATGCCCTTTAAGCAAGTATTGATATTCTTCGGGAACTTTTTGCCAATGATGACTTTCTTGCTTTACATGGCAAGCATGGCATAAACAAATCAAGTTTTCTAAAGAATTTGCCTTTTTGTAATCATTTTCAAAAAAACGAAATGGAACCAGATGATGGACAATCATATTGTAACCTTGTTCTTCTACGGTTTTTCCGCATATTTGGCAAGTATTATGATCTCTTTTTCTTGCTAATTTCCTTTGTTTATACCAATTTTTCCCTCTGTACTGTTCAAATCCACCTGTCCAAAAATTACAATTTTCTCCCGAATGGACTCCCTGTTGTCGTTCCAAATCCACTTTGCATTTTCTGGAACAAGTTTTTTGATTGATTTCTGATGGATATACATAAAATCGCTTTCCACATATTGGGCAGATTTTATATACCCCTTTTTTCTTAGTTGTATCGGTTCTCCCTGTCCTCCATTGATGTTGGCATTCCCTACTACAAAACACATTTTTACCTCTTTTGTCTTGGGAACGAGCCTCAAAAATTTCTCCACAATTTTCGCATACATATTGCTTTAACACGTCAATCCCTCCACTCTGGTATTATATCAAGTAAAGGTGATTGTTTCAAAGATTTTCACTGAATTTACCGGATTTATTTTTCCGCATATTCCTACGCGGCGAGGCTAAAAGCTAACCTCTCCAATTCTCCTGTCTGGGCATCGGCTACTGCTTCCACTGCCTGCATGATGTCCTTATTCATGACGCCGGCCATATCACCGATCTGGGTCATGGTTTTTTGTGCATCGATGCCGTAGGACTGCAGGCGCACCGTTGCTTCCACGATGGAATCGGTTTCAAACGGGGTTTTATTCGCAAAATCCACCGCCCATGCCATCATCTGAGCCGCCTTTTTCTGGACCTTCATGACAACGTTTAAGGTGCTGCGGTATCCCTCCAGACTGGATGCACTTTCCAGAGCGGACATCGATACGTTTTTCAGTGCCTGGGCGCTTACATAGGTTGCGGCGACTCCCGCTACTGTCTTGGTCAGGCTCTTGACACTGTTTGATACCGCCGAAAAGGTTTTGTCAAAGCTCCCCTGCTTCTTTGCACCAAACAGGAAGTCGACAATAAATCTATTCTTCGCCAATTTCGGAAAGCACCTCCTCTGTCTGCACCATCAGCTCCAGAAAATCACTGAGCGGCATCGTCCACAGCCGAAAAAAATCAGCGTGCAGAATGATAGAAAGGCTGATGGCAGATTTTTTGAGCAACAAGGTGGCGGTATGGTCTAATCCTCTGAGAGAAAAAAACTACCGATTTGATAGCGCAACCGCGCTGCATCCTTCGCACCCAGCATCTTAAACAGGTCAAACGGCAGTCCGGTCACCTTTGCCGCTGTAAGATACGCAAAGGTCAGGCTCTTTTCCGGAACCATATCCATTCCGTCGATATTCTCTGCCTGTTTGAGAAGACTTGCATAGTCCTCACCGGATAGATCTTCCAGACCGGAAAGGTCAAACGCTTCATGTTTTTTCGTTTCATAGGTTACCGGCTTTTTCAAAATGAACTTTTCCATGCTATCATGTCCTTTCTTTTGGGCTTTAAATTAAATCCCTGATTTCCTTCATGTAATCGACGCCTTCCACCACAAAGATGTGATTAAACTTGTCCAGCTCCAGCACAACGACGCTGCCGCGGGTAATCTTGATATAAGACAACTCCAGCTTTGTTGTAGTTTCGGTCGGTTCACCCTGTTTGAAGGTTCCCACCGAATAGCTCTTCGGCACACCGCGGCAAACCACTTTCAAACCTTCCTGACTGTTTGTTCCGGTCGCTGGGTCATGTTTTGTCTGCGCTGCCCTCAGGGTCAGCGTGTGCGCCTGCGGGATCATCAGGCGGCTGGATTCTTCGGATACCGTGCGGAATTTCAGTTCGATTTCCAGCGAACCAAAATAGCCGGGGGTCAGGTCCTCCATTGTGCCGGCAATTCCTGCGCCGCCGATTTCCGAAGTAACTGCTTCCAGATCCGGCAGCGTCACCTCTCCGTTGGTGCCGATCAGCATCTCACCCTCGTTGTAGATGTTGTAATCGGTCAGCTTGGTCGAGATCGTTCCTTTGTTCATGTTCTCACTCCTTTTGCTTGTTTCGTTGCTTCTCTAGGGAGTTTGGCTCTACCAAACTCAAGGGGACGGGATACAAAAGTCTATTCTTTCTAAACTTTAACCGTCCCTATTTTAAAGCTTCCTGAAGCGCACCGGTGTCATATTCCACTGTGGTCAGGATCTGCTCGGCTGGTGGGTAAGGAGAAAACAGCATCCCGATGCGGATGATTCCGTTGATCAGGTCGGTGGTCGGGTTGTCCTCCTGGTCAAAAACCATACGTGCTTCCGCTACCATGTATCGCTGTTTCCATGCGTTGCCTTTGATATTTTCACTGTCCACGATGCTTTCGATCAGGCGTCGGTTTGCCGGATCATCCACCTTCTGGAAGTAGGACAGGATAAACTGATTGGCCCACCAGTTGTACATCCTGCGGCAAGGAATGAAACAATCCTTAATATCGGTGTTGACAGGATAACATGCGGTGCGGTTGCCCCATGCTTTCCAGCCGTTCATGTTGATTGCGGTTACAATCACAAAATTGTTCTTGTTCTTTTCCGCATATGCTGCGTCGTAGGTTGTGACCGTTTCGGTGTCCAAGTCCACCAAGCAGTGGTAACGGAACACGCTGTTCAGACTGTTCGTTTTGGCCGTCATGGCGTTATAAATCTCTGGCTTGCCGCTGAAGCCTGGAACCAGTAAAGTTCCCGGCACCATTCCAAAACGCGGATAAATTTCCCGGATCTTTGCAATTCCGGCCAGAATGTCCTCATCCTCCACTGCAGATGGATCGAGTACATCATAGGTCGCTGTCAAAGTTGCTGTATCTTCCAGAATCTTTCCGCCCTCGATGCGCTCGATGACCGCTTTGCCGTCTTCAAAGGAAAGCAGATAATCTTCCCCGACGGTCAGTGCTTCCTCGGTCTGGGTCAGCTGCACCGATGGCAGCAGCACACCCTCTTCCGGAAGCTGTGCCTTGCCTTCCAGCAGCTGCACGCTGACGGTTGTTTTCTGCTGCTTGTGCTTGGTCGGGTCGAGCACGTTAATCATGATCAGCGGCGACACGTTGTAGGTCGCAAACGAAAGCTTGATGCTTTCGCAGATGGTATAGGTCAAATGGTCTGCGCTCATGCCCATCTTCTCGACCGCTTCCTCGTAGCTGTACGCAATCTGCGGTGCCAGCGGGTCGCTTAAGTTCCCCATGTTGACCGGTGCCAGACCGACTACCACCTGCACGGCCGAATCGACCTGCACCGGCGCCACGATCTGTGTCTGTTTTTCCGACACCTGAATTCCGTGAAAAAATGCCATTTTCTTCACCCTTTCTTTTTATATTAAATCGCTGTAGTCCGGCCCTGGGGACGGAATATTTACCTCAAACATAACTGCTCCAAAAAAATAAGGATATGTTTCCTCCTCTATGCTGCCAAGCGTAAATTGAATTGGTTTTTGAATCTCAAACTGGCCATTCAATGTAGGCTTTTCTGCCAACGACAATCGAGTAATCTCAATCAAATGGCAGATTTTTTCATATCCTTTTAGTTCAGGTTCCTGATCTTTGGTTGCAAATGTAAGAATAACCTCAATTGAACTTTTTTCATTATTATCGCTTCCTACCTCAAGACCTATTAGGCAGTGCGGCAAATATTTGTCAGCATCTCCCTCATATTTAAGCGGAGGCAGATTTCGGATAAAAACTTGCAGATCATGAATACCTGACTGTTCTGCAATGTCTTCCACTCTTTTTTTTAAAAGTTTCTGAAGCTCAAAAAGTGTCATTTCATTCTCCTCAGATAATAACCAATCTCATGGTCAATCTGTTTCTGCAAAAATTGTGTTCCATCTTTTACAATCGCACTGGAAGATTTCTCGTTACGAATCATAGACGGAATAGAAGGACCAGGTAACTCCACAACATTTTCATCGTTAGGGTGTCCTTTCCTCGGATTTTTTCGGTAAACTCCCAACTCTCTCTCAAAAACTCCAATATGGCCATTCGCTGTGCGCATAATAAAAGCTTTGGAGCGGGTGGAACTGCCGTCTAATTCCTTCATGGAATGATTGATTAGTACTCTTGCAGAGATTGACTCCGGAGGATTTTTCTTAACAGGCACCCTTCTGCTGGTTTCAAAGCGATATAAAGGCACTTTCTGCGAAGCGACAGACATCACGCCAGCTGAAATTTCTGCTCCTTTCTTTGCTTTATAAACCTGAAGTGTTTTTTGAATATCCTTTTTTCGAATATTGGTAACAGCATAATTTTTGAGAGTTTCATTTTTGATTGGTTTTACTAGATGGATGGCAGTACGATTGACAGCTTTTCGCATAGCAGCTTCTGCCTTGTCTTTCATACCACCTAATTGTTGAATAATTTTCTTTTCATCAATTTTCCCTATCTCAAAAACCAACTGCGGCTCTTTTCCTGTACTCATCGGTTTGCCTCCAGTGCAATTCGCCAAATCAGTCTCCCGGTGACGCTCTTGACAAGATAGGTCTTTCCGTCCAATGTAAGGTGCGCCCCTTCTGCCGGTTTTCCGGGCAGATCGGCAGGACGAACCAAAATCATTCGGGTGGCCGTATTATAACCATCGGCATACTTTGGCTGTGCCTTCATTTTTTCCAGCGTCACCTCGTCAAAGATAACCGGAATCTGCCGTCCGTCCAGCTCGTGGATGTCGGCCAGCTCTTCCAGATTGAAAATCACTGTGTCGGTGTCATGCTGGACCATCGTTTTAAAGATGCTCATTATGCACCCGCTGCTTTCAGCTCATAACCGTTGCCTTCCGCATTCACTGTTGGTACCTTTCCTGCATCCCCTGCACCAGCTGGAGATGGTACACCAAGACCCGGGTCACCCTTTTCACCTTTCGGACCCGGAACACCTGCAACCGCCAGACAATCCTGTAATCTCACCTGTACAGTAGCTCCGGAACTTTCTTTTTTCTTCACACAGATTCCGGCCGGAATTTCGGACGCGCTCTTTGCTGCCTTCATGGTCTTGCTGGAATCGTCCCAGTAAGCAATCGCACCAAACTCAATGGCTGCCGAAGTATCAGCCGGAAACTCCCAGACACCGGTCAGAGCCAGTGCTCCCACTGCCCCCACCTCGATCTGACAATCCGCTACCGCAATGCGATTGGTCCCCATTACCACTACATCACCGGACTTGATGACCGCTTCGGTGTCGTTTTTATAGTCGATTCTGTCGCCTTTCTGAATGTAAACTGCCATCATGTTTCTCCTTTCATGTTTAAAAAATTTATATTTCCCTTGACAATATATGTTTTATCACATATAATAAATATATGATAAAACATATTTAAGGAAGGTCGTCATGCAGCGTTTTGAAGTCGAATATTTTGAAAAAGAGGATGGTACCTGTCCTGCCGAAGAATTTATTCTTTCACAGGATATCAAAATGAGAGCGAAGCTTTTTCGCCTGCTCGAATTATTGGAAGAAAAAGGCAATACTTTGCGAGAACCTTATTCCAAATCTCTCAATGATGGGATTTTTGAAATAAGAGCCAAACAGGGCAGTGATATTACCCGTGTTTTGTATTTCTTCTACGTCGGCAATAAGATCATTCTGACAAATGGATTTGTTAAGAAAAGCCAAAAAACTCCTTTGTCTGAAATTGCTTTGGCCAAAAAATATCGGGCAGAATATGAAAGAAGGTTGGTGTAACTATGGGAAAAAACTTCCGTGAAACTTTAAATGAACAGCTCAAAGACCCCAATTTCAAGAAAGAATATGATGAACTGGAACCAGAGTTTGCCATCATCAATGCCATCATTGATGCCCGTAAAGAAATGGGACTCACACAAAAACAGCTCTCTGAGTTGACCGGCATCACGCAGGCCGATATCAGCAAGCTGGAAAATGGGAATGCCAATCCATCCCTGAAAACACTTCAAAGACTTGCTGCTGCTATGGGAAAAACAGTTAAAATTTCCTTTGTTTAAAAAGAGAAGGGGGAACCCTTCTCTTTTTATTTGCCCGGATTGTAGCTCATACCGCGGTAATCGATGATGTTGATACCGAAGTCATGGAACATGCGGTACTCGATACCTAGAGTATCCCAAGACGCCCTGCTTTCCAGTGTTGGAGTGCGCTTACCGTTTAAGTAGGTAACCTCAATTGTATCAACATCGTTTGGATCTGCAACAGCATAATATCCTTCTGGGTTTGCGATATCCAGTTGTGCGTCGGTAATCAGCTGGAAAGCACCTCGCATCGGGTTTACTACGCCGCTGTTTGCACCGTTCGGATCAGCGGTGGACTCCAAAATCTGGCGGATTGCCATTCCCAGTGCGACTGGTGCCAGCACAAATCGCGGCTTGATGTTGAGAACCCCCTTGTTGTCGATGTCCTTCTGCTGGGACATGGCAACAATCATCTCGTTAAAGGATGCAATCGACGGTTCTGCTCCGGTAAAAAGGTTGTGGTGACTTGCGTCAAACAGATTCTTCCCGTCATAAATCTTAGCGTTTTTGGTAAGCGCTTCATAACATTTCTGATTGATAAAGCGTTGGTTGGAACGCACGTGCGCGGTAATCATGCGGGCAATGGTACCCAGATCGTCGTTGATGATGGTCTGTCGGCTGAATCCAAACTTCTTTCCGTAGGTTTTCAGGCTGGTTTCTACACCCTCATCTTTGCCGCCGACTGTCTTGAACTCACCGTTTTCCGCAACCTCCTGCATCTCACCGCTTGCCGCCATGCGGTAACGGGTCATCTTCTTAAAATCCGGATTGGAGCCGACGCTGGTCCAGTACTGATAGGTAGTCGGTGCGGTCGCGTAAGCTTTGGCTATGGTTGCGTTCAGGGTAGAATTGATAATGGACACAAAGCTGCTGGTATCGGCAAACTGACCGCGGGAATGTCCAGCCATCTCTCTCCAAAGTTCATCCGGAGACATGCGATGTGCATCCCTGACACCACAGCGCATTGCACAATCTGCCATCAGCTGATGCAGGCTCATGCCGCGAAAGCTCTCTGCACCAGGGGCTGGTTTTTCAATCGTTTCTCCCATACGCAGAAGCAGGCCGTCGCGTGCTGCAGCACGGTATTTATCCTCCTCATCCGCTACCACCTGAATATGGGAGGTCAGCGGGGTTCGGCTTCTTTTCAAGTCATTCAGGATGATGGTTCTGACCTCATCAATCGTTTTTCCCTGCTGAATAAACTCCTGCGCATCAATATCAAATTCTCTGCAAAGGGTATAAATCTCTGCACATCTCTGTCGTTCTGCTTCTGTGTTGTCGGTGGTCGGAACTCCTACCGGAGCCGGTGCTGCCGGCTGTGGTGCTCCTCTTTCGCCGCCATGTTCCGGTGCTGCCACCGGGCCTGGATTGTTTTTGTCTGTTACTGCACTCATTCCATCTTCCCCACTTTCTGGATTTTTATTTCTGCCGGCACCGACACCGTCATCAGCCGGAACCGGTTCAAAGGAAATCTCCATCGGCTCCCACTTGGTCGCCACATAGCAAGGACCGGTAAAGCGTCCATTACTGGATGTCTTTCCGGCCCTGACCTCTTCATATGCGTTTACAATGTATCCAACAGAGATTCCTTTCAAACTTCCTGACTTCACCTTCTGATAGATGAGGTCGCTTTTTTCATCTGTGTCAAACGACACAACGGCTTCTCCTCGTTTTTTCTCCCCGTCGATGCTCAAAGACACAATCTTTGCAATCGGCAGACTGCCATATACCGGATCACGTCCATGATGAAACAGCACCGATCCTACGTTCTGCAGACGGTTCAGATCGACACAGCCTTCATCGTGGCACAGAATTTCCGGCCCAAACCAGCGGTCCACCGGCTTTTCTGAAGAAAAGGACAGCTTGACCGTTCTTTCCTGCTCCGATACTTCCCGCACCTGCATCGGTATGGTGCGAAAATTACTCTTCATCATCGGGTTCTCCTGCGGATTTTCCCTTGTTTTCATTGCTTTCCTCCAATCCCAGCTCCTTCATGAGCTGTTTTTCTTTTGCTCGCTGTTCCAGAATCGCTCTCCAGTCTCTTCCTCGTTCTGCCGCCACTTCCTGTAAGGTCACCTGATTGGTTTCCATCGCGATTCGGTTTGCGTTGACCTCCTTCACCGGATCAATCCAGCTCATTCCCTTGGCAATCCACTTACATTCGGTGTACTTTTCCGGATTGGTAAAATAGTCCGGAATATCCAGGCTCTTCGCCATCACGCAACTTTCCATCCACCAGATATAAACCTTGCGGCAGAGGTGTTCGGAAAGATAATGCTGCCATTCCTTGTAGCTTTCGCGGTCCTCCAGCAGATTTTGTCTGGCAGAGGAATAGTTGACCTGGCTCATATCCCGGGAGGTCGCTTCATAGCTCAGCCCTAACCCAGCTGAGTAAGCACGCTGCAGAATTGTAGCCATATCCCTTGCGTTGGATGCCTGGCCAGATGGGTTTACCACCTGAATTTCGTCCCCCGCGTCCAGCTCCATGATCATACCGGGTGCCAGTTTCTGCTTCTTGGCTCCGGTTGTCTTGTCGGTTTTCTGGTTGCGTCCCAATCCCATGCCGCCCGGGTTGATTTTTTTAATAAACACCGACAGGCAGGCAAGGATTCTTTCCTTGACTGTCACCGCATTGAGAAACTGGTTTAAATCTCTCAGGCGGGAAAGGACGTTGGAAAAGCCTGAAATTTCCCGCACCTGGCTGCTTCGCTTGATTTTATTGAGATAGATGACCCGATCCGCCGGGATACGCACTGTCCGGCCGGTTTCCCCGAAGGTGTCGTACACCGTAAAGTGATAGGCAACCGGTTTGTTGAAGGAATTGACCTCAATCCCGCCGACCACCTGATTTTTGCCATGGAATAAAACACCGCTGTTTAATTCGTCTACTTCCTTGATCTGCAACTGGAGGGGAAAACGTTTGTTCCCGCTGTAAGAAGCAACAATCAACAGACCACCGTCCACCATCATTCGGCGCACCGCCGTTTTTAGGATCTCACAAAAACACAGCCGCCCGGTCACGTCGCAGTTTTCTGCATGACACCAGCTCTCCCACAACCGTTCGATCTTCTTTTCCAGCTCTGGATGATCGATTTTGCAGTCCAGACGGATGCCGGAGCCGACCACATTTCGCTCCATAGCAAGGATACTTGCCTCCACATAGTCGGCATTGCGTTCCAGATCCCGGGCGCGGTGGCGGATGGTGTCGCGGGACATGGCGTTGATATCCTCCGCCCGCCCGTCGACCGGTGTCCAGTTATCCGAATCCCGCCCTCCGCCCGCGTCATATCCGTTTCTTTTCCCTAAAAAACGCATTTTCAGGGTTTCCCACACACTCACCTGCATTCCTCCTTTTTTTCCTTCAGAAATCTTCGGGCAAAAACTTTAAGTATCCCCGCTACCCCCTGTCTGCAAACTCTACGATGCACAGATTTTCGCCCTGTGCCTGCCGAAGCTTACTTTCCAGAGCTTTCTGACGGTTGTACAGGGTCGCCAGATTTGCCTTGGTGACGCTCTGACCGTCCACATTGTAGCTCTGCGCACCGTTTTCAATCGCCGCGATCGCACTGCAGAGGCTTTCATACTGCTTTTCCAGACTGATCATACCCAATCACCCCCTAAGTCGTAGTCGTCATCGTTTCCAAACCAGTTTTCTTCCTCGTCCTGCTCCCGCTGATAGGTTGGTTCTTCCTCTTCTGCTTCCGGCTGCTCCTCGAGCAAAGCAAAAGCGCCCATCAGATCTGCTGCGCAGGCCGCGTATACCTCACAGTCCAGATAATGGTTGTCGGCGTTGCTGGTCTTTTTCTTCCACACCCAGCTGTCCACCCCATTTTTGCGCTCAAATACCTTGTGCTCGCTGGTAATCTGGTCACAGTATTCCTGATCCACCCCGTCAAAGACCTGCCAGCTGCCGTCCTGCGCGTTGATTTTTGCGTAAATCATGTTTTTGTAGTAGCTGCCGTCGCAGATGACAAGGTTGAGTCCTCGCGCAACACTATCCTCTTTTTGGATGGGCGAGACTCGATACCGGGACGGAATCGGATGGGATGCACCCTTTACCGGGATGGTAAGAGGATTATGGACATAGCAGAAATCGTACACAAGGTCTGTCTGGTCACCAGAATCGACCAGAGTCAGATCGATGTACCAATCTTTCCCCTTCTGGTCATAGTAGGCCTGGTCGAGAACATCCCACAGTACATTAAAGTCTGTTCCTGGAATGCAACCGTGATCGATATGGTAGATTTTCTTGCCCTGCCCCCAGGCATCCACCGCGTAATACAGGCAGGTTTGCTGCACATCCACCCCGCAGGTGATAATCTGTGCCCAGTCCGGAACAATTCCTCTGGTATAGATTCCCCTGTTGTCCAGGATCTTCTGGGCACCGGCGGTACTACCGACATCTTCCCATGGCTCTCCCAGCCAGGAGTTGACAAAGTTCTGCATCTTCTCCTGATCTCCCTGCGCATCCAGCCACTTATAGGCCACATCCCGAAAGGACAGCCAGGGCGAATAGATGGCATTGAGCGAAAATCCGGTCTTTTTGGGGCTTTGCTTTTTGCCGTCCAGCTCCTCCTCGTTCATCCAGCGGCCCTGTTTGAGCATCTTGTGCTTGTCCGCATCAAAGAGCTGCCCCTGGCAATAGGGACACTCATAATAAGCCGACTCAGCACGTTCGGTCTTGGTGCCCTCTTTGATAAATTTGATCTGCGTAAAGCGCAGGCGCTGGAACTTTCCGCAATGAGGACAGGGAACATAAAAATAGAGCTGCCGGGTGCAGCTCTCCCATTCCTTCCAGATTGCGCCGGTCTTTAGGGTAGGCGTGGACGTGAGAAAGATTTTCTTGTTGTATGCAAATGTGTTGGTTCGCTCCCTTGCCAGAGAGATCGGGTCAGCCTCCTTGCCGCCTCCGGAGCGGGGCGGGTATTTGTCCACCTCATCGAGCAGCACAAAACGGATCGGCTTCGATGAAAGCGACGCTGCCGAATTGGCACCGGTGAGCGGGATGTACATATTCTCAAACTGCAGAGCCATCAGCTTGCTGTCCTCTTCCCGGAACTTTTCGGCCAGCGGTCTTGTTGCCCGCAGCATGGGCTGGATGCGGTTTTTGGAAATATCCTCGGCCAGCGTATCGGAGGGATATACCACCAGCGTCGATGCCGGGTCTTGATCCACGATATAGCCCAGGATATTGAGGATCGATTCGGTGCCGCCGACCTGCGTCGGCTTGATAAAGACAATTTCCTCGATCCGGTCATCCGAAAACGCATCCATGATTCCCCGAAGATAGGGGGTTTTCTCTGTTTTCCAGCGTCCGGGCTGGTTGGAGGTTCCGGCCGGAATGATCCGGTTTTTATCCGCCCACTCACTGACTGTCATTCTTTCCGGCGGTTTTAGTGTTTTCATACTGTCCAGAATCCAGCTCGGATAATTTACCTTGACTCCATTCCGCGAGTACATCATGTACCACCTCACTTACTTCGCGTTCCAGTTCTTTTGCGGCATCCAGCTCCACAGACTTGGATGCCAGGATGCCGATTTTGCGTGGAAGAAGCAAAAGTGCCTGCTTTAAGGCAACAAAAAAGGCGGCCAGCTCATCCGCTACCACCTGTTTTTCGATATAGTCTCCCCGCTTGATCCCGTTCTCAAGCTCCCTGTTTTCGGTCTGTGCCTTTTTGAGCAGTGCTTCCCAGTAGAGCTTGCGGTCTTTGAGACTCATTTTCTCCAGATCCTCCCCGGTCCCGCTGCCATCCATCCGCCAGGCGATGACCTCCCGGATTGGCCACCAGCCGCGGTCAGCCTTCGGACATCCGTCCTTCGCCCAGCTAGCTAAGGTCTTTGGCGTGACACCAAAAATCTCGGTCAGAAAGGAGGTGGGAACGCAGGTTTTTCCGTCGATTATTTTTGTCTTGATGTTGTTACCCAAAATCCCACCTCAATGTAACAAATTTCTAATCCATTTTTTCACTTCCAAACGCTTCTATCTACATCTCATGCATCCGCAAAATTCTAATCCTATGATTTGTTACCTTGTTACCCTGTTTTTTTGCACTTGCAGCGGGGAAATTTTCGCGCCTCATTCCGACCCGCACCTCCCCCATAGTCCAGGAAGTACCTAAACCCGGTCGGCAAGCTCATTCTCGACCGCTTGCAGGCAGTCTCATAGTGTTTTGCATCCAGTTCAAATCCGATGTAATTGCGACCACTACGGATACAAGCCACTGCTGTGGTGCCGCTGCCCATACAGTTATCGAGCACGAGTGCGCCATCATCGGTGTAGGTGCGGATGAGATACTCGAACAGTGCCACCGGTTTCTGTGTCGGGTGCAGACCGCGCTCACAGGGAACTTCCAGAAGATTGCGGGGATAGTTGATATACTCGGTTACATAATCAGATTCCAGTCCGTGGCTGTAAACTTCCCCATTCTTCCTTCCGCTTCCCTTGTGATGCTTCGGCTTATCCAAGCGAATCAGCCCCTGTGGATGATATACCGGCGGCTTTTTGTAGAATACCACCACATCCTCAATGCAGCGCATAGGCTGCTTCTTTGCATTGGCAAAACCGGTCGGGCAGTTTTTGTGCCAGTACCAGCAGTACCGAAACAATTTGCGGTTGCTTTGGATGAGCGCTGTTGTGAATGGCTGAATCGCTGTCAGCACAATGGCGCCATTGTCTTTGATGATGCGCTCATATTGTTTCCATAGCTGGTCGAATGGCAGCACGCTGTCCCATCGGCAACTTGTGACGCCATACGGCAGGTCGCACAAAATCATGTCGATTGACTTGTCCTCAATCGCCTGCATTCCGGCAAGGCAATCTGTGTTGTAAATTCGGTTTGTTTCTAACATTTATCTTTCACCTTTCTCGGGGCTGAAGGTGGAAAACGGCATGAAAAAAGCCGGTCTTTCCAAAAGAAATCCGGCTTAAAAAATATAAAAAA
>ENA-ORTH01001542-ORTH01001542.1-human-gut-metagenome-genome-assembly--contig:-NODE-1542-length-22697-cov-4.145084_pt1 | contig 22697 bp, 20 predicted proteins | sample MGYA00241914_ERZ509192 | MGnify/ENA primary metagenome ERZ509192 (study PRJEB26280, sample SAMEA2338826) | human gut metagenome | biome: human gut; feature: human-associated habitat; material: faeces... | reverse complement strand
GCTGCCTCCCGCCGTGGAACGCCCACACGCCGGACACGGTAACTTTTCCCGTACTGCCGTTCTGATAGCTCGCGGCTAGGGAGGGCAGCACCATCCCGCACAGAAGCAGGACGGCCATACACAGGGAAGTCAGGATTTTCATGGTTCGTTTCATTTCATAGCTCCTTTCATCAGAAAGCCGCCCGACAAAGCGGGCGGCTGGAAGTCTGTGTACTTCGGGCCAACTTGGCCCGAAGTTGCCGGATTACATCAATAGCTCCGGGTCGTCTATGTCGTCATAATTGAGGATGTCCTCGTCAGGTGCCGGATCGTCCTCGGTCACTTCCGCCTCATAGACGGTGTACTGCTCGTCTGGTGCAAACCTTTCCATTCGCCGGTTGACAAGACGCGCTGGGTCAAAGAAATTGCGCTTTTTGTCCGCCTCGGCGGTTTGCTTGTAGTTGGGGTGCTTTTTCAAATCGTACTTGGGCGAATAGAATGGTCGAAGCCCCCGCAGTTGCAGGATACAGCGGTCGCCCGGCATGGTGGTGATCTCGTCCATTGTCATCAGCTCCTTGCCGAGCCGCTGCAAATTCTGGCCGTAGCTCTCCGACTGGCCCCGTGTCCGGCTGTCGGTATACATGGAAATGGTTTCCCGCCCCAGCACCTCGGAGATTTCCTTGATTGTGGAGTGTTCCCGGCCGCCGAGAAAGATCACGCTGTCCATGTTTCCCATAATGGTTTCCGCCTGGTCTTTGTACAAGGCTTTGAGTTGGCTTTGTGCCTGTAAGAACAGGCACAGGGAAATTTCCCGTGAACGGATCACGGAAACCAGCTTTTCGAGCTGTGGCACCTGACCGGTGTTAGCCGCCTCATCCCACAGTACCCGGACATGATGAGGCAGGCGGCCTCCGTATTTGTTGTCCGCCCGTTCGCATAACAGGTTGAACATCTGCGAAAAGGCCAGTGCCACAATGAAGTTGTAGGTGCTGTCGGTGTCCGAGATAACAAAAAAGGCGGCCGTTTTTCGGTCGCCTATACGATCCAGTTCCATTTCATCGTAGCTCATGATCTCCCGAAGCTGAGGAATGTCAAAGGGGGCCAGCCGTGCGCCGCAGCTAATTAGAATTGATTTGGTGGTTTTACCACTCGCCAATTTATACTTGGCATACTGCCGAACCGCAAAATGTTCCGGCTTGCGCTTTGCCAGCCCGTCAAACATATAGTCAATGGCATTCTTGTAGTTTTCATCATCCTCTCTAACTTCCATACTGTTCAGCATATCCACAAGGGTGTTGAGGTTACGCTCCTCCTCCGGGGCCTCAAAGACGATATACCCGATCAGAGCGCAATACAAAAGGGTTTCCGCTTTCGTCCAAAATTCATCGCCCTCTTTGCCGTCCCCTTTGGTGTTAGTAATCAGGGCACCCACAAATTTCAAAATGTCGTTTTCCGTCCGAACATACGCCAGCGGGTTATAGTGCATGGACTTGGAAAAATCCACGCTGTTGAACAGCTTGATTTTATATCCCTGCCGGATCAGAAACGCCCCCACCTGGCCCAGAATACTGCCCTTGGGATCGACCACTACATAAGAGCTATGGGCTTGCAGCAGTTGGGGGGTCAACCAGAAACGGCTTTTTCCGCTGCCGCTCGAACCGATAACACAGCAGTTGAGATTGCGGGCGTTGGCTGGATTTTCGGGCCGAGTGTTCATCGTTAGAAATTCCGTCCCGGTCAGGATGATGTTATTCTGAAAAACCGGGTCAACAAAGGGCTTAATGTCCTTTGCCGTTCCCCAGCGAGCCGATCCGTATTCCGCATCCCGGCGAAATTTTTTCGCATTCTTCACCCGACAATAGACAAACAGCCGCACGGCGGCGGCACCCACCAGCCCGATCAGCCAGTCAAAGCCATGAAGGCCCGGTAAGATTGTCCCAAAGGCCGGGCTTATGCTATGAAACATGCCAATTAGCTTTTGCCCGAAGTTGACGCCCTCCGCCATCCGATAAGCTGTACCCAGTTTCAGAAAAAACCAAAAGACAAACAGATACGGCAGGTTGGGGAGCACATACCGTTTTAGCTTATCGGTCATGCGCCGCCTCCCGCTTCCGTTCCTGTTCATGGGGTCGCTGCCGTGCAGCCGCCTCGTTAGCTCGCCCCAGCCGCTTCAGCACAGAGGGCCGATGCTCTTTCTTCATCCTCTTTTGGGTGTATTCCGAAAAACAATCGGTGATCGCGTCCGCCTGCCCGGCTTTGAAAAACAGCCGGTATTGCTTCGGGCCGACCTTATAGAACGCATAGTCCACATTGTATTTCCGGGCTACCCGGTCAAACAGGCGAGTGCTGCCGTCGAGGGGAATCCGACTGACGTTTACCCCGTGGTTCATCAGCTTTTTCACCGATTGACGGCCTTGCGGTGTCAACGCTGCCCGCCGCTGCTCCCTAATCTGGTGGAGCACCGCCGATAAGGCTCTGGCAAGCGTGCGGGCTGTGAGCTTTCCGGCGGTCAGAGATACGGCAATCGCCCGGCGTTCAACTTCTTCCTGCAAGGCTTGACCTCCTTTCCAGTCACTTGTTTCTTATACGACTTCGTGCCAACTTGGCCCGAAGTGCTCTAGCGTTCCACATGAGGGCGGGGCCGCACCTTGATCGGAACGGCCCGCGCCTTTTCCTGTTCAATTTGGCGATTGTACTGCTGAATGGTATTTTGGATCGAGGGCTTTTGCTGCTCCGCTTTCTGTTCCAGCCGTCCAAGCCGATCAGCCGCCGATGCCGCACCCTTTACCATCGCATCAAAGCAGGCACGGGTGGCACGGAACGGGGCGGAAACTGCTTGTGACGCTTTTCCCGGTGGCTTAGCCTTTTGAATGGCATCCTTGCCGGTCAAAGCCCGGCCCGCATTTTTCAAATGCCGTCCTGCCTCGTGATATTTTTTACTGGCCGTTTCAATCCGTTCTACGGCTCGGCCTGCGGCGTGGGCGGCGTGGTCTGCCTGTGCCTGAACAGCTTCCAGCATGGGGCGCACCCGGAAAAAACGGGTTATGTTGTCCAGCGCGGCGATCCCTTTTTTCTGAAAGGTTGCCAAGGCGTTTTTGCTGCCCCCGATAATGGTCTGTTTCAGAGCCGATAGCTTTTCCCGCAGCTCCAGCACTTGCGCCTGCACCACAATGATTGCTTTCCGCATGACGTTGGCAGCGGGATGACGGCGGCGCTCCATTTCCGCAAGGTCGCGCCGCATGGTCGCCAGTTCCTGTACTGCCGCTTCAAGTTGCTGTTCCATTGTGCCTACGCAATCCAACAATTTCTGAAAATCAGCCAGTGACGGCGAGGACTGCTCCCGAAGAACAGAAAGCAAATCTGCAACGTCCCTATTTCCGGCGAGGGGTTCGGCTGTTCGGCTTGTTTTCGGCATGTGTGCCTCCTTTCAGGCTGTCCGGTATGCTCCGGCCCTGTCCCTGCACTGTCAATATCCCGTCCAGTGTGGTGGCTGTGATATTCAGACGCCCGGCAATCGCAATGTCATTTTTGACTTCCTCGCTGATGCCACCCCCACAGACCACCAGCACATGGGAACGGCGCAGCAGGTCGCGCCCGATGTCGATCCCGCTTTTATGTTCTTCCGGGATACCATCGTTGAGAAACAAAGGCAGATACAGCAGGGGACAGAGGGGCGAAAAGCCCGCCTCATACACCGCCCGGCAATACCGGGACGCTTGTTCCATATCCCTGTTTCGGTCGCCGCTCCATGCGGCGGAGATATATGCTAAAGGTCTTTTCATAATCGTACCTCCTAAAAAATCATATGGTTTTCAGCCCACCCCCCGCCCGCCCATTCTTGGGCGGGAGCGGCTCAAGGGAATATATACCCCGCCGCCTGACGCAAAAAAGCACAGAACGGATAAGGCCGTCAATGGGTGCAGCGTTTGGCGCACCAAACGCTTGCACCGCCTACGGCGGCGTTGCCCTTGACTGCCTTATTCCGTCTGTGCTGAAATATTTGCGGCGACGGGGAATATATTTTCCGGTTGAGCCACAGGAGGGCGACATCGGGCCAACTTGGCCCGATGTTACTTCTCCGGCTGCTTGTTTTTCTTTTCAGGAATAGCCAGCTCTTTTTGTTGCTTTTTCCATTCACCGAGTAGCTCCATAATGGTGTCTTTCATTTCACGCGGCGTCTTGTCTTTACCGAAAAACTCGGAAAGTTCCTGGCTGGACAATATCACTTTGTCTGCCTCCTTCTTTTCTTCTAGCATAATCCCGTCAATGATGTCCGGGTTGAGCAACCCCTTTTTATCTAATTCCCGGAGCCGCTTTGCCTGTGACAGCGACGGGGTGGATTGCTGTCCCTCAATGGCAAGGGCGATATAGTTTTGAAGTTCGGGCTTAATATACGACAGTTCCACCGCCGGAATAAAACCAACTTTTAAGTTCTTTTTTCCCTCTGCAACGGTTTTCCCATCCATATATTCTTGCAAAGCAGGCGTCAGGTTAGTAAGGGCGATATACCGCTGTACCTGTTTGACACTCATGCCGTTGCGCTCGGCAATAATTTCATTCGACCGCTTGCCGACCTTCAATTCCACATCCATTGCCAAGTCCTTGTCATCTAGTACCTCCCGTACCCCTTGTCGCTTTATAGAATCCAACTGCGCCTTTAGTGATCGGGCCAGCTCCATAGTGCTGATGTCCCGGTTGTTGACGTTATCCTCGACCATCTGTTGGATCGCCTGATCGTCATTCAAGGCACGGACAATACAGGGGGAATACGGAATCCCGGCCTCAATACCGCCCTGATCGCGCCGGTGGCCGGATATGATTTCATAGCTGTCTTTGCCGTCGGGGCGGACAATGACCGGCTGTGTTACCCCGTGAGCCCGGATACTGGCGACAAACGCCATGAATTTTTCATCCTTCTCTACATTGAAGGTATGGCCCTTGAACGGGTGGAGCTTTTCATGCGGGATACGCACCACCTTTTCCTCCTCCGGGGCGACCCACGGCTGGGCGGGAGTATTCGATTTTGGAATCCCATATTTCTCTCGCAATTCCTTTTCCAGCTTCCGCTTCTTCTCCGCCAGTTCAGGGGAATCCTGCGCGGGCTGGGCCTTGGCCGGGGCAGACGGCTTGGTTTTCACCGGGGAAAAACCTTTCAGGCCGGAAATTGAAGCGCCCTTTTCATCCAGCATACGCAATAGTTCTTCCTGTTCCCCGCGCAACGTTTCATCGCTTTCGGCCGGACGGAGCGGAATCACTTTTTTGGCAGGCTTATCCGGCTTTTCAGTTGCACCCGCTTCCAGCTTTGGCTTATCAGTCCCCGCCTCCGATACAGGATTTACCACACCTGGGGCAGACGTCCGTTCGGGTGTGTGTGCCGCTTTTTCTCCCGTCTTAACCGCTTTACCGGCAGGCGCTTCCTGGCCCTGTTTGTCCCGGTCGGCCTGTTCGGGCTTGGTCTCCTTTCGTTTGTCAGCGGCAAGCGCGTTGATTGTATGCGTCGAAACAGCCGCACCAACAGCTTTCGGCATTTCCGCTGCCGGTGGCCCGGCAACTGTAACGGCCTGTTCCGAGTGTTCAGCAGCCGAGGACGCCTTTACATCACTCGGCTTGTTTGGCGTGTCTTTTGCCATGCTGCTTTGCCTCCTTTTTTTGAGCATGAAAAAAGGGCCTGATCGCATAATCAGGCCCGGCGAGGGAATCCCTCCTTTGTGCTCCGGGCCAACTTGACCCGAAGTGTTCTATACAAAAACCCCGCCCTTTGTCCATTCGGGCGGGGTCTGTCAGCTAAAAATTATGTTATTTAGAAAGATATACGAATGATTGTGGAGCATAAGAAATTCCAAAATCTGATAGCTTTCGAGGATTCTCATAAGGCACGATTCTTGTTAATTTGTATGCTACTGCCTTCTTCTTGCCCTTAAAATACCTTCGGTAAAAATTGTAAGATATTCCGGCATGCTTTTTAGTCAAATTCCAAACCGTTAAAATATCATCCTCAATTATTTCATCAACATCGGCTTCAGCTACTACTTTCATAACAGGGGCTGTAGAATAAATATAAATTTTCTCAATATCTTCTTTACAACGCACTTTTCTAAACTCAAATTGTTTTTTTCCACATAAGATGCTTTCAACGTGTTCCGGATTAATCGATAATAACATTTGATACATCAACATTACCCTCTTTAAGAATTGCTCTGAATTGCTCTTTGGTAAGCCTTATAGACGTTGGATAGGTTGAGCCCCAGTACCCGTTATTTTTTAGCCACACCCAATTAACATTATTTCCGGCTCCAAAGAAACCATAATAAAGCATCTCAATAATAACCAGTGTGTATTCAGAGTCGTATTTATTGCGGATTTCTGAAACGTTAAAAACCGACTTGTTTCCAATTCGTTTTATTAAATCATCAAACCCCATTCTATAATAACCATTGACTTTAGCTACAATCATATCGGTCACAACACAATACGATGTGACACAAGATTTATATCCCTTTGAACCGACAGCGCCAGTATAACGTCTATATACCAAGATAGGTTCCCCAATTTGATAGGGTGGTAAACTCGTAGGGGAACCAATATATATTTTACTTATACCATTAGCAACGGATAAAGCGACCTGTTCCTGTAATGTATGACTTAACTCTGAATACGGAAATAATGTGTCGTGATAGGTATCGTTCACAATTAAATACCCGGCATTGCAAAAAGAGGGATTAATAAAAGGAAAAGACTTATATGGATCGTTATAATCGATCTGAGAGCGACTTTTGATATAAACACATTCGCCATTAGGATTATGGCCAGCCAAACAAAAGCCAAAGCGTTCTAATTGCCCAATGAGTTGTGTCTGTTTTTCAAAAATAGTAACATAGATTTCTTGTGCTTTAGACTTTTGCCAGTTCCACAAGACAAGTCCAATCGCACCTTCTCCCAAACGCTGCCCACGATATCGTTCCGCCAGACGCAACGTACTAATCTTTTTACGGTTTATTTCAGGTAGTGTTCTTTCCACAAGGTTGATAGACTCCTGCTCATCCTTTAAGCACACAAAGGCGCCAAGACCTTCATCATCACTAAATACAAGCGCGGTTGCTCCTTCACGCGCTTTTTTCTTAAACCAATTTTCGAATCCAATATTGTTTTCATCCGCAGGATAGTCATTTTTTAAGGAGTCAAAAAAGCGATCACTTAAGTCCAGCTCAGAAAATTTTTTTAGTTCAAACTTTCCAGGCATGATAAGACCTCCTTATTCAATTTATAACAAGCTTGCGAATTAAAACACCATATATTTCTATTTTATCATCGTCAATGGGATTATTCAAGGGAAATGGCCTATTTGATATAGTAAGCTTTTCTTTCATATTGACCGCACTTTCATCCCATTTTACGGGGGTATGTAACCGTCAGGTTTGGGAGAGCGCTTGAATGGCATTCAAGAGGTCAGCGGTTCGATCCCGCTTATCTCCACCAAAAAATCCAACAGCCTAAGGGCTGTTGGATTTTTTCTTTAAGAATCGACTGCAATATCGTTATCAATTATCCAGTAGGTAAAAGATTTATTCACCACATGCTTTCATAAACAAGGAGACAAAACTATGAAGCCCTTCCGCATTATATATCACTGTGGGGATGAACTTACCCTGCGGACAAAAGTGAAGTCCGGTCGGTTGGCGGATGATACCGGTATTCTTACTATAGTGCCTCGCCGTGAGCAACAAACAATTGTTTTAGACGCCATACGCAGCGTAGAGCTATTTATGATGAATGGATTAGGAAGCTGCCTCAAAATCCGGAATGGAGACAGCATCATCTTTATTAGTGTGGTACGTTTCTGCATCGCCGGTCAATTTTCAGTGGGGAACATGTTTGGCACCCGTAAGCTAAAGGCTTTACTGGAAGCCCGTATCCTGTAAGTAAACATTCACCGGCGGGGCAGACGGCCGGCGGGATTCCATTTTATATAGCAAAACCCCCGGTTCTACCGGGGGCAGGGAGAAAGGGCGAGAATAGCAACGCAGTCGTATTCGAGGGAGGCGCGCCGTTGTCAGTTCAGTTCGCCCGCTTTTTTCGGATAATCACCGCCGCTATAGACGCTCCGATGACTGCCGCCGCACCGAGCACGATAAGCAGCACGCGGATGAACCACGTCGAAGTAGGCTTGCCGTCCTTGGCGGCAGAGATATCTGTCGCGGCGTCGGAATCGCCGCTTTTACGGGCGCCGATTCGATCCAGGCTGTCATAATAAGCTTTTGCAACCTGTCTTTCATCCAGTCCCTGTGTGTAGATTTTGGCGCCTAGTACCACATAATTGGTAAAATCCGAAAGCATTTCTTCTTTATAGGAAACGTTGCAGCCGATCCCCAATTTATTGTATATGGCATTGCCAAGCCGGAATTGACCAGTGAATTTTTCCTGCCCAATGAGTACGCCGTTGTAATATAGCTGCAGCATACGGTCTTCCGGGTCATAGGTACCCAGCACATGCGCCACCCGTTTGGCGTCTATCCCTGTTCCTTCCAGCAGGTCGCTGCCGGCAGCCATAACGTAGTGGGGATTTTCGGAATAATTCCCCTGCGTCGAGCCCAGCTGAAAGTTCATCTGTCCTCTTTTTCCGCGCAGATACAGCGTCACGCCGCCGTCGTTGCAGGAAGTGAAGAAGCCGGAGGTCTCGGAAGGAACTTTTTCCAGCTGAACGAACAGCTCCAGCGCAAAGCCTTTCATCAGCATCTCTTCCAGCTGATCCGGGGACGACAGCTCATCAAGCCTCAGCTCAATATAATCGCCGCGTTCCTTAGCCCGGAAGCCTGTGGTCTCGTATGGCTTGTTTCGATAATGGACGGTTACATCGCCGGCTCTGCCGCCGATACCCTTGACGGTAACATGGCCCTTTTGATCCACGGGCAGTCCGTTGGCAAAGCCAAGATCAAAATATGGCTCGGGGAGTGTTACGGCGGTGTCTGGTTCTTCAGGCTCTACCAGCGCGTTGCCCGCTGTGGGATCTCCTGGGAACTTGGTTTCCGCGTTCTGTGCGGGGGTATAAGGCAGCTTCAGCACTCTAGTGCCGAACCAGGAAACCACAAACTCCTTTGTGTTTTCATTGGCCACCAGCCACGCGGTATCCGGCGCGGCTTTATAAGAGTCCAAGTCGGTTTCCGCCGTAGGCCATAACACTACCTGCGGATTGGCAAGGGAATACAGTTCCGCCGTTCCGCCGCCGTATCCATGATGCGCCAGCTGCAGAATGTCACTTTTCAACTCGCCGCCATACTTGGCCGACAGATAATCGGAGGATTCCTTGGCGGAATCTCCCAAGAACAAGATTTTTTGGTTTTTTATAGTGACAGTGAACACGCTGGAGCTGGCGTTCAGACTCATATCCCGTACAGTAAGAGGGAACAGATCCTCATAGGTGAATAGGAATTCCACCTCGGCGTCGCGGATGAAATACCGGTATCCGCTGTGTACATTGGAGACCGGTACATTCGGTATGTATTTGCGAATGTTGTTCTTAAATGTGGTAAGCCGGGCGCGATGACTATCCAGCATATAGGCGGATTCGGAATGAGCGATATCCTCCTCGTTGGGGAAATTGTAAATTAGCTTTTCTATGGTTACTTGCTTGCTATATTTTTCAATAAAATCATTAAATGTTCCGATATGGTCGCCATGCGCATGGGTGAATATCCACGCGGCTATGACGATTTCCCCGTCGGCATATTGATCCAATATCCCGTATAGCTTATCCGCCTGCGCATAATTTTTCTCAGGCCATCCGCCGTCGATCAGCAGAAAACTGCCGTCGGCCAGACGGAAAACATAGCTCATTCCCTCCCGTATTTCCTCTGTAATCAGCTGTACCTGAACCAGAAAAGGATCGGCGGTTCCGTTATAACGGTTTTCCTCCGCTTTGCCGGGCAGCATGCTTTTATTCTCCACAGTTACGCGCAGGCTGGCGTCGTGGGGAGAGTAGGAAACGTTGACCAGACGCTTGTCAGAAAGGTACACGGCAAACTGATTGTTTCCGACCTGGTTGTCGGCATGTTTTTTATAGCCTGCCTTCTCCAACTGTTCCAGGTAGGCTGTATAATCCTTGCTTTCCAGTCCGGTGTAAAGATGGGTTTCGCTGTTTCCGCCGCTAAACCGCCCTTTGTAGGTTCCGCTTTTGTATGCGCCGAAATCGAATCCGTTCTGGTTCTGCCCAGCCGCGGAAACAGTAGGCAGTGTAATCAGCGGCGCTATGCACAATATCCCGATTGCCGCCGTTAGAATCCACGAAATAACCTGTTTCATAATACGCTCTCCTTTTTCTGTATATAATGAGGAAAACAAAAAGGCTACGAAACGCGGCCGGCCCCTATGCCGGGCCTACCTCGATGGAATAGCCGGCGAACCGCTGAAGCGTTCGGTCGTCGATTTCGCTGTCAGTGACCAGGGTCAGGGAAGCGTCCAGACGGCAGAGAAGCAAGGGCGCGTTTACAAGGAACTTATCCTTTGTTACCATGATATAGGCGGCGTCTGCCTGCTTCAGGTATGCGCGCATCAGCGAAAGATAAGCGCTGTGAATAATAAACAGCCCCTTTTCGTTAATAGCGGAGGGCGTCACAAACGCCTTGGTGATATGCAGGTTTTCCAGAGCGCTGACAGCGGGTTCGCCGTAGCAGGCCATTTCTTCCTTGTCGTAGTACCCGCCGGTGAAAATAACCTGGATATCCGGAACATCTTCAAAGCTTCGCATCACGTCTACTGCATTGGTGACCACCGTCAGCCGGCACGGCTGCTTCCTCAGACACTCAGCCAGCAGCAAGGCCGTACTTCCAGAGTCGATCGCCACCACATCGCCATCACAGACAAGACGGGCGGCGGCTGCTGCCACCGAGGACTTTGCCTTATGGTTCTGCTTTATCCGGCAGGAAAGCGGTTGCAGGTGCTGCCTTTCCGCCCGTAGGGCGCCGCCGTGGGTACGTTCTATCAGGCCCTCCTGCTCAAGTGCTATCAAGTCTTTGCACACCGTTTCGTTTGTCACTCCAAAGCGCGTTGTCAATTCTTTGACGTCAACTGCGCCTCGCTCGCCGACCAGGACAGCGATTGCGCTTCGTCTTTCTTTCGTAAGCAAATCCAATCAAATCCAATCATTCGCAATTTAATCCAATGTCGTTTTAGCGCTTAGCTAATTCATTGTCAATATGCTTTCTTCGAAATCAATAGGAAAGGAGAAAACTCATGGCCAACCTGATTATCGGCAACGGCGAGGATCTCCGCGCCCTGGTGGATAGCCTGTTCACCCTGCGGGACCCGGAGAAGGAGGCGGCCCTGTCCGACGAGGAGCGGGAGGCCCTTCGCCGGAAACGGGAAGAGGAGATCCGGATTCTTTGAAGTTGCCTCCGGTATGGGCGGCGACCCTTGACAGGCACACAAGATATAGGGTAAAATAGGATGTTGACGTTTCCCGGTCGTCGTGCCGGGAACACTTTTTTACGGGACGCTGCGAATTCACTAGAAGGAATGAGGAAACCCATGGCAACGAAAAAGCCCGCCTACGGCAACGACAGCATCACCTCCCTGAAAGGGGCCGACCGTGTGCGCAAGCGCCCGGGTGTTATCTTCGGATCTGACGGTCTGGAGGGCTGCGAGCACGCTGTGTTCGAGATTCTGTCCAACTCCATCGATGAGGCCCGGGAAGGCTACGGCAGCCGCATCGTGACCACCCGGTACGAGGACGGCTCCATCGAGGTGCAGGACTTCGGCCGCGGGATGCCGGTGGACTACAACCAGAAGGAGCAGCGGTTCAACTGGGAGCTGATTTTCTGCGAGCTGTACGCTGGCGGCAAATACAACACCAACGAGGCGGAAAGCTATGAGTTTTCCCTGGGCCTCAACGGTCTGGGCGCCTGCGCCACTCAGTATTCCTCCGAATACATGGACGTGGAGGTGCGCCGGGACGGGTATAAATACACCCTGCATTTCGAGCGGGGCGAGAACGTGGGCGGCCTGCAAAAGGAGCCGTACGCTAAGCGGGACACCGGCACCGTCATCCGCTGGAAGCCAGATTTGCAGGTGTTCACCGATATCGCGGTGCCGGTTGAGTATTTCCGGGATATTCTGCGCCGGCAGGCTATCGTCAACCAGGGCCTGGTGTTCGTTCTCCGGTCGCAGAACGGCCGCGGCTTCGACACCGAGGAGTTCGTCTATGAAAACGGCATCGCCGACTATGTGCGGGAACTGACGGGCGAGGAGACCCTCACCGACGTGCAGGTCTGGTCGGCGGAGCGCCGTGGCCGCGACCGGGCGGACAAGCCGGAGTACAAGGTTAAGCTGAACGTGGCCCTCTGCTTCTCCAACAAGCACAACCTACTGGAATACTACCACAATTCCAGCTGGCTCGAGCATGGGGGCGCGCCTGAAAAGGCAGTGCGTTCCGCCTTCGTTTCCCAGGTGGACGCCTATCTCAAGCAGAATGGCCGGTACCTAAAGAACGAGAGCAAAATCAGCTTTCAGGACATCCAGGACTGCCTGGTGCTGGTTTCCTCCTCCTTCTCGACCCAGACCTCCTATGAGAACCAGACCAAGAAGGCCATCACCAACAAGTTCATCCAGGAGGCCATGGCCGATTTCCTGCGGCACAACCTGGAGGTGTATTTCCTGGAAAATAAGGCCGAGGCGGACAAGCTGGCCGAGCAGGTGCTCATCAACAAGCGCAGCCGGGAGAAGGCGGAAACCACCCGCCTGAACCTGAAGAAAACCCTGCAGAGCGGTAACGACCTGACCTCCCGGGTGCAGAGCTTCGTGGACTGCCGCAGCCGGAACGTGGAGGAGCGGGAGCTGTTCATCGTGGAGGGTAAGTCCGCCATGGGCTCCTGCGTCCAGGCCCGTAACCCTGATTTCCAGGCCATCATCCCCGTGAGGGGCAAAACGCTCAACTGCCTGAAAGCGGAGTACGATAAGATTTTCAAGAACGAGATCATCACCGACTTGCTCAAGGTCATGGGCTGCGGCGTGGAGGTCAAGAGCAAGGCCAACAAGGATCTGGCCACCTTCGATTTGAGCCTTCTGCGGTTCAACAAGGTCATCATCTGCACCGATGCCGACGTGGACGGCTTCCAGATCCGCACCCTTATCCTCACCATGCTCTACCGCCTGACCCCCACCCTCATTGAGAAAGGCCGGGTCTTCATCGCCGAAACCCCCTTGTATGAAATCACCTGCAAGGACGATACCTACTTCGCTTACGACGACCGGGAGAAGACGGAGGTCCTCGCCGGACTGGAAGGGAAGAAGTACACCATCCAGCGCTCCAAGGGCCTGGGCGAGAACGATCCCGATATGATGTCCCTGACCACCATGAATCCCGCCACCCGCCGCCTGGTGCAGGTCACTCCCGCCGACGCGGAGGATACGGCGCGCATGTTCGACATTCTGCTGGGGGACAACCTCAGCGGCCGGAAGGACTTCATCGCCGAGCGTGGCAGCCTCTACCTCGAGATGGTGGATGTCAGCTGACAGCTGAAACGCATAGCGTTTCAGCTGTCTTGGAAAAAGCCCTTGCGGGCCAAAAGAAAGGCCCGCATTTTGCGGCTGAAGCCGCAAAACCACGCTTTTTCAGGTCTGCTCGCGTTTCAACATTCCCGATGCCGGGAATTCTTCCCGAGAGAAAACGCATAGCGTTTCAGTTGTCTTGGAAAAAGCCCTTGCGGGCCAAAGCGGAGCGAATGTTAGCTGCATAGAAGAAGGAAGGATCACATGGCGAAAAAAATCCGAAAAACGCCGGTCATCGACAAGCTGCCGGATAACGCCCATATCGTGGGAGCGGGTCTGGTGGAGAACCAGAAGATCACCGATACGCTGGAGACCAACTACATGCCCTACGCCATGAGCGTGATCATGTCCCGCGCCATCCCGGAAATCGACGGGTTTAAGCCCTCCCACCGTAAGCTGCTGTACACCATGTATAAGATGGGGCTGCTGGGCTCCGGCCGCACCAAGTCGGCCAATATCGTCGGCTCCACCATGAAGCTCAATCCCCACGGCGACGCCGCTATTTACGAGACCATGGTGCGCCTGTCCGCCGGATATCAGGCCCTGCTGCATCCCTTTGTGGATTCCAAGGGCAACTTCGGCCGGTTCTATTCCTCCGACATGGAATACGCCGCCTCCCGGTACACCGAGGCCAAGCTAGCCCCCATCGCGGCCGAGCTGTTCCGCGACATCGACAAGGACACCGTGGACTTCGTGGACAACTACGACGCCACCATGAAGGAGCCCACCCTTCTGCCCGTCGGCTTTCCCACCGTGCTGGTCAACAACAACATGGGCATCGCCGTGGGCATGGCCAGCAACATCTGCTCCTTCAACTTAAGCGAGGTGTGCGAGACCACCATCGCCCTGATGAAGGATCCGCAGCACGACCTCACCGCCACCCTGAAAGCCCCGGATTTTCCCGGCGGCGGCCTGGTGGTCTACCGGCGGGAGGAACTGGAGAAAATCTACGAAACCGGTCGGGGCAGCGTGAAAATCCGCAGCGTCTATACCTACGACAAGGCCGCCAACTGCATTGACGTCACCGAAATTCCCTTTACCACCACCGTGGAGGCCATCATCGCCAAGCTGGCGGATCTGGTCAAAAGCGGCCGGGTGCGGGAAATCGCTGACGTGCGCAACGAAATCGGCCTGGACGGCCTGAAAATCACCATTGACCTCAAGCGGGGCGTCGACCCGGACAAGCTGATGAACCGGCTGTTCGCCATGTCCCCGCTGGAGGACTCCTTCTCCTGCAATTTCAACCTGCTCATCGCCGGCGTGCCCCAGGTGCTGGGCGTGCGCCGGATCCTGGAGGAGTGGATCGCCTTCCGCACCGAATGCGTGCGCCGGCGGGTGTATTTCGACCTGCAAAAAGCCAAGGACAAGCTCCACCTGCTCCGGGGGCTGGAGAAAATCCTGCTGGACATCGACAAGGCTATCCGCATCGTCCGGGAAACCGACGAGGAGGCCGAGGTGGTGCCCAACCTGATGATAGGCTTCGGCATCGACCAGGTGCAGGCGGAATATGTGGCCGAGATTAAGCTGCGCCATTTGAACCGCGAGTACATCCTCAAGCGCACACAGGAGATACAGGAGCTGGAAAACGCCATTGCAGAGCTCAGGGAAATCCTTGCCAGCCCGGCAAAGATTAAAAAAATCATCATGGCAGAGCTGGCCGCCGTGGCAAAGCAGTACGGCGAGGCGCGCCGCAGCGAGATTTTGTACGAGGCGCCGCCGCACGAGGAGGAAGAGGAAGAGGACGCCATGCCCGATTACCCCGTGACAGTGTTCTACACCCGCGAGGGCTACTTCAAAAAGATAACGCCGCTTTCGCTGCGCATGTCCGGAGAGCAGAAGCTGAAGGAGGGCGACGAGGTGGTGCGCACCATCGAGACGAAAAACAACGCCCAGCTTCTGTTTTTCACCAGCGCGCAGCAGGTATATAAATGCCGCGTGGGCGATTTTGCAGACGGCAAGGCCAGCGTGATGGGCGAATATGTGCCCGCCCGCCTCGGCATGGACGCGGGCGAGAGGCCCGTGTATATGGCCCTTACAGAGGACTACGCGGGCCACATGCTGTTCCTGTTCGAAAACGGCAAGTGTGCCAAGGTGCCCATGCAGAGCTATGCCACAAAGCAGAACCGCAAAAAGCTTATCAACGCTTATTCCGATAAGGCGAAGCTGGTGTGGGCGGCTTACCTGCATGAAGAGGCAGAGCTTGCCGTCACCACCAGCGCCGGACGCATGCTGCTGGTGCACTCTGCCCAGATACCGGAAAAGCAGACGAAAAATACCGCGGGCGTGAATGTGCTGACGCTGAAAAAGAACCAGCATATCACAGGCGTGCGCCTGGCCGCCGGGCTGGAGCTTGCCGATGTGCACCGCTACCGCGTGCGCACGCTGCCCGCCATGGGTGCGCTTGTGCGCGCCGAGGACGCCGTGGAGCAGACAAGCCTGCTGTAAGGCCGGGCAGGGCAGAGGGGGGGCTTCTGCCGGGCATGCGAAAATGCATGCCCCGGCGCAGAAAACGCTTGCTTTTTGCGGGCGGATATGCTATTATCAATAATGCTTTTAAGGCGCAGCTGTTTCGCGCCGCATAAAATGGAGGGTTTACCGGCATGACTATTTTAGAGATTATCAGCGGTGTTCTGCTGATTTTAGCCAGCATTGCCATTGTGATTCTGGTGCTGCTGCAGGATTCAAAGGGAAACGGCCTTGCCGGTGTAATCGGCGGCGGCGAAATGATGATGATGGACGGCCGCAGCCGCACGCCTTCCAGCCTGATGGTGAAGTACACGAAGGTGGCTGCCGTGGTGCTGTTCGTACTCACCATCGGCGTGAATGTCATCAGCGCACTGGCAAAATAAGATTTTGCATGTAAGGCCCGCTGGCATGCGGTGTGTCGTCCGACACCCCCTGCGCTGCGGGCCTTTTTGCATCTTGTGCCCCTGCCGCGAGAAAAGAGGAAGCTATGAGCATCAAAACGAAAATACTGCGCCAGCTTGAGCAGCAGCCTTGCACAAGGGCCGCGCTGAAGGCCCGCCTTGGCAACGATAAAAAGGTGGTGAAGGCGCTGGCACAGCTGTGTGAAAAGAACAAGGTGCTGTGCCGCGAGGGCGTGTATGCCCTGTGCACCGAGCGGGCGCAGCACGCCGTGCCCTGCACGCTGGTGAAGCTGGCGCGCGGGTTCGGCTTCGCGCGCCCGGCATCCGGCGGCCCGGATGTGTTTATTCCCGGACGCTTTCTGCGCGGCGCCATGCCAGGCGACGAGGTGCTGGTGAGCCTGTTCGGCCACCCGCAGAAGGAGGGCTCCGCCGAGGGCGAGGTGCTGGCTGTGACAAAGGAGCAGAACCGTTTTGCCGGCACCGTGGAACGGCGGGAGGGCAGGCTGTTGTTCCTGCCGGACGTGTGCCCGGCCCTGTGCCTTGTGCTGAAAAAAGGGCTGGACGGCGGCGCGCGCGAGGGCGAGAAGGTGGCGGTAGAGCTGCTGGAGCGCGGCGGCACCCACGAGGCGCACCGCGCGGGCGTCGCCATGCGGTTCGGCAGCGCGCAAAGCGCGCGCGCCTGCGCGAAGGCCATATTGTATGAGGCGGACATCGAGACGCATTTTTCCACAAAGGCAAAGGATGAGGCCAAGGCCCTTGCAGCGGCAGGCATTTCGGAACAGGAGCTGCACGGCAGGCTGGACCTGCGCGGGGAGGCCGTGTTCACCATAGACTCTGCCGACACGAAGGACATTGACGATGCCGTGAGCATCGCCCGGCGGCCGGGCGGCTTTTCGCTGGGCGTGCACATTGCAGACGTGAGCCACTATGTAAAGCCAGGCACTGCCCTGGAGGAGGCCGCCTTTTCGCGCGGCACCTCGGTGTATTACGCAGACAAAGTAGTGCCCATGCTGCCGCGCGCGCTTTCAAACGGCATATGCAGCCTGAACGAAGGCGAGGACAGGCTGTGTTTTTCCTGCCTGATGGAACTTTCCGAGGCGGGCGAGGTGCAGAGCTTCCACTTTGTGAAAAGCGTGATCCGCTCGCGTGTGAAGGGCGTATACGGCGAGATAAACGAGGTGCTGGCGGGCGAAGCGGCGCCGGGGCTTGTAGAAAAGTATGCCCCTGTGCGCGGGCAGCTTGCGGCGCTGGAGCTCCTGTACCGGGCCCTGGCCGCGCGGCGCGCGGCCCGCGGCGCGCTGGAGCTGGACACGCCCGAGGCAAAGCTGAGCGTGAATACCGAGGGCGTGTGCGTGGGCGTTGCCCGGCGCAGCCGGGGCCTTGCCGAGCGCATCATCGAAGAGTGCATGCTGTGCGCCAACATGTGCGCCGCGCGCTGTGCGCGCGAGGCGGGCGTGCCCTGCGTGTACCGTGTGCACGAGGCACCCAGCCCCCAGAAGGCGCAGGAGCTGCGCGAGACGCTGGCTGCGCTTTCGGTGCCGCACCATTTTGCCCAAACGGTGCCCGCGGCGCAGGAGCTGGCAGACCTGCTGGCGCGCACGCGCGGCACGCCGCTTGCCGCGTGCGTGCACATGAGCGTGCTGCGGGCCATGAGCAAGGCCGTGTATTCGCCGCGCCCACAGGGCCATTTTGCGCTGTGCCTTGCAGATTACGCGCACTTTACCTCACCCATCCGCCGCTACCCGGACATCTGCGTGCACCGGGCCCTCAGCGCGCTGTGCGCGGGCGAAAAGCCGGAGAAGGGCGCGGCGCAGGCGGCAGAGCGCGCCGCCCAGCGCGCCAGCGGGCGCGAGCAGGCCGCCGCCGCGGCGGAGCGGGATATAGAAGAATGTTATAAGGCCGAATATATGCGCGGCTTCCTGGGCGAGGGCTTTGCAGGCGTCATTACCGGCGTCACCAGCTTTGGCATTTATGTGCAGCTTGAAAATACGGTGGAAGGCCTTGTTCGCGCGGGCGAGCTTTCCCGCGGGCGGCTGGTGCTTTCCCAAAATGCAGCTCTGGCAGACGAAACCGGCGGAAAAAGCTGGCGCGTGGGCGATGCTGTGCGCGTGAAGCTGCTTGCCGCAGACGTGGCAAGCGGCAACATCGACTTTGCCCTTGCCTGACGCGCCGCGGGACATGCCGTGCATAACGCACACCTTGTCCGCATACAGATGTGTTGAGGTGAAACGGCATGGAATTTGTGCAAACGCTGCTGCTGGGTTTTGCCGCGCTGTGCGCGGGCTGCGTGCTGGCCGCGCTGCGGCATTCGAAGCGCCCGCTTTCACGCGCCGCGCAAAGTGCGTTCGGCGGCATTGCCGCGCTGGCGGCGGTGGACGTGCTGGCGGGCTATACGGGCGTGGCGCTGGCGCTGAACTATGCCACGGCGTTCGTGGCCGTGGTGCTGGGGGCGCCGGGGGTGGTGATGCTGCTGCTTTTGCGCGCTGTGCTGGTGCTGTAAGCCGGAAAATACCGGCCCGAAGCCCGCCCCCCTTGGGCCGGTATGCGGCCTGCCGCAGAAAGGGCTTGTGCCGGCAAAAGATATATGCTATAATTTCTGCGAAAAATAAATCACATGGTGCTTGTCTGTTCCCCCGGGTGCAGATGTCCAGGGCATTGAGAGCCACGCCGTCAGGGCCGCGTTGCGGAGGTGTGGGTCTTGGTGCTTTCTTTTTTGCCCGGCGCTTATTTTGCAGCTCAAAGGGGGGGAAGTGCGCGGAGCGGCGTTCCCTCTGCCGGTGCAGGCGGCATGACAGAGAAAGGAAGGAAAAGGAATGGATTTAACGTTTGAATGGTTCGGGTTTTCTTCGCCGCAGATGGAGGCCGCGCTGGATATCCGCACAAGGGTGTTTGTGGACGAGCAGGGCTATACGCTGGAGGAAGACCGCGACGAGCAGGACAGGACGGCCCTGCATGTGCTGGGGCGCGACGCGGCGGGCGAGCCGGTGTGCACGGCCCGCATGTTTGAGGAACGGCCCGGCGTATGGCATATTGGGCGCGTGGCGACATATGCGGCCCGGCGCGGCAGAGGATATGCCGGGGCCATGATGCGCGAGATGTGCCGCGAGGCCGCTGCACGAGGCGGAAAAACGGCCAGCCTGGGCGCGCAGGTGGAGCGGCAGAGCTTTTACGAGGCGCTGGGCTTTTCCCCGGTGGGCGAAGTGTTTTTAGACTGCGGCCAGCCTCACATTGAAATGCACCGGGCGCTGTGATACGGCTTTTTGCGCTGCCGCGGCCAGCCCGGCCCGCCGTGCAGAATACGCCCCCCTGCGGCGCATGCCGCCCAAAGCCGCGCTGCGGGGGCTTTGCCCTTTTCAAACGGGCCCAGCGGTGCCGCGGGCGGGCTCAGAAGGCCTTCTCCTTGCCGGAAAATATCCGGGCAAAGTGCAGAAGCCGGGGAAGAGCAGCAGGCTGGCAGAGAGATAAATGCCGGAATGAGCACAGGCGCCCGGCGGCTGTGCGAACGGCGGCATGGCACTTAATACAGGCGGGATGATGCGGGCCGGCAGGCAGCAAGGCCTGAAAGAGCGTGTGCAGGCTGCTGCACCGGACGGGGTGCTGCGGGCGCCTGCCCTGCCCGGCACAGAAAATTTGCGCTGATACGATTTGGATGCAAGTTCCATACAAACATGAAACGTTGCGGGCGTATGCTGAAGCCACAGAAGAGGGAGGTGGCTTCGATGAAACTGGCCGCACATGCTTTTTCGGCGCCACCGGGCAGCCCTGCCCGGGAGTTCTCCCGCGGGCGGGAGAACTCTCATTATGGGGCAGGTATAAGGGTAAAGGTGGCCGCCCTTTCGGCTTCGCCTCAGCAGGCGCGGGCGGAAGGGCCCGCCGGAAGGGAAAAGACGCTTTTGGCCGGGCGCGCAGGGGCAAAAAGAAAAAGGCGGGGCTGCGTGGGCGTGCGCCGCGCCGCCATGTGCCTGGCGTGTGCGCTGGCCCTGCTGGCAGTGCTGTGCACAGGGGCTTCTATTGTGTGGAAAAGCGACGCGCTGCTGCACGGGCTTGACGTGGTGCCTGTGATGCAGGAGCCCGCCCTGCCCAACGGCTGCGAGGCGGCCAGCCTTGCCAGCGTGCTGGGCTATTACGGCCTGCAGGCCGACATGCTGGACCTTGCCTACGGCTACATTCCCCGGCAGGATTTTTACGAGGGCGCCGGCGGCGCCCGCGGCGCCCGCTTCGGGCCAAACCCTGAGCGGGCCTACCCAGGCGACCCTGCCGCGATGGGCTTTTACTGCTTTGCCGGGGCGCTGTGCGAGGGCGCAAACACCTATCTGGAAAAAGCGGGCAGCAGCCTGCGCGCCTATGATGTGACGGGCGTTACAGAGGCGGGCCTTGCCGGGTACCTTGCAGCGGGCATGCCGGTGATTGTGTGGGTAACCACAGACTGGCAGCCGCCGCGCACGTCGTCCTATACATGGCTTCTGGAGGATACGGGCGAGACTTATGTGCCGTATGCGAACCTGCACTGTCTGGTGCTTACCGGCATGGGCGAGACAAAGTGCAGAACGGCAGACCCTCTGCGCGGCGAACAGACGGTGGATAAGCAGACGTTTCTGGACATTTTTGCACAGGCGGGCAGCCGTGCGGTGGTGGTGCACTGAGGCTGTGCACCGCAGGCACAGGAGAAGAAGAAATGGGGCTCAGGGCCGCGCGGCGGGCTTGCGCCCCTGCTTTTTGTGTGGTAAAATAAGACGCTTTGTGCGCGCCTGAGGCGCGCGGCGCTTCAAAAAAACGGAAAGGAGGCGGCTTTTTTGCCAAACCATATCATCCGCCGCACCCAGTGCTGGCACAACACGCGCTTTCCGCGCAGGCCGCCCCCTGCGGCATCCTTTCTTTTACCGCGCTTGTTTATACTGAAAAAAGAAAAGGATGTATGATTGTTTATGACATGGTTTGTGTTATCGCTGATTGCGATTCTGTTCTGGAGCGGCTCTGACCTGTTCAGCAAAATGGGCTCGAAGCCGGAGGATAAATACAGTCACTGGAAAATGGTGATGGCTGTGGGCACCGTGATGGGCCTGCACGCCATTGTGATGCTGGCGCTGGGCACCCCGTTCCACCCGCGCGACATCATCACCTATATGCCGGCCTCGGCCATGTATATCCTCTCTATGGTGCTGGGCTATGTGGGCCTGCGCTATATCGAGCTTTCCATCTCTTCGCCCATCTGCAACTCCTCCGGCGCGGTGGCCGCGCTGCTGTGCTTCATCTTCCTCGGCCAGCGCATGACGGGCCTGCAGATGTTCGGCGTGGTGCTGGTGTGCGCAGGCGTGCTGGCGCTGGCTGTTATCGAGCGCAGGCAGGATGAAAGCGTGCGCCTTGCTCTGCGAAAGGCCTCGAATGTGAAGTACGAGCGCAGCGTCATCGCCATTCTGTTCCCCATTCTGTACTGCCTGATCGACGGCCTCGGCACCTTTGCCGACGCCGTGCTCATCGAGGGCGAAACGCCCATTATTGCAGAGGGCTCGGCCAATATCGCATATGAGCTCACCTTCCTCGCCATGGCGGTGTTCGCCTTTATCTACGTGGTGGGCGTGAAAAAGCAGAAGCTCAGCATCCCGAAGGAGAAAGAGAAGCTGATTGCCGCCGTGAGCGAGACGGCCGGCCAGTTCGCCTATATCTATGCCATTGCCGCGAACGCGGTGGTGGCCGCGCCCATGATCTCGTCCTACTGCGTGATGAGCCTTGTGTGGGCGCGCATCATTCTGAAGGAAAAGCTTACAAAGCCACAGTATGCCGTCATCGCTGTCACCGCGGTGGGCATCGCCATACTGGGCATGGAATAACGCAGCGCCCGCCGCATATCCGGCGCACGGCAAAAGGCCGCCTTTCCGAAAAGAAAGGCGGCCTTTGTTTACAATTTGAAGATAACTGCCGCTGTAGTAAAAATGGAAAGGGGGCGCAGCGTATGGCGCACATTCTGGTGGCGGAGGACGAGGCGCCCATCCGCGAGGTGGTCAGCAGGCATCTTCTGCTGGTGGGGCATACCGTGGCGCAGGCCGGCACCGGGCCGCAGGCTGTGGAAATGTGCGGAAAAGAGAAGTTCCACCTTGTTCTGCTGGATGTGATGCTGCCCGGCATGGGCGGGTTTGAAGTGAAGCGGCGGCTGCCTGCTTGCGGGCTGCGGTTCAGGTGCTGCGGGTGAAATACAGCACTCAGTTCAGCTTGAGGCACATGGACGCTTGCCGGGCCCGCGCAGGCAGCGGGCCCGGCTGGCAGTTATCACTTTTTGAAAAGCAAATTTTCCCTTTGTGCCGAAAATGTTACGAT
>ENA-ORTH01001536-ORTH01001536.1-human-gut-metagenome-genome-assembly--contig:-NODE-1536-length-22746-cov-4.996078_pt1 | contig 22746 bp, 22 predicted proteins | sample MGYA00241914_ERZ509192 | MGnify/ENA primary metagenome ERZ509192 (study PRJEB26280, sample SAMEA2338826) | human gut metagenome | biome: human gut; feature: human-associated habitat; material: faeces... | reverse complement strand
ACGGGTTCGACTGCGGCTCGTCCATGTGGTACTGGATGTCCGGGAAGGCCGCAAAGCACTCCTCGGCCGTAATGAGCTTGCGGTAGTTTTTCACACCCAGCTTTTCCGATAACTCTGCGGCGTAATTTGTTTCATTAAACTTATTGTAATCAAACCCGACGCTGAATGTGTTGTCAGGCATGAGGCAGGCGGTGATATAGCTGGAATCTACCCCGCCGGAGAGGAAAGCGCCCACCTTCACGTCTGCAATGCGGTGCGCGGCCACAGATTCGTGCACGGCCTTATCCAGCTCATCCGCGCAGGCGTCAAAGCTCTGCTCTTTGGGGGCAAACTCGCAGTCCCAATAACGCTGGATATCCAGCTTCCCGTTTTCATAGGTGAAATAGTGTGCGGCGGGCAGCTTGTACACGCCTTTGAAGAACGTCTCCTCTGTGGCGGAATACTGCAATGTCAAATAGGGCAGCAGCGCGTTTTCATTCACGGCCTTTTCAAACAGGGGGTGCTCTAAAAAGCCTTTGATTTCGCTGCCGAACAAAAGCCCTTTGCCGCCCGGAAGGGGGGAATAGTAAAAGGGCTTGATGCCGAACATATCGCGCGCGCCGAACAAGCGGCGGTTCGCCTTATCCCATATCACAAAGCCGTACATGCCGCGCAGGCGGTGCACCAGCCGGGTGCCCCATTCCTCATAGCCGTGCACCAGCACCTCGGTGTCGGCATGGCAGTGAAAATGGTGGCCCTTCTCTTCCAGCTCCCGGCGAAGCTCCATGAAATTATAAATTTCGCCGTTGAACGTGACGACCACATTGCCGTCCTCGCTTTTCATGGGCTGTGCGCCGGCCTCGGAAAGGTCCAGAATAGACAGGCGGCGAAAGCCGAGGGCAATATCCTCATCTGTATAGGCACCGCCCATGTCGGGCCCGCGATGCACAATGCGCGCCATCATGCGCTGCAAAACAGCCTCTTTTTCTGCCAGATGGCCGGAAAAGCCGATGAATCCACACATGGGTTCAATCCTCCTCAAAGCCGGTGGGCGTTTTGCCGAACGTCTCAATGGCGCAGTGGCAAAGCACCTCCATGGAATCTGTAAAAAACGCGCCGAGATGCTCGTCGCGTTTGATGAGCGAAAGCTCGGTGCAGCCAAGAATGGCGCCGTCGCAGCCCTGCGCGCGCATATGGGCGGCCACGGCCTTAAACGCGGCCATGTCGGCGCGCTTTCCCTGCTTGATGTCACCGTAAATAAGCTGCATCACCATATCTTGGTGCTTTTTGTCCGGCACGGCAAACGCCATGCCGTGCTTTTCAAACATGCGCTGGTAGGTTTTGGCCGCCACGGTGCCGGTGGTGGCCAGCAGGGCGGGCTTTTTCACGCCGCGCTGTTTCACATGCAACACGGTCTGCTCCACCATGTTCAAAATGGGCACGCCCGCCGTCTGCTCCAGCTTATCGTAAAAATAGTGGGCCGTGTTGCAGGGGATGGCTAGCACCTCGGCGCCGAACGTCACAAGGCGGTGCGCGTCCGCCTCCATAATATCAAAGGGGTTTTCTGTGCTTTGCCCAAGAATATAGGCCGTGCGGTCCGGCGTGGTAGCGCGGGAATTGATGATGACGTCGATGTGGTCCTGATCGCGCGCGGCTTTGGTGTGCTTTGTGAGAAGCTCGTAAAAATATACGCTGGCCATGGGGCCAAGCCCGCCCAGAATGCCCAGCACGCGCGGTGTTTTATTCAATGGGCCCGCGCCTCCTTTCCCGAAGCCGGCAGGTGCGGCCTCACCGGCAGTATGTTTTGAATTTTTTGAAATAGCGCTGCATATGCACAAGGTAATAGGCAAAGCGTTTCGGGTTCATAGCAAGGTCTTTTGCATAGCCGAAGCTGGTGGTTTCCCTGCCCTCTTTCGCAAGCCGTCTGGCCTTTTCCACAAAAGCCTTGTCCTTCACATAGCGGTACACCACGGCCCGCGGCACCGAATGCCAGAACGCCTCTTTCCTGTTCATCACGCAGGGGCCAAGCTCACGGCCCAACACGCGGTCTTCCACCACATAGCGGGCAATGTTGTAGCCCGCACCCGTGACGTAATAGTTCGAGCGGCCCTGGCGCAGGTTTATTTCGAACACACGGTACGAGCCGTCGCGCGTGTCGTACTTGATGTCGAAATTGGCAAAGCCGGTGTACTCAATGGCCTCCAGAAACGCCTTCAGTTTTTCCATCAGTGGGGCGTTGTACTCGGTGATGATGGCGGCATGGTTGCCAAGCGCCCGGGGCGTGTGTTCCTCAAGGCCCACATGGCCAAGGCACATCATTTTCACGGCATGGTTTTTATCCACATAGGCTGTAAGCACATGCATGAAACTGTCGTCGCCCGGTATCATGTCCTGCAAAATTACCTTGTCCGGGTAGCCGGCGCCGTAAATCTGCGCCAGAATGGCGGCAGCCTCTTCAGGAGTGTGGGCCGTATACACCTTTTTCATGCCGTCGAACGGGTGCTTCCAGTACAAAATGCTGGAGGACGGCTTCACAATAATGGGGTAAGCAAAGCCCAGCGCCTGCGGCGAAAGCGCCCCGGCGTCCTTCGCCCCGGCTACGCAGACGGTTTTGGGGTAGGGGATGGAATATTCGTCGCACAGCTCGTAAAAATCCGCCTTGGAGACGAGTTTGTCGCGCAAAGCGGGCCCGATGTACGGCGCCACACAGTTTTTCGGAAGCGTTTCCTTTATTTCCATCAGAAGGCTGGCATAATCGTCCGTGCAGCCCAGCACCACACAGGTTTTCTCTGCGTGGGCATTTGCAAAGTCCGTCACAGTGCGGGCAAGCACGGCGGGCTCGTCCACATTTTCAATATAGGTGCAGTGCACAATTTTTGAATACATGGTGTCGCCCATGGGCCAGCGGCCGAAGGCATAGCTTTCCACGCCATACGCCTCGTGGAAGGCGCGCGCCACGGAATAGCAGTTCATGTCCGCACCGATAAGCACGGGAAGGATGGAAGGTGAAGCCACGATACAAACCTCATTTCCGGCCCCTTGCCGCAGCGGGAAGGCTGATGCCTGCCCGCAGAAAGGCGTGCGGCGGCGCAAAAGCGCGGCGCGGCGCGCCAAGGCGCAGAAAGGGATAAAATCAATACTTTTCATTATATGCGCAAATGGCGTAATGTCAAGAAAGGCACCTGCCAACGCGCCGCGAAAAAATACACGAAGCAGGCGCAGCCGCCCTCACGCAGCGTGCCGCTAGTATGCCCTGCGTCTGCGGCGGCCATGCGGAAAAATCAAACCCACGCGCTTTGCGCGTGGGTTGCACAAGGGCTGAAAGGGCATATTGCGGGCAGGCCTCTTAAAAAGCAATGAAACTGCTTCCCGCCTGCATTGCCTGCCCGCAGCGCGGAAGGGGACCGTTCGCTGCCCGGGCGAAAGCCTGCCTGCTTTCGGCGGCTTCCGGCAGCTTGCTTCGCCTTCGCCGGAAGCAAAAGCTTTTTGCGGGCAGCCTTTGACGGCACTGCCGCTGGTTTTCAAAGTCAATAAGAACCCGGCTGCGAAACGCTCGCAGCCGGGCAATATTCTTACTCCAAGTTTTACGGTCTTGTTTGAAGCTCTGATTAAAACTTGCGATATTCAGTTTGCTCTGCGGCCCTTCGCCGCCTGAAATTGCCTACTGCATCGGCGTATCCCTTTTCAATATTGCCTGTAAACAACCTTTCAAAAAGTGTACTCGCCCCGGCGCGGCCTCTTTCGCCTTTCCCTTTTTTCTTCGAGAACTGCTACCTTCTTGCCGCCCTGCGGGGGAATTACCGGTACATGGGCGTTCGTTCCCTTTCTTTGGCTGTGCCAATTTTATTTTTGGAAACAATATGGGGAAATGCTTTCCGTTCTGAAAGGCCCCCTTCGCCTTCTGCCAAGGCACCTTGCCGCCCTGCATGGCAAACCCTTTCAAACGTTGAAATGACTTTCTTTACAATCATTTCGCCGCGACCCTTTCTTTACAAGGCCGGGCATCTATGTGTGCTCACCTTGTGCAAGACGCAATGCTCTTTTTGGACGACGCTTTGCTGTGAGCCGTTGGCCATTGCCGCATTTCCTGCGGGCTTTCTGCCTTCGCAACACCGGGCTTGTTTGGCCTAGAGTCCTAATCGAACTGTGATAACAGCCGTTCGTCCCGAGTCATGCGCCCTGCACAGGCTGCACGGGTTCTTCTGCCTGGTACATGGGCTTCAACCCCTTTCCTTTTTCTTGATTTTATTATACGCAAACAGCGCGCAGATTTCCATTCGCATACTGCATGAATTTTTGTTGTGCTCTATGGATAAAACGCTCAAAGCTATTGTGCAAAGCAGTTGACGGCCCGGCGGAAAGCGGCTATCATGGAAAAAACAGCGGCTGTGCTGCACGTTGCTTTTGCAGGCGCGGCCGTATATTGAATATGGACAGGGAAAGAGGGGGCGAGGCCTGTGAAGGCAAGAGTGGTGCGCCGTGCGCCGCTGGCGCTGGCATACGGCTGTGCAGACGAAGAGAGGCTGAGGGAGGTTTTTGCCGCGATGGGCGCGCAGGTGCGCGTGCTGAAAGGCGAAGACTGGGGCACGCGCCTTGGCGTGCTGGCGGGCGAGGCAGGGCCCGCGGGCGAAGCGGAGGCCGCGGCGCCGCAGCAAAGCGTGCTGGTGTTTGCCTATTTTACCGATGCCCTGCTGGATAAGGCCCTTGCAGCGCTTCGCACGGCGCAGCTCGCCTTTGATTACAAGGCGGCGCTGACGCCCACCAACCGCACCTGGACGTTGCAAATGCTTTTGGAAGAGCTGAAACGCGAGCGCGCGCATATTGAGGCGCAGAGGAGCAGGCCATGAAATTTGACAATATTCAAAAACAGGTGAGGCAGCAGCGCTGCGCGGGCTTTTCTTATGCGCAGGAAAACCCGGCGGCCGGTTTCCGCGACATGGTCACTGTCTACTGCGACGGCAGGCTGCTGTTCGAGCGGTTCTGCGCGGGCGGGGCCGCGGGCCGCGTGTGCGCGCTGTGGGCGCCCGAAGGGGCGGACGAGGCGGGGCGCATTCGGTGGGATTACGGCGCGTGCGCTTATTCCGGGGCGCAGCAGGCGCCAAGGGTGCTGACGGGTGCGGGTGCGGGAGGCCTTGTGTTTGACGGCAGGCCGTACCGCTGGGCCCTGTGCGAGCAGCGCAAAACAGACAGGCAGAACGGTTATGGTGCGTTGAAAACATGGTGGCTGTGCCATTTTGGCAAATAAAGCGCAGGGGCGCGCACGGCGGGGCTTCGCCGTGCGCGCCCCTGCTTTTAGCTTTCGCGGAAAGAGCCCCCGGCTCTGCCGGGGAGGGTAAAGGGCTTTCGCCTCAGGCTTCGGGCGAAGCGGAAAGCGAAAAGCCGCCTTGCGGTTAATAAAAGGGTTATCCTGAAAAAGCGAGCCCTGTTTGCGGGCCGCGTGCCGGTGATATGGAAGGTGGCTCATATTCAGTGCCTCCTGAGAGGTCTGCCGGTATAAGGCCCTTCCGGAGCTTACGCAAGTCCCCGCTTTGCCGGGGGCCTTGCTTTTGACGGCAGGGCCCCGTCCATGCAGGCGACTGCCTGCCCCTTGACAAAAGAAAGGCTTATGATATACTAAATCGTAAGTAGTAAGTAATAAGTGGCGGGCGGTGCGGCCCCGACCGCGGCACCTGCTGCCGGGATCATTTGGAGGTTTGTTATTATGAAGGATATGACGCTCACACAGGAATACTTCACCTGCGCGGTCAACAGCAAGGGGAAAATATCAAGCCTCAGCATAGAAAGGCAGGTGTGCCTTTTGGCCGCCGGCCTGCTGGAGCTGCAGATGGAGGGCTGCATCTCTATCGACAGAAAGCAAATCTGCATCGCGGCGCCGCTGCCCGCCGCAAAGCAGTATCTGGCGCCCTTGTATGCCTTTCTGGATAAGCCCCGCCCGGTGAAGATGGAAAAGCTGCTGGAGGCGTATACATACTCCTTTACAGACAGATATTTCAGGGAATTGACGGCGTCTGTTGGAAAGCAGCTTGCAGCCATGGGCCTGGCGCGGCAGACGGCGGGCGGTGTGTTCGGCACTGTCAGCTATGTGCCTGCAAAAGAGGCCATTCACGGCGTGACGGATATGATGCGGGCCGAGTTGCTGGAGGAAGGCGAAGTGACCGAGGAAATTGCGGCGCTTGCCGTCCTGCTGGAGCGCGGCGGCTGCCTGAAGCCGTATTTTTCTCAGCTTGAGCAGAAGGAGATGCGTGCGCGCCTGAAAGAGATGCTGAACGCTCCCAATGGAAAACTGGTGAAAAGTATGGTAGACTATGTGGAGAATATGATTGCAATCGTAACAGTGCTGGCCACGGCGCACAGCTGACAGGGGGGAGGCTGCATGTCCAGACAGCGCAGCATGGAGACGATAGCGCACGCGGAGTATGTGACCATCGGGGAGCTGGTGCGGCTGACAGACGTGCGTTACAGCACGCTGAAGTTTTATACAGAGCAGGGCCTGCTTCCCTTTGAGCAGGCAGAGGAAAACCTTACCCGGCGCTATTGCCGCACCCGGAGCATAGAGCGCATACGCCTGCTTCGAAGCCTGCGTGCACAGGGCAGGACGATTGCGGAAGTAAAGGCGATAGTTTCAGCGCTTGAGCGGCCCGGCGGCCAAACGCTGCCTGATGCCGGGCAGCAGCTCCCGCAGGGGATGGAAAGATGAGGACGGGGGTTCAGGCAGGACATGCCCGTGCTGCGGGTTCTATTTTGATGCTGCGCTCACCCGGATAAACAGAGGCGGACAGGTGGATGGCGGAAAAACTGGCTGGAAAAGGGTGCGCCTTGGTTTTCCAAGCACAGAAAGGCGCCGGAGGGCTGGGGTGGGAAAAATAATTTTTTGCTCGCAAAGCGGGCCGTGCAGGCGCGCTTTCGCGGAAGAGCGACAGCAAAGCGGCGCGCGGCACCCGAAGCTGCTGGACGCCGCGCGCCGCTCTGTGCTGTGAGGCGTCAGAGCCCTTTTGTGAGAAGCACGCAGTGAAAATTGCGGCCCAGCGCATGCGGCTGTATACCCACCGGGCGAAACTCTGGGTGAGTAGCCAGTGAAAGTTCTGCCTGCCGGGGGCGGCGTGGGCCTGAAGCTCCCGCCCGATATTCCCCAGAGGCCGTCCATGAATGGAAAAAACCTCTGAGCCTATGGCGGTGCGCAGGGCGGTGCAGCCCTTTTCACGCGCATAGTGTTCAGTCTCTTCAAACAGCGCACCCAGGCGGTGCTCTAAAAAGAAGCGGCCCTGCTCAAAAAAGCCACAACATTCCACTTCCAGGCAGCGATACAAAAACAGTTCGCGGCATAAAAGTCATCCGGAGGGGTGGGTTTCATCCCTGCCGAGAAGCCAGCCCACGGTGCCAACCGTGAGCCCTGTACCCGAAAGCTGGCCTGCGGCGCCTGCTTCATCCCACCACCGGGGGCGTGCCCTTGCCATAAAGGCGGCCAGTGCGGGCGGGTTTTGCGGTGTAACGCGAAACGTATGAAGCTTTTCCACGGGGCCGCCCCCTTTTATGTGCCCGGCCGCGCCCGCCAGCGCTTCAGTGTGGGAAACTGCTGCCGCATGCGCGCCCGAGCGGCGGCCTTGTCCAGCAAAGGGGTGCGTTGCAGTTCAAAGCGAAGGCAGAACTCTATCATCTCGTCCATGGTACAGTCCCAGGCGAAGGTTCCGTTTTGGTAACAGTGGGCACAGTAGTCCCCGCTTTTTTCGCCGGAGGCAAGGGTGCCGTACGCCTCATGGGAGGTAAGCGGCATGCCGCAGCTTTGGCAGAATTTTGTGTGTTCCATCATGTGTCTCCTTTTCCTGTATGTTTTTTCTGTATGTGGGCGGCGGGCTGCGCGGCCATGCCGCAACGGCGCTGTGCACAGCTTCCGGCAGCATCAATGGGCAGAGATAATATCGGGCCTCAGTTTTACGGCATCGCCTTCGGCCGAGCTCACCTTCTTGCCTTCCGGAAGGCGGGGTGCGCCGTCTGCGCTGCCGTGGGCTGAATACTGCGAAACACCGCCCTGGCATCCCCTGCACGGGAGGCCAACACCGCAGGGTGGCCGAGCTCGAGAGCGCAGCCGGTGCATGCCGGGGTGCCTCTTGGCGGTGATGCTTCCCCTGTCCACTGATGCTGTCAGTATAAAAGAAAAAAGCGGACACGGTGTGTCCGCTTTTTTTGTAAAACCGAAAAAATTTCAGCCCGGCCTGCTCACGGCTTTTCCACCGGCACGCCCTGCCGGTATAACTGAAGGATGCGTGCTGCCTCGTCTGCCACGGCCTTTTGCAGTTCGGGCGGGTTAAGCACGGCTACGGAAGAACCGAAACCCAGCAGCATGGACGCCGGAAACCCACCGCTCGGCCAGCGCGCCGACACAAAAAAGCGCCCGTCCGGCAGCCGGGTGACATCCTCCGGGCAGAACAGGTCGTACACGCGGTGCGCTGCGTCGGGCAGGAACATTAGCTCCATCTGCAGCATGCACGGCGGTTCTTCCCCGCTGCAAAGAGGCGGCGGCGCGCCGTGCGCGCCGGGCTCGAAGCCCTTCTCTAGCACCCGGGCGCCCAGCATGCGGCACAATTTGAAGGTGCGCCATTCGCCGCGTGCAAGGCAGAAGGCCTGCAGATACCAGGCGCTACTTTTATAGCACAGCTTTGCAGGCTCTGTTGTACGCTGCGTCCTTTCTCCGTTTGCGCTGAAATAAGTAAAGGCCAGGCGCCTGCGGCTGAGAATGGCGGCCTTCAGCGTTTGGAACAGCGGCTCTTGCGCGGCCTCCAGGCCCCAGGGCAGAAAATCCACCTCCAGCCAGTCGCCGGGGTGGGCCAGCGCGCCGGAAAGCTTGTTCAGCGCGGTGGCGGCGCTTTCGCTGCCAAGCACCGCTATGCCGCGCAGTCCGGCCAGCACCTCTGTCTGCTCGGCCTCGCTGAGCAGGGCGGTGTCCAGCCGGTAGCCCTCCAGCAGCGCCACGCCGCCCGTGCGCCCTGGGCGGGCGTACACTGGCACGCCCGCCGCGCTGAGGGCGTCGATGTCGCGGCGGATGGTGCGCTCGCTCACTTCAAAGCGGCGCGCCAGCTCGCGCGCTGTGGCGCCGCCGTGCGCCTGCAGATAATATAGAATTTCAAACAGCCGCCCGGTGTGCACGCCTATTCCCCCAGGCGCGTTCTGCGCCAATAGCGGCTCATGGAAAACCCCTCGTCCTCTGTCATCTCGCGGCCGAGGTCAATGCCCTGCGGCGGGGTGAAGGCGCGGGCGGCTTCCACAGTGGGGAATTCCACCTCTGCATAGAAAAACTGGGTGGGAAGGCCCTCGTCCACAAGGCTCACCTCCAGCGTTTCGCCGCCGGGCAGCGCATAGGCGCGAAAGGCCTTTGTCACCAGCGGCCTGCCGATGAACGCCTCCAGCCGCTGGAACAACGCCTTGTCGATGGACGTCTCTATCTCCTCGCGGGCAAGGGTGCCCTTGCCCTTAAAGCATAGAATATATTCCGTGCCGTTTTCCGTTGTGCTCTCGCGGATGCGCACCGCCGGGGCTGTAGCGATATAGCCCTGGCGCATGGCGGCCTGCGACACAAGGGGCAGGTCGGCGGGGAAACCCTCAATAAGCCATTTGCGTTCTATTTCCATATGAAAAACCTCCTGCTTGGGGCGGCGAAGGGGCATTTTCTGTGCCGCGCCCCTTGTAACATGCCGCCTGAATCCATTATAATACAGAAAGTCTGCACAGAAAAGGAAGTTTTATGATGAAACAGGCTCGTGAGTTCCCCGTGTTCACAGTGACGCCCAAGGCGGCCCGAAGCCTGGCCGCCGGGCACCCGTGGGTATATGCGCAGGAGGTGCTGGCCGCCCAGCCGTGTGAAAACGGCGCGTTGGCCGACGTATTCAGCCAGAAGGGAAGCTGGCTTGGCACGGGGCTTGTCAGCCTGCAAAGCAAGATACGCGTGCGCATATTTTCGCGCAATGCGAACGATGTGTTTGACGAAGCGTTCTGGCGCCGCCGCCTGCGCTATGCGTGGGAATACCGCAAGGCGGTAATGGGGCCGGACGTTTCGAACTGCCGCATTATTTTCGGCGAGGCGGACCAGTTCCCCGGCCTGACGGTGGACCGGTACGGCACGCTTTTGTCCGCCCAGGTGCTGAGCGCGGGCATGGAGCGGCTGAAGCACACGCTATTTCCGGCGCTGGTGCAGATGCTGCGCGCCGACGGACAGAATATCCGCGGGCTGTACGAGCGCAACGATGTTGCCCTGCGCGAAAAAGAGGGCCTTGTGCAGTACAAGGGCTGGTACGGCCTTTCCGCCCTTGGCCTGCAAACGCCCGAAACACCGCTGGCGCATATCTGCGAAAACGGCATCCGGTATACGGTGGATGTAGAGAACGGCCAGAAGACGGGCTTTTTTCTGGATCAGAAATACAACCGCCGCGCGGTGGCAGCCATTGCGAAGGGGCGCACCGTGCTGGACTGCTTCACCCACACTGGCTCTTTTGCGCTGAATGCGGCAAGGGGCGGCGCCGCAAAGGTGACGGCGGTGGACGTGAGCGAGACGGCTTGTGCCATGGCGCGCCGCAATGCCGAAGAAAACGGCCTTGCCGGCGTGGTGCAGTGTGTGGCTGCCGACGTGTTTGAGCTTCTGCCATCGCTTTCCAAGGGCAGCTACGACTTCATCATTCTGGACCCGCCCGCCTTTACAAAGGCGCGCAAAACGCTGCACAACGCCCTGCGCGGATATAAAGAAATCAACACCCGTGCCATGCGCCTTTTGCCGCGCGGCGGCTACCTTGCCACATGCAGCTGCAGCCATTTTGCCACCGAAGAGGAATTTTGCAAAATGCTGGCCGCCGCAGCGGCAGACGCAGGGGTGCAGCTGCGGCAGATCGCTGCGCGCCAGCAAGCGCCCGACCACCCTATTCTGTGGAGCGTGCCGGAAACGGATTACCTGAAATTCTATCTGTTCCAAGTGGTGTGATCCTGCGTCTGCGCACAAGGGTCGTGAAAAGATGGCAAAAGCTCTTGCAATTCCCTGTTTTGTATGCTATAGTGTAATAGTACGATACTGTGTTATGGAAAGAGTGGGCCTTGCGGTCCGCTCTTTCCCGTTTGTTAAGGAGTTTTTGCATGGCGAACAGAAAGAGTGCGGGCGGCACCGCGCAGGCTGTAGAGGCGCTGGTGCGGCCTGTGGTGGAGGCTATGGGCCTTTGCATCTGGGACGTGCGCTTTGAAAAGGAGGGGCCGGACTGGTTCCTGCGCATCTACCTGGACGGCGGCCGCCCGCTGGACATGGAGGCGTGCGAGGCTGCGACGCGTGCCATTAACCCTGTGCTGGATGAAGCAGACCCTATCAGCCAAAGCTATTACCTTGAGGTGGGCAGCCCCGGCCTTGGCCGCCGCCTGACGCGGGACGAGCACTTCACGGCAAAGCGCGGCGAAAAGGTGCGCGCACACCTCATCCGGGCGGATGAGACGGGCCGCAGGGAGGTGGCCGGCACGCTTCTGGGCAAAGAGGGCACGGCTGTGCGCCTTGCCCTGGAGGACGGCACCGAAGCCCTGCTGGATACAAAGCTCGTCAGCGACTTCCGCCTGTGCGACGATGAAGACCTGTTCTGACGCGCCGGGTGCCCGCAGTGCGGTGGGCACAGTGTAGGAATGCTGTTACATGAAAAGTTTAGAATAAGAAGGAAGATGATCTGGAAAGATGAATGCGGAATTTTTTGAAGCGCTTGCCATGCTGGAGGCCGAGCGCGGCCTTTCAGCAGAGTATCTGCTGGAAAAGATCAAAAACGCCATCGTGATTGCTGTGAAGAAGGATTACGACGTGGAAGATGACAATGTGGTGGTAGAGATCGACCCCGAGACGGGCAAGTTCAACGTGAACCTTCTCAAGCATATTGTGGAAGAGGTGGAAAACCCGAACACAGAGATCAGCCTGGAAGACGCACTGGCAAAAAAGAAAACCTCAAAGGTGGGCACGGATTTCATCATCCCCCTGAAAACGAAAGATTTCGGGCGTATTGCCGCGCAGACGGCAAAGCATGTTATCCGCCAGGGCCTGAAGGAGGCCGAGCGCAGCCAGATGTATGCCGAGATGCAGGGTAACACGCATGAAATCGTTTCGGCCACAGTGACAAACCTGGATATGGTGCGCGGCGTTGTGACGCTAGAGCTCTCGAAGGGTGGCGTGGCCACGCTGCCCCGCAATGAACAGGTGCCTGGCGAGGAATACTACGAGGGTCAGCACCTGCAGGTGTATGTGGTGGATGTGCGCGAGACAGAGCGCGGCCCGCGCATGATGATCAGCCGCACCCACCCCGGCCTTGTGAAGCGCATGTTCGAGATGGAGGTGCCGGAGATTTACGACGGCACGGTGGAGATCAAGGCCATCAGCCGTGAGGCCGGTGCCCGTACGAAGATGGCGGTATGGTCCAAAGACGAAAATGTGGACCCTGTGGGCGCCTGTATCGGCCCCCGCGGCGCACGCGTGGCGAAGATTGTGGATGAGCTGGGCGGCGAGAAAATCGACATCGTCCGCTGGAGCGAAGACCCGGCCGCCTTTATCAGCGAGGCGCTCAGCCCTGCCAAGGTAGTGGATGTGGAGCTGCTGGACGGGGAAAACCGTGCTGCCAAGGTGACCGTACCGGATCACCAGCTCAGCTTGGCCATTGGCAACCGCGGCCAGAACGCGCGCCTCACGGCGCGCCTTACGGGCTACAGCATTGACATCCGGCCGGAGAGCGGCTACTACGGCGAAGAGCCGCCAGTGAAAAAAACACAGGAATAATAAAGAGGGGGATGCCCGTGAAAGAACGGAAAGTACCGCTGCGCAAATGTGCGGGCTGCGGGGAATCGAAGCCTAAAAAAGAACTGGTGCGCGTGGTGCGTGCGCCGGACGGCGCAGTATCGCTGGACCTTGTGGGCAAAAAGCCGGGCCGCGGGGCCTATGTGTGCCCAAGGGCGGCGTGCCTTGCCAAGGCGCGCAAGGCAAAGCGCATTGAGCGCGCGCTGGAGGTGGCTATCCCCCCCGAAGTATACGATGCCATGCAGGCTGAGATAGCCCGCGCGGAGGAAGCCGATGCAGCAACATAAGGCAGTGTTCGCGCTTTCGCTGTGCCGCAAAGCGGGCACGCTTGTCACAGGCTTTGACGCAGTAAAAGAGAGCGTATATAAAGGAAAGGCGGCGCTGGTGCTGTGTGCACAGGATGCCTCAGAGGGCACGCAGGCCCGGGTAAGGCGATTTTGTGAAGGGCTGTGCCAGGTGCTCACGCTTCCCTGCACCCAGGCGCAGCTTGCCGCCGTTACGAAAAAAAACACCGCAGTGCTGGCCGTACAAAGCGCAGAGCTTGCTAAACTGTGCGCCTCGGCCGCCGGCACAGCGCCCAGCCACGACTAAGGAGGAGTGCCCATGTCGATTGAGATTAAATATAAACTCGGAGACCTCGCCAAAGACCTTGGCGCAGCCAGCAAGGATATTATTGAAATGCTGAGTGCCCTAGAGAGGGGCGAGGCAAAAAAGCATACCACGCCCTTGGCAGAGAACGAATTAAACCTCGTTCTGGAGCAGATGACGAAAAACGCGCAGGAGGATAATTTTGACGCGTATTTCGCCACGGCTGCCGCTGCCAGGAAGAAGGAAGAAAAGAAACAGCGCCCGAAAGAGAAGCTCACTGTCTCTGCAAATGCGGGTCCGCTGAAAAAGGCCGATGGCACGATTGTAGAGATGCCTGCAAAACACAAGGAAAAGCCCGCGGAAAAGGCCGATCGCCCCGAGACGCCAAAGAAAGAAGTGGTCACCGTTACGGTGGACACGCGCAGCGTGGACGTAAACCTTGATAAGTTCAACGAGAAATATACCTCGCTTGCCGCTACAAAGAATGTGGAGAACCGCCGCAAGCCCATGCCCGCCGGCAACAAACAGAAATTCTCCGGCGGAAAGAACCGCTTCGGCGGCCGGGGTCCGCAGGGCAAAAAGCGTGAGACAGAGGCAGAGCGCCTGCAGCGCATCCAGTTGGAAAAGGCCCGCAAAGCGCAGCTCAAGGTGTCTATTCCGGACGAGATAGCCGTGGGCGAGCTTGCTGTGCGCCTGAAGGTGAACGTGGCACAGGTAATTAAAAAGCTGATGGGCCTTGGTGTGATGGCCTCCATCAGCGAGGTGGTGGATTTTGACACCGCCAGCCTCGTGGCGGAAGAGCTGGGCGCCAAGGTGGAGCACGAAGTGCACGTCACCATTGAAGAGCGTCTGTTTGAAGTGGATGACGACAAGGCCGAAGACCTTGTGGAGCGCCCGCCCGTTGTAGTAGTGATGGGCCACGTGGACCACGGAAAAACGTCTATTCTGGACGCTATCCGCAAAACGCGCGTCACGGCGGGTGAAGCGGGCGGCATCACCCAGCACATCGGTGCCTATCAGGTGGAAAAGAACGGCAAGGTCATCACCTTCCTCGATACGCCGGGCCATGAGGCATTTACGGCCATGCGTGCCCGCGGTGCCGAAATGACCGACATTGCAGTGCTGGTGGTGGCCGCAGATGACGGCATTATGCCGCAGACGGTGGAATCCATCAACCACGCGAAAGCCGCGGGCGTCACCGTCATTGTGGCAATCAATAAAATGGATAAACCCACTGCCAACCCCACGCATGTGATGGAGCAGCTTACCCAGTATGAGCTTGTGCCGGAGGAGTGGGGCGGTGACACCATCTGTGTGCCGGTGTCTGCACTGACGGGCCAGGGCATTGAGGACCTGTTGGAAAATATCAACCTTGTGGCCGAGGTGAAAGAGCTGAAGGCAAACCCGAACCGCCGCGCCAGAGGCGTTGTCATCGAGGCACGGCTGGACAAAGGCATGGGCCCTGTGGCGACCATCCTTGTGCAGAAGGGCACGCTGCACCAGGGTGATATTGTTATTGCGGGCACGGCCGTGGGCCGCGTGCGCGTGATGCGCGACGACCAGGGCCGCGCGCTGAAGGAGGCGGGCCCCTCTACCCCGGTGGAAATCACCGGCCTCACCGAGGTGCCTGCCGCAGGCGACATCTTTGATGCAGTGGAGGATGAGAAGCTGGCGCGCGAGCTGGCCGACCAGCGCGCAGCCGAGGCAAAGGAAAAGCAGTTTGCCAGCTACAGAAAGGTGACGCTTGACAATCTGTTCAGCCAGATTGCCGAGGGCGAGCGCAAAGAGCTTGGCATCATTGTGAAGGCGGATGTGCAGGGCTCGGCCGAGGCTGTGAAGCAGAGTCTTGAGAAGATATCCAACGATGAAGTGCGCGTGCGCGTCATCCACGCGGGTGTGGGCGCCATCAATAAATCGGACGTGATGCTTGCCAATGCTGGCAATGCTATCATCATCGGCTTTAACGTGCGTCCGGACCCCATTGCCAAAGAAGAGGCAGCCCGGGCGGAAGTGGAGATGCGCATGTACCGCGTCATTTATGATGCCATCAATGATGTAACAGATGCCATGAAGGGCATGCTGGCCCCGAAATACCGCGAGGTGGAGCTGGGCCGCGCCGAGGTGCGCAGCGTGTTCAAGATATCTTCTGCGGGCACCATTGCCGGTTGCTATGTGCTGGAGGGCAAGGTAAGCCGTGCGGCCAAAATACGCCTTGTGCGCGACGGCATCGTCATCACCGAGGACGAGATTGATTCCCTGCGCCGCTTTAAGGACGACGTGAAGGAAGTGGCCCAAGGCTACGAGTGCGGCATTGGTCTTGAGAAGTTCTCTGATATCAAGGAGGGCGACATCTTCGAGGCCTTCACTATGGAGGAGTACCGCGACTGACTGCGGGAAAGGAGGCAGGCATGCCACAATCGAAAAATATTGCGCGCCTTTCGGAGGATATGAAGCGCGAGCTCATCGCCATCATCGGCCAGATGAAGGACCCGCGGCTGAAAACGGGCCTTCTGACGGTGATGCGCATTGAACTGGCGCCGGACCTTTCTTTCGCGAAGGTTTTTATCAGCGTGCTGGGCACACGGCCCGATGCACCGCAGCAGGCGGTGGCCGTGCTGAACCGTGCGGCGGGCCATGTGCGCAGCGAGGTGGCAAAGCGCATGCATATCCGAAAAACGCCGGAATTCCGCTTTGTGGCGGACGGCGGCGCGGCCTATGCCCAGCATATCAACGAGCTGATTGAGGGCCTGTGACTGTCCGGCCCGCGGCCCGGCATGACGCCGGGCACAGGGGGCATGTGCCGCGCTTTGCGCGGTGCAAGCATTGTGTAAAAAGAGGAGAAGATATGAGCGAGATCCTGCAGTTGGCAGAAGCGATCAGCCGCCTGCTCAGGGCGGATAATATTCTGCTTTTGTGCCATAAAAACCCGGATGGGGACACAGTAGGCAGCGCCATGGCCCTGTGCCATGTGCTGAAAAGTCTGGGCAAAACAGCAGCCATTCTGTGTGCGGACCTCATCCCTTCGCGCTACATGTATATGCAGCTTTGCCTGTTTGAAGAGGGAGATTTCGAACCCCATTTTGTGGTGGCCGTGGACGTGGCGGGCATCCAGCTTTTTGGCGACAGCGAGGCGGTGCAGAAATATGCCCAGCGGGTAGATCTGTGCATCGACCACCACACCTCCAATTCCGGCTACGCGTCTGCACTGCTGCTGGACGGCGAGGCGGCCGCCACGGCAGAGCTTTTGTACGACATGTTCAGCGAAATGGGCGCGCCCATCACGCCGCTGGTGGCGGACTGCCTGTACACCGGCCTTTCCACCGACACGGGCTGCTTCAAATTTACCAACACCACGGCGCGCACGCACATTGTGGCTGCCAAGCTGATGGAGGCGGGCGCGAACACGGTGAAGCTGAACAGCCTGCTGTTCGAGAGCAAATCCCGCAGCCGCATCGCGCTGGAGCGTTTTGCACTGGAGAATCTGGAATATTACTTCGAGGGGCGCTGTGCGCTGATATGCCTCACGCGCGAACAGATTGAGGCCAGCGGGGTGGAGCCCAGCGATCTGGAGGGCATTACAGCCATCCCCCGTATGATAGAGGGTGTGGAGGTAGGCCTCACCATGCGCCAGCAGCCCTCCGGCAGCTATAAGGCCAGCATCCGCACCACTCTTGGCGTGGATGCCTCTGCCATTGCGGCACATCTGGGCGGCGGCGGCCATAAGCAGGCTGCGGGCTGTGAGATATTGGGCAGCACGGACAATGCCAAGGCCGCGCTGCTGAGCGAAGTGGAAAAGGTGCTATGCAAGGGATTTTAGTAATGGATAAGCCCGCAGGCTTCACCTCGTTCGATGTGGACGCAAAGCTGCGGGGCATTCTGGGCACGCGCAAAATAGGCCACTCCGGTACGCTGGACCCCATGGCAACAGGCGTGCTGCCTGTATTTGTGGGGCGCGCTGCCAAGGCGGTGGACATGCTGCCCGACACGGATAAAACCTACGAGGCCACACTGCGCTTGGGACTGCGCACCGACACTGGCGACATCACCGGGCAGGCGCTGGAGGCGGCGCCCGTGCCCGCCGGGCTGGACGAAGCGGCACTCTGCGCCGTGCTGGGGCGCTTTCTGGGCCGCAGCATGCAAACACCGCCCATGTATTCGGCGGTAAAGGTGGGCGGCCAGCCGCTGTATAAGCTGGCGCGCAGGGGCAAAACTGTGGCGCGCCCTGCACGTCCTGTTGTCATCCATGCCCTTCAGCTTCTGGGGCGTGAAAATGAAACGGATTTCTGTCTGCGAATTGCATGCGGCAAGGGCACCTATGTGCGCGTGCTGCTGGAGGATATCGGCCGCGCCCTGGGCGTGCCCGCCACTATGGCGGCACTGCGGCGCACAGCCGCCGCAGGCTATACCGAAGCGCAGGCTGTGGACTTTGCCCGGGTAGAAGAGGCTAAAGCGCAGGGGACGCTTGCCTCGCTGCTTTTGAGCGTGGAAACGGTGTTTTGTGCTTTGCCGCAGCTCTATGTGGATGAGGCCGCCACCCGGCGCCTTTTGAACGGTGCAGCGGTGTACCGCTGCAAAGCCGCGGACGGACGCTTCCGGGTGCATGGGCCGCAGGGCTTTTTGGGCACAGGATTCGTTCAGGGCGGCGTGCTGAAGGCGGAAAAGTTGTTTGTGGAACGATAGCGGCACCGCCGCGGGCCTGCAGAGGCTTTGCGCGCGGTGTCTTCCGGCCCGCAGGGCCGGGTGTGCCCTGCCGCAAAATCCGGCGGGGCTTTATTCTGTTTTGGGGAAGGGGATGTACCCTATGCGATGGGAAACGCGGATACAGCCGGGCCTGTGCGCGCCCAGCGCCGTGGCGCTGGGTTATTTTGACGGCGTGCATCTGGGCCACCGCGCCGTGCTTGCCGCCGCTCGTGCTTGGGCGCAAGAGCACGGCGCAGCCACGGCGGTGTTCACCTTTACGCTGCCTCCGAATACCGGGCTGAAAGGCGATCACATTTTACAGGATGAGGAAAAGCGCAGCCGCCTTTGCGCCTGTGGGGCCGAGATCGTGCTGTGCCCGCCCTTTGAAGCCTTTTGTGCGCTGGCTTGCGAGGAGTTTGTCATGCAGGTGCTGCGCGGCGCGCTGGGGGCGAAGGCTGTGTTCTGCGGGCCGAATTTCACCTTCGGCCGGGGCCGTGCCGGGGACGCCCGCCTGCTGGAAAAGCTGTGTGCCGCGCACGGTATTGAGGTGCACGTGGTGCCGCTGGCGGCTTGGGGTGGGCTGACAGTATCCTCCACCCGCATCCGCGCCGCCCTGGCGCAGGGGGATGTTCCTGCGGCGAACGCCATGCTGGCACAGCCGTATGCGGTTTCGTTGCCCGTGCGCCACGGCCGGGGCAACGGGCAGAAATGGGGCTTCCCGACCATCAATCAGGTCTATCCCGGCGGCCTTCTTGTGCCGTGCGAAGGGGTATATGTCTCCCGTGTGACGCTGGCGGACGGCACAACACACCCGGGCGCCACAGGTTTGGGCAGCCGCCCTACGGTGAATGACAACGCGGGAGACGTCACCTGCGAGACATTTCTGCCTGGCTTTTCGGGGGATGTGTACGGCGAGACAGCGCGCCTAGTGCTGTGCCGCTATTTGTGGCCCACCCGGAAATTCGAGACCGTGGACGCCCTGCGGCAGATGGTGCAGCAGGCGGCCGCCGCAGCGCTGGAAAACTGGCGGGGCGCATGAGCGGCGCAGGGCCTCTGTTTGAAGGCGGTGCGCGGGCAGCGGCGTACACATGGCGCGCCGTATGCGCGCTGACCCTTCTGGGCACGCTGTGGTTCATTTTCAGCCATTCGGCCCAGCCGGCAGCAGTGTCCGGCGCGCAGAGCCGGGGCGTGCTGGCGCTTGTGAACCAGGCGTTGAGAGGCTGGGGCCTGCCCGGCGTGTCAGAGCATCTTCTGCGCAAGGCGGCCCATTTTGCCGAATTCACAGCACTGGGCTGGTGGTTGCTTCTGTGCGCCCGTGCGTTTGCCGCGCGTGCGGTGCGCCGGATGCCCTGGCTGTGGGGCGCAGGCATCCTGTGCGCAGCGGCGGATGAGGGCATCCAGTTTTTTGTGCCGGGCCGTTCTGCGCGCATTTCCGACGTGCTGCTCGACGGCTGCGGTGTGCTGGCGGGCCTCGTGTTGGCGTGGGCAGGCATATGGGTGTGGGCGCGCCTGCACGGCCGGGCGGAACAGAGGAGATAGAGCGGTGCGTTTTCAGGGCCCCCCTGCTATCCGGGGCTGCCGCCTGCGCGGCCGCTGCTTTTCTGCGATGCGCTCTTTTGCACCTGCCTGCACTGCGGGCATTCCTTCACACAGGCGGTGCAAATGCCAAATTTTGCGCGAAAAATTCTCCATGCCTTTGCCGGTGCCGCCTTGCCGGGGCACTGTCTGCGTGATATGATGATGTTACCATACGTCTTATCATAATGAACTGGCAGGGAGTGACGAAATGATGAAACCGGTTGTAGAAGAAAGAAATATTGCAAAGCTGTTCAGCGTGCAGGGGAAAGTTGTGCTTATCACGGGCGCAGGAGGCCTTGGCGGCTACCTTGCCAAAGGCTTTGCGGAAAACGGCGCCCATGTTGTGGTGACGGACGTGGTGCCCGGCAGGGCGCAGGCCCTTGCGGACAGCCTGTGTGAAAGGGGTTTTTCCTGCCGCGGCTGTGTGCTGGATCAGACAGACAAGGCGGCCATTGAAGCTGTGGTGCAGAGTGTCGTGAACGGGCAGGGGCGCATTGACGCACTTATTAATACGGCGGCCATTGCGCCGTGTCATCCGGCAGAGGAATTTCCCGAGGACGAGCTGCGCAGGGTGATTGATGTCAACCTCACCGCTGCTGTGCTCACTTCTCAGGTGGTGGGCAGGCAGATGATCGCGCAGCGGTACGGCAAAATTGTAAACATCGGCTCCATCGCAGGCGTAATGTGCCATTCCTATGAGTCCATGCCGTACGAATGCACGAAGGCGGCCGTCCATCAGATGACGAAGTCGCTGGCCTGTGCATGGGGGCGGTATAACGTGAACGTGAACGCTATTGCGCCCACATGGATCATGACGCCCATGCTGGACGACTGCCCGCCGGAATATTTCGACGCGGTGGATTCCATGCACGAGTTCGGCCGAATGTCCCGCGTGGAGGATTTCTTCGGCACGGCGGTGTACCTTGTCACCGATGCCTCCAATTTCATCAGCGGGCACGTGCTTCTGGTGGACGGCGGCTGGAGCACCGCGCGCCCGGTGCAGTGCAAAAGCTGACGGCGCGGCGCCGGCCGCAGGCCGGTGTGGGCTTTCGGCCCGGCCGGGAAAAGTTTGCTCTGCCGGTTGATTTTGCCCTCCGGCCATGGTATACTATATAAGCTGCCCGCATCGCGGGCGGTGTTACCTGAACGCAGCGTCCGGCGCATCCCTCGAAAAGCTACCGCCGCTTCGTTCCAGGCATATCATATTAACGAGGAGAAAGCAAGCATGGAAACGAAACAGAATATCATCGCTTCCGCCCGTGTGCATGACACGGACACCGGTTCCCCCGAGGTGCAGGTGGCGCTGCTGACGGCGCGCATCAACCACCTTACCGAGCACCTGAAGGCCAACAAGAACGACCACCACAGCCGCCGCGGCCTGCTGAAGATGGTCGGCCGCCGCCGCAACCTTCTGGCTTACCTGCAGAAGAAGGATATCGAGCGCTACCGCGCCCTGATTGCAAAGCTCGGCCTGCGCAAGTAACGGTATGAAAAGGCAGACGGCAAAAGCCGTCTGCCTTTCCGTGTATTATTGTAACCCGGCAAAGCACGGCGGGCACGCGCGTTGTTAGCAATGAATCGGGGGCTTTTGCCGAAAAAGCTTCGGATTTATTGCTAAAACCGCACACCTGCCATGCGATGCCTGAAATATTAAGGAGGCAAGACAATGGCATTGGAATTCGCATCTAAAAAAGAAACGTTCCCCAATTACCGCAAATTTGAAACCACGCTGGCGGGCCGCCCGTTTGTGGTGGAGACGGGCAAAATGTGCGCCCTTTCTTCCGGCAGCTGCATGGTGAGCTATGGCGACACGCGCGTGCTGTGCAACGTCACCATGAGCGACAAGCCCCGCGAGGGCATCGACTTCTTCCCCCTCAGCGTAGATTTTGAAGAGAAGCTGTACTCGGTGGGCCGCATCCCCGGCAGCTTCATGCGCCGCGAGGGCCGCCCCGGCGAAAAGGCCGTGCTCACCTCCCGTGTGATCGACCGCCCCATCCGTCCGCTGTTCCCGAAGGATATGCGCAACGACGTCTCTGTGGTGATGACGGTGATGAGCGTGGATCAGGACTGCAGCCCGGAGATTGCCGGCATGATCGGCACCTCCATCGCCATCTCCATCTCCCAGATCCCCTGGAAGGGCCCCATCGCGGGCGTCATCATGGGCCTGGTGGACGGCCAGCTTGTGGTGAACCCCACGCTGGAGCAGCGTGAAAAGAGCGATTTGCACCTGACGGTGGCCGCCAGCATGGAGAAAATCGTGATGATAGAGGCGGGCGCCAATGAGGTGGACGAGCACACCATGCTGCGCGCCATCAAGGAGGCCCATGCCGAAATCAAAAAGATGATTGAGTTCATCGGCGGCATTGTAGCCGAGATCGGCAAGCCGAAGATAGAGTTCCAGTCCATGGAATTGGACCACGACCTGTTCGAGGCTGTGAAAGTGGAGTTTCTGGATGACTTTAAGGCGGCTATGGACACCGATGACAAGACGGTGCGCGATGCGCGCCTTCTGCCCATCCGCGACAAGCTCAGCGAAAAATACGCCGAGCAGTGGGGCGAGGGCACCATTGAGGAACTGATGTACAAGATGCAGAAGTTCGTGGTGCGCCGCTGGCTGCTGGATGAAGGCAAGCGCGTGGACGGCCGCGGCATCAATGAGATCCGCCCGCTGGCCGCCGAAGTGGGCCTCCTGCCCCGTGTGCACGGCTCCGGCATGTTTACCCGCGGCCAGACGCAGGTGCTGACGGCGGCTACGCTGTCCGGCATGCGCGATGCGCAAATCATCGACGATATCTCCACCGATGAGACAAAGCGCTATATGCACCACTACAATTTCCCGCCCTATTCCGTGGGCGAGGCGCGTGCGCCCCGCAGCCCCGGCCGCCGCGAGATAGGCCACGGCGCCCTGGCAGAGCGCGCGCTGCTGCCCGTGCTTCCCACAGTGGAAGAGTTCCCCTACGCCATGCGTCTTGTCTCTGAGGTGCTGTCCTCCAACGGTTCTACCAGCCAGGCATCCATCTGCGGCTCCACGCTGGCGCTTATGGATGCGGGCGTTCCCATCAAGGCGCCTGTGGCTGGCATCTCCTGCGGCCTCATCACCGAGGGCGAGCGCTGGATGACCATGCTGGACA
>ENA-ORTH01001534-ORTH01001534.1-human-gut-metagenome-genome-assembly--contig:-NODE-1534-length-22770-cov-2.581026_pt1 | contig 22770 bp, 20 predicted proteins | sample MGYA00241914_ERZ509192 | MGnify/ENA primary metagenome ERZ509192 (study PRJEB26280, sample SAMEA2338826) | human gut metagenome | biome: human gut; feature: human-associated habitat; material: faeces... | reverse complement strand
GTGGCCAATTTCATGGCCCAAGACAGCGGCAAGCTCATCATCACTGGTCATGGTATCCACAAGGCCCTTATAGACATAGATGAAGCCGCCGGGACAAGCAAGAGCATTGACGTCCTGTGTATTGAGGACTTTGAAGGTATAGGGAATCTGCCGCGTCGAATGAGCGGCAAGGGCTTTTCCGATGCGGTCGATGCGGCTTGCCACTTCATCATCCTGATAGAGTCCATATTGGGCTTCCAGGGCTTTTCCCGCCCTTTCCCCCATTTCAATTTCCTGTTTTTCACTGATCATGGCCGCTTGGGCCGTCGGGACAAAAGAAAGTCCAAAAACAAGGCAAAAAAGAAGCAGGATCTTTTTCATCATCGAGGTGTCCTTTCCTAGTTTCTTCCCCTATTATACACGACGAAAGGGCAAGCGTCATGATTTGTCCTTTTTTCTTCACAAACCGGGCCGGGCCCCTTTTTTTGCCTCCCAAAGTAGGCTATACTAAGGAAAGCAGTTCCATTCCATAAAAAGAGGTCATGACCATGAAATCCTTTTGTCTTACCTTATCCGCGTTTTTTGTCGCCTTGGGAACCCTTACGGCGGGTCTTTTCTATATCCCCGTCGGCGTCAGCAAATGCTTTCCCATGCAGAGCCTTATCAACTGCCTGGCCGGTGTCCTGATAGGTCCCAAGAAAGCCGCTATTGTGGCCTTTCTCATTGCCCTTTTGCGCAATCTATTGGGGACCGGCTCCCTTCTGGCTTTTCCAGGAAGCATCGTCGGGGCGTACCTTGCAGGAATGTTCTTTACCCGCACAAAAAAAGAGGGGGCTTCCCTTCTGGGTGAAATGATCGGTACGGGTCTTGTTGCCGCGCTCATCGCCTCGTTCATGAGTACCTACCTCATGGGAAAGACCGTGCCCTTTTACTTTTTTGTCATTCCCTTTGGCATGAGTGCCTTAGGCGGTGCCCTGCTAGCGGGACTCATCATGAAGTCACCCCTGATGACGGCCGTAAAAAAAAGATTAGAAAAATGAGCTTGGGCCCTAGAATAACGACCCGGACAAGCGGCTGCCGTTCCTTTTTATTGATGAAACCATAAAACCACAACAGACGAAGAAAGGGCTTCGAAGAGATGATTGGCTCATTTTTTCACAGCCCTTTTCTTTTTTCCATGTACAGAAAGGATGGGTATCATGCGTTTTCTCCACACATCGGACTGGCATCTGGGGCGCATCTTTCATGGCCTTCATCTCCTTGAGGACCAGATGGCGGTCCTTGGCGAGCTTATGAGCATCATCAGGGAGGAAAAGATCGATGCCCTCTTCATTGCAGGCGATATCTATGACCGCTCCGTCCCGCCCACGGAAGCCGTACGCGCCCTTGATGAAATCCTCGTCCAACTCGTCCTGGGGGAAAAGATCCCGACCGTCATCATTGCAGGCAATCATGATAACCCTGACCGGCTTAATTTTGGCAGGGCCCTGTTTGCGTCGGAAAACCTCTTTATCACAGGGCCTGCAAGTGCCAAGCCAAAACCGGTCATCCTTTCCGACAAAACAGGTCCCATCTACGTGGCCCCACTTCCCTACTGCGAGCCCCTTACGGCAACGGAGCTGTCGGGGGATAAAAAGACCACCCATGAAGCTGCTCTTTCCTGGCAGATTGCAGGGATTCTTTCGGCAATCCCGCAGAAGTCACGCAAGATTGCCCTGTCCCATACTTTTGTCACGGGGGCACAAGTCACCCCTGACTCGGAGCGGCCCCTTGCTGCCGGTGGCTCCAGTTCGGTTGCCCTTTCCTTATATGACGCTTTCCACTATACGGCCCTGGGCCATCTCCATGCCCAGCAGCGCCTGTCGGACCGGGCCTTTTACTGCGGGTCCCTCATGAAATATTCCTTTTCTGAAGTAAGCCAGAAAAAAGGGGTCATCATCGTCGACATGGACGCAGCAGGAAATGTCACGACAACCCCGCTTGTACTCACGCCCCCTCATGAGCTCTCTGTCCTCAAGGGGCGCTTTGAGGACCTTTTGACTCATCCCCGTCTGGAAGAAAGGGAGAATTACCTTAAGATCGTCCTCACGGACAGTACGCCTGTCCTTGACCCCAAAAGCCGCCTGGAAGCCGTCTATCCCCATATCCTGCAGCTGGGGTATGAAGGACTTTCCGAAGAAAAGAAAGAAGATCCGGCTAGGCAGCGCAAGAACCTTACGGAAGTAGAACTTTTTGAACACTTTTTTGAAACCATTCAGAAACGGTCTATGGATGACAGGGAACAAAGCCTCCTTGCAGCGGTCCTTGACGAAACACGACGCGAAGGGAGGAACGCCTGATGAAACCAAGACGACTCATGATGCAGGCCTTTGGGCCCTATGCGGACAAGGAAACCATTGATTTTACAGTCCTTAAGAATCATCAGCTTTTTCTTATCACCGGTCCCACGGGAAGTGGCAAGACGACCATCCTTGATGCCATGACCTTTGCCCTTTATGGAACCGCCAGCGGCGACCTGCGGGAAAACCGCTCCTTACGGAGCGACTATGCGTCCCCCAAAGTAAAAACCGAGGTCCAGCTTGTTTTTACGAACCAGGATCGCACCTATGAGGTGACAAGGACGCCGGAACAGGAACTTGTAAAACAGCGCGGCGAAGGAACGCGGAGCGTTCCTGCCGGAGCTTGCCTTGTTGAAATCGATGATAAGGGGGAACGCACGCTCCTTGCGTCAAGCTACGGCGCCGTCACAAGGGAAGTAGAAGCCATCTTAGGCTTCAAGGCGGCCCAGTTCCGTCAGCTCATGGTCCTTCCCCAAGGTGAATTCCGCCGTTTCCTCATGGCCGATTCCAAAGAGCGCCGCATCATCTTGGAGACCCTCTTCAAGACCCAAGCCTACCGAAAACTGGAAGAAGCCCTCGACGCGCGGGCAAAGGCCCTCAAAAAAGACTACGAAGAAACAGCCGCCAAAAAGACTCATCTGCTGGAACAGGCCCAAACCGCGTCCCTGGAAGAACTGGTCCAGGTGCTCAGCGAAAATAAGCGCCTATTGAAGGAAAAGGAAAAAGAAGCCGCAAAAGCCAATGCCGTCCTTAAAAAAGCGACAGCAGCCCTTGAAGGGGCAAAAAAGCAGCAGGTCCTCTTTGCCTCCTACGAAGCGGTCTGTGCGCGCCGCAAAGCCCTTGAAAAAAAAGAAGGGTCCATCGAAAGTCTGAAAAAGAAGCTGAAACTCCTTGATGAAGCACAAAAACTCCACGCCCCTTATGACAGGGCCTGGCAAAGCCTCAATCGGGCGCGTCAGGCGGAAGCTCTCGAAAAAGAAGCGGAAAAGGACCATGGGCGCGCCCTTTTAGAAGTCACGGCTCGTTCCCAAAAAGCAGCAGGCACCAATACGGCCCTGCTCCAAGAAGAAGTAGCCCGGGCGCGGGAAGAACTGGCCCGCATGAGGGCAGTTTCAGGCGAAATGGTCCGCCTTGCTGGAAGTCTTGAAAAGGGGAAACCATGCCCCGTCTGCGGCTCCCTCACCCATCCCCATCCAGCTACCCAGACCCAGGAAGAAAAGGCCCGTCTGCAAAAAGAGCAGCACGATCTTGAAGAAAAAATCGCGGCCCTGAAAAAAGAACAAGACGCCCTTGAAAAGGCCCAAGGTGCGCTGAAAAAAGCAGCCGGCAGCCTGGAAACGGCAAAGCGTTCCGCAAGGGAAGCCCATCAAGCGCTCAATCAGGACAAAGAGTCCTTCAAAAAGGCTCTTGAAGCCTCTTCTTTCCCCGATCAGCCCGCCTTTCTTGCCGCCCATCATGACCTTGCCCAAAAAGAGGCCATGCAAGAAGAAGTGACCCGTTTTGAAGCGCAGAAAGCCAGCACGGAAGGGGAACTGAAGATCCTTCAGAACGAAATCAGAGGGAAGGAAAAACCCCTGTTGGCGCCATTTGAAGAAAAGGAAAAGGCAGCCCGCAGCTATTATGAAGCCCTGGCAACACAACGAGGTGCCCTTGGCGAGCGCATCGCCCGCGAGGAAAAGGAAAGGGATGCCCTGAAAAGCCTTGAAGAAAAAATCGCAAAACTCCAGGACGACTATGGTCCTATCGGCCTTCTTGCGGCCACAGCAAAGGGGCAAAACAGCGAGAACCTGTCCTTTTCTGCCTACGTTCTCCAATCCATCCTCGACGCTGTTCTCAAGGCAGCCAACCTGCGCCTTTCGTCCATCAGTGAAGGCCGTTATACCCTCTATCGCCGGGAAGGCATATACGATGCCCGGAAGGAGCAGGGACTCGACCTGGAAATCCTTGACGCGTACACGGGACAGGCACGGTCCGTCCATACCCTGTCAGGCGGGGAAAGCTTCTTCACCTCCCTTTCCCTTGCCCTTGGTCTTTCAGATGTCCTTGAGTCCTATGCCGGGGGGCTTCATCTGGATACCATCCTGGTCGATGAAGGCTTTGGTTCCCTTGATCCGGAAACCCTAGACAAAGCCATGAACACGCTCATGGACCTCCAGAAAGGGGGCCGCCTTGTCGGCATCATTTCCCACGTGGCAGAGCTCAAGGAACGGATTCCCGCCCAGCTCATCGTCACGGGCGGGGTTATGGGGTCCCATGCTTCATTCCGGGTCTAGCCCGTTTCATGGGGGTGGGGAAAGGCCTCCTCTCCCCCCCTTTTTTCTTGACAAAAGGACAATGATTCGGTATTATTTATTTGCGTGTGCAAGCAATTTAAAAATTCATTCATTGTTAAAGGAGAAATTTCTTATGACCACTGAACTCAGTAAGCTTCCAGTTCCTGACCGGGCAGAACGCAATGCCTTTTTCCCTTCCGAATACTCCCTGAGCGTCTATACAAGCAAGGTCACCGATTTCAAGGGATACGGCGGCATCACCCCCTATGAAGGGCCCACCAAAAAAATCCTTGTTGTCGCAAGTGATGAACGCTACGTCCTTACGAAAAAGGATAATTTCTTTTCCACGGGGAACCATCCTGTTGAGACCCTGCTCCCCATGATGCATCTCGCCCATGCGGGTTTTGAAATCGAGGTAGCTACGCTCTCCGGAAATCCGGTCAAATTGGAGCAATGGGCCATGCCGACAGAAGACAAGGCTGTCATGGGCTACTATGACAGCATCCTGCCAAAGTTCAAGGAACCTAAACGCCTGTCTGACATCATTGGCGAAGTAATAAAACCTGAGAGCTGCTATGTCGGAGCCTTCTTTCCAGGCGGCCATGCAGCCCTTGTAGGACTACCGTTCAGCCTCGACGTCAAACGCGTCCTTTTGTGGGCCATGAAGGAAAACAAGGTCCTGATTTCCCTCTGCCATGGACCGGCGGCCTTTCTTGCTGCGGCCATTGATGAAAAACCGGAAGATTTTCTCTTCAAAGGGTTTGATATGGAAGTCTTCCCCGATGCTCTTGACGAAGGGGCCAACCAGGACATTGGCTACATGCCGGGGCGCCTCCGCTGGCTTCTTGCCGCAAGCCTCGAAAAGCTTGGGGTCCATCTCCTCAATTCCGACATTACAGGGGCCGTCCATGTGGACCGCAATGTAATCACCGGTGACAGTCCCCTTGCTGCCAATAAGCTCGGTCTTGTGGCAGCAAAAGAGCTGGTCATCCGCATGAAGGCATAAAGCTATGGCAACGTTAGCAGATTGGCTTAGCTTCCGCTGCCGCCATGAAGAAATCAAGAAAGCCCTTGAAAAAACCCTTCTTGAGTGTGAGCACAGTGTAAGCCTCAACGAATTCTACACCCTCTACTTTTTAAGTAAAAGTGAGGATAAGGCCCTTGCCATCCAGGACCTTTCCCAGAAAGTCGGACTCAGTCCCAGCGCCACAAGCCGCATGCTCCAGCAGTTCGAGCACTCCTGCGGCGTCATTATGCGCACCACCTGCAAGACAGATAAGCGGTCCACCTTCATCCATCTGACGCCCCTTGGGACAAAACGTCTTGCCATTTTCCTAAAGGCCATTGACCCCGTTCTTAAGCGCTACGATGCGGACCTTACAGCCCTCAAAAAATCATGATTCAAAGGGCCCTGCCGGGAATCATCTCTTGGCAGGGCCCTTTTACTGCTAGTTTTGAATTGTAGGGTGTGCGTTGTCAGTTGTTACGGGGAGGGTAAAGAAGAAGCTTGTCCCTTCCCCCACCTTGCTTTCGGCCCAGAGTTTTCCGCCATGGCTTTGGACCAGCTGACGGGCCAGGGCAAGGCCGATGCCGCTGCCGCCGCTCTGGCGGTTCCTCGAGGTTTCACCGCGGTAGAAATACTGGAAAAGGTGCAGCAGCTTATCGGGCGGAACGCCGTCCCCCGTATCCCGGATTTCCGTAAGGAGATAGGCGTTTTTCCCATCCATCTGGGTGACTGCGGAAATAAAGAGGGCGCGCCCCTTTGGGACATAACGCACAGCGTTGCCCAATAAGTTATAGATGACCTGGTTCATGCGGTCCCGGTCAAACAGAAGATCCGGAAGAGAATCTTCAAGGGACAGGGTCACGGACAGCTTTTTTTCTTCAAAAAGGGGTGCCATCATGGCGACGGCTTTTTTGATGAGCACGACTAGGTCTCCTTTTTCCTTATGGAGCTCCAGTTGCCCCACTTCGGCAAGGGATAGGTCCCGCAGGTTCTGGATCAGGCGCCCCATGCGCAGGGCTTCGTCTTCCATGGAAAGAAGACGTTTCTTGTCAAGGGGAAACACATCGTCAATCATGCCTTCAAGATTGCTGCTGATGATAGCAAGGGGGGTCCGCAGTTCATGCGCCATATTTGCAAAAAGCTGCCGTCTTCCTTTTTCCGCTTCATCGAGGGCGCGGGCCATTTCATTGAAAGTCTCCGTAAGAAGCCCGACTTCGTCATAAAACTGAACCGGAACGTGCTGGTCATAGCGGCCTTTCTTGATGGATCGAGCCGCCTGCGTAAGGTCCTTAAGAGGACGCAGGGCTTCCCGCACCATGAGAAAGCAGATCAAGGCACTTAACAGGGCCATGCCAAGGCCCAGCCAAAAAAGGCTGCTATGGACGGAAGACAGATAGACAGTTTCAGCCGGTCCATGCATCATGCCGTGCATGCCTCTTGCTTGCCCCATCATATGGGATGAATTATATAGGTATTGGGAAAAATGGGCATCCATCTGGAACTTTATAAGAAACATCATGGTCCCAATGGTCACAAGGAGCAAGACAAGAACCATGACGGTCAAACGAAAAGCAAGGCTGTTTTTATGCTTCATGGCGCGCTCCCTGGAATTTATAGCCAACTCCGTAAACGGTCACAATATAGATTGGTTGGGACGGATCCGGTTCCAGCTTCTTTCTGAGGTTCCGGATATGGGTATCAATGGTCCGTTCCGCACCTTCGTAATAGGCGCCGCCCATGGCCTTTTCCAAGAGCTGCATGCGGCTAAAGACACGATCCGGTGCAGAGGCAAGGATATCAAGCAGGCTGAATTCCGTTGGGGTAAGGGAAATCCACGCCCTTTTCCGGCGTACTTCAAAACGTTCCTTATCAATGAATAGGTCCCGGATCTCGTAGGAAGCGACCTGGCTGAGGACTTCCCCGCGGCGGCGCCGGAGAAAGCTTTTTACGCGGGCAATCAGTTCCCGTACATGAAAAGGTTTTACCACATAATCATCAGCCCCCAAATGGAGCCCAACGAGCCGGTCGGCTTCATCGTCCTTGGCAGAAAGGAAAATGATAGGAATATCTGTAAATTGCCGCGCCCTGCGGCAGACTTCAAAGCCATCGATTCCGGGCATCATGATGTCAAGGACCATGATATCGGGATGATCTTCCTTGAGGCGCTTGAGGGCTTCCGCCCCATCGCGGGCCAGATGGACAGTAAACTGCTCGTCCTTGAAATAGGAAAGAAGGACGCTGAGAAGCTTCTCATCATCATCAGCAATGAGTATGGAATTTGCAGGCATCGTGCCACCTCCTTCAGTGCCTGTAATGATAGCATAGGATGGAAAAAAAGAAAATGACCCTTCCCTCGTAAGCCTAGAGAGAAGGGTCGATTCCCAAAGGGATCAGTTGTTGTTTTGGTTCTGGTACTGCCAGCCCGGGCAGCCGCCATAGTTTCCATTGCCACCACGATACCCACCCCAACAATAGGGAGCGCGATCAGTCTGCACCGTGTTGTTAGACGCTGGGCTTTCTGCAGCAAGGACACTGTAGGTCGGAATGGCAAATAGGGTCAAGAGGGCCAGAATCATAATTTTTTTCATCGCTTCCATCTCCTTTCTGCTTCTCCTATATTGTAGCAGATGTCCTTGATCAAGGGGTGGAGAAAATGTGAAGATAATGTCAAGATGGATCAATCAAAAGGAAGGGCCATGAAAAAACGACGTCCTCATTTTCCCATGGCCTCCGGCCTTAATGATTTTGGGCAATAACCTTAAAGAGCGTCCCCACAACGAGGATGGACAAAGAAAGAAGAAGGACGGTCCCCCACTCCCCTAAGGTAAGCGGTACGACCCGCAGTACGCGGCCGCCTACATAGGTCATGATGACCTGAATGACGATGATCATGGCATTGATTTCGATGAAGCCCCGATTCTTTGTGAGGTGATCGAAAAGATTGACAGAATCAACACGCACATTGAACGCGTTCATGACGGCAAGGAACACATAGGTGCAGAAAAATCCCGTATAAAGGGGCAGTGCTTCTGCATGGGGCCGGAAAAGATCCTTCAAGGGCCCCCACAAGAACAGCATCAGACTGAGAAGAGTCGTGTAAGCCCCGCCCAGGATGATCTTCGTCAGCATGGACGAGCTGACAATGGGCGCACTCCGCTCCTTTGGTGCTTCCTCCAAATACCGGTCAAGGGCAGGCTCGCCGCCAAAGGCAAGGGCTGCCAAGGTATCCATGATGAGGTTGATCCACAGGATCTGGATGATGGTCAGCGGCTTTTCAATTCCTAAGAAAGGCGCCAGCAGGTTGATGGCTACAGCCGAGAAATTGATGCTCAGTTGGAAGACAATGAAACGGCAGATGGAGTTGTAAATGGTCCGTCCGTAAAGGATGGCCTGCTTGATGGATAAGAAGTTATCATCAAGGATCACGATATCGCCGGCTTCCTTGGCAACTTCTGTGCCGCTGCCCATGGCAAAGCCCACATCGGCTTTTTTAAGGGCCGGCGAATCGTTGACGCCGTCTCCGGTCATCCCCACGACAAGTCCCATTTCCTGCCCAATCCGGACAAGGCGGGATTTATCCATCGGAAGGGCTCGGGCCACAACACGTAGATGGCGAAGGGATTCCCGCACCTGTTGGTCAGAAAGGCGGGAAAGATCATCACTGGTCCAGACAATATCGGTGTCTTCCTTCAGAATGCCTGCATCGCGGGCAATGGCCATGGCCGTTTCCCGGCGATCACCGGTGATCATGACAACCTGGACACCGGCGCGCTGGACTTCCTTGATGGCCTTTACGGCTTCTGGGCGGACATCGTCACGGATACCGACGATGCCGACAAGAATCAGCCCGTTTTGAGGGACCTTTTCACCGGCAATCGCCCCTTCACGGATGAAAAGACCCAACATGCGGATGGAGTCCTTGGCATAGCCCACCATGGTTTCATCAAGAGACTTTTTCATGTCCCCCGTAAGGACGGCTTTCTTTCCTTCTGCGTCAAGGTACTGGTCAGCGGCGGGAAGGAGTTTTTCCGGAGCCCCTTTGACAAGGCACAGGTCATAGGTCCCCGTCACATGGGCCCAGGAATATTTATTGGTACTGTTAAAAGGTACAAAATGGGTCCGTGTCACACCAAGATCTGTCTTATAGCCTTCCATATAAGCGCTCAGGGCCGTTTCCGTCATGTTCCCGCCAATGATCTTGCCCTCTTCGTTCACAGCAGCTGACGTATTGATGACACAGTTGGCATAAGTGGCCTTGCGGAGCGTTTCCGGAAGAGCCGTAAATTCTGTGTAGACCGTGCCATCGCCGGCAAGAAACGTGACAACAGTCAGTTTTCCCTTGGTAATGGTGCCTGTCTTATCTGTAAAAAGCAGGTTCAGGCTGCCCGCCGTTTCGATTCCTACAAGTTTGCGGACAAGGACATTATCCCTGAGCATCTTGCGCATGTTGAGGCTCGAAACAAGGGCGACCATAAGGGGAAGCCCTTCAGGAACGGCCATGACGATGATGATGACACCGAGGATGACGGCCTGAACCAGATCCTGGACGAGGGCGCCGCCGCTTGTGAGGTACGCGCCAAGACTCGGGGCCTGCAGCATCTTATGGATCATGACGGCAAGGGCAATGAAGACCCCGCCCAAATACCCGATGCGGCTGATGACGGCAGCCAGGATGCGCAGTTTGTGCTTGAGCGGGCTTTCCCGTTCATTGTCCTTGAGTTCCTGTGTCAGTTTTCCATAAACGGACAGATCCCCAATGCAGTCAGCCCGCATGATGCCTTCACCCTCAAGGACGACGGAACCGCGGTAGACGGCATAGGTCTGGAGAAAATCGACTTTTTCCGGGTCAAGGGTAAGGGAAGGATTCCCCGGAATCTTAGGAGCTTCTTCACTTTCCCCGTTGAGGACGGACTGGTCCACCTTGAGGGTGCCGGCGAGCATGACCCCATCGGCAGGGACCTTATCACCCGCCTGGAGGATGATGGCGTCTCCCTTTACGATATCGGCAATGCCTACTTCCTGGGGCTCCCCATCCCGATAGACCTTGCAGAAAATCCGAGAGGCTTCTTCCTGGAGTTTCTGAAAGGCGTTTTCGTTGGCATATTCCGAATAGGTGCTGACAAGAGTCGCCAGAAGGATGGCAAGAAAGATTCCCACCGTTTCCAGCCAGTCTCCATGTCCCGTATAGACAAAGATGATATTGATGACAAGGGCGGCCGTGAGGATCCGGATCATGGGATCTTTGAGGTTAGCGGCAAACTTTTGCCAGAATGTCTCCTTGGGAGGACGGGACAGTTCATTGCGTCCATACTGGGCACGCGAGGCTTCTGCTTCCTGAGTGGTCAGACCATACTTTTGCGACAAGGCAGCATCGCTCCTTTCTTTATATTGTTTGATTATATCATGTTTCAAGGAATAACGGGGAAATTCAGAAAAAGAGTTTACAAATTCTATACAAAAACGAAAAGGCCGATGGATAAATCGTTCCATCGGTCTTAGCAAAGGATTCCTACCGGATGAGGTAAGGCAGGGAGATCTTGGCAAGTCCCAAGAAGATGAAGAAGCCGCACACATCCGTAAAGGTCGTGATGAAAATGCTCGAGGCAACAGCGGGATCGGCATGACAGGCTTTAAGGACCACTGGGATGACAAAGCCAACAAAAGCCGCAATCATCATGTTGGCCACCATGGCCACAAGGATGATGACGCCCAAATAAGGATTGCCATACATGTAGGAAACAACAAAGGCCGCAAGGATGCCACAGACCATACCATTCATAAAGCCCACGAAAATGCTTTTCAGGATGCGTTTTTCATTGCCATGAAGCTTGATGTCCCCAATGGCAATGCCGCGAATGACCACAGCCAGGGTCTGGGTAGCCGCGTTTCCGCCCATACCGGCTACAATGGGCATGGAAGCGGCAAGGGCCACGACTTGAGAAATGGTATCTTCAAACATGGAAACCGTGGCGGACGCCAAAAAGGCCGTCACGAGATTGACAAGGAGCCAGGGCAGCCGCATATGGACCGATTCCAGGGCAGAACTGTCCACATCTTCTTCCTTGTTGACACCGCCCAATTTGAGCATGTCTTCCGTATTTTCTTCTTCAATGACATCGATGATATCATCAACGGTGATGATGCCGATGATGCCCATCCGTTTATTGACAACCGGAATGGCGTGCAGGTCGTATTTTGAGACGAGTCTGGCAACGTCTTCCTGGTCCGTTTCCGGTTCAACGGAAATGACATTGTCTTCCATGATGTCCTGCAGGGTATCATAGTTTTGGGCAACAAGCAGTTCCCGCAGTGAAACGGTTCCAACGAGCTGTTTCTTCTCGTTGGTAATATAAAGGATATTGATTTCTTCCGTTTTGGGGGCGATTTCCTTAACTTTTTCCAGCGCCTGGCTCACCGTCAGTGTATTGCGCATGGAAATGAATTCCGTCGTCATGATCCCTCCGGCGCTCGTTTCCGAGTAACCGAGGAGGTTCCTGATGACCGTTTGGTCACCGCTTTTCATGAGCTTCAACAGTTCCTTACGGCGGTTGACGGGCATATTGCCCAGGATATCGACGATATCGTCCTTTGACATGAACTGGAAGACAGCGAGGATGCGGTCCAGGTCAAGGAGCTTCATGATCCGTATCTGCAGATCCTCTTCTGCCTGTTCCACGATTTCGGCCAGCTGCTCAGCCGTGACCAAACTGTTTAAAAAGAGGATGTCGCTGTCAGAGACCTCTTCAAGGGCAATGGCAACGTCTATAGGGTGGGCTTCCTCCAATAAGGTTGTTACCGCGTCACGATCCTTGCGGTCAAGGGCTGTCGTAAGGTCGTTTTCCACTTGCTCTTCCAAAAGTTCCTGATTGGCTTCATTCTGAGCCGCGACTTCTGAACCCATTTCTTCATGCTTCTCCATCCCTGAAGTGCCTCCCTTTCCTCGGTATTCTGCTGGGAAAATGTCTTTCCCTCTGCCGTCCAGTACGGCTTTCCCCTAGGGGATCTCAGCGTTTTCCTAGAACCACGGTATCTGACACGAGCCACCCCACGGCCCCGTCAAAGCGAATGACAAGATTATAGGTCTTACCTTCGGTTTCATTGCGGCTCTGATTGATGGGCACAAAAAGCGTGCCTTTAGGATAATACCCCATCACGAGGGCGTCCTTGTTAGGTTCGGCAAGGAGTACGGCATTATCCTGGGTCGTCATCATGACAATGCGGGACTGGTGGTAGCGCTGCTCCGTTGTCAGTGCCGCTGCTTCAAGCCGGGGAAGGAATGTGCTTCCCATGACGGTAAAAAGTGCAGTAAGCGCCATGATCATACGTTGTTTCATCGCGTTTTTCCTTCTTTCCTAGACAACCTGAAATAGGTAGAATTTAAGATAGTCCGTTTCTGGCACATTATACAAAATAGGATGATCCGGGGCCTGTTGACGGGCCTCGATTTGGCGCAGGCTCACCTGGGCATCGCGGGCCGCTTCATGAAGCATCTTCACAAAAAGGGCATCTTCCATGAAGTGAGAACACGAACAGGTTGCCAGATACCCACCTCGAGGCAAGAGTTTCATGGCCTTGAGGTTGATTTCCTTATAACCGCGGAACGCACTGCGCACAGTGGAACTTGACTTCGTAAAGGCCGGCGGATCAAGGATGATGAAATCATAGGGAGCATGGCCCTGCGCCTTGAGTTCCGTCAATAGCTCAAAGACATTGGCTTCCCGGGTCGTTACGACATCCACCAAATGATTCCGTAGGATATTTTGCTGGGCCGTCTTCAGGGCCTCACCGGAAATATCGACAGCCGTTACAGAAGCGGCGCCGCCGCGGGCTGCATTCAGGGCGAAAGCCCCTGTATGGGTAAAACAGTCAAGGACATGCTTACCTTTGGCAATACGGGCTACGGCCTGACGGTTATATTTTTGGTCAAGGAAAAATCCAGTTTTCTGTCCATTGACCACGTCAACCATATAGGAAAGGCCATTTTCAACAATGATGGGCATCAGGTCAGCTTCCGTCAGTTCATTTTCCGGAATCTGGGCAATTCCCTTGTTTTCGCTCATACCTTCCAGCTCACGGATCTTGACATCATTGCGTTCATAGACACCTTTGACGCGCTCGCCCATTTCCCGCAGCACGCGCAGGAGAAGGGAAAAGATCTGGTTTTTATGGCGTTCCATCCCAAGGGACAGGACCTGGGCGACAAGGACGTCGTCAAAGCGGTCCACCGTCAACCCAGGAAAGCCATCGGCTTCGCCAAAGATCAGGCGGCAGCAGGCAAAATCCGCACCGGGCATAACGGTCTTGCGATAGTCCACGGCATACCGAACGCGGCGCTCAAAAAAGGCCTCGTCAAAGCGGTCATTGGCATTATAGGAAAGGAGGCGGACCCTGATCTTGGAATGGTCATTGTAAAAACCTGTGCCGATGTATTTGCCTTTTTCACTGACAACATCGACAAGACTGCCATTTTCCGGTTTCTCCGATTCCTTGAGGACTTCTCCCTCAAAGACCCACGGATGACCCATACGGGCCCGATTTTCGCCTTTTTTGGTGATTGTAATCTGAATGAAATTGCGCATGGCTTTCTATCCTTCGTTTTTCTTGAATTACTTCCTTATTGTAACATATGAATCGGAGGGATTAAATAAAAATCTCGTAAAAACATGGCCCCATAAAAGAAAAGACTGTCCCTGCCCGCTTTGAAAAGTTCCCTGAATCTAAGGAAAAAAGAAAGCGTCCCTCCATTTGCAGTCACGTGGACATATCAGATATAATAGAAGAATGATTCTGTATTTTTTACGTTAAAGGCAGGCGATTCCCGCAATGGCTCAAGCAAAAACAATGACAAAAGATATGACCCAGGGCAGCATTCCCAAACTGCTTCTTGAATTTGCCCTCCCCTTGATGGTGGGCAACATCTTTCAAATGCTCTACAATACGGTTGACTCCATTGTAGTGGGAAACTTCGTCGGGACAAACGCCCTGGCAGCCGTCAGCTCCACAACGATGGTCACAAATATGTCGGTCTTCTTCTTTAATGGATTTTCCATCGGAGCCACCGTCATCATCGGGAAATATTTTGGTGCCGGCGACCATAAAAAGCTCCACCGTGCCGTAGAAACGACCATGGCAGCGACCTTTTTGCTCTGCCTGCTGTTTACGGCCTTCTTTCTTTCTGCCAATGATTTTATGCTCCGCTTCATGAAAACACCACCCGACGTTTTTGGGGAAGCCTCCCTGTATCTGAGAATCTACTTTGCCGGTGTGACAGGCCTGCTCCTTTATAACATGGGAAGCGGCGTTCTCCGCGCCGTGGGAGATACGAAACGACCCCTTTATTTCCTGGTCCTCACAAGCGTCCTCAACATCATCTTGGACCTTATTTTCGTGCTCCAGTTCCATATGGGCATTGCCGGCGTTGCCTATGCAACCATTCTTGCCCAATTCATTTCGGCCGCGGCGACCATGGCGGTCCTTATCCGTACGGATGACATCTACTGTTTCCGCCTTGGGGACCTCTGCCTTGATTGGGGCATTCTTAAGGAAATTTTCTGTGTAGGCCTTCCCGCCGCCATTCAAAGCGTCATCACCTCTTTTTCCAACATTTTTGTCCAGTCCTATATCAACTTTTTTGGTCCCACCATCATGGCCGGATGGGGCTGCTACAACAAGATTGACCAGTTCGTCATGCTCCCCGTCCAGTCCATGGCCATGGCCTCCACCACCTTTGTGGCTCAAAACGTCGGTGCCCAAAAAGACAAGAGAGCCGATGAAGGCACCGTTTCTTCCATTATCCTGAGTCTTGGCATCGTTGGCGTCATAACAACTCTTCTCGTGCTCTTTGCCGATACGGCCCTGCGCCTTTTTACAAGCGACGAAGGCGTAATCCTGTCGGGGGTCGATTTTATCCACGTGAACCTCTTTTTCATGCTCTTTAACTGCGTGAACCAGGTCCTTGCCGGCGCCCTCCGCGGCCGCGGGGATTCAGTTGCGCCAATGGTCATCATGCTCTTTTCCTTTGTCCTCATCCGCCAGATTTACCTTTTTGTCATGAGCCGCTTTATCAGCAATACGCCTCTTACCATGGGTTTTGGCTACCCCGTGGGCTGGATGACCTGCTGCCTTCTTGAAGTGGCTTACTTCTATTTGTTCTGGAAACATCGGCCGCGGTAAGGGGCCTTTTCTTTTCTTTATTTTACTCAGCCCAAAAAACAAGCTGATTTGATGAAGTACGTATGTCCATTGCTTTGAGAAAGATTAATCTGAAGCAATGGGCTCATGGCCTCTCGTACAACAGTGCCCTTCACGGTTGGGGATAGCTATCGCCTGGGCGCTTCCTTTCCTTACCTCCCTTTTTTTAGTCGCTGCAGAAATCGCGCCGAGTAAATGCAGTTACTTGCCATCCTTGCTTGAGAAATGATTCTTTTGAGAGCAAGGATGGCATGACGATTCGCAAGAAATTACCTACCACAATCTCATATTAAAGTCGCCCGAAAGATGCCTTCGGCGAGCAAGCCACTTCTTGAAATTTTTTCGGATGATCCAGGAAACCTTTTTCGCCTACGGCCCATATCGATCCATCTGCATTGTCAAACGCGGCAGGCTTCCTAGAAGTACCCAAATCTTGTACGACGTCATCAGCCTGCTTCGCGTTTTTCCTAGCATCCGGGCCAATCTGGAACCATATTTGAAAATGGTAAATGGAAAAAGGCAACGGCCTTGAAGGGTAAGAACTCAACAAAAAGCAGGCTGGAAAGAAAGGCAGCCCCCTTTCTTTCCAGCCTGCTTTTACTTTTACTTAGAAGCGGTCTACCAGTTTATAGCCCTTCCCCATGAGGAACGTTTCCGTTTCTGCTTCATCGGTCTGCATCACCACAATAGGATTCGATGTCTTGCGGTCAAAGGAGATATAAAGATAGCGGATATTGACATTGGCCTGGTTGAGGCTGTCTAAGATCTTGTTCAAGGTTCCAGGGGCATCAGAGGCCATATCGACAGCAATGACAAAATCAATGCGGCACTGATAGCCGGCCTTGGTAAGCAGGTCCTTGGCCTTATTCGCATCATCTACGATGATGCGAACAATGCCAAATTCCGCACTGTCTGTTGCCAACATGGTATAGATATTGATCCTACCTTTTGCCAATTCGTCCGTCATCCTGCCCAAGGCACCCTTGGCATTGGCGGCAAAAATAGAGATTTGTTTCAGCATGAATATACGCTCCCCTCTCAGCCTTGGACGCGGCCGGCCAGTTCCTTGATGAGGGCTTCCGTCTTTTCCCAGCCCAGGCAGGGATCGGTGATGGATTTCCCGTAGACACCTTCTTCAATGGACTGACTGCCATCTTCCAAATAGCTTTCAATCATGATTCCTTTGACCAGCTTTCGAAGATCCGGATTCATATGGCGGCTGTATAGAACATCATTTGCAATGCGAACCTGTTCCAGGTATTTTTTCCCTGAATTGGCATGGTTGGCATCGATAATGACCGCTGGATGGGAAAGGCCCCGCTTTCCATAGGATTCATGGAGACGGACCAGGTCTTCGTAATGATAGTTGGGCAGACTCCGGCCAAACTGGTCCACATAGCCGCGCAGGATAGCGTGAGCGAGCGGATTGCCCTTGGTCCGCACTTCCCAGCCTCGGAAAAGGAACTGCTGCTCATGCTGGGCCGCCGCAATGGAATTGAGCATAACGGAGATGTCTCCGCTGGTAGGATTCTTCATCCCCACAGGAATGCCCACACCGCTTGCAATCATGCGATGCAGCTGATCTTCGACAGAACGGGCCCCAATGGCAGCATAGGAAATCAGGTCCGACAGATAGCGATGATTTTCCGGGTAAAGGATTTCCTCGGCACAAGTAAAGCCCGTTTCCCGAATAACCCGTTCACGATCTCCGGTACGATGAGTATAAACCAGACGACCCGTGATTCTTCTATCGCCGTGACCTTGCCTAGCATGACGGTTACGATGAGTCGTATCTTGAGCATGTCCTCCCCACCGTGGGGATCGGGCTGATGAAGCATACCTTTATAGCCAACACCAATGGTGCGCGGTTTATTGGTATAGACGCGGGGAATGAGGAAAAGCGTCTCCTTGACTTCTTCTTGGACGCGGGCAAGGCGCGTGCAGTACTCGGTGACCGCGTCTTCGTTATCAGCAGAACAAGGTCCAATGATGAGAAGGAACCGGGCATCCTTTCCTGTCAGGATGTCCCGGATTTCCTGATCCCGACGCGTTTTGATCTGATAAAGGCCCGGATCCACAGGGTGCTCCATTTTAAGCTCCTGAGGTGACGGCAATTTACGGATGAACTCCATTTCAAGTTCCATAGAAAGCCTCCCTGAAAAAAGTTGGACGTATTATACCATATCTATGAAAAAGATTCATGAATCTGTCCCTAAGAGGTTGTTGTCCCCCACTTTCCGGCCCGAGAATGTAACCATTGTTCCAAAAAAGTCACCCCCACTGCGGAAAGGTTCCGCAATGAGGGTTCACTCTTTTATACGATAAGGCCTTCACTCGGTCTTAGAAAGCCGGGATCACAGCGCCTTTATACTTTTCTTCAATGAATTTCTTGACTTCCGGGCTCGTCAAAGCTTTTTTCAGGGCCTGAATTTCCTTGCGGTTTTCATCGCCCTTTCGAACGGCGACGATATTGGCGTAAGGTGAATCCTTTGGTTCGATGAATAGGGCATCCTTCGTCGGATTCAGCTTAGCTTCCATTGCGAAGTTGGAATTGATGACGGCAAGGTCCACATCATCCAAGGTGCGGGGCAGCATCGCAGCTTCTGCTTCGGTGATCTTGAGGTTCTTCGGATTTTCCACGATATCCCCGACCGTTGCCGAAATGCCGACGCCATCCTTTAGTTTGATGAGGCCTGCTTTAGCAAGGATATTGAGGGCACGGCCGCCGTTGGTCGGATCATTCGGGATTGCGACTTTGGCCCCGTCGGGAACGCTCTTGATGTCTTTCAGTTTCTTGGAATAGACCCCCATCGGTTCGATATGAACGGCAATAAGGTTCACCAGGTCAAGCTTGCGGTCAGCAGCAAACTTCTTCAGATAGGGTTCATGCTGGAAGAAGTTGGCGTCAATTTCCTTGTCGTTCAAGCTGAGGTTCGGCTTGACGTAATCCGTAAATTCAATAATCTGGAGATCGATGCCATCCTTGGCAAGGAGCGGTTTGATCTCATTTAGGATTTCCGCGTGCGGAACCGGCGTGGCACCGACTTTCAGCACGACTTTCTTGTCACTGCTTTGGGCTGCTTCTTTCTTTTCACCGCTGCATCCGGCAACAAGTGCGCCGAGGGCGAGGAGGCCAGCGAGGGCCCAAACTGTTTTCTTCATTGTCATCAACATCCTTTCAGTGGTCCCCGTCTGGGGCTTTGTCTGCGTTATGATGTGATTATACCGTTATGCATGAAAAGGCACAAATACATATAAGTTATGTCCTGTTATGCATTCCAGTTATGGAGAACTCGTTCAGCCGCTTCCTTCTCGATATCCTGCACTTCCCGTTTCAGGCGGGCAATGCCCGCACTCATGGCCACTTTTGCCACAGCGCCGGCAATAGCCGGTACAATACGGCGGTCAAACGCTCCGGGGACAACGTAGTCCTCTCGCAGTTCATCCTCAGGAATGAGGCCGGCAATGGCATGAACGGCAGCCACCTTCATCTCTTCCGTAATGGCAGAGGCGCGGACAGCGAGGGCCCCGCGGAAAATACCAGGGAAGACGCAGACATTATTGACTTGGTTCGGAGCATCGCTGCGGCCCGTTCCCGCCACAAGTACGCCGGCAGCTTTGGCTTCTTCATAGGTCGTTTCAGGAACGGGATTTGCAAGGGCGAAGACAACCGCCTTGGGAGCCATACTTTCCATGATATCCTTCGTGAAAAGACGCGGTCCCGATACACCGATAAGGACATCCGCACCCTTGGCGGCCCCGACAAGGTTTCCTTTATAGTGGGCCTTGTTGGTGACGCTGGCCAGATACTTTGTTGCCATATCCATGTCCCCGGGACGGCCCTCGTAGACCGCGCCGTCAATATCGATCATCGTCAGGTCTGTTACGCCCAAGCGATAGAGCAGTTTGCCAATGGCAGAACCTGCGGCGCCGCAGCCGTTCACCACAACCTTGACCTTTGTAATGTCCTTTTTGGCAAAGCGCAAGGCGCCAAGGACGGCAGCGCAGGCAATGATGGCGGTTCCGTGCTGGTCATCATGGAAAACCGGGATGGAGCAGCGTTTGATGAGTTCATTTTCAATCCAGTAGCATTTTGGTGAAGCAATGTCTTCCAAGTTGATGCCGCCAAAAGAAGGCTGGAGTTTTGTGACAATGTTGACAAATTCTTCCGGATCTTTGGTATCGATACAGATGGGGATAGAATCAATATCGCCAAATTTCTTATAAAGGACGGATTTGCCTTCCATGACAGGCATAGCCGCAGCCGGTCCAATATCGCCTAATCCCAATACACGAGTACCATCAGAAATAACGGCGACAACATTTCCCCGCCAAGTCAGTTCCAAAGATTTATCTTCTTCTTCCTTAATAGCCAGGCATGGAGCTGCAACCCCAGGTGTATAAACAACTGCCAAATCATGGCTGTTTTCCATTTTTGCATTCAATCCCGTTTTAATCATCTGATGTTTTTCATTTCTTAATTGCATCGCTTCATCTCTGATATCCATTATTTTCCTCCTTCAAACCCGATATCTGTTTTTTCAACCCACAAACATTTATATACTAAATACGCCCGGCTGGTAACTCTTTTTACTTTATCAGTTTTGCAGCCTTATGTATTTAATAACACAATTATATCACAGGCAGCTTTCTGCATATTATATGCCCGCCTCTTTTAATTTTTTCAGCATCGCGTCAACAGCTTTTCCGCGGTGGCTTATTTTATTCTTTTCCTCCATGGATAACTCCGCCATTGTCTTTCCAAATTCCGGCAGATAAAACAACGGATCATATCCGAATCCGCCTGTTCCTTTATAAAAATCGCGAATAATCCCGTTACATCTGCCTGCCGCGGTAATCTCCCTTCCATCAGGCCACACGACAGCAATCACGCACATATAGTGTCCCCGGCGTGCTTCTCCGCGATAAGGATGCAAAACTTCCACCAGTTTTTGATTATTCGCTTCGTCATTCCCATGAACGCCTGCATACCTGGCCGAGTATACACCCGGTTCATTTCCCAACACATCCGCTATAATTCCGGAATCATCTGAAAGCACCGGCAAATTAACAGCTTCAGCATAGTAACGGGCTTTTTGCAGTGCATTCTCCCTAAAGGTTGTTCCTGTTTCTTCCGGTTCCGGTATATCCGCTATATCCGAGATAGGAATAACCTCCCACCCAATCTCAGAAAAGCGCTTTTGAAATTCCCTTATCTTCCCCTGATTATGGGTGGCCAAAATAACTTTCATATATCCTCCTGAACCAGCAAAATAATTAAGATTTCCCCATCATAAGCTGTACCGCTCTCTTCTTAGATTCCCGCCAGTTCGCCGCCGCTGCAGACAACCGTTCTACAGATGTCCGACAAAGTTCCGTCACTGTAGAAATGCTTTCTTCCGGAGCATCAGGAAATGGAATCCGCATTAAGCGGGAACGTTTCAGCCCTAACGCATCTCCCGCATGAATTGCCTCAAGGAATAACGTTCCCACAGGCCCGTCAAGATACATTTTCATATATTCCCCTGTATACTTTCCTTTTGACCGGATTACCGTAATTGCCGCATCCGCCACCATAGTTCCTTGTTCGTTATAAACGACAGCGGTATATACCCTGTTTCGGCTGGCGGCCAGCAGTAAATCTCCGTTTTTTACCTCTATCCCGGTGATCGGTCTGGAAATACTTAGCTCTTCTATTAAATCTGCGCAAAGACCCGTATCCTCCAAAATGGCAGCTTTAGAAATCTTCAAAATCCGCTCGGAAGAAATCTTTTTCTTTTCTACAAGGAAGAACTCTTTTTCAATCGGCTTTTCCATGTCCACAACGTGAGCACTTAAAACGGCTTGAAGCGCCGTCGAACTGTTATAAGCATATACATCATAATTCCAGTCATCAGCTTCAAAAAATTCATCAGCACCGATAGAAAACAGCTTTGTTTTTTGCAAAATGCCATCTTTAATAACTGCTTCACCAAAAGTAACCGGCCCGCTATTTCCTTTTATTATCTCCAGTAAACCAAATTCATCATTTTCAAAAGGGAAGTCATAGTACCCTGCCAAAGATTTTTCTTTGGCTATCGTCCTTTTTATTTCCTGCTCCCTTACCGCCGTATCCATTATTTGTGTATAAGGCAGCACCACATTCATTTTTGCGTTTTCGAACAAATGCCCTTTGAGCAGCGGTACCATTTTTAAAGAATCTTTTTCAAAAAAGAATATATAATCATACAGTTCCTCATCATGGAAAATTTCTTTCTCTAGCATAATCCTTCCCCGTGGGAACAGGTTGGAAAGATTTTTCTTCCATACTTCCGATTTAACAGCAACCGCAATCCGGCAATCGTTCAAATCATAAAAAATTTTAGGCAGCATATATATATAATGATCCGCTCCTGCAAACAGGATTGTTTTCCCCGATTGTTTTGCCTGGCTGATAACAAATTCAATAAGTCCGCGTAAATCATTACCCGCCTTAGTAACACCTGTGGCAAAATCCATCGGGTTGATTCTCATAGCAAGCGTATATACATTCGCATAAGTTTCTTCATTTCCCGTATAATCACCAAACTTATCCGAGGTGAGTTTCATATTTTCATACAGGCTTTCAATTGTCACGCCATACTCAGCATTTGTGGGATTTAGGAATAAATTGTAGTCTAAATAACGGGCACGCATAATTTCCGAAAAAATAGATTCTTCAGCAACCCCCATACGCAGGAAAGACTCTTTCGCCTTTTGGATTTCTTCATTAGTCATAAAGCTTCTCCTTTAATGTCACAATTATTATATGACAGTCCCCTCTAAAAAGCTATATCTTTTATTTGAAGCATACCTTTATTCCTATTTCATAAAATATAAGCGCAATGAAAAACGCATATGGATGACCATATACGTTTTGTAATCTTCCTGTGAATTAACGCTTGGAGAACTGGCTTGCCTTCCTCGCCTTTTTAAGACCGTATTTCTTACGTTCTTTCATTCT